>JAABUS010000681.1_pt1 | contig 48823 bp, 16 predicted proteins | sample 5560161 | NCBI WGS metagenome assembly JAABUS01 (sample SAMN10711885, study PRJNA513376) | rock metagenome | isolation source: Antarctica rocks | place: Antarctica: Victoria Land, Trio Nunatak nord | collected 2016-01-04 | reverse complement strand
AGGGATGGGGAGGAGGAGATGGGGAGGTGGGAGGCGGGGGGGAGGGGCAGGGAGGCGATGGTGAAGTGGAGGGGTTTTGGGGGGAGGGGGGTGAGGGGGTAGATGTGTAGGAGGTCGGTTGCGATGCGCCGGATTTGGGTTCGTGTGGCGGTTTTGGTGGCTTCGAGCGAGGGGGGGCGGGAGGCGAGCCTGCTTTGGGCGGAGAGGAGATGGGAGGCTGCTTTTTCCTGGGTGAGGGTGCCGGAGGCGATGGCGGCGCGGCGGGCGGCGAGACTGGTTTGGAGAGCAGAGCGGCGCTTTTGGGCGGCTTGGAGGGTGTGGCGGGCGGTGGATAGGGCGCGGTTGGTGGATTCGAGGGAGGAAGTGGCGACGTCGGCGGGGGTGAGCAGGGAGGTTGTGGAGTGTTGGTCTTGGATTAGGGTGGTGATTTGGGAAGAGAGCTTTTCGCGGACGGAGAGGGCGTCTTGGATGCAGTCGTCGAGGTTGGAGAGGCGCATTAGGGCATCGAAGGTGGATGTTGGTTGTGGGGTGTGGGGTGAGGCTTTGAATGGTTTGGAGGGAGGGACGAGCGGTTCTTCGAGGGCAAGATCGGTGAAGCTGGTGTAGATGCCATCTGAAAGGTGGAAGAGGATGCAGTTCTGCGGTAGAGGGTGGTGAAAGCTTTCTAACTGTTGGCAGTGTCAGTGCTTGCCTCCGTGACCGAGAATTGTCAAGACAGAACTCACAGTCTTGCCAATGAACTGCAGTGAGCGCAGATGCACTCCCAATTCCACAAGCAGGTAGTATCCACCCGAATCCCTCGTCTGCGCCCAGTACTTGATTATCAATTCGTCCCTCCTCGTGATCCATGGGCCGTACGTATTAAGATCGAAAGATCGAAAGCTTGGATTCATAGCTCTTTCCTTTAACTCGCTGATATAGATAGGCTCCTCGATATCGGCGCAGTGCAAAGAGAAAAATGTGTCTGCCAGTCTCTCTGCTACAACATCCTCGAGCTGCTTCTGCCTGGTCTCTGGCGGCGCGTTGGCCCAATTGAGGGTGCTTCTTCGTCTCATCCGCCTCATCCGAGGCTTAGCATGCCTCTCCGGCGAACCATTCCACACTGCCTCTTCCTTCTGCTTGTGTATGCTGCCATTGAGGGTTGGTGGTGACTTGAGGTCACCGGATGACCGAGAATGCTCGAGCTTGTGAGCTTCGCGGAGGGCGAGAACTTTCGTCGGCGACTTGAGAGCCTGAGGGAGAGAGTCATCGTCATTGGATTTCCCTGGAGTTCCTGGAGTTGGACGAGTGAGGGTGAGGTTGCGTAGAGAGATGCCTTCGAGATGCCTCAACTTCCGATTCTATAGGAATGGGGTTCAGTAATGCCATGGCCTTACTGGTAAGGCTGGCTTATGGCAGTGTCTTACCGAATGTAGTAGCCAAGGTCTTTCCCTAGTAAAGCCTCGGATATTGACTGTGTCATGATATCCAGCATTCTTGCCCGCTTGCACGTGCTCCATTATCTCGTGTAAAATCAGGGCATACTTGGCTTACAGGGTGGTCCCGTTGGTATGACATAGTTCGTGCTTTTGAATACTTTCTAAGATCTTGGTTCATGGGCAAAGCATAGCCGCTACTAATTGGGATTGTGGTCGTGGTGGGCGATACATCGCAGCAGTAGAGAGTTCCGAACAACCGCAACTTCACTCCCGCTCTCAGAGCCAAACCCCTGCCACAGCTTCTTCTTCTTTCAACTCACTGTCAACCACCCTCCAATGAAGCCCAGCCGGTCAATCTTCGCCAGAATACGAGCAGATGGCCAAACATACAACAGCTACTCCCGCAGCGTCAACGCCGCCCAGCCCATCGAGCCCATCCAAGCCCACCATGGCAACCAAATCTTCATCTACCGCAACATCCGAACAAACCAAATCGTCTACTCCCTAACCCGCTCTCTAGACGTACCTTCCCCTTTCCCTTCCCACTCCTCCTCCCCCCCCTCTCGCCCCAGCTAACCGCTCCCCCTTCCAGAACCACGCCGCCCTCAAACAACTCCCCTTCCTCGGCAAAAAGACCGTCCCCGCCTCCCTCCGCAAAGACCTCTGGCTCCCCTTCGCCCTCGTCGAATTCCCCTCCCCCCTCCAAGGCCTCAACGCCTACCGCAAACTGCGTGAGTTCCGGCGACTGCACGAGACATCCTACGACCCTGCCATCATCACCATCACCTCAGGCCAGAACCAGGGCCGGCTGCTCAACACGAAGCAAAGAGGCAAGATCCTGATGAACCAGCGCGCCAACAGCGTTGCCGATCTCGCGGCCGTGCTGCTGCAGGGGGAGAAGGGCCCGAGCAAGGAGCGGATCGAGTATAAAGAGGGGAGTCGAAGGGATTGGGCGAGGGTGAGGATGCAGAAGGAGAGGGCGGGGAAGGAGGTACCGAAGAGGAGTCCGCATGCGGCGCAGGAGGCGTATGGGGTGGAGGGGGTGACGGTAAGGTGGGCGGATATTTTGGATGCGGAGTTTGCGGAGACGTGGCCGGAGCAGGTGGTGCATCATACGCTGCAGAGACATCGGTATACGGCGGCGTTTCCGGCGTATGAAATAGAGAAGGAGAAGGTGGAGGAGGACCCTGCAGTGATTGTAGAGATGCCAGAGGTGTCGAAGGGAAGGGGGATGGGTGCTTCGGCGGGGACAGCTTGATGGTGTGTCTTTAAACCGAAGGGGGAGAGGGTGCGTTGCAAAGCATGGATTCGACAGTTGCACTTCAGCTTCGCCGTGCGCTCAAAACGAGACGGAAAATCCTCTTGTCGTCCACGATATCACGTCACGCATTATTTCAAGGGGTCTTTGACTCGAGATCTGGACGGGAATCATTCTACTCAGCAGTTTCTGCAACAAAAAATACCTACTTATACAAGAATCTCTAAAATGAAAGCTGGGGCTTCTCCGAGCTATTAGTAATGTGATATCCCCAAACTCCGTCTGTTAGTCATACACCACCAATAACCAAGAATTCTGCTCCTGAACCCTCGATGTTATCGCTCTTTCTTGAGCTCATTCCTTGCTGGCTCCACAGCAGCTCGGGAATGTCCCTTCCCCGCTACGCCGTTGAGCGCTGCACCATTCTTTGGACGACCGTTCAAGTGTCCGTTCGGCTGTCCATTCATCCTCTCCTTCGTCACCAGCCCACTCGCGACGAGTGAATCTTTCCCAGCATCAATATGTTTCTTATCCGAGCCCTGCTCTTCCACCTCCTCGTCATCACTCCTTACATCTCGGGCGTCATCCTTCAGCACTACATTGATCGCGATTCGCAAAATGCAGTATAGCCAGAAAAGATTTATGCTTTGTAGCGCGGCCAGCAGCGAAAAGGTGATATACTGACTGAGCGAGCATTTGTATTGCTGCGTCTCCCAGTTCAGCTCGAAGGGGCCTACGGTCCTGAAGGTGGTGAGGACGGCGTAGAGAATATTGAGGTTGATGTAGTGGCGAAGATAGATCCAGACACCAATGAAGAGGGTGAACCAGGGCATGATGATGGGATGATGCGCGTAGTTGAACGTTTTGGAGGTCTGTTCCACTCAATCATCAGCCTTGCCGTCCTATCCCAGGCAGGGGAAGCCCGTGCAAACAATCGACTAACCGCGAGGAAAAAATCGGAGATATCATGCGTCACATACACCGCTACGCCCATATAGGTGAAATGGAAACGATAACTCAACCAGATCAGCGTCAGGGTGATTATATGATGCGCCACTAATTCTTTGAAATCCTTCCTAGGCTTTTCTTGCTGTAAACAGAGCACAATCGCTTGCTGCGCCCAGTAACTCGCTTGCAGTAGGTAATATGCTTTGAAAATCCCTTCGTGGCTACGATGTGGGAAATCGGCGAACATGCCCTCAGTATTGAAGTACCAAACTGGCGTGCGCGACATAACGTAAAGTCCAACGGGTCCAGAGACGCAGAAGTAAATGGCGGTGTAGGCTTGTTCCATATAACGGTTCTGCATGTTGCGGGATTTCAGTCCGCTGTAGATTGCCCATCGGCGGAGGAAGCTTTGCATGATGAATTCGCGGGTGAAGGACAGCACGACGACGTAGAAAGCCACGAAGAGGAAGTCGCGAGCGCCTTTACCGTAGTGTGTCGGAGGATTGGGGTCGGCGCGCGCGTGGGCGGGGATGAAGGGATGAGAGGCGGAAAGGGGATAGGAGATGAAGATGAAACCATGAAGCGGGTTGCTTGAGGTGGGATTGATGGCGTAAAAGGCCAGTGCGAGGATGATGATGATTAGCGGATTGGCCCATGTATACTGGAAGGTGAAGTTCTTCCAACGGCGAATGTAAGAGCGGGCTTTTCGGCGTTTGGAATGGGTACGGGGAACTTTGGACTTGGAGCTGCGCTGTCGAGGATGTCAGGTTCCACATCTGAAGAAGGGATCAAAGATACTTACAGGCGATAATGACGGCGACGATAGCGGCGTATTGAATCGAGGTGTAGGTTCGAGCGTGGAGAGTGCCGATGCCCCCGTATCTCCTCTTAAGTCTCCTCCAAGGCTACTCGATGTCCGCCGCACTCGGGGCATGTTTGCTTTTTCTTGAGACCCTAATGGCGTGCTTTGGGTAGAATGCTGTTGTAGAGATGCCGCGGCGAAGGCCGACGAGGTCCGCGACATGTTTTGTGGACGAGTGGTAGCAATTTAAATTCGAGGATCGAGGCTAGCCAATCAGCGGGATGCGCGACACTGTCAGTTATTGCGGAGCCAGAAGCTGTCAGGGGTCTGAGAGGTGAAAGACGAGCATGTCTTCATAAAATTGATGTTGAAGACGGAACCGTGGTCTCATGCTTGAGCACTTGGAGACGCTTACGTACATGTGGGTGTGCGCTGATTACTCCAAGATCCATCAAATTCAGCGGCATTCACAAGGCCACGCCTTCCTCTATAACTTTAAGCAAACCCTGATTTCGTCACGTGCGAGCGTGTTTTCATCGAAGTGTACCTTACAAAGTGTCAGGTCGCATGAGACGTTCGAGATGTGAGCAGACGTGTGGTAACCCGCTACTTTAACCTTTGAGAAGGGATTTTTGAGCAGGGACAAGCCAACACGATGCAAAGCTCGCTCGCACTGAGTGAATTAAATGACTTTTGAATAACATTCGTATACCGAAACGGATCTCCCAGCTTCGCAATAATATGCAAACAATATCCCTGATCCAACGAGGATCCCATAAACATGCTGCCCCTCTCGGTACACATGAGGGTCAGGTGCTTTTGATAGACTCATTTGAGGTCAGATCCACCGTCGGCAACTCGGCCATATGAATTTTCAAACTCCCATATGGTCTCAACGTGATATTCATTGCTGGGCTTGTACAATTCCTCTTGCCATTGATGGGTAATGGCACCGGCGCTGGCACTCCGCGGACAATTGGCCAGTCGATTTGACACCCCCTGGCAGTGATGTATGTCGGTGGACCTTCCGGAGTCCAGAGGGGGTTGGGGAGACTAGCGACCCCCGTATCGTTGTCTTGACCCAAATGAAACTCTACGGTTGACACGTCAATGGCGATGTTCCAAGGCCTCGTGTTAGTGAAATTGTAGTCATGCGCCTGCACCGGGATTGGCGGTAAGTTAGTAGGCATTCCACCTGTATATGGCGCGAAATTTTCGTGCACGTAGTTGATAGGTATGAACAGATCTGGCGCCAAAGCGACGACTGATTGGCCGACGTCAAGAGCATAGAGGATTGCTCCGTGATAAATGGTGACGCTGGAGTTTGCGCGGGCGACGACCCGGATAGACGGCGCGTTGAGTACATAGCTCACAGTCGTAATACCCTTAAGGATGCTCAAGCTGGTCATGCCACTTTGCAAGTCGGGAGACATGGTCGCAAGCTTTCCGTTGATAGCAATCGTAGAAGCCGAAGAGTCGTACCAGTCCGGCACACGAACATGGAAGTCGAAAGGCCCAGAGGCGGTGATGGAGTACTCAAGAGTATGTCCGAAGGGATAACTCGTCGTACATGTAACATTGACTTGGACGCCATCGCCAGTTCTGGTGTTCAACTTTGCCGGCATCAATAACGCATGACCAATACCGCTTTGACCTACTCTAACAAACGAGGCAGATAAGAACTTAGGGTATCCCTGAGGATGGTTAACGGTGCAGCAAGGGTAATTTGGTTCTGGGGCACTCTTAGTATCCGAAAATTCCCAATGACGGAGTTCTTACCCAAGCCATAGAGTATACCATCAGGACCGGCATTGAAGAAGGGTATAGCTCCCTGTAAGTGGCGGCTGAATGGCTGATTGGCCAGAGTCAAATATTGTCGTGCCCATTGATCGCTTGTCAACATTGTTGGTAGTACGTTGTACGCCGCGAGCTCGCAACGGTCCGCGAATAACTTGTCGCCAAGCAGTTGATACATGTACGATAGTGAGTACATTATCTCGACTGCAGTGCACAGCTCTGATCCCCGACTTGGCGACAAGCCGACCTCTCTCTCGTCTCCAAGAATGCTGCCCCCAACATCCCCGTGATATGTCAAGGTCCAGTTCACTGCATTCCGCGCACTCTGGAGTTCAGTTTGGTTTCCAGTATATCTGTATATGACGGCACCTGCCTTCAGAGATTGCGCTGCATTGACCCCGTGAACCCACGGATATGTCTCTGAGTCGACACCTATCGTGGGTTGTACAGTGTCTAGATCGTTGAAAAGGTACGTGCTTTGCTCATAGTATTCTGCCCAATCTCGGCCACGCTCGCTCAAAAGGCGCATTGTGTCAAAAAGAAGCTGCGTATGCTCTCCACCTGCGTTCTCGTTCTCGTACAACCATTGCAAAGCGATCATCATGTCCTGATATCTTACCTTTCCCCAATAATCAAGGAAACCAAGGTTGGCCACCATCATGGAATGCATGAGGTTCACGAATTGGTACATTGCAGGAACCACCCTCGGTGCTTGGCTTTGATCAGCCTCAATGATTTGCGTAAACCCAAGGAACAGCGGGAAGCGAGCCCAAAGGTCTCTCGTAGAATTAGTGATTTCGGGCCCTAGCCAGCCATCGGCCTGCTGATGACTGAGTACATAATCAAGGGCGTCGTAGACCTGGCCCTTCAGCCGTGCATCGTCCAAGCCGTAGGCCAGGGGAACAATGCCGTTGAACCAATAGGGGAAGCCTTCGTTCAGAGCCGAATACTCCGAGGAACCTCCGAGCCAGCTTGAGTCGTTGACATAATGGTAGAAGTCCTTTTGGTGGCCAGCTAGGCCATTTGCCATCAGATTCATCTGATCGTGCATCCACCCTAACGGCGCGATGGAGCCGAGCGGAAGCGGTGAGAAAGTAAATGGCGTCACTATAAGACGGTATCAGCCAGCGTAAGAATCGGAACGCGGAGATTTACGAGAATAGTTGGCCATAGTATTGAGAGACTGCTCGCTCGAGGCTCCTTGCGCATGTGGCACGATAGGCTGGTAGACGATGCGGCCTACCCGTAGAACAGAATGGGCAACGTTCGACCACAGCGAGCGGTGGTAAGTGGAAACATATGTCAACAGAATGATGCAGCTGAAAAGAGCGCAAGACTTCGCAAAGACTCCTGAGGGTCGAGTCCGAGACTTCCTGATTTGATCTCCAACAGGTTTCACGTGCATGTTAGACTTGAGCTCTGGAGAAGATGAAGAGGTTGCGCGCCAACCAGTGGCGGCAGGATCATGCACTTTGGCCATTGCGACGCGTGGTTGAAGCAGGTATCTGTAACAGTACGTGGGAAAGCTGTTCCTAGTGTAAGCAGAAGGAAGAGCAAGGCGAAGATGAGAATGAGGTCCTCGTGCTCGGACAAGTCTTGGACAGACAGTCAGCCATTACTCTGGTCAAGCGGTCTAATCCCGCGGTGCTCTTGGGACAGATCCAAATCGGCGAACAAGCAAAGGTAGAGGTACTTGGTACTTGGTACTGATGCGGGTTGACGAAACAACGTCCCGCAGTGCCAAGACCTGGGGAAAGCGCTAGCTCGACGCACAGAGGCGAATGACCACATGCACAGGCGCTTCAGTACTCTGAACTGATTTCTTCCGTCGATCTATGGTGGGCAGGTGCCAACACTTGCGTGGAGTTTCGTGCGCCGGAATGACGTATCCAAAAGCCTGTCAACATCCCGAGGAGCAATCGTTAATCCAGCTGACCCGTCGCTCTCCATGCGCAAGGGTGCGACAGCCTGAAGGCCTGGCTGAGACCAGATCCTGAGGGATCAACGGAGCGCTCGCGAAAGTCATTGATTCGCGGTTTGCATCAAACCGAAGTCAAGGGGTTCCAAGAGGACTTTCAACCACTCAAGAGCGGCGGAGAGTCCGCAAATGTCGTCTGATCGGAAGATATCGTTTGGTTCAGCCTTCTAGTCGCACTGCTTTCCAGTCTGCGCCTTCAGTCCTCTTCTTTAAATGCGCAAGACTGAAGGCCTTGTATGAATGCCACCACTGAACATAACCTGACTCGAAGCCAAGACACGAATAGGGATCCAGGTCGGCAAACTTGCGATGGCGGGCCAATCATATCAGTCCAACGCTTCTGTCGTACTGTCAGACTATCTTCTGAAGTCCATGATAGTCTTTGTCATGTTCTTCTACTTAGGTCGTGATGCACTTACTTAACTTTCCGAATTTCCATACCCTTTGCAGCGTATAATACAATAGGAGAATATTAGATCTTAAATTTTTTCGTCTTTTGTGGATTCTTGAGCGTGGTCACATGTCCAAAGAGTCCATAGCCCAGATATCGATATTCTGCGCGGCCTCTCTTGGTTTTTTGGTAACCAATCTTCTATAAGATGGTCGACCGTCTTCCTCGGTATAATGTTCGGTTTTATCAATGTGAAAGATGAGGCCTGCGAGCTCCATCCACTTCAGCGGGCTGTGAGCTTGATTGACTGAATGATTGCCAATCTTCTCTTCGTGACAACCATTGACGTCCGTTTCCCTCATCTTGTCCTCGAAGGTCGGATCATCCGGATTGGCCAGAAGCCTGATGACTACCAGCTTTGATAGGAACGGCACAAGGAGGCGAAGGTGATTAAATTGGCTAAATTCGACACCGATCCCAAGCTGTTCCAAATTCGGACAGTTCTTGACAATTGTGGCGATGTCGTCGGAATCAAGACGCCACTGCGGCATAAGTAGAAGATGCCGAAGTGTGCTCCCATGATTTCTGGTGAGTGCCTCGATATATTGATCCTTTAGGCTCGCGACAGTGCAGTCGCTGGAAGTAGTCGAGACACTGGAGGCTGGCGAGTTTGGCAGTGGAGTGGAGGTGCCGTTGAGACCGTTCCTGGTAGATTTCTGAGGTCCAACCAAATAGACCTTTTCTAATCCTGTGAACGAGCTTAGAAATGCGACTTGCCGTTTGGAGACTTTGTCGATCCGAATCATTCGCAGACTGCGAATGTCCTTAGCGTCGTCTGCGCGGTACATCGGATCCAGAAACCCTGATTCTCCTATATCCCCTAAGCCACCAATACTATCGATACAGGTTAGTTTCTCGAGTTTTGAAAAGTCGAACGTCTCTTGACAGCCCCCTGTGTGGTGAGTATAAAGATTCTTATAAGCTACAGATTTCAATGAGAGCCTGTAAGGGCCAGAGAGAAATCTTCCAAAATACGTGTTCATGGTAACACTAAGCTCCCGAGCTTCCCGCATGCGAGGGTTCCAGCAGAGGGAAAGTTCCTCAAGCTTCTTTGATTCTAGCAACAGCAGAGATATGTCATCCGGGTAGCAAAGTGGATCGATGTCGTAGATTTTGAGGCTCTTCAAGTCTGGTATAGGTGGAGCTAGCGCTATCGGTTTTGGCTCTCGGGTTGTGGGAAATTTGATGACCAAATGCGTCACTGTAGATTGTCCAAGCCCTTGCCATACAGTGGGCAGCATCTTCGTGTTTAATTCCCAGCTGAGATAATGGTATTAGCATACGTGTGACTTGTAGACGTCTTCCAGCACACACCTGAATTGATACAACGCCGTCATTCTCTCCACCGCTATCCGTGCGAGAGAATTGAGCATCATATCGCTGTCCGGGACGCGTCCAATTTTGGCACACTCCTTCACCTCGTAATCTTTCCATTTACCATGTACTTTGAATGTCCTTACGTTGCCCACGACATTACGGCACACAAGCCCATTCAACGCCATGGAGAAGGGGCTTGCCATTCCGCATCCTTCAGGTCGACCGTCATGCTGAGAGTACCGAATGCCATCATACGATCGAAGGGAAACGTGGGTATAGAGCTGGGGCAAGGTCATGTAGTGAAGAACTCGGCATGTTCGACAGATGCTGGCGAGATCTGCAGGCTCGTCAATCTGCTGCGAATTAGCACTCCTCTATTTGAACCCAGCCGATGCTGTACCCCGGAACTCACAGATGTGATGATAATAGCTACGAGCTGGAGAGGTAGCCGTAGTAATGAACGATTGTCGCTTTCTTGTCCACCGTTATAGAGATTTTGTGAGAACATGTTTCCAACCAATTGAGATGGGGCCATGAAGCGCGGTTGACAGATGTACGGGTCTACTGTAGGCCATACGGTGCAGCACTGAGCTCTACCTCTAGGTAAGGGCACATCACCTTATGATTGCTGATTGCTATTCGTGTGACGCCAAGACCATATAAACCCCAAGATCACCCCCGTCCGGGCCTAGGGTGCGCGCCGCCCTACGGTGGTGCGACCATGGGTGATCCTGGGTGATCCTGCGAGATCCGTGGGTGAGCTGTTGCCGGAATCCCACTTTATTCTTATCAAATTTTGTTACGGTATATCGGGCCACCAAAGTTCGAGAATGTATATTGTCTTAAATGGACGTTTTAGCCAGATTTTCTAAAGCCTCTTCTCGCCGTTTGATGTTTCTTTGCCTACAACTCTGCGGTCAATTTTTCAAATTAGATGGCAGTTGACAGCCCACGGAACTCGCCAATTTTGATCGAATTTTATTGAGTCTCAGGGGATAGATACAGGATGCATCAGGAGGAATGCTCAACAAGTGGTGAGGCAGAGTCTATTCTGACTGCGACCAACAAAATCTGTTCCAGGGCAACGCTAAAGCTTGCAGTCTTAGGTATTATTCATCAATTGAATGGCTGTTGCACAATTCGCATTCTATGCTTTGAAAGTTGTTGGCGTTTTTTTATTTCTATTCATTCCTATGAGTATTCCTGATGCGCTTTTCCACTCCTCCAGAAAGCCTGATCGTTCAGCAGCGCGAAAGCTCCTAATTACGACAATGGGCTGCCTGATTCAGTCAGAGGACACGCTGTGACTCGAAAGCCGTTCTGGGAAGGCAAAGCTATCTGCCTTGTGTAAGTATTAATGATGTTTCCAGTGCTGCTTTCCATATGCCCCGTAGAATTTCCAATAACCGTCCTTGCTGCTCGAGTAGCGACTCTCAGAGTTGGTCTATGTATAACTCGCTGGTCTTCCATTCTTGCCCTTCTTTTGGGCAAGGAAGCGCCTTGGTTGTTTCGCCGTATACTCCTCATCTGCGCCATCGAGGAAGTCCACCAACGAATTGAATTTTTTGGTATCTGAGTCAGTCGCCATTTTGATCCAGATTTCCTCCACAATGCTGCTCTTCTTGGAATTGAACCTAAGCTTAATGCCAAGCCGCTTTCCTGGATCGCCATCGAGAGCGTTCTTAGCACAAGTCTCTGGATGCTCTAGTCCTTTCTCAAACAGGTCGCAATGAATCCACACGGTTCTAAAATCCGCATGTCGAGGGACAAGAACAAACAACGGTCCTCTTAAAGTCACTCGTCCATACTTGTCGTCTCTTTCGCCGCAATAGAAATGACCACCCTTCAAGAGTTTCATACGATGATCGGCATTATAACCTGCTCGGCGTGACGGTAGTGTCGCTTGCATTCTGTACGAGGACCCAGACCAGGTTCCCAAAGTTCCTGGCCCAGGCCAAAATATCCTTTCGCTCCCAGCTCCTTTCTTATCTGCCGTTCCCAATCCTTTACATCCTGTCCGTTTCGCATGAAGATTGTGGATCTAGAAAAGAGAGCCTCCTGCCCAGTCTTAAGTTTGACACCGTCTGGGAGGAAATGGATGGTGGGACTAACCCAAACCTTTTGATGTTTTTCCTTGCTTGCGGACTCACAACGAGGGAAAGAGGCCTTTTTCTCCATGGAATGCGCATTGATATTGTTCCATTTGAGTGCATCTTGACTTGACGGCCTTCCCATAGCTCTTGCTCTTCAGATTTAGGACGGTAGGCTCGGTTTTCAGTGACTACTTGATTTAACCTCCTCTGCATAAGCTTAAATTCCGTCACACTTGAATCAGTCCGGGGTTGAGGAACGCTGGTCACGGCGTCCTTCGAATACCTTACACCAGGGGAATCTTTGTCATTGTATTGGTCAACCTCCTCATCTCTGAGACGAGCGGCATGTTCAGTGGTACATCGATCTGTGACGTTGCTTCCCGTTATTCCAAACTTATGCTCAGCAAGAAACTTCTGGATGCGTGCTGTCCATGCCCTTCTGTTCATTTTTCCTACGCAAGCTCCTGCAATTGACCTTTGATCTCGAACCGCCATATCATATTCGTCTCCTAAATATCTTCAGGCCCAGCTAAGAAACTGATCAAGATATTCAGAATGATGTAGAATCCTGTGGTCTTTCTTCTCAAGTGCCATATAGCGTCGCATATCTGATATTGGAGCTGCAATGATCTTACTGAATGATATTCCGACGTTTCGCCTTTGAATAATGGTGGGATCGTGCGGCTTTCCCAGCAGCCAAAGAATGAAATTTGGTGCAGCTTCCAATTGGATAGAGGACAGTCCAAGGCCATTTGGGTTCTCGAAGTAAATGGCTGAAGGATGGTTTACATATGTGACAATACGATTTACCTTTTCATCCACTAAAATCAAATCGAACTCCAGGTTCAATCCTAGAGTTGAGTTTACCAACACGGAGAAGCTTCGTCTTTGTGCTGCTGTCGAAGAATCTATGGATTTGAAGTCGTCGTGTAGACATTTCAAGCTTTGAGGCCATTTTGCTGCCGAACATCTTCCTCTGCCCACGCATGTCTCTTCCGCTCGCCAATGCCAATCGAAACCATACAGGAAATCCGTGCTGTATCCTTTAACAGCTAGATTTTGTATCGAGAACGTTGTTGGATCCCAGAAGGGCCCGACTGGATGAGCAATGTCTTTTGTTTGACAATGAAGCACGATTAACAACTCGGCATCTTCTTTGCCTGATGGAGTGCAGAGTCTGTCTTCATCCCAACTAGATACAGCGATTTCAGTCGCAAAAAATTCTCTTATCTTGTTGTCAATTTCATTGTGGAACTGTTCCTGTGACCGAGGAGACACGGCTCTGGGGCAGTCTTCAAGAAAAGCTTGCAACTGTGTACACTCTTGAGGCGCCAAAGCCATAGACGCTGCATGTGCAAAGCGATTAGCCATGAGTTCGGCAGTAATGTCGGAGGAGGGCTCTAATTTTGCTGTGCTCTTCAAATTGACGATAGAAGTGTTGGTTTGATTAGAATCTGTACCAAGTCTTTGAACATGATGTTTGAGAAGAGACTTTAAGATTTTGGAGGCATCCATCGCAACATTCAGTGCAGATTGTAGGTCATGAATCGATGTCGCAGGCACCACGTATTATGTTTCCAGGCCTAACAAGCTCTCTAGACATTAAACGATGTCTCTGAAGCGAGGGACACATCGGTAAGGCTCTGAAGTGCTGGTAGAGAGAAATGCGGTAAAAGCTTTTGAGCATCTTCGGACAATGTAAAGTGTACTGGGCAGGTGGGTCAGATAATGGATGAATAATGAAGCTATCCACCTGGTAGGCGGAGCTACCTACCTAGCGAGCTCGTGGGGCTGAGTATGTGGGCTACTCTGCACAGTAGTAGACCTGGTCGCGTGGGGCTGAAGTCCGTGACACATTAACAATGACCTAGATGAACAGCACGAGGTGAAGCAATGGAACAGATTATTGTTTGATATAATGATAGTAGAAATTGAAATGTTGTGTTGTAGGAGGGGTGTGTAACTCAGCGGTGAAACTTCGTGACTCGTTGATTTAATGGGTAGCAACTAATGGTTGGTATAGGTTAGAGTGTGGGATTGCAGATCCCAAGGCCACCGGTTCGAGTCCGGTCATGCCCTGGTAGTTTATCTTCCATAAGTTTTCTTTTTATTTACATCAAGGGCGGGTGGGATAGATCGTAGAGTGACCTAGGATTGTATCAATAAGAAGCTTGTTCTATAAGTATTCTCTATAATAGAGATTTTACAATCGATCTAGAATAATTATTATCTACTGCAAGGGTATGTGGATGTAGAAAGCTAAGTTGCATTAATGCTACGGACGATAACTATATACATTACTAGCGCATTTGCTTATAAGGAAGGAACGTCTACGGAAGACTTCCGCAGACAGAAATCTCTTGCCATGCTAGACAGCAATCCTCTGTTATACTAGAAATATTATGAAATTCTGCTATTAACAAGAAAAGTTACAGTCTTGATAGCTAATTTATTTCAAAGATCTAACAATAATTAAGAGTCAAAACTTCTAAAGATCTAGAAAATATAACAACAACAAATTTTCAATTGTAAAATATAAGTACTAAGAAGATCTACTTTAAGAAAGATATTTGCAATAAGAAAACTATTTCTATAGTAGAAGACTTAAATAGCAATATTTGCAAAAAAAAAGACAATATTGCTTCGATAGCAAAAGACAATATTTCGATTAGTGTAATCGTCGGTCCGGATTTCAACCCGAACGGATTAGCTCGCCCAATCTTGATTCTGGGGTCAGGCAGATTTCCTAGTCCAACAGAATAAAACGAGCGAAGAATACACGTTAAGCGTTCGACTTAACTTGTTCGATTATGTAACATTATATAATTAACTAACTTAATCGAGTTAGTGTAGATTTTGAACTAATTTAATATAGTTAATGCGTTATATAATTTAAACTCTAATTTAACTCGATAGAGACTAGCGTCAAATTAAATAAAATTAGAGAAGATTAAATTAGCAAAATCTAACGCAGCAAGATTAGTAGAAACTCTTAATACTAATTTAATAAAACTCTAATCTTAGAATCAAGTTTGCAACTTAATTCTAGTTCAATTCTATAAGATTCAAAAGAATAGATTAGATTGAAAAAAAAGTATTTAATTTAATCTAACAATTATACTAATTTCGATAGCAAAAGACTTTTGCAACAAGATTAAATAAAACTTTTGCAACAAACAATCTCCAATATAATATTTAAAAATTGTAGCATTTATAGTTGTTTTATAATCTTTTATTAAATCTATTGTATTATCTATTTCTAGTAAATTCTATTAAATATTCTATTAAGAACTATTTTTTTTAAATATATTAGATATTTTGTATTGTATATAGTTGTTTTACAACAATTAAGAATCTTCTAGAACTTATACAACTTAATTTGTTTAATATTTTTTTCGATATATACTAAATCTAAATATAACAAACAAAAATACTTAAAAGAAATAAATTACAATAACAAAGATAATTCTAGTTAAATAACAATAAAAACAAAATAGATTTTTTAGTACTTTAATATTTGCAAACAATAGATTAGACAATTAACTTTCTCGAAAACTTAAAATAAGTTAATATACTATTAATCGAGTTTCTTGCTTTTAGTTAAAGAAATATTGTAATTACAATACAGTTGTAGTAAAGCTTAGTTATTTATATTTAGAAATATAGATTAATATTTTCGATTATAATAAAATTTTAATTGCATTTGTGCAAATACAATTGTATCGACAATGTTAACGCAAAAATATTATCTAAAAATAATCCTTATATTTAATACAAACAATATAAGAGTATTAATATAAAAAAGAGAGAATTTTTGATTAAAATTGTTTGCAAAAGACTTTAACAAATTAAAAGTCTAAAGAAGAATAAAATTATATATAATCTTATTAGATTTTTTTTCTATAATAGCAAATATTGCGTTATTTAAGTATCTTTGTAGTTGTTTAAATATATTAAATTAATTAAATTTCTTTTGTAGATTACTAATACTTATATAATAGCAAAGAATTATTTTTATTATTCAATTAATTCTTTCGAACTAATTGTTTGTTTGCAAATAATATATTGTAGAATATAGTAATTTTATTTTAAAACAATTAAATAGCGCAATCTAAGAGTTCGAGAGAAATTTTCTATCTCTATTAAAGATAATTGATTTTAACAATTTTTAATCTACAATATTGAGTTAATACAAAAAAGCTTTATTTTAATTTTCGACAAATTATTTTATATTTTTAAGAATAAGTATTATGCGCTTAAAGAATTTGCAAATAATTAATATTATATAGTTGTAGTTAAAAATTGTTAAAAATAGAGCAAAAATAAAGTCTATAGTAATAGTATAAAAGAAAACTAATAAAATTAGAATTAATTGCATTATATTGTAAAAAAGATAACAACAAATTTAATATATTTAATATTTTAAATAGTCTTTTAAATAGTCTTTTAAATAGCAAAACAAACTACAAATATAATAGAAGAAAACAATCTTCTTATAATATCGAGTATATTTTACGTAATTTTTGTTGTATACTATTTTAAGAATATCTTTAATTGTCGATTAAGAATAAATTGATTGCGTCGAATCAATTAATCCAGTTTGTCACGGTTCCAGGCTAGGCAGGCTTCGCTCTCCGGTTACCCTCCGGGTCTCTGCCCCCTAGCCTCGGGTATACTACGGGTAACGCCTAGCGCCTTGGCACCCATAGTACTTATACCCATTTCCTGTACATAGTTAGTTCTGCATAGCTAGTATTCTCGTCAATCAACTACATACTAGCCATCAAAGCTCTAACCCTAACACAGTTCGAGTCGATTAATCGAATCGAATTGAATTAGATAGATTCCTAAAGTTGAAATCGAAAAGTCGATTCGATTCCTAAAGTTGGAATCGAAAATCGACTCGAATCAAGTTAAAATTTAGAGATAAAATCGAAATCCAACTTGAAAAATCGATTCGAATTATTATTTTTAGTAAATTCTATTATTTTTAGTAATAATTTGATAGAAATAGTTAATTTATTGCACTTAATTAGTAATTATATTAGAAATATCTATCTATTATAGTATTATTATAATGCATTACTATAATATATTATCTATAATAATAATAAATCTAAATTTAAACTTTTTTATACTATTTTTAGTAATTCTTGACATAATAACGTTATTTTCGATTTCTTAACAATTCGACTCGATTTCTAATATTGAAATCGAAAATCGACTCGAATTGAGCCGAATTAATTTCAAATTAGCATTAATTTAATTAGATTTCGAATCGATTTCTAATGTTAAAACTGTCGAGTCTGATCGATTCCAATAGTTGGAATCGAAATCCGATCCGACGATTAATCTAATTAAGAAATACAAAGTTGTCGAAATTAAAATACGTATAAATTAATAGTAATATTGTCGAATTTAAAGATTAAATTATTTTTTTAAACAAAAGAAAGTTTAATATTGTTTTCGATATTTAGAATAGCATTAATTTTTTGTTAATTAAAATCAATTTTATAGTTGTCGATAATTCCGACACAAAAATTCGATTTTATCTCTATTAGAAATACAATAAAAAGAGTATTCAATTTGTTGTCTATAGAAGAATTGTTAATAAAGATATTTGCAAATATTAATCTAGATAGAGTATTTAATATTATATACTATTTATTAAACTTATAACAAATATCGAGATTAAATTGTTATAGATAGTTAAAAGTTCTTACAAAACAAAAATTTAGTTTATTGATAAATATAATAGTTAGCAAAGTCTACTTTGCTATTTCGAGTACAATATTGTAATTAATATAAATAACAATAACAAGTTTTAACAATTTTACAATATAATAGATTTTTCTAAGAATTTAAACAATATTAATAAGCTTTAGTTTTGTCGATTAATATTGTATTTCGATATTTATAGCAAAACAATAAAAAAAAAAGATAAATTCGATAGTTTAACGTAACAAATATCTAGAGATTGCAAAATACTCTAATAATAAGATTTCTTCTTCGTAGACTGATCGTCGGATCGGGTTTTGATTCCAACTTTTGGAATCGACCCGACTCGATAGTTTCAACATTAGAAATCGATCTGAAACTCGATTCGATTTCTATTATTTTAAAATCGAATCGATTCGACTCGACTCGATTCTTGATTTCAACGTTAGAAATCGAATCGAATCGCCAAGAACGCCAAGAATACTAAAAATAGTATAAAAATAGTTTAAATTTAGATTTTTAATTATTTTTTAGGTAATACACAATAGTAATATATAATATAAAAATAATCTATTATATTTATTTATTAATTAAATCAAATAGATTAATTATTTCTATTAAATTATTAATTAAATTAATACTAAAAATAAAATAAATTACTAAAAATAGTAGTCTTGACGATTTGAATCGATTTTTTCGAATTGAATTTCGATTTCAACTCTAGAAATTAATTCGAATTGTCGATTTCAATATTAGAAATCGAATCGACTTTTTGATTCCAACTTTTGAAATCGATTCGACTCGATTCGAATCGAATACTCGATTCGAACTTGGTAACCCGACCCGACGCGATCAGTCTACTTCTTCGATAGCAAAATTATATTTTAAGAAAGTTTTTTGCAATTAGAACTCTTCAATATAATATATTATTATATTAAATTTAAATTTTTTACTTATATTAAAATTAATATACAAGAAATATTTTAAACTAGTATAAATAAAGTAGAATAACTTTAAAAGCAATTCTTGCAAAGTATTAAAGATAGTCTTTTTTAAATTTGTAAAATTTTGTAGCTTAATTTTACTTAAATAGATTTTTCTAATATTTTTAACAATAAGATTGTCTTGCAAAAACTTTTTTTTGTATAATTGTTACAATCTTAGCAAAGTTGCTTATCAAGAAGAAATTGCTAGTCTATCTAGATAAAAGAAGCGAATTATCGTTGTATATTTAGACAGAATTTCTTTTATAGAATTTAATTATCTTTCTTTTACTTTATTAATTTGATAGCTTCAATTATTAGATTTGCAATACAATATTATTGTCTACTTTATCGACGTTTTTTTTTAGAGCTCTAAGCTGCTCTGAGCAAGCTAGCAAAACTAAGTACTTAAGAGTTATTGTATCTTAAATCGAGAACAAATACGACTTATAGAGCTCTAAGTATAGCTAAGAATTACGCTTATTAACTAAGAAAAGCTAATAACAGAAAACTAAATACGTTTTCGCAAACATCTCTTAACAAAACGTTAAATTTTTGCAAGATAATTAGAGTCTCTTTTGTTCTATCTACTATTAATAGACTTGCTTGTTTAGAGATATTGTTGCTATTCTTAAGATACGCACAAGATATTTAGATTATCAAGATCTATTCTTCAAGTAAAGTTTATTTAAATTGATCGAATTTGCGATTTATAAAATTTTAACATTAATATTGACGCAACTATGCAACTATTAAACGCAATAATAAATTTTAAATGTTAAAACTTTTTGAAGCTAAGTTTAATTAAGATTGTTTTGATTTGTCGAATTTTAAAAAAAATATAATTTCTAAAAATACAAATTTTGTCTATTTAGATTATCTTAGTTAGTTACGTAATCTAATTCTAACTCTAGACTTTCTTAGAAAGCTTAGAAAGCTCGAAGAGCTCTGGAAAAATGTTATTAAATCGAGCTCAAAAATAAAACGTTGATATTATCTATTAGTATCTTGTTTTTTTAGATATATTAATTAGTATTTTTTGGCAATTATTGATAGAGTTACAAAAATTGTGCTAGCTTTATAATTATCTCGATAATTTTATATCTTTTATTAAGACTTTTGTTACAATATTTTTGCTATATTAAGAAATTTCTTATCGATATAGTAATTTTTATCGCAATTATTTTACAAAAGTATCGAAATATTATATTGACAATAGCAAGATAACTATCTTAATAATATTTCTCTTATATTTGTTTATTTGCGTTTTTCAAATTTACAACTATTTAACGATAATAAATCTACTCTATTTTTCTATTGAAGCAAAATCTATTATTAATAGTATTGTCGAAAAACGTCTTTATTCTATTGTAATAAAAAAATCTACTTGTCGAATTATATAATAAGCACAATTCTTCGAATTGTAGTTGTACTCTATTAAGTAAATTGTCGATCAAAATTAGCTTATTGCAAATATCAAAAGTTTTGTTGCGAAATACAATATTTGAAAAGCTAAAATCGACGCTAATAGCAAAAAATCAAATACAATAATACTATCTAATAAGAATTATTTTATAAATACAATTTCGATTTATATATTTTCGACTCTACAAAAAGAGTTCTACGAACACAAATATTTGAAAGATTTTTAATCTATTAATAAATTTGTTCTATCTTTTATAGAAAAATCTATCGCGAAAAAAAAAAATTCTATAAGTCGATAAGAAAATTTCTCTATTAGCAATTCTTTTACAAGTCGAAATTCTCGAAGCAAATCTATATCGACATTGTTGTTTACTATTATGTCAAATATTTTTTAACAAAATATCGACTTTTCTAAGCAACAATAGAATGTTTTGCAAAATTTTATTAAAGAAATTTATACAGTATTTGATTTAGTCGATTTAATTAATTCTATTAATTCTTCTAATTTTGCAAAAACTACAAAAAATATTAATTCTAATAAATAGAATATTGCAAAAATAAAATTCTTTAACTTTTAGTATAACAATAAGACTATCGTTACTATCTCGACAATAGAATACGCTAAAAAAGATATTTATTTTCGCGACATATATATCTTTATAGAGTATTATAAGAATATAACAATTATTAAGAATTCTAAAATAATTAGAAATAATTTTTACATTTGTTTCTATAATATTGCTCTAAAATAATATATTTTTATGTTGTTAAAAAAGCAAAAATTCTTTGTTAAACACAAAAATAATATTGCTTATTAAGTAGAAGTTTTGACTAAAAGTAGTATAATTGTCGATTCGAGTTTTAACTCGAACAAGTTAATCTATTTAACTTTAATCCTAGAATTAGATAGATTTTCTAGTCTAACAAGATAGAACAAATAAAGAATATATATCGAGTATTTAAATCGATTCGCTCAATTATATAATATTATATAACGTATTAATCAAATTAAACTAATGTAGATTCTAAACTAATCTAATATAATTAGTGCGATTACGTAATTAAATCTTAATCTAATCTAATAAAAACTAGCGTTAAATAAGATTAGATTAGATTAGATTAGATTAACAAAAGCTAACGCGACAAAGTTAGTAGAGACTCTTAACACTAATTTAATAAAATCTTGATTCTAAGATCGAGTTCGCGACTTGATTCTAATTTAATTCTACAAGATTCAGAAGAATAGATCGAGTTGAAAAAAAAGTATCCGATTCGATCCAACAATTACACTAACTAAAAGATAAAAAGAATCTTCTTTTATAATATTAGCTACAATTACTTGTAAGCAATATATTATAAATAATATATATTAACGTCGCAAATCTATAGAATTTGCTTATATTATTACAAGAGCAACTAGATTTGTAGATATATTAATCTACAATTAAATCTACTTAATATATAACAATCTTAATTTAAAATTTTATCGAAATCTAAGTTTATCTATCGAAGCTATTGATATAAATTTCTTTCTTAATAAGATAGAAATCAAGAAGAAAATTTAATAAATATTAGATACTAGATATTACGAAAATATTGTTTATATAATATTTGCTAAGAATTAGCGCAATCTAGACAACTTCAATAATTGTTCTAATAATACAATTCGATCTTATAGTTAAAATTAGTACTATTAAGACAATTATAAGAACAATAGTAGTGCTACAAAAATAGATAGCAATACTAGTAAAATACAATCTATTTATTTTAACTCGCAGTCTTTGTTACGTAATCAATTTTCTATATTCTATTAATTTTAATCTTTTGAATTACAATTTCAAGTCTTATTTTATTAGAATTGTATTTATCAATTTTAATAGTCTTAATAGCAAAGATAGCTATTTTAGCAATTCGATAGTTATTAAAGCAAATTCTAGAATTAGACTTAAATTACTTTGTCTAATTAAAATTAATTATTTAAAAATATTAATCGATTTATATTATTAAATTTTGCGACAAACGTGTTTGTTTTGTAGCAATCTCTCTTTTGTTTTTTTAGAACTACAATAATTAAATCTAGTTTTAATATTTTTAGTATTTGTAATAGCAATAGCAAACTCGCGTATACTATAGTAAAACAAACAAGAACAAGAATCTTAATCAAGAAAATAATTCTAATTATAAGAAATTTAACTACTAGAAAGTTGTCTACTTAGAGATATCTTTTGACAAAGTATAAAATCTAGAATTTCAATTTTAATATTACGCTATTATTAAGACTTCTATTGTTGTTATCTAAAATAACAATATTGTTCTAGATAATAGAAAAGATAATAATAACGTTATATCAAACTTTAAATATATAATATTAATAATTAATCGCAAATTCTTGTATAAGCAATTAACTATTGCAATTATTAAATATACTTTTTAATTAATTAGAGTTCGAGACATCGAAAATGTCTATCTTTTATTATTAAAATACGTTATTTTAAAATTATTTGTTAACAATAGTCTAAACAATGCTTCGATTTGCGAAAAACTTTAGAGACAAATATATATTGTAGACAATCTAAAAATTAATATATTAATAGAATTAAATATTTTAGATTTTTAGAAAATGTATCTAGATTACAAGTACAAACAACTTATTATAGATAGTTGCAAAAATATATTTGTTTCGATAAAAATAATTTTAATTAAAAACAAGATAAATTGAGTAATACAAGCTCTTATGGCAATTACAATTTTATTTAAATATAGTACTATAATTTCTATACAACTATATAATAATACGCAGCTATTATAGAATCGTAATTTTATATTTCTACTATATTAGCAAATATTCAATTATTTTAATTTAGAAGACAAAATTCTTTTTTATATTATTAATGTCAATTTCTTTATAGTGCAAATAAACAATATTTTTGAACAATTTATTAAGATAGACAAGAATTCTTGTCTAGATAGTCTACAAAAATACAAAGAAAAAAGCTATTATATAGTAATCTCGAAATACTTTTATTTAGTTGTTAACTTTAATATCTTTATTAAATTATAAATAAAGAAAGTTTTTAAGCTAGATATAAGTACTATAGTAGCTTTTGCTTTTGTATCTATTGAATCTAGATTAACTATTAAAGTATCTACGTCGTTTATAGCAATACTTTTTGTAGTTATAAATACTTCTTTTGCTATACAAGCAAATTTTATTTTAGTAAATTTTATTTTTAATACTATTAAAATACTATTTAGTTTGATAAATTAGATATTTATAAAATACAACAATCTTAATAGCGTTATCTTTTACAATATAATCGAAATTATTTGAAAACAATTTATTGCAATTACGAAAGTCTTTTTATTACTATAACAAAATATCAATTGTACAATCAATCTATTTAAATCGAAATAGATATCGATTATTTTAAAATTAAAAATTAAAGTTAATATTGCAAAGATTTATTTACTTAGTTTTGCAAACAAAGAATTTCTTAATTAGAAATTCAATAAATTGTACAACTAAAATTGAATATAATTTACTACACAATTTATTAAATTCGAATAATTTATATTTGTAATATAAAGAATTATAGAATAAGCAAAAAAAAATTTTGCAAGAGTAGAGTTGTAATAGATATTCGCTATTTGAATAAGATTATTATTATAGATAGCTATCTTTTATTACTTTAATTAGATATTATTTTATAGATAACTAGATATAATTTTATAATTATAGTAGATATTGCAAACTTCTTTTATTAATAGCTTGTTTGTATAGAAAATTAAAACAAGTTAACAATAGTTTTCTATTGCAATTAAGAGCAATTTAATATAGCAACAATAGAATTTAAGAATTTATTATCTTATATGCAACAATATATCGATAATCTTTTTTAATTTTATTGTTAATACGCTAGAGTCTACATAAACAATATAGTAATATTTTTCAAGATTTTGAAAGAGCATGTTAATTATCTATATACAATCTTTTATTTGTTGAATTTCCAAAAAATTATCTTGTTTTCTAAGAAGTCTTTTTTGAACTATTTGTCTATTATTTTATTAAAATAGAAAATAGATATCTTCGATTTTATTGTTTTAGTCGATAAAATTGCAACTATTAAGAGATTAAGTTTCTTGTATAAATTAGCTAATCTAAAATTGTATCTCGATCTAATAAAATAATTACAAAAATACGTTATATACTAGATTTAAAAGACGAAAGCTCTTCAATATTGCAAAATAGTATTATTTAAATTGTTTTTGTTAAACAAGAATTGTGTAAAAAAAATTTACAATTAAAAGATTATACTAAAATTATTAGACTGACCGTTCGGTTCCAATAGTTGGAACCGAATTGCATAAATTATGAAAATACTAACTATATTAGGTTAAAACTTGGCCTAATTAGATATAACTTTCGGGTCGGGTTATAGATTTCGGGGAAAAACCGATCCGAACGGTCAGTCTAAAAATTATCTATTGCGAAAAAACTAAATTTTTATTGACAACTTTAAAAGTCTTTCGAATATACTAAATCTCTTGTTTACTTTAATTGCAATTGTATTTTCTATATTAATATAAATATCTTTAAGCAACGTAACTTTAATACTATAATTTATTATCTTAAGAAAGATATCAATTACAAAAAATTACAAAAAATTAACGTAAAATCTATCTTGTTTCTTAGTCGATTACTTAATTTCGCAAAAATGCAATACTAATTTATCGAGCTAAAAATAGTAGATTTAATATAAATAGTAAAATATATTCGATATATAATCGAGACAACTTCTGCTACTATAGTTGTTTTTACTAATTATTTTGTCAATTCTTCTATAGTTTGTTAAACTACACTTAGTTTAAACAATATTAATAAACTTAATTTATACTTAGTGCGCGTATCTATCTATCTTAGTTAGTTTCAATTAAATATAAAATATTGTTTCGAGAAATAGCATGTTATTTTTGACGCGTTTTTCGATTGTTTGTCGCTTTTGCTATAAAAATAGATATTAACGCTTCGAAAACACTTAATATAAATATCTATTATAACGAAATAAAAAATTTCGAAGTATTTAATTAAGTATACACTTATTAAGATATCTTAATTGCTATATTAGCAAACTTTAAATATTGTTTGTTTAATAGATATTTTAACAAAAACTTTTAACAAGATTTTATAAATATATTAATAGACTTGAAATAGCAAACTTTTTAGAAACAAGTATTTTTAAAATAGATATCTAATAACGATAATTAAATTCTTGATAACTATAGTAATATTAATAAGAGATTTGTTTTCAAGAAATTTTGTATCGAAATCGATTTTGAATTTCGCGACAATCTAATATATTATTTTGACAAAGAAAATTGTTTGCAACTTTGCATACTTAGAACAATAGAGAAGAAGATTTTCAAGATAGTTTATAATAACAATTATTATTTTGACTATTATTGTTGCTTCGCGAGAATCTCTAATACGCTCTTTATTTCGCGAGCGCTTAGTAAGATTTCTATCTATATCGAGTATTACTTTGTTTATTAGATTAATTAAACAAAACATTATTGTTTGTACAATAATTTAATATTTATTTCTATCGAATCTACTCTCTTTTATACTATAGTTATAAACTACGTAATTAAACTATTTAATAAATATAATTGTCTACTTACTATTATCAATAAGTTTAATTGTTGTTTTTAATTAATTTTTAATTATATTATCGACTTTGCAATTGTCTAAGTACAATATATTCTAAATTGTTTTTAAACAATAGATTAAAATATTTCTCGAACAATTATTTTCAATTGCAATTCGAAATTTATTTTTGATTTCTAACAAAAATCTTTCTTTAGCTAGATATATTACTTCTAATTAATACGATCTACTATTTATAGATAGACAATTAGTTAGAAAAGTCTAATTAGACGATAAAAATTGCTATTTGTTATCTTATTACTATTTATTTGAATATTAAGTAGTAGCAAACTTTATCTATTTTATAGTTATAGCTAAACAACAATTCAAACGTTGCTATTGATTTTTTCTTTAACAAGATAATCTATAGCTTCAAAATAAAGAAAACGCTCTTTTTACTATATAATAGTTTTTCGATTATAGACGTTTTCGAGAAACGTTTAGAATTTCGCGTAAAAATTATTAATACAATTGTTTTTGTTAACGCAAAAGCAAAAATCTACTATAATACTAGATATTAGCTCTTGCTACTTAATTTAAATAACAAAACTTATTTGCGTCTCAATTATAAATATTATCTATTAGAAAAGTTAAGCAAGAAGATTTTATCTTAATATTGCGATTCTTTTCTTGTAAAAAAAAGAATTAGTTGTCTTGTTTATCTATTGAAACTACTATCTATATAAAGAATTTATTCGATAATATTTGTAACTTAACTAGAATCTTTTTTTAACACAAATTTCTATAGTTGTTCTAGATCAAATTATTTAGATTTAATCAAAATTGAAGACAATATTTTGCAATAGAAGTTTTACGAGATAAAATATATTATTGACAAACAAATGCGTACTTACAATAGCAAACAAATAATATAGTATTTACTACAATAGAAAGATTATAACTCTAAATACAACAAATAGCAAAATATTATTAAGCTAGATAATTGCATAGATTTAATAGAGAACTATAAGACAAAAATTACAAAATTATTTGATTGTTGTTAATCGATTGCGAAAAGAATTCTAATTACGAAAATCTACTATTAAAACGCAAATTCTAGTATTAGAATAGATATTGTTGTCTTATTTATTTAGAATATCTTATTAAGAGTCTAGTTCTATTACAAGAATTTTACGCAATTCTATAGTAATTATACTATTATTATGCGATCGAGAATTCTCTTCGATTGTTCTACGTCGCTCTATAGTGCTTATATTTTGTCGCAATTTGTCTTGATAAAAAAATCTTACTATAATAACAAAAATTGTCTAATAACTTAGAGCTATTTGCTAGATATAATATTAGCGAAAGCGTTAATTTTTTGTTTGTTTTAATAACATATTGTTACAATCTTAGTAGAATTATTTATCAAAAAGAAATTGCTAGTTTATCTAGATAGAAGAAGCGAATTATCGTTGTGTATTTAGACAAGATTCCTTCTATAGAATTTAACTATCTTTCTTCCATCCTATCAATAATTGTAAAAATTTGAATATTTCTATATATTATAATATATATTTGCGTAATTAGTTTGTAAGACTTAAATATATTTTTAGTTATTGAAGACTTTGTAGAGATTTCAAAAAAGCAATATCTTAAAACTTGTTTTCGACAATAGCAAGTTTAAAGAAATCGACTTTTTGTTTTAATAATTATATAAAAAGATAATCAAGAAAGACTTTTGCAATCTTAATAGAAATATTGTTAAAATTAAGAATATTAAATATTTAATAAAATTACTTAATATACTTCTTAAGAGTTCTAAAGAAGATAACTATATTATTAATATATACTTAAAAGTACGCACAATACAATTGTAATACTCGAACAATTTGTTGCTATATATATATCGACAAATTCTTGTATTTTATAATAGCAATGTTAAAATTTTTCTAATTGTAATAACTTACTGCATCGACAAATCGGGATAATTCTCTCGAAAAGCTCTTAGTTGTTTAGGGCTTCCAGAATTGTTGTACGTATGTCTTAGCTCTTGGATCCTATTAGCAAGATACAATTGACTCGAGATCGCTTGTAGTTAATCAAGAAATTTGAGAAGTAGTAAAGAGTTCTTCAAACATTATTTGTGCGTTGTCAAGATCTATAAACGCACAGACGTATAAGCGCAATCTATTGCGAACACAATTTTTCACAATATATTTGCGCAATAGAGATGTTTTTGTCGATGCATAATTTACGCGTAGAAATCTTACAAATTGTTTGATTCTGCTATACAAATTACTATAATATAGACAAGTAATAAATAAAAACATAATCGAAGTACTGCGAGAGTTTGTACGCATCTCGAATATTAATAATTATACTTTTTGTTAAGTTTTATTTGATCTTCTAAATACAAGCTTTTGGAAGTTTCCCAGATTAGTCTCAAATATATTCCGGGCTATCTAGATTAGATCTGCAGTTTGAACTTGATAGATTATCTTCCCAATTTGCCAATATATTGTAAATTTATATCGATTATTAAAGTAAATACTTTATTAATAGAAAAAGAAAACAATATTAAGAACAATAATATAGAAACAATTTGCAATTAATTAATATAATTTTAGATTGTAAAAAAATGTATATATATATTAAACTATATTATAGTATTAAGTTTGCAAATATCTAAAATTATATATTTTTTTCAACTATTATCTATAAAAGATTTTTAAATACAAAATAGAAGATAATTGAACAATATAGAACTTGAGATTTAGAACAACTTTTTAGTACAATAAAGTTTGTCGAACGTTTTGTTAACAAGATTACAATTTTTCTAACTTAGAGAGTAAATCTTAATCTTACTAGAACTAAGTATTTGTGTTTTTAAAATTATTTTAAAAAAAATTCTTATTTAGTTTTTCTAATTTATAATAACAAAATCTCGATTTTTGTTTTATAGATTAGAAAAGAATTTGATAATTTGCTAAAGACTTTTTATAGTTTTATTTCTAAAATTGTAAATTGTAATACTATTTAATAATTTTATCTTAGTAGAGTTTAATCTTATTAAATTATATTTAGATTTATCGAAACAATTGTTTACTTTTAACAAAATAGCAAGATAATTTAATATTATAAACAACTTTATTTAAGCTAAAAATAATATACTTATTAATAAGAATTTCGATAAGATTAGTTTAAAAAAAAATTTGTAGAAAACTTTATTAAAGTATTTGTAGCAATAGCAACAAAGATTGTAACAATTCTTGTTATAACTTTGCAAAATTATTCTTGCTAATAGAAGAACTTTAACTGTCTTATTACTAGATTCTTAGTATTTTTAATAATTTTTAATTAAATAATATTTGTATAATTTAGTTTCGAAATACAATTAAGTCGATAATTACAAGAAATCTATATTGATCGATCAAAATTATTTCTTAGAATAATAGTTTTAGTATTTGCTTTTGTACTAAGATCTATAGTCTTACTTAAAAGAGCTATAACAAACAACAATAATATATAGAAGTATATAGATTGCTAAGATTAAATAATTAGACTATATACAAAAGAGTTACGTAATATAGTTACGTAATTGTGCTAATTATATATAGTATAAACTAAATTAGAAAAAAAATTATTTTTAATACTCTCTTTTAGAATCTACTATATTCGATAGTTAGTAGAAAAATTAAAAGTATTGTAAGAATTATAAAAACTTGCGTTCTAATAGATACAAAACGCAATAGCTTCTTAAAATTATTTTATAACAATAGAGTTTTAAAATACTTTTTTAACAATATATTCTTCTAATAAATAGTAAAAGATTTAAAAAAATGCGTTTTAATAGATATAAAACGCAATAACTTTTTAAAGTCTTTTTCTAACAATACAGTTTTAAAATGCTTTCTTAACAATATATTTTTCTAACAAATAGTAAAAGATTTAAGAAAATATATTCTAACAAATACAAAACACAATAACTTCTCTAAGTCTTCTTCTAACGATAAAGCTCTAAAGTATTTTTTTAAAAATATATATAATACAAGCTATATCTTAATACAAGAAATATATACTTTTTTATTGTATTTTTAACAAAAACAATATAGCAAATATTTAATTAAGAAATTAAAAATAATATATATTCTTTAATACAAAAGCAAAGTACTTTAATATATTTTTTTGCTATATTTTAAAAAAATAAAATAAACGCGTATATTAGAAAGTATTATAATATCAATAGATTTAAAATTTTTAAAATAATATATAATCTTTAATATAAAAACAAGATATTTTCGATATATTTCTTTATTGTATTTTAAGACTTTGTAGACAAAAGAATTATATTAATATTGCTATATTATAGACAATATATCTAAGCAACAAATATATCGAATCTATTTTATATTTTTTATATTCTAAATATATATATTGTTAAATTAATATATTTATAAGATAAGATTGTTTGCTTTCTTAATTAAATATTTTCTATAGTACAAATTTATATGCAAAGTAGAAAAGAATTAACTATAACAACTATACTAAAAAATGTTAGATATAAGATCTTAAATTACAAGATTTTTAACAAAAAACAAAAGCAAGACAATTGCAACAAAGTAAGCAATAATAGAAACAAATTTGCAAGATATATAATATATAATAAGCAAACAACAAAATAAAAAGCAAAAGATTGTTTAAAGCAAATAGCAAAAACAGTTAAACAAATAGATTGCAAAACAACAAATAATAGTAATCTAATTATAAAGCGTGTCTCGCAGTGCTAGATCTGCTTCGCAATAGTATGTCTAGCTTACATTAATGCGTGTTTGGCAAAGAATCGCGCAAACTAGATTTAAGCAAAACTAGTATTGAGTTAATAAATACTATTTGCGTATCGCTTTCTCTTAATAGCAAACAAGAAAATATCTTATAGAAAACGAGATTTTTCTTGCATTTGCGTTTTTTAGCAATTAGTTCTATTACAAATACTACTATTATTATTATATGTACTATCTAATTTGACTTGCTTAATTACGAAACTTTATTTAAAGAAATAGTAGCTATTTTACAATTCTAATTGCTTTGTTTAAACGAAACTACTTAGTTAGAAACAATAATTAACAAACTATTAATAATTTGCTTTCGCAAACGTATCTAGAAATCGATTAACTTTTAAAATATTACTAATAATTAGTTGCGTAAAGAAATTTACGCAAATAATATATCTTAAGAATTAGACAAAAATAATTATTTTAATATTAGCACAATTGTTAATTAGAGCAAAGAAAATATCGAAATATCTAATTTTAAAAACAAATCTATATTGTTTATTTTAACAAATATTATTATATAATATATTAATAATATAAATATATTGCAATTTCTAAGACTTAAAGTCGAGTTTGCAATTGCAAAACTTTAGTTTGCACAATATATTAATAATTATTGTTGCAAATATAGCAATAATTACTATTAATTTAATTAATACAAAAAAACTAATTATATTAAGAAGTTGTCAATACAAAAATATATTAACTACACAAATTTAAAAATTTGTTTTAAGAATTGCAAAAATTATATTTAGAATAATTTTGCAAACTATTTTGATAAAAAGTCGATAATACTTTAAACTATATTATATTTTACAAAAAAGCAACATAATTAATAGCGCAAATACGCACAAAAAATATATAATAAGAATAAAAAAATTATCTAAAACTATTTTCTTTAATATATCAAATTTTTTTTTAGTATATCTAAGATTTGCAACATAAAAATTGAACTTAAACTCAAAAATACAAAACAACAATTTTATTAAAAGATTGAAAAGTTTGTTATCTATTTAGATAATCTATATTTGCAACTAGAGAAATTAATTATTAATAATAAAAAAATACAAAATTTAAAAAACAAATGTATTGACAAGATTTGTCAAAAAATGTTTTGTTAACAATATAGTTATACTAGTATTACGCAAATGCGTAATAGATTTATCGAAATCGAACAATATTTGCAATTAATTAAAAAGCTATTAAGACTAAACAATATCTTTTATATTGCAAAAAACTCTAAAGAACGTAATAAAAAAATCGATTTTTGTGCAAACAAAATAACTTGTTTAACGCAATTAACAATACAAACAACTCTATTATATTAATTATTAAAATTACTATAACTATACAAATTAGAGATAGCATTAACAATAATTAGCAAAACAAAAATAATTGTTAGATATTTGTTAAAAAGAAATATATTGTATTTATTAATTACAAATACTATATATACAATTAAATAAATTACAAATTAAGTAACTCTATATATTTGCAATACTAAAAATAAATAGAAAAGCAAAACAAAAGTAATATATTTTTAAAAAAAATTAAAATCTAATACTTGTTGTTACAATATTAAATGTAAAAAATTAAAAACAACAAATTAAAATATTAATCTAGATAATATTTATTAATATATTGCGTAATATATGCGAAATCAAGTATCTTATTAATTTAAAAGCAAAAAAAAACTTTATCTCGCAATTTTTTGTTAAAGACGCGTAACTATTCGAAGATATCTCTTTGTTACTACAAGTACAAATTGTTAATAATTGTATTGTTATTTTATATAAAACGCAAAAACTCTCTATTGCTATTGTTAATAACAAAAAAATACGCAAAAGCAATTGCTCTAAACTCTATACTATTAATATACAAAATTATAAAATAATTTTCAAACTATTTTAATTCGAAAAAGTTAACTTAAATATACAATAATTAAATTGTATTTAAATTTATCGAAATAGTCTTGCTAAATAATCGAGAAAAAATATTTAAATAGTTAATTTTAAAAAGTTTGCACAACTTGCTATATTTGTTTTTAAAAATTATAGCAAAATCTATATTGCGCTTTTGTATTAAATACTATTTTCGAAAAAGTTTTTAAAATATATAAAAAAAGAGATTGCGAGATACAATATACTTTAGATTAAAAAATTAATTGTTTCAAATTAAATTAAGAAAATTATAAAGATATTTTTAAAACAGTTTTTAAATATACTTAATATATATAATTAAATAAAGCATTTAATTAATCTTGTAAAGAACAAGATATTGTATACAAAATATATATATAATATATTGCAAAATAAATTAATTGCAATACAAAAATATTTTGTAAATATATTAGAGAAAAACTAGATATATTTTTTAAATAATTCTATCAAATTTCTAGTATTGTTTGTAAAAAGGTTTAATAGTAGTTTGTATCTTTGTATAGACTATTGTAAACTCAATAAAATTACTATTAAAAATAAGTTTCTTTTTTCTTTTTTTAGAAACGTTTGAGTGCTTTGCAAATACAAAATATTTTATTAAAATTAATATATGCAATACGTATTATTGTATTCGAATTTGTTAAAACAATAAATAAAAAATAGTTTTTTGTATTTAATACAAACAATTCGAGTATTAAATTATATTTTTTTAATTTTGTTAATACTTCTATTATTTTTTAATCTTATATAAATTGTATATTAAAATTATATATTAATATTTGTTGCGTAATATATCTAGATAATATATTTATTTATTTAAACTTAAAAAAGCAATATTGAAAAAATATTTACAAAATACTTTGCATATTTTTTAAGCATTAATTATATATAAAACTATCGAAATATATATTTAATTGCAACAAAATAATTTTTCTAAAATTTGTAATTAAAAAGCAAAATATTTAAATAAAGTAAATTTGTATTAAAATTATTTAAAAGTAATTTAAACTAAAGTTAGCAAAAAATATTTTTGTATTTTTTAAATTTGCAAAATTCTATTAATATTTTATTTGTAAATTCTTTTAAATTGTAGTATCTTTAATCGATTTAATAACAAATACAAAAAAGAGCAAAATATATTTACAATTTATATATATTAAAAAAGCAAAAAAAATTCTCGAAATACTTAAAATTGTCTTTATTATTACTTTTATTCTAAAATATTACAATTAAAGTATTTCTCTTTATATAAAAATTAATATATCGAATTATAAAACAAAAGATATACTTAATTAGTTTAGCAAAAACACGCAATACTTAGTACTCTATTGTATTTATTAACTACAAGTTTAAAGAATCTAAAGTTTGTTAAAATATATATAACAAAAAAATTTATACTATTGTGCTAGCTTTTAAGTTTTGAAGATATTATTTACAAAATAGCAAATATATTATTTGCGTAATTACAAATTACAACAATCTTTGCTATTTTATAGTAACAAAGAAACTTTTAATTAAGCAAATTTGCTAAGCTAAAAAATTAGTTACATTTAACTTTAATATAGAATATCGCAAAAAAAAGCTTAATTTTGTAAATATATTGTTAAAAAAACTTAATATTATAAAATTTAATAATAGCAAAAATAATAATAACAATTTTTTGTTTATTTTGCGAAACAAGCTTTGCAATCTAGAATATTAATTAAAATTGCAAAAAAATAAAAATATTTTTGCTACAATTAAACTTACAACTTTAATAGCGCAATTAAATAATACTACTATTGCAAATACTTAAATTATAAATCTAAATAAAAAAGTTTTCGAAAAATTACGTAGTATTTTAGATTTTGCGTTGTTCTAACTTTTAATATAACAAATTGCAAATCTAAAGAAGTTCTTTACTAATTTGAAAAAATCGATAGCAACATAATTGCAAAAACTACAATAAAAAAATACTTTTATTATAAAAAAGTAATAGTATTAAAGATTTGCAAGTAAGCAAGATAAATTTTCAAAATAAAATATCGAAAAAAATAAATTGTTATATCAAGATCTTGCAATCTATATCTTAGAAGACGCAATAACAAAAAATAAAATTCTTTGTATATATTACAATAACTCTATATTTAAGTATTTTATATATTAACAAATTAAAGATGCAATACAACAAAAATATTACTAATTTAATATAATTAAGAAAATTAATAAGTATATTTGTATTTATTTTAATTGTTAACATATATATATTTACTATTATAAATTATATAAAAAATTTAACTTAGTATTTTCTAGAGATTTGCAACTCTTCGAAACAATAATAATAGACTTTATTACAAATATATTACTTGCAAGAAATCTATATATTAGAAAAATTAATAATATAATTTTAATATTAGTTAACAAGTTAATTAAGTATACAATCTATATTGCAACTATTAAAAAGCTTAATACAAAAAATTTCGCAAAACTTTTATAAAAAGAGTATGTATACTATTATAAAATAATATATAATATTATTTTTAATAAAAATTTACTTTTTACAAGCTATTTTTAATCGATATTGTGCTAGTATCTAGATGCAAAATATTAACTTAATATTGTATTCTATTCGCAAATTAATAGTTAAACAAAAAAACAAAACTAGATTTTAAAATATTATCTACGTATTTATTGTAATTACAAATAAAATAATTAATTAAAACTACTATCTATAACTATATTTGTATATAATAATAGTATTTACTTAAATACTAGAAAAGTTTTTTACAAACTATTAACAAATTATATCGCAAACTTTGCAAATATATCTATAAATAAATTCTTAACAAAAAAGATAATTCTAGTTATAAAACAAGCAAAATAATTACAAAGTACTAAAGAGTACTTAAAAGAACTATAAATAATAATTTCGAAATAATAAACAAAAAGTTACAATAAAAATTACAAATTAATAAATTTTCAAATAGACAACAAAATACTATTGCAAAATATTAATATATATATATTACAATTTAAGAAAAAGATTAATTATTATTAACTAGAATTCTTTACTATTTTAATTAAAAAAAACAAATAAATATATTAATTAAATCTATTTGCAAAGTACAAAGCAATTTATACTATCTTTTATATTTTGCTACTTAAATTTTGATATTTGCGAAACTAAAATTTAAAGTTAAAATTAATTTTTATCGAAAATAAAAAGAAATAGAATATAAATAAAGTATTAAACAAACAAATCAAAAATAGTATACTTAAATACTTAATTAGATAACTTAACGCAATTTTGTAAAAAAATACATAGAAGTTTTTAAAGTATCTCGAAAACGCAATAGATAAAATTTAGAAATTTGAGAGAAAACAAAAGAAACACAATATAGTTGCAAAAATATTAAAAAAAAAAGATAAAAAAAATAAATAGTTAGCAAATTAAGAAAGCAAAAACAATTATACAAAAACAAATAAAACAAAAAGTTAAATTAAAATTCGAAAATTATATTTTTAAAAACTACAAAAACTTTTATAGTAATACAAAGATCTAGAAACAAATCTAAATATATAAAAATACAACTATATATATATATTTACACAAATTAGTTTTTGCTATTTTAAAAATAGTAAATAAGATATATTTTAATTGTAATTGTTACAAATAAAACAATTATTGCTATAAGCAAAACTAGTATATATTAGTTTTATATATTATAAATTTCGCAATACAATTTATTATAACAAAACAATTTGCAAATTTTAATACAAAATTTTTTATTAAAAAGCAAATAAGTAAAATCGAGAATTACAATATAGTAGCAAACAATTTAAGAAAAGCAAAAAAAATTATTAATAACAACAATTGCAATTGTACAAGTTAGTCTAATATCTTTTTTAAAGTTTGTATATTGTATTTATTATATTACGTATAATAGTTTACTTTCAATTAAAGAGTATTAATAACAATAAAAAAGATTATTATAATAACAACAATAAAGTAAACATACAAAATAAGAAAAAACGCAATAACAACAATAAAATTTACATTTGCAAAAATACTTTGCTATAAAGCAACAAAAATACTTAATAACGCAATTTGCTATTAAGAAATATACAACAAAAAGATTTTATTCGAAAACAAATATGCAACAATAGTATTAAACAATTATTGTATATTGTTAACTTTATTTCTATTTCTTTTTAATTTGCAAATGCGTTTTATATTGCAATTAAAAAATAAATCAAAAAGAACAAAAAACGCAAACAAAATTATAACAAACAAAAAAGAAATTAAGAAAGCAAAAGAAATTAAAGTCGAAACAAAAAAAACAAAAATTAAAACAAAAATAACAAAAATAAATATAAAAGCAAACGCGAAAGCAAACGCAAAAGCAACAATAGCAACAACAACAACAACAACAATAACAAACACAAAACGCTTGTTAAAATTGCGCGAACAATTTGTTTGCACGCACGTTAGTCTTGTTTTCAAAATAGTATTAATACTATTAAATTATTTATTATTGTTTAATAACTTATAAAAGTGCTAGTAATACTTTATACAACAAAAAGTTAGTCAAACTTTTAAATTAATCTTGCAATTATCTTTATTGCAATTAAAATTAAAACAAATTTGTTTCTTGCATAATATATAAATAATTTTAATACTTATATATTAATTGCAATAAACAAATAAAATACTAAAGAATAAATATTTACAATTGTATTTACAAAGTCGCGATATTTATTTGCAAAAAAGATAAAAATTATTATTATTATTGCAAGATAAACTTAAAGATTGCAATATTAATTGCGCTAGTTTAAACTAAGTATTACAATAATTAAGTATTTTTATAGCTTGCAAACAAATACAAAAATAGAAGCAATTATATTTACAAAATTGTTTTGCGAAATAATATAAAAAGCAAGAAAACAAAATAATAATAATAATATCTATATTACTATATTGCGTCTAAAAACAATAGCAATATATCTACATACTACAAAGAAAAATAAATTATTGCTATCTATCTAATATTTGTTAAAATCAATTCTACTAAAAAGATAAATCTACAATTATCAAAATAGACAAAAGTAATAATTGTAAATATATTATTGCAAATATCTATTACTTTCTTACTATCTACAAAATGCGAGAAACTACTTTAGATATTTGTTTTTATCTTATTGCTATTAAAAGTAATTGCGAAATATAACTTTGCATATCTACAAAACTATATATTAATCTTGTAAATATATTGTTGCAAATATTTATTGCTTTTTTATTATTTACAAAATGCAAAAAATTACTTTAAATATCTACTTCTATCTATTGCTATTAAGAGACAAATAATTGTAAAGTAGAATTTTGCGCGTTTACGTCGCAATATACGCAATTTCGTAAATATTGTTACAATAGCAATTTGAAAATTATATTGCAACTAGAATTAATAATATAGATTTTAAAAATTAAAATTCTAAAAGGAAATATAATTGTAAAATGTATCTCGCAATACTAGATTTGTTTTGCAATAGTATACTTAATATATATTAATACGTATTTAACAAAGAATCGCGTAAACTAGATTTAAACAAAACTAGTATTAAGTTAACAAATACTATCTGCGCATTGCTTTCTCTTAATAGCAAGCAAAAAAGTATCTTATAGAAGACAAGATTTTTCTTGCATTTGTATTTCTTAGCAATTAGTTCTACTATAAATGCTACTATTACTATTACACGTACTATTTAACTTAACTCGCTTAACTACGCAACTCTACTTAAAGAGATAGTAACTACTTTATACTAATATAGATTAAGTTTAAATTAAGTTAAACTAAACTAAATGAATTTGTTTAAATCTAGCGCAACTAAACAAGTTAATTATAATTCTATAAATAGCTTTCTAAATTTATTTGTTAAATTAAACTATTATTTAATTGTTTTCTATTTGTTTGCTATACTAATAATAATAATTTGACAATATTAATAATATATTGCTTTTGATATATATATATTTTAAAATACTTTTTTAGAATTATATTTTTTACAATATATTCTTGTTTAATTGTATATATATAGAATTCTCTTTTAAAATTGTATTCTATATTAAATACTTTTGTTTGCTATATATATATAGAATATTTTCTCGAAACTATATTCTATATTAAATACTTTTGTTTGCTATATATATATAGAATACTCTCTCGAAACTATATTTTATACAATATATTTTTGTTTATTATATATATATAGAATAATTTCTTAGAGTTATATTCTATATAGTATATTTTTGCTATAACCATATATATATTAAATACTTTTTCGAAGTTGTATTTTCTACAATATACTTTTGCTATAACTATATATATATTAAATACTTTCTCAAAGTTATATTTTCTACAATATATTTTTGTTATAACTATATATATATTAAATATTTTTTCGAAGCTATATTCTTTGTAATATGCTTTTGCTATAACTATATATATATTAAATACTTTTTCGAAACTATATTTTTTGCAATATATTTTTGTTTACTTATATATAGAACGCTTCTTTAGAGTTATATTTTATACAATATTTTTTTGTTGTTATTTTCGACTTTTTCTCTCTTTTCTTTCTTTTTGTTGTTATAGTATAAGTAATAAACAATAGATAATTTAATTATCAAAAAGTCTATTTAATAAATTGTAAAGATAGTATCGAGAAAAAAACAATAGAAGATTAAAAATTAATTAACAAACTTGTTTGCAAGTGTCTAAAATTAATAGTTAAAAAAAAAAACTAATACAATTAACAAGATTTTCTTAAAGTAGAGTAGATAAATAATAAGAATCTAAGTTAATCTAGACTAGATCTAAGTTAATCTAAATTATATATTAATATATTAGACAAATATTTCGACAAATTAATATTAATTGCTTTTTTATAATTTCAATATATACTATTATTCAAATTTTAAGAGAGATAATTAATTTAATATATTAATTGCAAGCAGAATATATTGTATATACTTGCAAAATAAAATAATAATAGAGTTAATAATAGATAGTCTAAGTAGATTAATCTAATATTGTATTCTATCTTTATATACTTGTATATTTGTATAGTATTTTCAAGCTCTTTAATATTGAGATAGACTAGATAGAATATATAAATAAGAAATAGAAAACTATATAGACAATCTTTGTATTTCAATTGTATAACAATTAAAGTATTATTTAGACAATTATTTTAATTATATTATGCAACAATTAAGGAATTAAAACATAGTTATAATACTAAACTAAATAGCAATAATCGAAAGATTTAAAGATATTTATCTTTTTGCAAATATATATGCTTGTTAAAATTCTTGCATATTAAATTGTTGTTTTTATATATATTTGTTTGCTCTACTTTTGCAAAGCTTGTTTTAAGCTATTAGTTTATATAGTTGCTTTTTTTAAAATATTAATTGTATAAGTTTTAGTTTCTATTTATTGTTGTTTGTTTTTTTAATAGAATTTATAGTCGAATTAAATCTATTTGTTGTCGCAATCTTGCAAAATACGCAAATATATATTTAGATAATATATTTTTTATTGTTATTTATTTTTATATTAGAAATTGTAATTAAGTCGAAATTGTTACAAAAGTCTTTTGCAATATTTGTTTTTTTGCAAAATATAGTATTGTGTATATATAGACAAAAATCGGATCTATATTTTTGTATTAAAATTTAATATCTATAGTTAATTTATAGACTAACTGTCGAATCGGATTTCGATTTTAACTATTAAAATTGATTCGATCCAATAGTTTTAATATTAGAAATCGATTCGAAATTCGAGTCGATTTTTACTTTTTTAAAATTGATTTAATTCGATTCGAGTTAATATTCGATTTTAATATTAGAAATTGAATCAAATTGTTAAGAAATCGAAAATTATATTATTATATCAAAAGTTACTATTTTAAGATCTATATAATTATAATATATTATTAAAATTACAGTTTGCTATATTATTAAATTATAATTATTTGTTAGTATAAAATCTTGTTTAATTTATCTTATACTTATATAATTTTTTTTTATTATTGTTTTATTTTAGATTTTTTTTTAAACTACTCAAAAATATTGTTTGTACTATTTTCGATTGCAAAATATCTAATCTTTTTAAAAACTTCTAGTTAACAATTGTCTTTATTCGAAAATAATTCTAGTAAATCTATTTTTTGCAATTTGTTATTTAGTATTTTATATTTCAATTAATCTGCAAATTAATTCGATTGAAATTTTAATTATATATTTGATACTAGAAAAAAAGAGTTTTAAAAAGTATTAAATAAGATTTTAAATAATTTTTTATTACTTAAATTGAAAAACAAAAACAAATATATTAAATAAAATACAAATACTAAGATTTAATTTAAAAAATAGTAATTATATACTACAATTAATAAAAATATCTTGTACAAAACTTAAAATAGACTTGTTTATTTATATTAAATTAAAAAAATTAATATTAAAATACAATTTAAATTTTAAAACAAATATATTTAAATAGTCTTAACTATTAATAGTTTGCGAAAAATTGTTTGCAAAAATTGTTAAAAAATATTAAATTATTCTATTGTATACAATTATTTAAATATATTAAATATAAAAAAATATCTTTAATCTATATTTTGTTTAAAACAAAAAAAATCTTAATTATAATTAATAATTAATCTAGTTTTTATTTGCGTAAATTATTGTTAATAATGCAAATAAATAATACAAAACTAATATATTAATAGAAAAAAAACTATATTAATCTATTATTCTTTAGTTAAGATAATTAAAAAAAATTAATTATATAAAATATTTGTTAATTTAAATCTATTTTTTTAAACTATTAATAATTCGAACTTTCGAAAACTATTAGAAATACTTTAATCAAATTTAGTATTTCTAAATTATATTAAACTATTAAAATTAATTTTTACAATCTTTAATTAAATATATAATAAAATAAAATTAAATCTAAAAAAGTCTTAATATATTTCTATTGTTTTAAATATATAGTTTAGTTCTTAAAAAGCTGTCTATCTTAAAGTATTAATATATTAAATTTATATTATATTTTAATATTGCAAATATTGCAAATATTTTATTAAATTTATTTCTTTTAATATCGAATATATAGATCGACAATTAATATTAGAACTTATAAAAATATTAAAATTTCTTAAAATTAAAAACAAATTTCTTGAAGTTATTACTAATAATACAAGTAATAACAAAATTTTAAAAAACAAACTTAACAAAGTTTTAAATCGACAAAATTTTTAATAAAATAGACAACAAAATTCTATTTTTTGTTTAACTTATATTATTAATTTAATAGCTTAAAACTTTATTGCAACTCTTAAATTAAAAATAATTGTCAATAATTTTATTTTTTAATTAAAAAATAAACAAGTTTAGAATATTGCAAAAAATACAAATTTATTTGTTATAATTAAAAAAATATTTGTTTGTATAGTAATATAAAAAGATAATATATTTGCTAAATTTTATTTAGATTTGCGTTTTTATTGTTGCTATTAATAGTTTGTTTTAGTACTTAATTTGCTTTAGAGTTTTTCAAAAACAAAAAAATAAAATTTTTTAAAAACTAATACAAAATATTTGTATTTGTTAAAATTCTATTTATTTAATACTTTGATGTATATATTAACTACGCAACTATATTAATCTTTAAATAGAGAAATATTTAGAAAATCAAAAAATTCAATATATTCGACTAGACAAAAGCAAATAACAATCGATTTAATTATTTAACAATATATTAAATTCTTTTTATAAATATACTTTTATAGTTTTTGAAACAACTAATACTAATATTTATTTAAGATTTTAAGTATTCGATATAGTATTTAATTATCTTAATTATTTAAAAAAAACTATAACAAATTATAATTATTTTTTAAAAAAAATTATACTAAAAGTTTGTAAAAAAGTTTCAACAAAACTTGTTAAATATTATTCGAAAACAAAAAAACTTAATAAAATATTATACAATTTTGTTAATATTTTAAATTCTATATAGAAATTAAATTTTTACAAAATATAGAATAAAAATAATAATAATAGTTTTGTAAACTACAAAACAAAATATTAGACAAAATTTAAAATCTATTTTTAATATTACTATAATTTAGTTGTTGTTTTAGAAATAGAAATACAAAGAGCAAATATTGTTAAAAAAATAATACAATATAATAATATATTTAATTTTTAGTTAACTTTTTTTATAATTTAGTACAAATATTGTAAAAAATTTATTTCGACAATCTTAATATTATTATTTGACTTCAAATAAAGATAATCGATATTTTTGTACTAATATTATAGAGAATAAATATTTAATATAAAAATATTAAAAAAATAATATTTCAAATTATTTTAAGTTAACGCAAATAATTAAAAAAAAAAATGTTTAATATTATTAATAGATATTAAACAAACTTTTAATTTTGCTCGAAAAATATATTAATAAAATCGATTTTAAATAAGTTTGCAAACAATCGAGCAAATTATAATAATTAAATACTATAATTATACTATAAATTTAAATTTAAAAAAAACTATTGTTAAATTGTAAAATATATATTGTAAAATACAAAATAATAATTAGCAAATTAATAAAAATAAGAATTTTTTTTAAATAAAATTCGAGATTATATTAAATAAAATTTATTTATAACTAGATTATTGTACAAAAGATTTTATATTTATAATATTTGTCACGATTCTAGGCTAGGTAGGCTTCGCCCTTCGATTACCCTTTAGGTCTTCGCCCCCTAGTCTCGAGTATACTACGAGTAACGCCTAGCGCCTTGGCACCCATAGTACTTATATCTATTTCCTGTACATAGTTAGTTCTGCATAGCTAGTATTCTCGTCAATCAATTATATACTAGTTATTAAAGCTTTAATTTTAACATAATACTAGCTATCCCTTTAGATACGACGTTGCGAATCGTACCCTAAAAATACTTATATTCGCTAACTTTTTTTTTTTTAAGACGTACTTCAAATATAGAGTCACTAAAGCAACTTTAGACATAGAGCCACTAAAGCAATTTTAGATATAGAGTCACTAGAATAGGCGCTTTGCGAAGCGTAATTAAGTCGCGACAATAAATATCTTTTAATCGACGTATAATTTAACGATGTTTAATTTCGTTAACTCTCTAGTAATCTTGTTAAAAGAAATGAACGACAAATTGTTCTAACTACGACTCAATAAATTTGCTAAAATAGAATCAATGAACTTGCTAAAATGAAGAGATGACAAATTGTCTCAATTTCGACTTAATAAATTTGCTAAAATGAAATTAATGAACTTGCTAAAATGAGATCAATGAATTTGCTAGAATAAAATTAATAAATTTGTTAGAACGACAATCACAATGCAATTTTGTCGTCGCCTTCGAATAACACTTTTGTTTTCGTATGTTAGAAAATTCGCTACGCAATAAAACAACACTTCAAGCAACATTTATTTTCGACATCGAAAATTTTGTCTCGCGAATGATATAAGTTCTTCAACATTTACATAATCTTAAACATATTTAATCTTAAACTTTCACTTTCGTTTATAAACATTTGTATCATTTACATCTTATCTATATTTGCAATATGATCAACGAGAAATCAATTTCAAAAAGCAAAGCTAAGTTTAACTCTAGCAAAAATCGTAAATTATTTAAGAAACTTTTGATAAATAAAGATCAATTAGATGTTAATGTTGTTTTTCGTTACGATTACTATCTTATAAATTCTTCATTAAATCAAAATGATTTTAAAGACGATTTAAAGTTCGAAGAGCACTTTGACTCACTTAAGCACAATACATTCGAATTTTCGTTGTTCGTTCGATTCAATTTTTACGAAATCATAATTGATAAACTAATTAAATCAAATTCGTTTAATAACATAAATTCGTCAAATACATCAATTCGACCTTTGATATATTAATTGCTAGATAGTAGCTTTGCTCAATTTCGTAACAAACATATCAAAAAAGAAAACAAAAATAAGTTAGATTGACGTCGCACTCTAGTTGATCAATTTAACGATTTTAACGAAAGTTAATAAGAAACGTCTTAATTTCTCTAGAAAGCAATCAAGAATAATGTAGAGAAATAACTTCGACTATTTTATAAAAATAGTGTCATTATTGCTAAGCTTTAAGTCGATAAAGAAATTAATTTCGACTTTGTTTGCTAGTTAAAAATTTAAATTAACTCTTTGCAAACTCATTTAAATTAAGCGAAATTAACAATAAGTATTCGCAACAAAATGATGCATCGTTTTCGACAAAAGCGCAACGACGCTTTAGCTTAATGCGATTCGTTTAAAGCTATTGTACGTCAATTGAAACAAAAGCTTTCTTTCTTTCGAAATAAAGAAATTGCATTCATTGAGTCTACTCACGTGACTTACAACTTTAACAACAATAACGAACGTAATTACTTTTATAAATTTAGCTTACAAACAAAAGATCAACTTAACGACGCTTATTTCGTTTGTGATCTTAAGTTGAAACTACGAAACGTAAAAAACAATAGACACTTTCTTAATTCTTTTGTCTTTATTAAAAATTTGAAAAGTTTAAACAATGAGTCATTGCATTAGTTTTTAAGTTTAATAGTGTTTTTCAACGTTTCGTCTTCGAGAAAGTCAAACTTAATTTCGTTGTTATTAAGATTATCGACAATGTTTTTAGAGAAATTAAGCATCGTTTGTTCGATAAATTTGTTAATTTTTATTTAACAATAGATAATTTGTTTGAAGATCTAAGTGCTTAATGAGACGATCTAGATAAAAAACGATGTAACTTTGTTAAGATCACGTCGTTCGAATTTGCCATAAAAAATATTAAAATCTTTAATTAATATGTCAATCACTTTATATCTACGATAGCTAGAGTCTTTATGTTAGAAGTTAATAAAATGCATTGATTCGACAAAGATTTGAGCTATAGACTTTAAAGTCGCTACGTCACTTTGACGAACTACAACATTTTAAATCAACTCATTAAATTAATTCGTAAAATCGACTTGAAACTTTAGCAAATAAAGAGATCTCGTTTAGCTATTATTCGAACTTTCATCTACATATAAGCTATTGATGACATCAATAAGCGCAATGATCGCATTAGCATCTTTAAGCTTTTTAAACGTATTAATACAAATGTTTGCGACATCAATAACTTTAGCACACGTATCTTTATTCGCAATTAAGAACAAAACATAGAAGCATAATCTTAAGCTCTTAAAGACAAGATCAAGTCTCTTAATCTTTGTCGAAAATGTCTTAAACTAAAACATAAATCGCATTATAAAAACGTCTTTTGCAAAAACGAATTAACTAAGATTAAAAATGAAGCTTTTGTTAAGCTTAAAACTTATAACGTTAGCGACTTCGAATTAGCAACATTTAAAGAAAATAGTTTCTCTAATATCTTAAATAACAACTTAGATAACTTTAGCGAGTTAAAAAACTAAACGTTCTTAATAAGAGTCGTAGTTTAAGATAGAAGTTGACGCTTATACGAAAAACAATAAAAGAGCTTAAAGTTATGTTTAACTTATAAAATAAGATTTTGTTCGTCGAAATTAAACTTAATTCTAACGCTATTAACAACAAATTGCTCAACAACTAGCAACTAGATTTTTACGTTAAAATTCGTTCAAATTAAATTTATTTGTTCTTTGATAAACGTTATGTCAAAACGATGCTACTTATTGACATCGAAGCTTTCGATAAAGTTTTTATAAATAAGAAGTTCGTCAAACTTCATAAACTTCTTATTATATTGCTTTAAAATTTTATCAAATTGCATTTAATTGATGACAAATTCGTTTCTAATATTATTTATATCGCTTAAGTTATCGTTAATCTTAGCGAACACATTAATATTTTATGATGTTTAATAATTAAATTAAGACAATTCGCAATTATTTTTAATATACTTTAAATTAAGAAGCATAACGTACAAATTAAAGATAATATACGATTTCTTAAGTTTAATTTTGATTATTGCATGAAACATTGTTTGTTAAATTAACAATTGTTAAAAATCTTTAACAATTAACGCAAGCAATTAAAACGTTCGTCTTTGAAGTCTCTTAATAAATTCGACGTTTGTTAAATAAATATCTTTGCATTTTTAAAGTTCGTTAACAAAGAAAACTACAAAATAGTTGTTATATTATTTAAGCATTTTGTCATACTAAATTAATTAAAGAAAAACGATAGATATTTAGTTTGCATTATAGACGACAATGTTACAATGAACGTTGCAACTATTATTTCTAATAATTACGATAAGTTTTATGCGAAACTTAAACGAGATTCTTCTAGTCTAAAACAATTAAAAAAATAAATACATTTAAAGTTTAAACATTAAGTTAAGCTTTTTAATTCATAAGAAGCTAACAAGTTGTCGTCGAATAAAAGCATTAATTATGCTATTAATTTTGTTTTAGAAGCAACTTCTTCGATCAAAAAAATCTATAATATCTTTTATCAAAAAGAAGAGATCATTAGAGTCTATTTAAATAATATAAAAAGTAAAGATTAAATTCGCAACAATATCTTACAATATGTTGTCTTCATTTTTATAGTTAAGAAGCTTAATAAGAATTTGTGCGTTTGCGTAAACTATAAAAATCTTAACGCTTTAACAATTAAAAATCGCAATATTTTATCATTAATTTAAGAGATCTTGCAACGATTATGCAAAATTAAGTACTATAACAAGTTCGATATCATCGCAATTTTTAACGAAATTCGAATACGTTTTAATGACGAACACAAAATAGTCTTTATTATTCGTTACAATTTGTTTAAGTACGTTGTGATGCCTTTTAAGCTATGTAACGTCTTAATTACGTTTCAATCTTTTATTAATAAGACTCTTAGTCTTTATTTGAACGATTTCTACATTATCTACATAAATAATATCTTAATCTACAATAACATCAAGACGAAACATAAAAATTATATAAATAAAGTTTTCGCTAAGCTTCATGACGCAAATCTTTATTTAAACATTAACAAGTGTGTCTTCTTTATTAAGCAAATCAAATATTTAAATTTAATCATTATTATCGAAGAAATTCGAATGAATTTTAAGAAAATTAAATGCATTTTTAAGTAAAAAGCTTCTATTTGCGTGTGCGATGTATAAATCTTTCTAGATTTCGTCAACTTTTATCGACGATTCATCTATAATTATTTGAATTTAACTAAATCTTTGTTAGCGCTTAATAAGCTCAAAAACAAAAATCTTAGTTTTTTATAACAATTTAACGATTTTAAAGATCTTGCGTTCAAAACTCTTAAGCAAATCTTTATTAATTAATTTATTTTGCATTATTTTGATTTTGATCTAAGGATCTAAATCGAAAGCGATGTCTTTAATTTCGTAATTATCATCATGTTGTTCTAAATGAATTTAAATAAATTGCTTCATTTAATAATTTATATGTTTAAAATTATGTTGTTCGCAAAGTGCAACTACAAAATTTACGACAAAAAGCTATTAATTATTGTTCGCACTTTTAAGAAGTAACATCTAAAGTATACTAATATATTTGTCGAACAATTTATTAAGATTATTATTGATCATCGCAATCTAAAGCATTTCATAATTATTAAGCAACTTAATCGTCGTTAAGCTTGTTAAGTCGAATTTTTGTTCAAATTTAACTTCAAAATTATTTATCGATTAAATGTGCTAAACGCGAAACTAGATAGTTTAACTAGGCGATCGCAAAATTTGCTCTCTAACGACGATAACTCTCGCAATTAATTTTAACGACAAACAATTCTTAAGCGACATAATTTAGAATTAAATATAGTTAAAGTTGTTGCATTAATTTCGCTACTATTAAGTGTTATTTACAATTTAGTGACGAAGTTAGTTTATTTACTTCGAGACTTCATCAAACTTGAATTAATTGCTAACAAAAGAATTGCGAAAGCTTGCGAAAAGTTCACTTAAATCTTACTAACAACTAACCAAGACGTAGAATTATTTACGTTCTTATTATTTGTAATACTTGCATCATTTTAATAAAGCAAACTTCGTTTCGCTAAATCTTTTCTCTTAATTTCGTCATTCGTTATTGTCGCATTTACGATTTCTTAATCTACAATTTCGTTGTCTTCAATTATCGA
>JAABUS010001564.1_pt1 | contig 48864 bp, 37 predicted proteins | sample 5560161 | NCBI WGS metagenome assembly JAABUS01 (sample SAMN10711885, study PRJNA513376) | rock metagenome | isolation source: Antarctica rocks | place: Antarctica: Victoria Land, Trio Nunatak nord | collected 2016-01-04 | reverse complement strand
AATTCCTCTACTTCTGATTTCATCAATTTGATAGTATAACGTATCATTGCTCACAGTTTTTACAAAGATGCAATTTGTACGTCATTTCATACTTAACTTAACACTAGTGTATAAAATATTTGGAACTTTGCTCTATGGGCTTGCAATTAAAATGGGGTTGACGAGAAATCGAATTAATTGCTTTCAATCAAACAAGGTGTGCTATTACTTCGGATGGTAAATCTTTTCAGCTCCATTCTTCACATCTTTTATATATAAGACAATATATTTATACTTATGATTGATGTAGCCTTCTACCTGATCTGTGAAGTGTAGTAAATCAGGGTTAGCACTTATCCCTCCTGTTAAAATGGCTTTGGCTTTTAACTTTTTGCCAAATTCAACTGCGACTACAAAGGTAGTACCGGTTATTCCATAACGATTCCTGGTTTTTGGTGTTTTCTTGCTTACAAAGGCATTCAGCGAAACAAGGTATCCGGGAGTAGCCGCCACGGGCTAATTTTTTTTACTGTCACTTGCTTCTTGTCCTTTCGCATTACGCTGCCAAAGGTTTACACTACCCTAACTTGGATAAGGCATTAAAAATCTAATTACAAATAGAGTTGAACCATCTGTCTCCAATAACGAGGGCGGTGGGCATAATTATCCCATATATGTAATTGATTGTGCACGCCTTTACAGCAAAGCAGTTGACTGAATTGCTGATTGTTTAATATAAAAGGGTCTGTTTCTCCTATAGCAAGAATAATTTCAATATTACTAAGGGAGTTCAAAATATGGTGGTCGTGCAGGTTGGCAATGAATTGAAGTGGTGTATTAAAATAAATGTTTTCATCATGATATCCATCAAACAAGTCTTTAAAATCCTGAAGCTGGATAGTAAGATCATATCTTCCGCTCATTCCCACTATCTTATTGAAAAGAGTGGGGTATTTCATAGCCAGGTTTATTGCATGATAGGCACCCATACTGCATCCCGCAACTTCTACATAATGGCTATTGTTTTTTGAATGCATTAAGGGTATAACTTCTTTTAGTATATACTGCTCATATTGCAAATGACGGGTGATTCTACCAGCTGGATGTAAATAATGGTTGTAAAAGCTCTCAGCGTCGATACTGTCCACACAAAAAATTTGCAATTCGCCATTGTTGATTTGATCTTTGAGAGTATCAATAATTTTCCAGTTCTCATAATCATAAAATCTTGCCATACGGGTAGGGAAAAAAAGCACAGCCCTTCCGCCGTATCCGAAAATTAAAAGCTCCATGTCGCGCTGTAAATAATTGCTAAACCATTTGTGGTATTCTCTGTGCATCCTATTCTATTGCCTCCCGGGGAGAAATATCCAACCTTAATATTACCTCAACATAAATTAATAGTTAAGGTTTTGCGGAGATGCCCTCATTAATAATTTCTTTCCATAGTTTATAACCATTTTCACTTAAGTGTAACCCGTCATCAACGAAGTATTCTTTTTTGGGATGATCAGTTGTGGTTAACATTTTTTTAAAAACATCAATAAACTGCCAATTGTTATGGTACTTGATAATGGTATGGTTAATCAGGCTATTTGTATACCTAAACTGTTCGGCCATATGCCAACGGCTAAGACTTGGTTTTATTGATATATAATAACAGGGTATATCCCCAAATTTTTGATATGTTTTTACCACCAATTGCTGAAAAAATATAAGCACCTCTTCAGGGTGTCTTCCATCGCCAAGATCATTGTCGCCGGCGTATATTATTATTTTTTTAGGATGATAAGGCTGCATTATCCTTTCGAAAAACCAAACGCATGCAGCTAAAGTCGAACCGCCAAATCCTAAATTAACAGGCTTCAATTGCAAGAAGTCATTGTACAGGCTTATCCATAAGCGTATACTGGAACTACCGTAGAAAAGTGTTTCAGGTTGATATGCTAATTTCAAATGTTCTTTTTCAAGACGCTTTACCTCATCTTCATACCAGTACATTTAGTTTATAGGATGATTTTTAGTACGTTAATTAATATACTCACAAGTGTCGTGTCAAGCACATTTTGTTGTATTAATTGCTTTCAACGATCAGCTTTCAGCTATCAGCAGATCAAGGCGTACTGGGTTTCCTCCTGATAGCTGACCGCTGACGGCTGATAGCTTTAATACGACATTTTATTGTTGACATGCCAATAGTATAATTTTTACATTACATAGATACTTTATGTTCTCTATGGAAAGATAGTAGCAGGTTGATATTTAATCACCAGCCATTCTATTGTAAGTGTCAGCGATTACATTATTTTGCAGCAATATTACTAATGTTTAACACTCAAACCAGCATCTTTAATTATTTAGTTTTCCTCCTCCAGGTTTTGAAATAATCCACCGATTTAAAAAGTTACGTGGCGTTTCTATAACAATTTTATAGAAAGAAGAAGGGTACTTGCTTACATTAATCGTTGCCTTTTCATTAGTTATAGGTACGGTAGTTAATAAAATATAATGATCCATGCCACCATCCTTAAAATGGTTGGTGGTACTTATCCATATTTTAGCTACCCCTTTTTTAGCTACTGCTTTCCAGCTAACATTAATTGAATCATTGCTTAGCGACGCAGCTGGCGAAATAGCCGATAATTTTCCTGTTAAGGGTATGCCATCTATTTCCATTAACCGGTTCCTTGTTATCGGGAGATTTAAAAAATAAACTATTGAAGGCATAATATCTACAATGCCAGGGTTGCCGGTTTTAAAATAATTATTAACACCTTTAGCGTTCGTCACAATCCAGGTGCTGCGTTCCCGGTCTGATTGACCGCCATGCCCACGTCCTGTTTTTGCGTCCCGGCCATGGTCAGTAGTAATATAAATCACCCAGTCTTCTTTATGCCGCTGCATTCGGAATTGCAGGGACTGACATAATTTTTCAATTTGCCGATCCATCATCTCCACTGCTTTAAAAAAATTTTCGCTATCACCATAGGCATGGCCCATGTCATCACTATATTCCAGGTAAACCCATGAAAGATCGGGTGCTTTTTCTTTAATATAGTCGGCTGCCGTACTTACAACCGACTCATCAATACGGTGCATAAAATCTCTTGCTTTATCATGCGGATAATTTACCGTATCCAGTTCGAGACCATCATAATGATAATTCAGTTGAAGCTGGCCAGTGCCTGGTAAACCTTCACATACCAATTTGGTACGATTATCCTGCCAGCTCTAAAAAATTGCCGTTTTCTTTGTTGGATATTTTTCTTTTAATAAACGGAAGATGGTGTAATAATTATAATTGGGAGCAGCAATATCGTTACCCCAAACATTGTGCTTATTCGCCCATGTGCCCGTTAATAAACTATTGTATCCTACGGCTGAAATGGTGGGTGTTTGTGAATAACCATTTATTTCTCCCCCTACATGCGCACGGGTATAACCTCCAACGGCGGCAATACTATCTAATGCAGGTGTAGGTAATTTTTCAATCACATCAGCGGATATGCCATCTACAATAACAAACAGTACTTTTTTTGTTCTTTGGGCCGATGCGATAGCAACAAACAGCAGGGAGAAAATTAAAATTCCAGTCTTTCTCATGTTTAACGGGTTATATAAAAGTCTTTTAGTGTTTTGTTATTTAAACGGTTGCCACAAAGACTAGCGTCATGTCAAGTATACTTTGTCGTATTAATTGCTATCAGCCGTCAGCTGTCAGCTATCAGCGGATCAAGGCATACTTGGTTTCTCCTGATAGCCGACAGCTGACAGCTGATAGCCACAATAGGAACAACTTTTTTTATGTTATGTTATAAATACTATTCTTTCGTTAGCCTCTAAAATATGCTTTAAATTTATTTTTTGATTCAGTACGAATTTGTTCCTGAGTTTTATACATTATTAATTTTATGAGAAATGATATGATTGTTGTACTTAATAGAGACGCTCAATAATCTTTTCATTTTTTTAATGATTAGTTAACGTAAGAGCCCTATTTGTTTCACACAAGGTGGATAATTTCGCTTGATTTATCTGCTCATATTTTCAACACCTAATAAATAAGTATAAATCTTTTCAATTAGTGTGGGCAATATTAATAAATCTGTAATCGTGTTAAGTTAAGCATGAAATAAATGTAAAATTCAATAGATGTGTATTAAAAACTATTTTAAGGTTACGGCATTTATTTTCTGTTTTATTACAATGGACCTTTCATCAATATCGCAGTCAAGCGTAGTGCTTACAGTTCCGGGCTATAATGAATATTGCATGATAGATACCGCAGGCAAATCCGTGCTTCCCAGCGGGCGATACGTTACTCCTGCTGGCAAAACCATAACCATAACGCATGATCCTTTTGGAATGGCACTTTCGCCTGATGGCCGAAAAGTGGTAACGCTGCATGATGGCGTTTTTACAATTATTGATATCGCCTCATTACAGGCAACCAGGGTGCCCGGGTATGATAAAAAACCGGCATCACCTTTCACAAATGGATCATTTTTAGGTGTAGCATTTTCGCCTGATTCTAAAACCGTTTATCTCAGCGGTGGTGACAATGGCGCTGTAATCATTTATGATATATCGAAGTTGGAACGGATAGATTCTGTTTCATTAAACGGCCAGGTTGGCAATGAACATTTCGACGACAGTTTTACTTCCGACCTTATCGTCAACCAGAAGACCAATGAATTACTGGTACTTGACAGAGGCAATTTCCGGCTGGTAAGAATAGATCTTACGACTAAAAAGATAAAGGCTTCCATACCAGTTGGCCGCCAGCCATTTGGCATAGCGCTCAGCCTCGATGGCAATACCGCTTTTATTGCAAATGTGGGCATGTATGCCTATCCGTTAATAAGCGGAGCCACTGAAAAGAACTATGATTCACTCATGATCTCTCACCATCCTTATGGTAACAATACAAAAGAATCGATAGAAGGAACAGTAACTGAAGGCAGGAAAATTCCTGGTGTAGGGTCACCGAATGCGCCTGAAGCTATGAGTGTTTTCACAATCGACCTTACTACAAATAAAGTAACAGATAAATTTAAAACCGGCCATCAGATCGGACAGATGGTTGAAGGGGCCGAAGTAGTAGGTGGTGCCAGTCCTAATTCTATCGCGGTAAGTAGCCGGTATGCTTATGTTACCAATGCAACAAATGACAATATTTCCGTCATCGACTACCACAATCATAAGATCGTTGGTCACATTCCTATTAAAGTAGATAAACGCATTGATAAATTCAGGGGGTTATTACCATTTGGCATTACGTTAAGCAGGAATGAAAAGACATTGTATGTAGCTTTACTTGGCTTCAACGCTATTGCGGTGATAGATATAGAAAGTAAGCTGACCCGGGGTCTTATACCAACAGGCTGGGGTCCGGCAAGAGTATTACTGAGCAAAGATGAAAAAGAAATGTATGTTATTACCTGCAGAGGTTATGGCGCCGGCCCTAATGGTGGAAAGAACTTTATTACGCCGGTGCAGGGTACTTACATCGGAGATATACAACTGGGTACTTTTCAAAAAATAGATTTTCCCGATAGTAAAAGATTAGCTTCTTACACGCAACAGGTTTTAGATAATACCTTTAAAGAGATCATTGTAAAAAATGATCAAAGCCCCGTGCCCCTGTTACCACTGGCAGGTAAAAGCCCGATTAAATATATTGTATATATCACAAAAGAAAACCGGACATATGATGAAGTGATGGGACAAATGAAAAATGCAAAAGGCGATTTTACGCTGGCAAGGTATGGAATGAATGTGAACATGTTGGGGGTGAAGGATACGATTATGAATGCTGATATAATGCCCAACCATGCAAAAGCCGCATCCGAATTTTCATTCAGTGATAATTATTATTGCGACAGTGATGCATCCATACATGGTCATCACTGGATGATGGGGGTTATTCCCAACGAATGGGTGGAGGCAAATTCCAGTGTTGATAAAACGGCAAAAATATTTTCAAAGGCCCCGGGTCGCCGTTTTCCAGGTTCAACCGGCAGCATCGATCCGGAAGATTATGCAGAAAGGGGTGGATTATGGGAAGTACTGGAAAGAAATAAAACTTCATTTTATAATTTTGGGGAAGCCAACGAAACAGCCCATGTTCGCGAGGAATGGCACGATACTGCAACAGGTGCAGCGCATGGGGTGATGGTTCCGATGCAGGAAGCTTTGTTCAACCATACCAGTTATAATTATGCAGGGTTCAATACCAATATTCCGGATCAATTCCGCATGGAGCAGTTTGAATCGGAATTTACAAAAATGTGGCTTACAAGGAAGAAATCAATGCCTCAGCTTATTACCATGCAAGTACCCAATGATCATGGTGCCAGACCAAGGCCCCAGGATGGTTATCCTTATGTACATTCATACATGGCTGATAATGATTTGGCGGTTGGAAGAATTCTTCATTTTCTTTCACGAACACCATACTGGAAAAAAATGCTGGTGATCATTACAGAAGATGACCCCCAGGGAGGCGTTGATCATGTTGATGCACATCGCAGTATTTTAATGATGGCGGGACCTTATATAAAAAGGGGATATGTATCGCATACCCATGCCAATTTTGGTTCCATCCTGAAAGTAATTTATAATATCCTTGGCGTTAATTATGTAAATCAATTCGATGTTACCGCCTCACAATTGCAGGATTTCTTTACCACTACACCAGATTTCAGTCCGTACACTTTTGTATTTCCGGATAACAGGATTTTTGATCCGCAAAAAGCCATGAACCGGTACAACAAAACAATTGACTGGAGAAAGATTCAACAGGGACCGAAGATGGATGATGAAAAACAACAACGTGCCGATCATTATAAACAGTCGAAAGCAAATAAGGATCACTAATCATCCCGATCAGCATTTTCAAATTATAAAATTTTCCTTGTATCAATTTAAAGAAGCTAATGCTTTAAAGATGTTTGGGGAGATAGCGAGCAGCATTCGTCCTACATTTCAGGTTTATATTTTAACATTATTTAAGTTATTTTATAAATCAATTTCAACGATAGTGAATCCTGGCTACAAACCACAATGCTACTTCTCATCCATGTTATGGAATATCAATTTATTCCTGAGCACGAGAAAAATAAACACCATAAATGATATTTGGGTGTTTTATAAGTTGAAGAAGTAAATAAAATATAACTTGATGTTTAAATAAATAGCTGATGTTATGTCAACCATAAACTTTTTGTAAATGTTTGCTATCAGCCGTTGGCTATCAGCTATCAGGACGCTAGTGTATAATGTATTTTCTCCTGAATGCTGATAGCCGACGGCTGATAGCAAAAGCGACAATTTAAGGTTGACATGACACTAGTGTCATGTCAAGCATACTTTGTCGTATTAATTGCTATCAGCTGTCAGCTTTCAGCCATCAGCAGATCAAAGCGTAGTGGGTTTCCTCCTGATAGCTGACCGCTGACGGCTGATAGCCGTAATACGACGTTTTATAGTTGACATGACACTAGTAATTTCCACCCAAAATAATATATAAAAGTAATCTAATACGAATAGTTTCAGATATTATACAAGCTGCTATGCCATTATGATATCAGTTGTCTCGTTAGTTGGATAGACTCAACACCTGATTACTTATCACAATCTGTCAATTGGTGATAAGCAAAAATTATACTTGATGCCGGCAAGTGAAATATTGAACTTTGTTTATATTCATTAGATACTTCCTAATAAACATTCATTTGTTTTATTTGTAATCAGATATCAATGAAGGTAATAAACGGTAAATCTCAATGTAAGTTATGTTCCAAATCCATGATATTTCACAGCCATATTATTTGATATTAGCATTTTTCTTTTTTTTTGCAGTTATCATTGGCCGTTATTTATTGATCGCAGGATTATTCTATAGCGCATTTTATATATGGTTTCCGGGCAAGTGGCATAAAAGGAAGGTAATCGACCGGCCTTATAAGAAAGGACAATTAATAAAAGAAATTGGATGGAGCACGCTTACAGCTATGATATTTGCTCTGGCTGGGATTATAACCTTATGGCTATGGCAAAAGGGATATACTAAAGTGTATCTGGATGCAGCACTCTACGGATGGTGGTATTTGCCTCTTAGTATGTTATTATCTATGTTACTTCATGAAAGTTATTATTACTGGTTACACCGTTTAATGCATCATCGTTCAATTTTCCGCTTTGTGCATAAAGTGCATCACGACAGTAATACCACCTCTCCATTTACAGCCTTTTCGTTTCATCCCCTGGAAGGCCTGGTTCAAGCCATAGTGTTGCCACTAACGCTGATGATACTTCCCATGCATCCATATGTAATTTTGATACAATTAACAATAATGACGTTTAGCAGTGTAATCAACCATCTTAATATAGAAATATATCCTGCTAACTTTCATAAACACTCTGTAGGCAAGTGGATAATCGGTGCTACACATCATTCATTGCATCACAAGCAATTCAAATACAACTTCGGATTGTATTTTACATTCTGGGATAAAATCAAAAGCACGGAAAGCCCGGTTTATGATCAAATGTTTGATACAAAAACTACCATCAGAAAAGAGGTTTAAAAGTTATTACTTACATTAATAAAAAATCTATCCGGCTCTTTGCCAAACGATCAATTAATGTTGCTTTCTGCCTCATTGAAAAAATAATATTGTGTTAACTATAGCTTAATACTGTTCCTGCAATTTTGCATAAATACTCAGATTCATAAAAGATGGTATTGATGATTCAATATGGTTTCTTTTAACCGGATACGATATGTTTCTCCGCATAGAATTACATCGGAATTCTTTAAAATATTTATAAACCCAAATTATCCATAAGATGATAAAATTGTTCTACTCAATGATTCTGTTATCGTTGTGCTCTATCAAAGAAGTTAAGGCCCAGGTTCCACCGGTTGTTACAGGCATTGTTAAGAATGAACAGGGTGAATTGCTGGAACGCGTTACTGTTGTTGCCGGTCAGGCATCTAAGCGTAACATCAAGGGTACGCAATCTGATGCAAGTGGAAACTTTACATTCAACAGCCTTCCCGTTGGAAATAATTACTCATTCTCCTTTTCCTATGTAGGGTATGAAACATTGATATTAAAAGGTTATGAACTTAAAGGTGGAACTATCCATTTAATAGCTCAATTAAAGAAAGCAGGTGATTCATTATCCCAGGTTGTAGTTGTTGGTTACGGCACACAGAAAAAAGCAAACCTCACCGGAGCTGTAGACCAGATAGGAAGTGAATATTTTGAAAACAGGCCATTACCTAATATTACCAGGGGCTTACAGGGAACTATTGCTAACCTCAATATCACTATGACTGATGGTAAGCCTACGCGTGGAGCAAACTACAATATACGTGGAGCCACCTCCATCGGTTCCGGAGGAAGCGCTTTGGTTTTAATTGATGGTGTTCCGGGAGATCCCAATACAATCAATCCTAATGATGTGGAAAGTGTCACCGTGCTGAAAGATGCCTCTTCCGCTGCCATCTATGGCGCACGTGCGGCGTTTGGAGTGCTGCTCATTACTACTAAATCACCAAAAAAAGATAAGATACAGGTTAACTACAGCGGTAATTACTCAATTAATCAGCGTACTGCCACACCCGACCTGGTTTCTAACGGTTATCTATGGGCTAAAAATTTCGACGAATCTTTTTACTCATGGAACGATTATCTTTCTCATCCGCAAACGATCAATTCACAACTGGACTTCTCACTTCCTTATCTTGACTCCTTAAAAGCTCATGAGGAGAACCCAAACCTCCCAAAAGTTTCCATCAATCCGCTCACAGGAAAATACCAGTATTTTTCCAATACCGACTGGCTTAAAGAACTTTATAAAGATAACAATCCTGCGATGGAACATTCAATAAACGTATCGGGCGGTAGTGATAAGGTTAACTTTTTAATTTCAGGACGTTACTATCACCAGGATGGTATATTCCGGTATAACTCTGACGACTTCGACCGGTATAATCTACGCTTCAAAGGAAGCATAAAAGTAAATGACTGGTTAACTATCAACAGTAATTCAGATTTTTCCAATTACAATTATAAGTACCCGCTTACTTCCGTTGGTGGTGTTAACGCCGTATGGCGGCTCCTGGCTGTAACTGCATTTCCTGTTTCTCCATTATTGAATCCTGATGGTACCATGAGCATAGTAGGCGCTTATTCCATAGGCGACTTTTATTATGGAAAAAGTTATTCAAAGGCAACACAAAATTTTATCAGGAACACCATTGGATTTACGGCAGCGGCAATAAAAAATAAGCTAACCATAAAAGGCGATTTTTCCTATTTGCGTACTTCTGTTAACGAAAGGAGAAAATTTTTTACTGTTCCTTACAGTATAAAACCTAATGAAACGATTACATCGGGACTTAACTATTTAAACAATAACGATACCACGGAAAACTATTATGTTGGTAATCTTTACGGAGAATACCAGCAAAATTTTGGTACCCACAATATTAAAGTACTGGTAGGTGGAAATATAGAATATAACCAGAACAAAGCGATGTTAGTGCAAAGAGATGGTTTGCTTGTTGATAATTTACCCGACTTTAACCTTGCCACCGGGCTTAATTACCGGGTATTGGGTGGAGGTTCTGAATGGGCTACTGCCGGTGTTTTTTACCGGGTGAACTATGCCTTTAAAAACAAATACCTTTTTGAATTGGATGGCCGTTATGATGGCTCTTCAAAATTTCCCACGAACCAGTCTTTTGGCTTTTTTCCTTCCGCGTCTGCAGGGTGGAAACTATCGGAGGAAAATTTTATGCGGGGCACGAAGAGCTGGCTCGATAATTTGAAGCTACGTGGCTCCTACGGTTCTTTAGGAAACGGGAATATCGCACCTTACAACTTTCTGCAAACAATAGCTGCCTCCCCATCATCAGTAATAATTAATGGTGTTTATCCCAGTTACATACAGAAACCGGGTGTGCTGCCCAATGGTTTAACCTGGGAAAAATCTACTACCCTGGATTTTGGCGCTGACGTACAAGTCTTAAACAGAAAACTAACAGCAACTTTCGACTGGTACCAAAGGAAAACGACCAACATGTTCACCACCGGTCAGCCCTTGCCTTCCGTATTCGGCGCAGCCGTGCCCAAAGGTAATTATGCTGACCTGTTAACGAAGGGGTGGGAAATATCTGTAAACTGGTCAGGCCGAATACCAATGCACAAAATTATCACCTATAACCTCAGGGTTGCACTCGCTGATAATGTGTCAAATATTACCCGGTTTTATAATCCTGCCAATCTCCTGTCTACTTATTACCAGGGCCAGCGATTAGGTGAAATATGGGGATTTGAAACGGATGGCTTCTTCAATTCTGATGAAGAAATAAAAAAACATGCGGATCAAAGTTATTTTGTTGTTTCAAATAATAATAAGCTGCTTCCCGGTGATCTGAAATTTAAAGACCTTAACAACGATGGAAAAGTTAACAATGGATCAAACACTTTAAATAATCCGGGAGACCGCCGAATTATTGGCAATTCCGCTATGCGTTACCCATACGGAATATCAGGCGATGTGGATTGGAATAATTTTTCATTGTCATTTTTCTTTCAGGGTGTAGGTAATCGGGACTGGTATCCCTCTACGGAAGCGGCATATTTCTGGGGTCAGTCAAACCGCCCTTATAGCTTTCTTCCCACTTTTAACCTTGACCGATGGACGGAAGAAAAGCCAAGCCAGGATGCATATTTCCCACGTTACAGAGGGTATACAGCATTGTCGGGTACAAGGGAACTGGCGGTTACTCAAACAAGGTATCTTCAGGACGCCAGTTATATCCGGTTAAAGAATCTAACGATCGGTTACTCATTGCCCCAACATGCTTTGCAAAAAATGAAGATATCAGCTTTCAGAATATACTTAACCGGACAAAACCTTTTTACCTATTCACCCATGTACAAAACAACTAAGAATTTTGATCCTGAAGTAATTGTTGGATCTGATCCCGAAATAAATGCGGGCGGTGGGGACGGGTTTTCTTATCCTATGCAAAAGTCATATACGCTTGGAGTCAACATTAGTTTTTAAAACAGGCATTGCCAAAGAACTTTAAAAATGAAAGAAGGGAAATTTTTCAAAGACACTCTTTTAATTCAGCCATTCAAAGTAATACAAATGAAAAAATTATTATTAGCGTCAGCGTTGTTGTTAACACTGGCATCCTGCAAAAAGTTTCTTGATAAAACGCCGTTAGACAAACTGACGCCTGAACAGGCTTTCGCGAGTGAGAACACCCTTCAATTATATGTAAATTCCTTTTACGCGCAGATGCTTCCCGATGGGCCTGCAATTTACCAGGGTGATGTAATGTCGGATATTACCGTGCCCAATGCTGTTCCCAATTATATATCCGGAAAATTAAATACCCAGGACGCAACGGGCTGGAACTGGGGTAATCTTCGAAACATCAACTACTTTCTGGAACATTATAATAATCCTGCTATTTCACAAAAATCAAGGAATCATTTTGCCGGAATTGCAAAATTTTTCAGGGCTTATTTTTATTACAATATGGTGAAGCAGTTTGGTGATGTACCCTGGTACAGCAATTCATTAGCAACAGATGATCCTTCCTTATATAAGCCCCGGGATCCCCGCACATTGGTAATGGACTCTGTTTTGGCGGATATTAATTTTGCTGCCAGTAATATTTATGAAGCAAAAGACAACTCCTGCACGCAAATAACAAAATGGGTGGCACTGGCTTTAAAATCAAGAATATGTTTAAGGAACATTCAGAAAGTATCATACTGAAATCCCTTTACCGGGGTATGATAAATGGTTACAGGAAGCTTCTAATGCTGCAGACATGCTTATTAAAGGAGGCCAGTATAAATTACAAAATACCGGTGATCCCGATAAAGATTACCGGTCTCTTTTTATCAGCGAAAACCCCGTGTCTGGTGAAGTGTTACTGGCAGCGGTATATAATAATGCTTTAAAAAAATGGCATAGCGCCGCATGGTGGTATAACAGCGCTACATTAGGCAGCAGGCTGGGGTTGGATAAATCTTTTATAAACACCTATCTTAATATAGATGGAAGCAGCTTTACAAGCCTCCTTGGTTATGACACCCTGCAGTTTCAAAAGGAAGTGAAGAATCGTGATAAAAGATTGAAACAAACGATCAGGATGGGAGAAAATAAAAGAACGGATGGTACTGTTTCGCTACCCGATTTCACGGTTACCTATTCAGGATACCAGGTACAGAAATATTCTTTAGATGATAAATATTTTGATACAAGAACAGAAAGCTATAATTCCATACCGATTATCCGGTTTGCCGAAGTGTTGTTGAATTATGCTGAAGCTAAAGCCGAACTGGGTACACTTACTCCTGCGGATTGGAGCCTTACTATAGGAGCTTTAAGAAACCGGGCAGGAATTAACAATACCGCTATGCCTGCAAATGCTGATCCTTATATGAAGTCGTATTTTTTTTCAGGCAATGCAAGTCAGGTTGATCTGAATGCCGTTGTGCTTGAAATAAGGCGTGAACGAGGTGTGGAGATGGCCTGTGAAGGCATTCGCTATGATGACCTCCGCCGTTGGAAAGCGGGTAAATTACTTGAAAAAGTGTACATGGGAATATACGTTCCGGCAAAGGATCAGTTGCTCGATTTAAATGAAGATGGCAAACCTGATGTTTGTTTTGTTGATAAAGCTCCCGCTGTCAGGGTAAGTGGTGTCGTTTATTTTCAGCTTGATAATAATACTTCTAAACTTTCTCAGGGCACCAAAGGAAATCTAATTTGGTTAAGCAACATAAAAAAAACGTATGAGGATAAGCAATATCTTTATCCATTACCTGCTACCGAAATTATTTTGAATCCTAAACTACAACAAAACCCGGGCTGGTGATAATGTTAAGTTAAGTATGAATCACGCATGAAGTTGCTATCAGCAGTCAGCTATCAGCAATCAGCAGATCACTGCCTGCCAGGTTTCCTCCTGGTAGCTGATAGCAAAATACGTCAACCTTCAGTTAACTTAACTTTAGTACAGTACCATTTTGCTAAAGGGTAAGGAATCGGTTACACTTATTGTTACAATGCTGGAAAGAAATGTGGCTTCACTCAATCATCAAAATAGTTACTTATCTACTATGCTTAAGATAATCTTGTCATATATATGTCTCCTTATTTTTATATGCAGCAAAGCTCAAACATTTAAACAGCTTGAATCCCGGCGTGTTCATTTACCTAATGGCTGGGACTTAACTCCAGCCGGTAAAAGCATGACACTTGGAGATCTTCCATTGAACATGGCGGTATCTTCTTCGAAAAAGTACCTTGCTGTTACTAATAACGGCCAGAGTGTTCAAAGCCTGCAACTGATCGATGCTGTTGCGGATAAATTATTGGATAGCGTAGTAATCCCAAAAAGCTGGTATGGTTTACAATTCAGTCCGGATGAACAATATCTGTATGCATCAGCTGGAAATGATAACATGATTATGCAATACGCTGTTACTGGTAATAAACTATTGTTGAAAGACAGTATAGTATTAGGTAAGAAATGGCCTAATGACATTTCTCCGTCCGGGTTGGTGCTGAATGATGAAAAGAAACTCCTGTATGTTGTAACCAAAGGGAACAACTCTTTATATGTGGTGGATCTTACCACAAAACAAATAGTACAACAGCTATCATTAAGCGCTGAAGCATATACTTGTGAGTTATCTTCAGATAAACGGTTATTATATATCTCTTTGTGGGGAGGAGACAAATTGTTGTTATTCGATACAGAAAAAATGGCGTTGATTGATTCTATCAGTGTCGGGGATAACCCTAATGAAATATGCCAGACTAAAAACGGAAAGTATGTATTTGTTGCTAATGCGAATGATAACTCCGTATCTGTTATTGATATGGTGAAAAGGAAAGTGATAGAAACCTTAAACGCCGCTTTATATCCTGATGCACCGGCCGGATCTACCAGTAATGGTGTCGCGTTAAGTTCAGATGACAGAACCTTGTACGTTGCCAACGCTGATAATAACTGCCTGGCAGTATTTGATGTAAGCAAACCCGGTGCCGGCAGATCGAAAGGGTTTGTTCCTGTAGGCTGGTATCCCACAAATGTAAAAGTAATCGGCAGTAAAATATTTGTAACGAATGGAAAAGGATTTTCTTCTATGGCAAATCCATACGGTCCTAATCCGGCAAGGCCCAGCCAGCAGGTGAATGATCACGAGGGTGATAGGAATAAGCCCGGAGAGGTTCAATATATAGCCGCTCTTTTCAGGGGAACACTAAGTATTATTAATGTTCCCGGTGAAAAACAATTGAGTGTTTATTCACAAATAGTTTACAAAAATACTCTCTATACAAAAAAGAAAGAGTTAACTGCAAGCGGAGAAAAAGATAACCCTATACCATCAACTGCAGGAGCATCCTCACCTATTAAACATGTATTTTATATTATAAAGGAAAATCGGACTTATGACCAGGTTCTCGGTGATATCCCGGAAGGTAACGGCGATACGAGCCTGGTTTTATTCGGTGAAAAGATAACGCCCAACCAGCATGCACTGGCCCGTGAATTTGTTTTACTGGATAATTTTTATGTTGACAGTGAAGTAAGTTCAGACGGTCATAACTGGAGCATGGGAGCTTACGCCACAGACTATCTTGAAAAAAACTGGCCTACTTCGTATGGCGGGCGGGGCGGTAAGGAAACAGCTTTGGGTCTGCAATTAATAGCTAATAATAAGGGCGGCTTTTTATGGGATCATTGCAAAAAGGCAGGAGTAACTTATCGCACCTACGGAGAATTCGCTATCAATGGAAGAGGTACCATCCCATCATTGTCACCTGAACATGTATGCCGTTACTATGATGCATTTAATGCATCGGTAAGGGATACCTCCCGCTTTTATAAATTCAAAAGGGATTTTGACTCTTTATTATCTATTAACGCAGTTCCGGCAGTTAATACTATCCGGTTAAGTAATGACCACACAGAAGGTGTCAGATTAGGAAGGCCCACTCCTTTTGCACATGTTGCCGATAATGATTTAGCAGTAGGGCTGTTCGTTGAATACCTGAGTAAAAGCGATATCTGGAATGAAACGGTTGTATTTATCCTGGAAGATGATGCTCAAAACGGTCCCGACCATGTAGATGCTCATCGTAGTACGGCGTATGTAGCAGGTGGTTATATAAAGAGAGGATTTATAGATCATACAATGTATTCCACTTCTTCCATGTTACGAACTATTGAACTTATTGCGGGCATTGGACCGATGAGTCAGTATGATGCGGCTGCTACACCAATGTGGCGCTGTTTTAATTTTAAACCTGACTCAAAACAGTATCATGTAAAGCCGGCAAATGTAAATCTGAATGATAAAAACATTAAAGTAAATGCATTATCAAAGCGTTCAGAAAAGTTTGATTTCAGTAAAGAAGATGCTGTACCGGATCTGGAGCTGACCGAAGTTTTGTGGAAGTCAATCAAAGGAGAAAATGCGAACGTGCCTGCGCCCAGAAGAAGTGCATTTTTAAATACGCATAAGGATAAAGACTAAAGGAGGCAGTGTTAGCTTATGCCTGGTCTACAAGACTTAAGCATACTTTAAAGTAATTGCTTTTGAATCTGTATGTACTGCAATTGAACAAGGTATTGTTGAGGAGGCTTTTATGGAGGAATTCTTTCATTCTTTGTTTATAAGTTATTACAAAAACCTTAAGGGATATATCAATCACAGAAGAATTTTAGACAATCACAATAATCGCCTATTCGATAAATTTTTCACAGTGACTGAACGGTGGGATATTAAGAAATAACATAATTTTGTAGGACTATACGAAAAAACATCTTATTTTCTTTATATAACAATTATAAAACTACAATTATGAACCGCGATGGAATAGCATTCTAACCAAGCAAATCAATTTATTATATAAAAAGGAGCTTAATTGCTCCTTTTTATATTTACAGAGCAACCGCTATAACGTGTAAATAATATACTAAGATGTTTTGTCTTTCAAACTGAGATACTACCGGAGAAATTTTTCTGTGGTTTTACGCGCAGTTATCCTTATAATGGAGATAATGCCATGGCATATGCGAGTTCTGGTTTTCTTTGGGATAATGTATTAAGTCATGGCTTGACTTTTCGATACTACTGTAAGTTTGTAGATGGGGTAGTGCATCCTTCCAATGCTATCTTTATGCAAGTTTTCAATGATTTGAAAACAGGATCGGATAAAATTAAAATCGAGGCAAGGGCTAATGTTGAACAGCTCGAATCCTTTCCTGCGAAGCGTTATTAAACAATGTACACGCTGTTTGTTTAGTGTGATAACACCCTTGCAATTGCACGGCTTCGGGGAACATCGCAAAAAGAAAATGGCAAATCATCTGTCAAGTCATTTACCTTTCCAAACAGGCAATCTTCCAGGCGTATAAGGAGCACCGTTTTGTTCCAATAAATCTTCAAGCCGCTTTATTTCATTAGCTACAGATTGCACTTCATTAAGCAATCGGGCGAATAGTTCAGCAGCATCTTTGTACGACTCGAGGAAGGTATTGGTAGGTGCAACAGTGGTAGAAATAATACCACCCATAATTCCCCGGATGCGGCTACTAATAGAAGTAGATGCCTCAAACTCTCTTTTTGTAAGGGCAACGTCGCCATTAAGTTTTCTGTTCACTTCATTCAACCTTCTGTCGAGGGTAACAATATCCTTTATAACTAAAGGGTTGAGAGCAGGGGTTTGTAAAGCAGCTTCCCTCATATAGCGCAGCTTATTCTCAAGATCTTCACGATAAGCATTGGTGCCTTCAACTACTCTGTATAGCTCTGATACCTGCTTGCCGAAATTGTATAGAGATTGTTTGTCACTTGCAGATATTTGAGCAGTGTTGAGGGCCTCCACCTTAAAAGGTTGCGGTGGCACCAGTTGGGTAAACATGCTGTCTTCAAATTTACTTAACGACACCTTATAATCGCCGGGCAAAACCATAATGCCCTGGTCGGGAGAAGCAAATGCATTTTCTTCATTAAAAGGAGTGAAACTGACAGCACCCCTGGCATCTGTACGAAAATCCCATGTAATGCGGTTGATGCCTTTTTTTGCAGGTGTACGTAAGCGCCTGACGGTACTACCTTCGTTATCGGTAATGGTGAACATGAGGTACGACGAAGGTTGCAGGTCTTCCATACGTAATGAATCTATACTTGGGTAAAACGTTGGCAGCCCGCTTTTAATGCGTTCTTTCTCGGCTTCCTGCCTTCTTTCCTTCAATGTTTTAAAGTCTTCTTTGATATAGTAAGTAAAAACAGCGCCGGGCTTTGGATTAGGTGTATTCCAATAACTTTCTCCCTGGAAGCCTTTGCCACGTATGCCTAAAGGAGATGATTCAATATACTCTAAGCCAGTCTTAACAGGGGAGATGAAAGCAGGTTTGTTCAGGTCGGCGGTGGTAAGATTTCTTAAAGGCGTGTAATCATCGAGCACATAATAACCACGGCCAAAGGTTGCTATCACCAAATCATTTTCACGCTTTTGTATTTCCATATCTTTTACTGAGATAATAGGTAGCCCACCTTTTAACTGTACCCATTTTGCACCTCTGTCAATAGAAAAATAAACGCCGAACTCAGTACCTGCAAACAAGAGGTTGGGATTCTTATGATCTTCAGCCATGCAGTAAACGGTGCCTCTTTCAGGAAGGTTATTTTGAATAGCCGTCCATGTACGTCCGGCATCCGTAGTTTTAAAAAGATAAGGTTTAAAGTCGCCATAACGGTGATGGTTAAAAGCTGCATATGCTGTATTTTTATCATGATTTGAAGCTATGATACTGTTCACATAAGTTTGGTTCGGTACACCGGGAATATTATCAACCCTTGTCCAGCTTTTACCACCGTTTGTTGTTACGTGTAGCAGTCCGTCATCGGTTCCTGCATACAATATATTTTCATCCATGGGTGATTCTGCAATGGTTGTCAGTTGCCCGTATATATCTGTTGAAGTGTTCTTTGCAACAGCGTCAACGCCCCATATACGTCCCATAATTGTTAACCTGTTTCGGTCTGTTTTTCTTGATAAGTCAGGGCTGATGGCCTTCCATGTATTTCCCTGGTCGTTGGTACGGAAGATTCGGTTAGAAGCGAAGTATAAACGTTTATGATCGTGTTGAGAGATAAGGAGGGGAGCATCCCAGTTCCAACGGTAAGGAGTATCATTTGCAGGCTCAACCGGTTTAATGTCGATGCTTTCGCCGGTTCTCCTGTCGTACCGAACAAGACCACCATATTGTGATTCTGCGTACACAATATTCGGATCGGCATAATCGGCCTGGCTTTCGAAACCATCGCCACCGTTGGTAATGAACCAATCACTGTTAACAATGCCATTGGTGCTTATGGTACGGCTTGGTCCACCTAAGCTGAAGTTATCCTGTGTTCCTCCATAAACATAATAAAAAGGTATGCTGTTATCTAGTGAAACTTTATAGAATTGAGTGATGGGAAGGTTTGCTTTGAAGTTCCAGTTTTGTCCTGCATCAAAGCTTTCATATAAACCACCATCGCAACCCACCAACATGTGTTGCGTGTTGGAAGGATTTATCCAGATAACATGGTTATCAACATGCTTACTTTTTTCACCGAGGTTGCGGAAAGTTTTGCCCCCGTCGGTGCTTACCTGCATGTATGTGTTTACAGCATAGATTCTTTCTACATCTTTTGGGTCACAGAATATTTCCTGGTAATAATTTCCTGCAGTAGAAAAAGTGCTTCTTTTTTCCCAGTTTGCTCCACGATTAGTTGACAGGTAAAAACCACCTTTATTATCAGCTGCTTCAACAATGGCATACACATAATCAGGATTAACAGGGCTGATAGCCAGGCCGATCCTGCCAAGGTCCACATCAGCAGGTAAGCCTTTCATAATCTTGTTCCATGTATCGCCTCCATCCGTGCTTTTGTATATGGCACTTTCCGGTCCTCCACCGATGTATGTAAATACTTTGCGCTGGCGCTGGTGGGCTGCTGCATATAATATATTGCTGTTTCTCGGATCGATATGGATCTCGTTAAAGCCTGTGTACTGACTAACCGTTAATACAGCTTTCCATGTTTTGCCACCATCGGTGGTTTTATAAATACCACGTTCACCTCCATCGCTCCATAATGGTCCATAAGCTGCCACATAGACTATATCTGAATTCTTTGGGTCAACTATTATGTTACCGATATGCTCTGAATTTTTCAGTCCCGTATTCTTCCAGCTTTTGCCACCATCTTCACTTTTATATACACCATCACCATAAGCTACAACCCTTTGATTATTGTTCTCCCCGGTACCCACCCATACTACATTTGAGTTGTGTGGATCGATGGTAATACAACCTATAGAGAATGCTCCCTGGTCGTCGAAAACAGGCGTAAAGGTTATACCGGCATTGGTTGTTTTCCATACACCGCCTGCTGCCGCGGCTACATAATATTCAGAAGTATTCTCAGGATTAACTGCAAGATCAACAATACGCCCTGAGACGAGTGCAGGGCCAATACTTCGAAACTTCATTCCACTGAAAGTAGCCGTTTGAAAAGGGCCTAATGCAGCAGATTTGGCTGTATCCGGTTTTGTTTTTTTTTGCCCAACAGAAATAATTGTTATGAATAGACAGAATAGGAGTGTGCAGGTAAACTTCATAATCAGTAATTGCTTTAAGAGGAAAATTAAATAGAAAAATTTAGATTTCTGCATCTGGTGAAAGTTAAACAGATATTTCCTCATACATTTATTATTGGTATTCCACAGGGCATGCTTAGTGTTATGTTAACTATAAATTGACGCTTTTGCTATCAGTAGTCAGCTATCAGCTATCAGGAGGAAAGATTTTCAGGTACTGATCTCCTGATAGCTGACTGCTGATAGCCATTGATACGACATTTAATGCTTGATATGTCCCTAACTTAAGAATAATTTATGAAGTATAAAATGTTAGTGACCATTTTTATTGCATTAATGATGCTTAAATCTTCCTGCGGCCAAACACAAAATAATAAAAAATATACAATGAATAATGGTCCTACTTACACTAATGAACTTATACATGAAAGCAGTCCTTATTTACTGCAACATGCACACAACCCTGTTAACTGGTTTCCCTGGGGTGAAAAGGCACTAAAAAAAGCGAAGGATGAAAATAAGATGCTTATCATCAGTATAGGTTATGCTGCCTGTCATTGGTGTCATGTAATGGAGGATGAAAGTTTTGAAGATACTTTGGTGGCAAATATCATGAATGAGAATTTTGTAGCCATTAAAGTAGATAGGGAAGAACGTCCTGATGTAGACCAGGTATATATGACAGCGGCTCAATTGATAACAGGCCGGGGAGGCTGGCCACTCAATGCACTGGCATTACCAGATGGCAAGCCGTTTTATGCAGGAACATACTTTCCCAAAAATGACTGGATTAAACTGCTTGATTATTTTGTTGAGATGCATAAAACAAATTCAGGTAAACTTGTAATGCAGGCATCCGAAATAACAAATGGTATTCATTCCATTGAAAACTTTTCGTTTAAAGCAGCAAATAAACCTTTTACTGCAAATGACCTCGACATGCAATTCCAAAATATAAAACCTGGTATTGATTTTAAAAAAGGTGGTGCTAACCGGGCACCTAAGTTTCCTTTACCATCCAATTGGGAATATTTAATGCAATATTATTTTTTTTCCGAAAACAGTGATGCTTTAAAGGCTGTAACAGTAACCCTGGATAATATGGCTTATGGCGGTATTTACGATCATCTTGGTGGCGGCTTTGCCCGGTACTCCACTGATGCTAACTGGCATGTGCCGCATTTTGAAAAAATGCTCTACGATAATGCGCAATTGGTCAGCTTGTATTCTCATGCGTACCAACTGAATAAAACTCCATTGTACAAAAAAGTAGTGTATGAAACGCTTGATTTTATAAGCCGTGAGTTAACCGAACAAGAAGGTGGCTTTTATTCATCGCTTGATGCCGACAGCGATGGCGAAGAAGGAAAATATTATGTATGGACAAATAAGGAAATGGAAACTATATTAGGCAATGAAGCTTTACTTTTTAAAGAATATTATAACATAACGAAAGCAGGCAATTGGGAGCATGGCAAAAATATTTTATTCAGAAATGAAACAGACGAAGCAATAGCCAAAAAATATAACCTCTCCATAACTTCACTGAAAAATAAAATAGATGATTCGAAAGAAAAATTATTAAAGGTAAGAAGCAACAGAATAAAGCCCGGTTTAGATGATAAAATCCTTACTTCATGGAATGCCTTAATGCTAAAAGGATACGCACAAGCCTACCGTGCATTCGGAGATGAAAATTTTTTAAATGCCGCGCTGAAAAATGCAGATTTTCTTGAAAAAAATGCTATCGGGCCTAACCGGGAAATTACCCGGAATTACAAAAAAGGTGTATCATCTGTCAATGGTTTGCTGGATGATTATGCCTTTACAATTGCTGCTTTTATTGCATTATACCAGGCAACTTTTAACGAAAAGTGGTTAATTGAAGCAGATAAAATCACTGCATATACATTAGAAAATTTTTTTGATGAAAAATCAGGAATGTTTTTTTATACGCACAATCAGCATTCAAACCTGATTTCCCGTAAAATGGAAGTAGCAGATAATGTAATACCAGCTTCCAATTCTGAAATGGCAAAAAACCTGTTTGAATTAGGACAATATTTTTATAAGGATGACTATATCAGCAAGGCCAAACAGATGCTTGTAAATGTAAAGGATGATGTACAAAAAAATGTTTCTTACTATTCTAATTGGGCTTCATTGGAAATAGCATTTGTTTCCCCACCGTATGAAATTGCCATTATTGGAAATGAGTACAGCAAAATGAGACAGGAAATCGATGAAAATTATTTACCCAATGTACTTCTTTCCGGTGGCCGGCAGGAAGGAACATTGAAGCTTTTGGAAAACAAAATGGTAGAAGGTCAAACTACCATCTATGTTTGCCAGGATAAGTCATGCAAACGTCCGGTAACGGAAGTATCAAAAGCATTAGAGCAACTAAAAAATAAATAAGTCAGCAAAAAAACAAACAATAGTGTTTGAATTTTTCTTTCTTATTTTTAAAAATAATTATTAAGATAAACTAATGAATACTAACCCTGTCTTTATTGTAGATGATGATACCGATGATCAGGATTTTGTACGCGAATGCTGGAAAGAGTTAGGATATACAAATCCTTTGCTTTTTTTTAAAAGCGGTGAAGAATTAATAAACGAACTTATGACACACAAAACTGTTCCTTTTCTGATTCTTTGTGATGTGAATATTCCAAGAATGGGTGGTTTTGGACTTAAAGCTAAATTGTTGGAAGAAGAGTCACTTAAGCACAAAAGTGTCCCTTTTATTTTTTGGTCCACCCAAGCATCCAACGAGCAAATTAAAAAAGCTTACGATTTATCAGCACATGGATTTTTTATAAAGGGTAACACTATGAAGGAGTTAAAGGAGTCGCTTTCCGAAATAATGAATTATTGGCAAAAAAGCAAACAACCACAGAGTTAATAGTATAACCTTGCCTGGCAGAAACAGAAGGTTATATGAATTGTTAGGTTTTGTTTATCTAATTAAAAACAGTTAGCCGGTTCGGATACCGGTAACATTTTTATGGAAAAGTTCCGTACGTCGTTACCTGTTTGCCCTGATGTGTTAGTAGCTAACCTTCATTAAGGCACTTCAATTACTGTCCACGAATTGGCACGGCGGCTCCAGATAATAGCATAATCTTTTCCGTGGATCAATTTATAAGTGGGCGCACGGTTATCGTTACTAAACCGCAACCAACCATAATTATAATCATCAAATTTAAAAACAAATGGCTGCGTTGTTTCAAGAGGTGCTGCTTTAAAGGTTTTACCATCATCTGATAAAAAAACATTCATATTGGTGTTGCCGTAAAGTGATAGATAAATCCAACTTGCATCGGGAGCTGAAGGTGGTGGATTTTGCTGTGGTTGCGGAACATTGTTGGGAGTCCTCCCCGGAATAGTATTCGTTACTCCGTTGGCATAGTTCCAGCCTTGTAAGATAGCCTTTAAACGGTCGGCTTGAGCCGGATGTGTAGAACTGGCGGTTGGAGACGATATTTTTTCCATTGCTGCCATTGCTTCCGGAGCTTTAGCGCCCAGCTTAGCCATTACATAGCCCGAAAAATAATCAGCCTCCAGCTCTTTCGGAGGTGTGCTGCCCTGGCCGTCCACTACATGATTGCGGTAATGATGACCCATCTCGTGTGCCAATACACTGATAGAAGCCCATTTTGTGCCCGCGTAGTTATCGAGTTTCTCTAAAAAATCGTTGTCGTAAATAATAACACGCTGGTTGCGAATGATGGTAGCGTACGCGTTGTTGATACCATTTTGTTCCTGAACCCGGAAATTCTCTTTCCAGTTAATGCTGTCAAGGATGGTAGTAACATATTCCTTTGCTTCATACACCGATTGAAAATTTGATTTTACAGAAGCTGGCGGGATAATAATGCCGCACTGGTTTACTTTTTGTGCAGTGGCAGCATAATAAATAAATAAAAAGATGAGCAACAGGGTTTGTCTCATGGTAGGTTATCGTTTCAATACAATTAACTTGTTACCGGTCAATAAGCAGGCCAATTCATTTTGAGGCAATGTTAGTCTTGTTATGTTAACCTTAAATTGTCGCTTTAGCTATCAGCAGTCAGCTGTCAGCTATCAGGAGGAAAACTTAAAACACGTTAATCTGCTGACCGCTGAAATTTGACGGCTGATAGCAATTCAATACGTCATTTCATGCTTAACTTAACAGCTGGAAAATCTTCTTATCCAATTGTTCCAATATTCGGAAATTCTTTTTTGCAATTTTTAAAAACCGGTATCCCTTAAGAAAAGACCAATAAGAAATACCTTTTTTATGATTGTAGTAACTGATATCATACAATATTTTCCAATGCCTTATAATTTCCTTATATGCCTGAAATAAAGTATAGCCACCTGCATAGATATGATTAGGAATGGAGCCGGCGCCATTAAATTCAAGAATTGAAAAATTAATTCCTTCTTTCATTTCTTCTATTGAAAAACATTTGATATCGTAACGGCCATAATAGAATTTGCTCTCATGACTAATACTGTCAAGTACGGCAAGTAATTTTTTATTAACTTCTTTATTTAAGTTGAAGAATTGAGCCCCATGGTAGCGGTTACCAATATACGATAAATAAAAAGTTTCACCCTTAGGCAATATGCTTTGGAACACCGTATCCCTGTGATTTTTTATTTCCCTAAACCTGCTTTTTGCTATTGAATGATTTAAAATTAATTGCGTTAAAGTGGAGCACCCATCTCCTTTTACCTGGAGAAGATCCTTTTGAATGAATCCGGTAATACATCCTTGCTCACTGTTTGGGTAACGAAAATAAAATACACTTACTTCTATGGGCATCTCAATTAATTCCTGCACAATGTATTTAACGGGCATGTTCCTATGGTACGTTTCCAACTGCTCTTTATTATCAATTTTCCGAAATAAAATACCCTTCATCCCAATATCGGGCTTTACAATAAAAGGATAGCTAAAACGATGTTCTTTTATTTGTTGAACCACATCAGAAAATATTATTAGAGGGGTGATATAAATAGTATGTGGGTAAAATTCTTTTTGTAATTGATCATACATTTCGCTTTTAGTTTCCCCTTCAAACCCGCCAAACGTTAATGTGGGGTTAGAAGTACTGAAAAACCACATGGAACGGCTCTTTATACAATACCAGGCCCAGGCAAAAAATAAGGGGGAATAAAAAACACTAAAAGGCCAGTGCTTCCAATCTGTTACCCGATTTACTATTTTTTTCAACAAACATTTTTTTATGAAAAGGTGTACGTTTTAACTTCAATAAGGTTATTGTCTTTGTCCGCATAAATAATTTTAGGTTCATGTTCGCTAACATCCTGCTCCGTAAAATAAGCATACGATAATACATGTATTTTATCCCCTTGAATAAAGTGCTTTGACGCTGCACCATTTAAAGAAACATAACCTTTCTTTTTACTTCGAACCACATAAGTAATAATCCTATTACCATTGTTGACGTTGTTAACATGAACTAATTCAAAAAGTTTTAACCCCGAAGCTTCTATTAATTCATCCGGCAAGGCAATACTTCCGGGATAACTTTCTGAGCTCTCTGATACTATCAGTTGTTGAATCTTGACGCGCAATAATTGGATAAGCATACTTTTAAAATTAAATAGACATTCTATCTGCAAGTAAAACAACAATATTGTTTTTTACATAACAGAATAAAAACTAAATGCCGAGTGTGAATTTATCTTTAATTATTGTAAATTAAATATTGTTTACAAATTTTATAGCTAATTAAAATGGAATCAACTTAATGCGCATGAAAAAAAAAGTTGTTCTAATTCCTCATTAAAATGCTGCCAACACAAGTGTAAAATTTTGTCTCATGAACAAAAGTTAATAAAGTACAATTGCTATGCCGGTAATATGTACCAGGTAGCTTGTTTCAATGGTATTCTCATTTAAATATTCTCATTGTGAATGGAGAATAAAGAGTTGTTAGAGCAGACGTAACAATTAACAAAGGAATTGTTTCCGGAATAATACAACTGTTTACTTCAACTTTCAACAGCTCTTCATTACCAAAAGGAACAATTTCATATTAGGCCCAAAGTGGTAATGGAATATCATTCTTCACTAATCACATGGTTACAAGTTACGATGAACAGCGAAATCATCTTGTTCCATTGTTACAAAGGATTGTGTGATAAGGTTCATGGATATAATTTTACTTATATGAACCCGATAAATTTTAATCCCTTTTATATTATCAAAGGTAATAACCTGGTTACAGAAAAGAAAGCATTAAGACCTTACTGCTATACTCCACACGGGGGTAAATTAATGAATATTTCAGGCTAAATGATTCACTTTCTTATTCTTCGCACAGTTTAAAGTCTCAGAAATTTTGGAACGCATCCCGTTAATCCCTTAATCTGACGAATCCTAATTCAGACAAAAAGGAGCAGTTAGTTGTACACGTATGTGCAATAATTGTCTTAATTGGGATTCGTCAGATTAAGGGATGATAGGATGGATTAAAGGAGATTAGTAGGATTGTTTAGAATGTTAAATTTTTCAGACTATATGATTCAATGTTTTATCCCTTGCGCAGTATAGCTGTATGAAAAAAGATAATGAAACTTTTAATTCTTCAATATGTGGCTCTATTCAATGCCTTTACAACTGTATTACTGTTATGTTACTAATTTCCCTTCTTCAATACCTTTGTGAATTTTTGCAGGAAGATTATATTGCGGTGGTTGGATGAATCAATTTTGATTAACCATGTGGCCTATTCATTCTTTTTATCAGAGAAATAATCTTGTTTTGGTTATTGGTAGCTAAAAGAATTACTCACATTTTAAATAAGATCTTTTAATTATTCTATATTTCATTTAAATAAAAATACAAGAATATGAAAGCTGTGAAAAAGTATTTTGATAAGGAGGTATATTTTAAAATGGTAGAGGAACTTATACCTGATATAGTAAACGATACAGATGTTAAGATACAGATAGATGCCATTGGAATTTGCACATCTGATCTTCATGCGCTGCATGGAACAATGTATATGCCTGATGGAAACACGGTGGGACATGAGTACACCGGTACAATTGTTGAAGTTGGCCAGGCAGTTCGGAAGGTTATTCCCGGAGACAAAGTAGTTTGCGAAAATGCTAAGGGGGCCTGTATGAAATGTAAAGTCTGCCTTTCCGGGCATTATGAGCTTTGTCCTGATAAGCAATCTCCCGGATGGTTTTCCCAGGGTGTATATACAGAGTATACTATCCAGCCTGAATATTGTGTTCATAAAATACCTGAAGGGCTGTCAATGGAGGTTGCTTCAGTAGCGGAACCTTTTGCAATATGTGTTTATGGTTGTCTTGAACGGGGAAGGTATCAAAAGGATGACTTTACAGTAATTTATGGTATGGGACCCATTGGCCTGTTTACCCTGATTACTTTAATAGACTTTGGTGTTAAAAATATAATTTGTGTTGCTTCCGCAAGAAAGAACAATATTCGTTTTCAACTGGCGGAAGAGCTAGGTGCAACAACCGTGTTATTACCGGAAGAGGATATCTTTAAAAAAGTAAAGGAGATTAATAATGGCTGGGGAGCAGATTGCGTAATCGATTGTTCAGGCTTTCCTGATGCTATAAACCAGGGAATTGGTATTTTAAGAAAAGGCGGGAAATTTATTGCTTTAGGGTTGTCAGGCGAAAATATAATTCCGATTGCATTCAACCAGGCTGTGTTAAGCGTAATTGAAATGGTTTTCTCTGCTACATCATCTCATGATGCATGGATAAAAACCCTTGGCATATTAGAACGAAATGAAGAGAAGGTCAGAAAGGTGATCACCCACATATATCCTTTGGTGGACTGGGAGCTCGCTTATGAAAAAATTGAAAACAGGGAAGCAGTGAAAGCTATCCTGGTAAATAAAAGGGAAACGGTTTAAATTACTTCTTCGTCACTACCTTCTTTGTTTTCATACTTACAAAAGTACCTGCAATCTCCAGGAACCATGAATAAAACAGCAATAATATTCGGCGCAGGTAAAACAGGACGCGGGTTTGCGGCTCATCTTGCGTTTCTTGGCGGATATGATATAATACTGATTGATAAAAACAGGCAATTAGTTACTGATCTGAATAAGGCACATCAATATGATATCCAAATAGTAGACAACAAAAAAATGAGTTGCACCATATATGTATCAGGTGCTTATCATATAGAAGATATTTCATGGCAGGATGATTTTGTTTCAACGTCTTTAGTTTTCACATCTGTTTTTAGTAACAACCTGGAAGCGCTTGCAAGATACCTTGCTATGGCACTTGATAAAAGGTATACTGAAAATCCTATGCAGGTTCTTACTATTATCACTTGTGAAAACCTGGCAGGTGCGGCAGGTTTTTTAAAAAAAATGATACTAAAAAATATAGGTGAAGAAAAAGAAAAATGGCTCTCAGAATGTGTGGGGTTTTCTGAATCGATTATTTTCAGAACATGCCTGGAAGCGGGTAATGATCAACCTTTTTTAACTATACGCGCGCAAAATTTTTTCGAACTTCCCTGTGATGGTGATGCCATAAAGGAACCGCTCCATGTTTACGGATTGAAGCCATTAAAAAACTTCAGCAATCAATTGCAAAGAAAAATATACACCTACAATTGTATCAATGCGGTAATTACTTATCTCGGAGCCATCAAGGGGTATGCTCAGTTGTATGAAGCTGGAAATGATGCGGAAATTCTTGAAACAGCCAGGAAAGCAGCACAAGAAACTTCTCTCGCCCAGGTAGTTGAATTTGGTTTTGACAGCAAGGAACAACAAGAATGGGTGGAGGCCGCATTTGCAAAATTTGCAGATAAAAATATTCCTGATCCTATTGAAAGAAACGGAGCTGACCCGGCCAGGAAACTTGCCAGGAACGACAGGTTAATCGGACCTGCCTTGCTTACACTACAGCATAATATATATCCCGAAGGTTTGCTGGCAGGTATAAAAGCATGCTTTGAATATTGTGATCCAAATAATAATTTCAAAATTGCTGACATGATCCGCGAAAAAGGAATTGATAGTATCTTGGAGGAAATTTGTGGATTATCAAAAGAAGAAAAACTTTTTGAACTTATCAAAGAACAATTCAAAGGCAATAAGTTGAATGAGAAAAACTAACAGGAATATTGCTTATGCTTCCCTTGACATTGGTACTTCACAAGTGAAGCTCGGAGTGTATTACCCAATTTTATCTAACAAGATCATCCTCATCAATAGCCTTCAAAATGAATTAATCTATGGACTTTCAGGTGAAGTAACGGCTGAGTACAAGGTTATCCGTGAAAAGTGTTTTAGCCTGTTTGCCGAATTAAGCCGGTTCTTAAAAAGCAATAATATAAATGTGCTCTACCTGGGCATTTGTGGACATGTTTCAAGCCTGGTAGAATGGAATAGGATAAAGGGTTGTCCACCTGAAAAACCATTCCCGATATGGTTAGATACTACCTGTTACAACAGCCTGGATGAATATAATACTGTTATGGGTAACGGGAAAAGCAAAGAGATTATCGGCACTTTTTTACCTGCAGGTACAAACTGGCTGTTCACCAAATTATTACACAGAAGAGAATCCGGATTTTCTAATGATTCCATTTTTCTACAGGTTGGTGATAGTATCTTCTTTGAACTATGCGGTAAATACAGCACTCATTTCAGTTCGCAAATCAGCATGATAGATCTGAAAACAAGAGAATACGCATCAGTATTATTAGATCACTTAAACCTGGATACATCATCTTTTCCATCCATTGATTATGCTCCTTATCCTGTCAGGGAAACCGAAAAAAAATTATTTGATTTACCGGAAGAAAGTTTTGTCTTTCCTGCAATGGCGGATATGTATACCTCTTTATACGGATTAAGGCTGGAGGATAATGAAGGTTTTATGTTAGCGAATACATCAGAACAGGCAGGTGCTTTTTATGTCAGTCCGCCTAAAGCCATGAACAATTTTTTAAGTATTTCATTTGAACAGGGTTTTATAAACTATGGAAGCACTAACACAGGTGGAAATATTGTTAACTGGTTTTTAACCAACATACTTAAAAGAAAGTCAAGTCCTGAACTGCTGCAAAAACTAACCATTGAAGCTGCTGCTATTAATCCTGAAAATACTCCTATCATCTTACCGTACCTGCAGGGAGAAAGGGCGCCATTATGGAACAGCCAATTAACGGCTTCCATTCATGAATTGAACTCGTCTCATACAGATGTTCACCTGTTCAGGGCCATTCTTGAATCCATATCATTTGCAAGAAAACAATGTTTTGAAGAGCTTGGGATCAACGCGCTGAATATAGTTAAATTAGGAGGCGGTTCTTCAAAAAACAGCCTTTGGAATGCTATCAGGGCAACTGTATTAAACAAAACTATTGCGGTTGCAGACGAATCGGAATTAGCCATGGCTGGCATAATACACTATATTATGGAGGCTTCGGTTAACTCATTTTCGCAACCCGCCATTAACTTTTCTATAATAAAGCCTGTCGCTGATATGGTAAGTATTTATGAAGAGAAATACAGAAAGTTTATTAAATATCAGAAAATGATAGTTGAGAAATGAAAAAACAAGTTTTAATTATTGGGGCAGGTAAAATAGGAAGAGGATTTATTGCTCACCTGTTTTATTTAAGCGGTTACAAAATCTGGTTACTGGATACATCAAAAGAGATGGTAGCACTTTTAAACAGGGAAAAGAAGTACCGGGTGGACATCGCTAAAGAGAACCAGGATGTAACAGAATATATAGAAATCGAAGGTGCCCTTACTTTAGACGATAAGGAAAAGGTTGCAGCCGTTATTGGTAATATAGATGTGATGGCAAGCAGTGTCGGTGCCGGTAATATTGATAAGCTTGCAACCTATATGAAGGATGTATTAATTGCTGCCGGCAAAAAAAAACCACTGAACTGGATTATATGTGAAAATGCTAACAATCCTGCCAAATTGATTAAAGACACACTTTTACAAAATGCCGATCCGGTATTTGAAGCGTTTGTAACAACTAAACTCGGACTTATAGAAACGCAAGTTTTAAGAACAGGCATGCCAGCTAATGAAGCAATAATTGTTAAAGAACCATTGGCGTTGCGTATGCAGGATTGGTGGACTTTGCCCCTGGATAAAGATGCATTTATTGGTCCGGTACCGGAAGTAAAAGGTTTCATGCCCAAGGCTAATTTTTCAAATGAATTAATTAGGAAATTATATACAAACAATGGAACTAACGGGGCAATTGCCTATATCGGTTGGGCTAACGGTTACAAAATACTGCACGAGTCGGCCCTGGCATACCAGGAATTTTTTAAAGAAATCCAGGAAGAGTCTGCATTTGGGTTGATCAATGAATTTGGTTTTGATGAAAAAGAGCATAGAGAATTCATGGCACTGGCTATGAAGAAATACACTGACCCCACGCTTAATGACCAGATCGAAAGAAATGCTAATGATTCTAAAAGAAAGTTGGGTAAAGAAGAGCGGCTTACGGGTCCTGCAATATTGTGTCTCAGGCATGGACGAAAACCAACTGCATATGCAAAGGCTATAGCGGCAGCATATTACTATAATGGGTCCAATGATCATGGCACCCGCGAGGTACAGGAAACAATCAATCAGTTTGGAATTGAAAAAGCTATTATGCAATTCTCCTCCATTGATGAATCATCAGAGCTTTACCATCTTGTTCTAACATCTTATAAGTTGAAGAGTTTCATTTTTTAAATGTAGAATTTATTTATAAATAAGTTATTGTTGTGTTATCTAAAATTTACGCTTCTGTAACAAGCTGTCAGCCATCAGCAATCAGGAGATCAACGCCTCATTCGTTTCCTCCTGATTGCTGATGGCTGACAGCTGATAGCAATTCAATATAAAATATCATGCTTAACTTAAAACTATGAAAAGAAACCGGAGAGTAGTTGGATACTCGATAATCGTTGCCTTAGGGGGACTACTCTTCGGTTTGGATACCGCCGTTATCTCAGGAGCCGAACAATCTATTCAACATCTATATAAATTAACTAATTTCTGGCATGGCTTTACAGTTGCCATAGCCATTATAGGAGCAGTTGCAGGAGCTTTTTCTGCCGGGTTACCTTCTGAACGTTTTGGCAGAAAAAAAGTAATCATAGCGATTTCTCTTGTTTTTACCATAACCTCGTTACTTAGTGCCCTTGCACCAAATTGGGTTACCCTTATAATTTTCCGGTTTATCGGTGGACTTGCAATTGGCGCTTCATCAGTGGTAGGACCCATGTATATCGCTGAAATAGCACCTGCTGACATCAGGGGACGACTTGTTGGCTTTTTTCAGTTTAATGTTACAATGGGGCTCCTGGTTGCTTACATTTCTAATTATTTGTTTTCAGGCACCGGTGAAAACGCATGGCGTTGGATGTTTGGAATTGTGGCTGTTCCATCTTTTATATTCTTCTTATTGACCCTTATTATTCCTGAGAGTCCCCGCTGGCTGGTAAAACATAATTTTATTAAGGAGGCCCGGAATGTTCTGGCCCTTTGCGGCAGGATCAACATTGAAAATGAGATCAACGATATTCTTGATTCACTCACAATAGTTTCAACCTCCTCAGTAGAAAACTTATTTAGCAGGAAGTATTCCAGGCCCATTTTATATGCTGTTCTGATGGGTGCTTTCAACCAATTGTCAGGCACCAATGCAATTAATTATTATGCTACCAGAATTTTTGAGATGACAGGTCTAAGCACCAATATCTCCTATCTTCTTCCAATACTGATTGGCTTAACTAAAGTAATTGTTTTAGCAATTGCCATGTATTTTATTGACAGGTTTGGACGGCGTTCATTAATGATCATGGGTTCGTTTGGCTTGATACTATTTATGTCACTAATCGCCTGGTCATTTTATGGAAATCATTTTGAAGGACCGGGCATAATTTTTTTTCTACTGGGCTACATGTTCTTTTTTGGGCTTTCTGATGGTATCGTCATCTGGGTATTTATTTCTGAAATTTTCCCAAACGCTGTCCGGTCAAAAGGACAGTCTTTAGGAAGTTTCACACATTGGTTTTTTGCTGTCATCATTTCCTGGTCATTCCCGGTGGCTATCAATAGCCCTGTAATTGGTCCGGGAAACGCATTTATGTTTTTTGCTGTGATGATGTTCCTTCAATTAATATTTGCCTGGAAACTAATGCCAGAAACAAAAGGTAAATCATTGGAGCAGATACAAAAAGATTTGAAAATCAAATATTGAAAGGGCTTTAAATAAAGTGTCGAATTATAGCTATCAGCCGTCAGCGGTCAGCTATCAGGAGGAAACCTAGTACTCTTTGATCTGCTGATGGCTGAAAGCTGACGGCTAAAAGCAATTAATACGACAAAATATGCTTGACACGACACTAGCAACAATTGGAAAAGGTGGCTTATATTAAATATAAATATTAAATCTTATATTATGTGGTGGCTTTATGCTTTACTCTCCGCGTTGTTTGCTTCACTTACGGCTGTATTTTCAAAAATCGGGATCACCAATGTTAATGCTAACCTGGCCACTGCTATCAGAACCATTATTATCCTGATAGTAGCATGGGGTATAGTAATAGCAAAAGGTGAAACGAAAGGATTAACATCTTTGTCCAAACACAATTTATTATTTCTTGTCATTTCAGGTATCGCAACGGGGTTGTCATGGATATTTTATTTTAAAGCTTTGCAAATAGGTAAAGTATCCCAGGTTGCTCCTGTTGATAAACTAAGTATAGCATTAACCATCATTTTATCAATTATATTTTTAGGAGAGGCGTTAACGCTAAAAATGGCTATTGGTGCAATATTAATTATTGCGGGAACCGTTGTTTTGATAATCTGATTTCATCTTCTTATCGGATAGGTGCCATATATAATAATGAAGTCTTACATATTTTAATATTATCTGCCAATTGAAAATATCTAATGATGAGTAAACGTTTATAGCAAAAGTAGCTATAACGGAAGGGCGTGTATCTTTAACCCACTTGCTTGCGTTACATTAGCACTAAAATTAATACAATGAAGCTGAACATAAAATACTTAAGAATCATTTTTATATTATCAGTTCTAATGAATGTTTTTTTAGGTTACAAGGTTATTAAGGCAAAGTATTTCAGGTATGATCCGGATTATACTTATAACAGGAAAGATTTATTTGGGAAGTTAAAGGTAAGTATAGACAGTAGCTCTATAGTTTTTATTGGTAATAGTTTAACCCAGCAATTTGAACTGGCGGAATTATTTAAAAACATACACATCCGGAACAGGGGAATAAACGGAGATAATTCATTTGGTATTTTAAGCAGGCTTAATGGTATAATAGAATCGCATCCCAAAAAAATATTTATCGAAACTGGTGTAAATGATATCAAGGATGGAACAGGAAAGGAAAAGCTGCTTATCAACTATAGGGAAATTCTTTCCAGGCTTCAACAAGAAAGTAACACATCAAAACTATATGTTCAAAGCATTTTGCCTGTTAATAAAAAAGGCGCGGCAATAGTAGCTTCCGGAATTAAAAATGAAACAATCAGGGCAGTTAATAAGGACCTTGAGGAATATTGTAAGATCCATGACATCACATTCATAGATCTATATAGTCATTTTGAATTAAACGGTGAAATGAATCCAAAATATTGTATTGCAGATGGGCTGCACATCTCCGGGGATGGCTATTTTTTATGGACAAAGATCTTGGATGAGTATGTAAATAAATAAGATAACCAGTAAAATAGTTACAATGATTAAATGCGGTTTTATCTTTGTATTATGATTTGAAAGTAATATGGCTACGATTATTTTTTATTTATGAAATATCAGATAGTATAATAAAAATTTAAAGCCGCTATATAATATATCGGCTTTAAATCTTTTTACATTTTCAAATATTAATCATGTCCCTGCTGTTTTACCAGCTTGTTATATACACCTAATAATAAAAAAGGAGCTGCCCACTGTCCAACGAATAAGCTTTTGCTTTTAACACCTGCAATCTGGAGTCCCGCAGATATTACCATAGAGCCTAAAGCGGCCCATAAAAAAATATCAGATGGAATCTTTGCGGTTTGTTCTTCAATAGCGGTAGCTACTTTTCCTTCTTTATGTTCCGGATTTTCATTGTTTGCCATGTGTAAATTTTTAGATTATTAATAATGAAAGCGGTTACAATTTTTCTGCCACGATTTTTCAGGGGCATTGAAGACTATAATCAGGCTAATTTAAAAACATCTTAAATATCGATAATTAAGATAATGTAGGCTTAAACTATTTTTTTGGCTTTTTTGTTTAATTTTTCTTCGAATACCAATTGAAACCTTTTACAGTAAAATATAATTGAAATGAAATTCTTACAGATAATTTTTAAAAGTCTGCTACTTACATTAAACATTCCATCAAACCTCAATTCACTTTAGGTATTAAATTCTACACATGAGCAATTTTGTGCAATTAGGCAATATGCGATTTAATGAAATAAATGTTAGGTTACTGCAACAATAAGATTACTCCATGCAATCAGCAGTCAGCTTTCAGGAACTAACTTATCATGGATTGATCTGCAGACGCCTGCCGGCTAAAAGCAAATCAATACATAATTACATGATTACCTAAACACCTGACATGAGGTTTATTCCAGAATTATATCTTAGGCAGGCTATAGCCATTATGGTATTCCTTCATTAAATATTTTTTATTAATTTCATCGTTTGTAAAGCAATGCGTCGCGTCATTCCATTCCAGTTTTTTACCACTACGAAAGGCAATATTTCCCATCTGCGCCACTGTTGCTACATGAGCGCCTGCCTGGATGGAACAGTGAAGGTCTTCCATCTTGCGCGATTTGATAACGCTAACGAAATTTTCCATGTGTTTATTAACACCATTATCCGACGGCTTGACCAATGGTTTGCTGACTTTATTTTTGCTTTGTTTTTCTTCAATAACTTCCCAGCCACCACGATTTAGTATCAGGGTGCCGTTATTGCCAATATAGGCAATACCATGATCACGCTCATAAGACCCGTTATCAATTCCCATAGCGGAATCCCATACCATATTGAAGCCGTCGAACTCGTATAAGGTAGTAAGTGTGTCAGGTGTTTCTTCATACAGATCGGGATAAGCAAACCTTCCACCTAATGCTGATATGGATTTTGGTACCGGAGATTTCATTCCCAATAAGCCATAGTCAAGAAGGTGTACTCCCCAGTCGGTCATTAAACCGCCAGCATAATCCCAGAACCACCGAAAATTAAAATGATACCTGCTTGAGTTGAAGGGTCTTTTAGGAGCCGGTCCAAGCCATTGTGCAAAATCAACACCAGCAGGTGGTGCGGAATCGGCAACCACCGGACCGGGTTTCATCCAACCCTGGTAACACCATACTTTAACTGTTCTGATATTACCCAACTGTCCGCTCTGCACAAAATCAACTGCATCTTTAAAATGTTGCTGGCTGCGTTGCCATTGCCCGGCCTGCACCACTCTTTTATAATGCTGCTGAGCGTTAACCATGCTGCGACATTCTCCAATTGAATTACCTACAGGTTTTTCAACATAAACATCCTTGCCTGCGGCACATGCATTCATCATGATCAGGGCATGCCAGTGATCGGGTGTGCCGATAATAACAGCATCAATATCTTTGCGATCCAACAGCTGGCGATAATCGCTGTAAGTTTTCACTTTGGTAGCGTCAACATTCATTTTAGTCAGGTCGTTCATGCGCTTATCTAGAACATTTTTATCCACATCGCAAAGTGCGACCAGATTAACGCCAGGCACTTTCAGTGCAGCGGTAACATCGGTCCATCCCATACCATTAATACCTATAGCGCCAATATTCAGTTGATCACTGGGTGCAATGCGGTTTTTAAAAATAGCAAATGCCTGGTTGTTAAATGAAGAAGCAAGGATTCCACCACCTAGTACGGTAGTAGTATTTTGAAGAAATTTTCTGCGGGATGTCATTTTATAATTTTTAGCATTGCAAAAGTTAACATTAAAATGCGGTTATGAAGGTAGTAACTTGTAGGGATTTTTAATCTACTAAATAACGTTGCCTGCATTCAAGACTTTCGAAGTCTGCCTATGTAGGATAAGATGTCTCGATTAAAGACTTCGGAAGTCAGCATCTTGTTTCGAAGTTTTCCTCTACCCGCTTTCCCAAGCAAGACGTTGACTTCCGAAGCAAAACGATGATCTTCCAAGCAAGACGTTGACTTCCGAAGTCTTTAAATAAGGCATTTTATCCTACATACGCGGACTTCGAAAGTCTTGAATGGAGTCAACACCTCATCTGACTTCATAAGGAGAAAATTTTAAAAAGATAAATAGGGTTTTATCACCCATTGTCTTTCAATCCTCACTTATAGATTTGGAAAAAAACAAATGCAACCAGAGCAATACTATCATGTTTACAACAGAGGAAACAACAAAGAGAAGATATTTTATGAAGAGAAAAATTATAAATACTTCCTTGAAAAATTTGATAAATATTTATTATCTTATATCCATGTATTTGCTTACTGTCTTATGCCTACGCATTTTCATTTTTTTATAAGAATGAAAGAAATTGATACGAAGGTCAGCAGAGCTTTTAAAAACTTTTTTATCTCCTATGCAAAAAGTATAAACATAAAGTATAAAAGAACTGGAAGTCTGTTCCAGGCAAATTTTAAAAAGAAAGAGTTTGCTAATGATTGTGATTTTTGTAACATCATTTTGTATATCCACCTTAATCCTGTAAAGGCCGGATTATGTAAAAATTGTACTGACTGGAAATATTCTTCTTACAATGCTTTTATATCAGGTAAGTCTTCAAAAATTAATGTAGGTGAAGTTATGAGTTGGTTTAGGAATGTGGAACAGTTTGTCAAAGCTCATGATGAAAGTAAGGATGAGCTGAGTAAAATTGAAGGTTATTAGTTTTTAAAGACTCTTATTCGAGTTGGCTCCATTTAAGACTTTCGAAGTCTGCGCATGTAGGATAAAATGCCTTATTTAAAGACTTCGGAAGTCAGCTTCTTACTACGAAAGTTAGCGGCTACAGGGGAAACTTCGAAGCAATACAACACTTCCATAGAGGAAAAACATCGAAGCTTCATGTTGAGTTCTGAAGTCGTTTATATAATGCATTTTATCCTACATATGCAGACTATGAAAGTTTTGAATGCAACAAAGATTTAAGGTTTTAAGTCAGGTAAACCCGGAAACCATTAAAAACCAATTAACCTCTCACTTACTTCTCACTCAACAATCCCTTAACAGTTTCATCAAACTCTTTTCTGAAAGCATCATAGTATACCCCAGTGCCAGGACCGGTAAAGCCGGTATAAATCTTTCTTACCACTCCTTTTTTGTCGATAAATATTGAAGTAGGAAAAGATTTTATTTTATTAAGCTGTGGTAAGGTTTTTTCTGTGAGCAGTGAATCTGTAGCAGTCACCCCGGTTATAAGTATAGGATAACTTACTTTAAACCTGTTTTGAAAGGATGTTATTGATTTCTTTGACCTTTCAGGATCCGTAGTACGCTCATAAGCAAGCCCGATAACTTCTATACCTTTCTGACTATTGGCTTTGTAATATTCACTCAGAAATTTGGTTTCATCCATACAATTAGGACACCATGACCCCATTATCTGTACAATTACAACTTTCCCATTATAAGCAGTATCATTGATGGAAACGGTTTTATCATCCGTACTCCTGAACCTGAAATTTAATTTATTTTCCCCCGGTCTGAGAGTAGTCGCTTCATATCCATCTGGAAGGACGGCATCAGGATTGCGCTTTGCAGTCCATTTATCCATTCTTGCAGCGCCTGAATAAAAATTACCTCCGGATATGCTGTTGTCATCATCAACCCTGGCAGTGAATAAATACGCATGACCGCCATCAAATCCTGAAAGCTTTAAGCTATCGCCCGTTACCACACCTTCGAGGAAACGGTAATCCCCAGATGCTGTAAGGAATGTACCGGTAAGTTTTGATCCCTTCTGTTGAAATTCACCCACAGCATCAATAACATGGTTATTTGTACCGGTAAATACAACAGTCCACCTGCCGTTAATTTTATGCAGTGGCGGTGCAGTTACAGGAAACCTTTGTCGCTGGTTGTAAATTGCGCTGAAAGGCATTGCGAGTATTTGATCAGCATCCTTTCTCAGCCAGGAGCCCTGCAGGTTACCATCTTTATCTAGTTTTGCAGCAAAGCCTGATTCAAAAAAAGGCATTTCAATAAACACTGAATCACCTTTAAGTTTTATATTGTCAACCAATAGTTTTTCACTGCCATTTAAAACATACAATATCTTTTGCCCGGCGCTATCTTTTGTTTCAAAATTAAAAATTATAACCTGCCCGTCCTGTCGTTGAATTGAGGTTCTCCATATGCCGTTCTTCAATGCCGGTGCCGGGTCAGACCAGCTAAGAAATGTAATAATTACAACAACCGCTAAAAAATTATAAAATAAACTTGTTATAAGTGAGTTATTAAAAGATCGCATGAAATGATAATTATAATTATTTGTTCTATGACGTTAAAATATGGCAGGACAAAACCGAAGACTTTCTGTTTGAAGCACAAAGATATTAAAGTCTATAAAAAATTTATTGCTTGAGTGTTAATGTTAATCATAAAGTTTCTTTTGAATTATTATCAGCTGTCAGCTATCAGCCGTCAGCATACCAATGTGTATTAAGTTTCCTCCTGATTGCTGATTGCTGACGGCTGATAACAAAATCGACAAATTAAGGTTGATATGACATTAGTAACCGCTTACATAACCATTATCCTTATCCAGGTTTTTTCCATCAGCCGCTGTGGTAGCAAGTTTGTCACAGCGGTTATTATAAGGATTCTCTGCATGGCCTCTTACCCAATTAAATTTTACACGATGTTGACCGGCGAGTTCATTATAGCGAAGCCATAGGTCCTTATTTTTTTTACCACCTTTAAAGTCAGTAACCAGCCAATTTTTCAACCATCCCTGTTCAACTGCTTTAACTATATACTGGCTATCAGAATAAACAATGATATCCACGTTTGTCTTTTTTAATGATTCCAGCGCAGCTATTACGGCCATTAATTCCATCCTGTTATTGGTAGTGCGCAGGTATCCCTTAGAAATTTCTTTTTCAGTATCTCCCCATTTCAATATTGCACCATACCCTCCCGGGCCCGGATTGCCACGTGAAGAACCATCTGTATATACGATCAGTTTATTTTCCGGCATTATATCTCAATTTCTCCTGTCATATAAGTTATCGCATTGCCGGATATGTATACCCTGTCTCCTGATAATTCACATTCCAGGTTACCCTTGCGACCGGATAACTGAATGGCACAAAGCTTATTCTTTCCAAGTTCTTTAGCCCAGTATGGCGTCATCATCGTATGCGCCGAACCTGTTACCGGATCTTCGTTTACCCCTGACTGTGGATAAAAACACCTTGACACAAAATCAACTTCATTGCCACGTGCAGTAACCACGAGGCCACGACTTTGCAAGGTAGATAACAGGTTAAAGTCGGGATTGAGGGCTTCTATCTGCTGCTGGTGCTGCACCACAGCCATATAATCAAAACTCCCTTTATAAATACTGGCATCGGAAACTTTTAATGCTTGTAAAATACTTGCAGGTGGATCGTTGACCAATTCAAAAGGGGTAACAGGAAAATTGAGTGTTAATTTTCCATTTGTTTGTTTCTTTACTTTTAGGAGTCCGCTTTTAGAATTAAATGTAATCTCATTGCCAGGAAAATCCTGCTGGTCAAATAAAACTTTAGCGGAAGCAAGCGTAGCATGGCCACAGAGATCCACTTCCACATTAGGAGTGAACCAGCGGATATAATATCCTGCCTCTTCTTTCACCAGAAAAGCTGTTTCACTTAAATTGTTTTCCATGCCTATTTGTTGCATCAAACTGTCTTCTAACCAATCTTCCAGTACAATAATGGCTGCCGGATTTCCACCAAAAACTTTTTCTGCAAAAGCGTCTACCTGTGTTATTTTTAGTTTCATGATTTGAGGTATGAGGTATGAGGTATGAGGTATGAGGTATGAGGTATGAGGTATGAGGTATGAGGTATGAGGTATGAGGTATGAGAAACAATTTTTGACTGTAAAGATATTTAAATCATTCAACTTATTAAGTTGTGATAATTGAAGCTATCAGCTCATACCTCATACCTGATACCTCATACCTGACGCCTCACACCTGACGCCTCACACCTGAAACACTCCCGTTTTAAACTGCTTCATTTCCGGATTATTATTTGCCGCATGAATACCCTCTGAAATAAGCTTACGGGTTTCAAGCGGATCAATAATAGCGTCTACCCATAAACGTGCGGCTGCATAATAGATAGTGGTTTGCTTTTCATATTTATCTTTTATTTCGTTCAGCAGTTTTTTTTCTTCTTCTGTGCTTACTTCTTTTCCTTTTGCTTTCATAGAGGCTACCTGTATCTGTAACAATGTTTTGGCAGCCTGTTCGCCACCCATTACCGCGATTTTGGCCGTTGGCCATGCATAAATAAATCGCGGGTCATAGGCTTTGCCGCACATGGCATAATTACCGGCTCCATAAGAATTGCCGATTATTATAGTGATTTTAGGAACCACTGAATTAGCTACTGCATTCACCATTTTAGCACCGTCTTTTATAATGCCGGAATGTTCACTGCGACTGCCTACCATAAAACCGGTAACATCCTGTAAAAAAACAAGCGGTATCTTCTTCTGGTTACAGTTCATAATAAAACGTGCAGCTTTATCAGCACTGTCATTATATATGACACCGCCCATTTGCATTTCACCTTTTTTATTTTTAACAATTTTACGCTGGTTGGCTACAATTCCAACCGCCCAGCCATCAATGCGTGCATATCCGCAAATAATGGTTTTACCATAAAGCTCTTTAAATTGCTCAAACGAAGATTGTGAAGATGATTCGGAAGATGCGTCCGTTATTCGTTCAATGATATCAAGCATATCGTAAGTCCTTGTATTATCTACCGGGATAATTCCATATAATTCACGGGGATCTTTTGATGGTGCTATGGCTTGAATTCTATCGAAACCGGCTGTTCCTTTTATACCGAGTTTCGAGATGATTTTTTTAACCTGGTCAAGGCATTCCTGTTCTGTTTTAAAAAGGTAATCTGCAATGCCGCTGACCTCATTATGTGTCCGGGCGCCGCCGAGTGTTTCGGAATCTACTTCTTCACCGATAGCAGCTTTAACAAGGTATGGACCTGCTAAAAATATTGATCCGTTACCTTCAACCATAAGCGTTTCATCACTCATTAAAGGAAGGTAAGCACCACCGGCAACGCAGGATCCCATTACTGCAGCGATTTGTGTAATTCCTATTGCGCTCATCTGCGCATTGTTTCTGAAAATTCTTCCAAAATGTTCTTTGTCGGGAAATATCTCGTCCTGCATGGGTAAGTATACACCGGCGCTATCCACCAGGTAAACAACCGGCAGGTGATTTTCCATAGCAATTTCCTGCATGCGTAAATTTTTTTTGCCCGTTATAGGAAACCATGCGCCTGCTTTAATAGTTTGATCGTTTGCAATGATAACGCATTGCCTGCCACTGATATAACCTAGTCCAGCAACGGTTCCTCCGGCCGGACAACCTCCTTGTTCTTCATACATTTCGTAGCCTGCAAAAGCGCCGATCTCAGTAAAGGTTGATTCTTTGTCAATAAGGTATTCAATCCGCTCGCGTGCGAAAAGTTTGTTCTTTGTATGTTGTTTTTCAATTGCCTTTTTGCCACCTCCCAAAGCGAGCCTTTGAAACCGGGTATTGAGCTGGCTTAACGATAGTTTCATCGAGTCTTCATTCTTATTATAATCGAGATTCATCAGAAGGGTTTAGAGTTCAAAGTTTTAGGTTTAAAGTTTAAAGTTAGTCTGGAAGTTTGATAATTTGTGAGTTCAGTTGTGAGTATACATAATGATAATTATATGAACCAATATCCTTATTTTTAAAACCCAATGCAATCTCCAAGAACTATCAGCTGGGTTTTATTATTTATAATCGCGATATTCATAAAAATTTTTTCTTTCTTTCCACTTGCAGTGGAGCATTATTATTCAAACGGCATGTATCCTCATATCGCCTTTACGCAGCGGATATTATTTGGATGGATACCTTTTAGCATCGGCGATTTATTCTACCTGTTCGTTGGAATTTACTGGATACGTAAATTGATTTTATTGATCATCCGGTTATTTAAAAAAAAAACATCCAATCTATATTGGTATGGTGTAGTTAAAGAGGTGGTTTTTGTACTGCTGGTAATCTATGTTTTATTTAATGCTCTTTGGGGATTGAATTATAACCGGCCTCCCATGGAAAGGCAAATGGGACTTACCCTCGGTTCTTATTCTACCGAAAATCTGCGGGATGTTTTGGATGAATTAAAAGTTAACCTGGATGCTATTGATTCTTCCGCACGTTTATACCGTACAGATTTATATAAGAAGAGAACATTATTCCAGGAAGCTATTGAAGCATACCAGGGTGTAAGCCAGGAATTACCATACCTTACGTATCGCTTTTCTTCTGTAAAACCGTCGCTCTATAGTTATTTGGGGAACTATTTGGGATTTACCGGTTACTACAATCCTTTTTCAGGAGAAGCTCAGGCCAATACTACGGTACCATCTTTTGTACAGCCGTTCACTACCTGTCATGAGATAGGCCACCAGCTTGGATATGCAAAGGAAAATGAGGCTAACTTTGCCGGCTTCCTGGCGGCCCGTTCCTCTTTCAACCCGGCATTTAAATATTCGGTTTATTTTGACATGTATTCCTATGCCATTAAGGAAATGTACAGACGGGATAGCCTGACTGCAAAGGCTCTGATCAGCCGCTTAAATCCAGATGTTAAAGAGGATTTTAAAACGATCCGTCAATTCTACAAAAAATATGAAAACCCATTAGAGCCATTAATCGCAAGATTGTACGGCAAATATTTAAAGGCTAACGGGCAGCCGGCAGGACTTAAAAGCTATAATGAAGTGGTGGCCATGCTTATTGGTTATAGGAAGAAGTTCGGGCATATATGAGGTATGAGGTATGAGGTATGAGGTATGAGGTATGAGGTATGAGGTATGAGGTATGAGGTATGAGGTATGAGGTATGAGGTATGAGGTATGAGGTATGAGGTATGAGGTATGAGGTATGAGGAAATTTCAACTTACAAAAATATCATAATGATTGATTATCAACATATTTTTATTAAAGACAATTTCACTTAATAATAAAGGAGTGTTTTACCTCATACCTCATACCTCATACCTCATACCTTTCCTCAAAACTTGTTCTTCCACATCATGCTCTCTACCGGCCTATTGGGCTGGCCACTGTATTTTGCATCTTTTTTATTGTTGTATTTTACTTCAATTTCACCTTCCACGGGAAAATAAATAAGTTGTCCGACTGGCATTCCTTCATACACCCTCACCGGAATTTTACAAGATATCTCCAGTGTCCAGTTCCCGCAAAAACCAACATCACCTTTGCCGGCAGTAGCATGTATATCAATCCCTAAACGGCCTGTGGAAGATTTGCCTTCCAGGAAAGGAACATGATTATGAGTCTCCGTATATTCCTGAGTTACACCCAGGTATAAAGTGCCTGGGTGCAGCACATAACCCTCTAAAGGAATTTCAAAATGTTCGATGGTATTGTGCTTTTTTGCGTCCAGTTCGAGGTCTTTATATACTGCAAGGTGTTTGGAAAGATGTACATCATAAGAATTTGTACCCAGACTTTCACGAACGAACGGTTCAATTTTTATGGTTGATTTTTCAATTTCTTCCAGAATACGTTTATCTGACAATATCATATTATAATCTGATTAAAATAATTCATAAAGTTCAGCTTAATTTCATTCAGTCATTCATTCGGTGTTATGCTAGCTAAAAATGCTATCAGCTATCAGCCGTCAGCAATCAGCAGATCCCTTCCTACTTTGGTTTCCTCCTGATAGCTGATAGCTGACGGCTGATAGCACATTAGCATGCAATCTAAAAGCTTAAATTTTACAGGTGCCGCTATTTTATCAACATAATATCAACGAATTTTCAAGACTGGGAATATGGGAAATAAAAGAGACAGAAGATTTTTTTTTGAAGAAAGTATTTCTTCAAAGGGAGATTTCCCATCCACATAAAAGATTACAACACCTTGCAGGCAGGTATTTGCTGCAATTTCTTTTCAGCGATTTTCCATACGATTTGATTATGATTGCTGATACAAGAAAGCCATTCCTGAGCAATGATGCCTATCATTTCTCTATTTCTCATTGTGGTAATTTTGCCGCTGCTATAGTAAGCAGTCAAAGCAGGGTAGGAGTAGATATTGAATTAGTGAAACCAAAAATTCAAAAGATAAAGCTCAAGTTCCTCAGTGATTCTGAAATGCAGCTCTTAACAGATGAGCGGGTACTATCCAATAATAGAGTGCCGCTAATTGAAAATGCAAAGTCAGAAAACCCATCATCAGATTTTTTAACGCTGTGCTGGAGTGCCAAGGAAGCATTATATAAGTGGTTTGGAAATGGTGGTGTGGATTTTAAAGCGCATATGCAATTAAGTAAGCCTATAGATTTTAACAGCGGCGCCTTCATTCAATCATCTTATATTTTCAGTAAAGAAGAGCGGATGTTCCTGACCGTTATCTCTAAATCTTTTGGTGAGCTGATGATGAGTTATGTGATTTCGTAGTTGATGGTTAGGTTAACCCGTCAATAGTATCATGTCAACCTAAATTTCTCACTTTTGCTATCAGCCATCAGCTTTCAGCTATTAGGAGGAAACCATATCAGGCATTGTTTTCCTGATACCTGACAGCTGACTGCTGATAGCAATTTATACGACATTGTATGCTTGACATAACACTAGATGCATCCATAAAAATGAGGGGAGCTTAAAATCATCTCAAAAAAAAGCTGCCCCATACTACCGGGACAGCTTTTCAATTATTCAACAAGTACAAAAGTTACTTCTTAATAAACGGGCTTACAATAGCGAGCACCTGGTCTTTAGTTAATGGTTCATCAAAAGCTTCTGTAGCGGCATCCATAGAAATAGGGAAACCATTAATATTCACTATTTCAATACCAGCCTGTTTGGTGTTTTCTTCACCATCATAACTGGCCTGAACAGCAGAAGAATTGATACCACTCATCTTACCGGTGATCCATGGTTTCACATTACCAACACCTGAACCGTATGCTTTACGCATGGTGCGGATATGTGCGGCATGTCTTCCTTCTACTGAATGTATTTGCAGCGCAGCAGTTAAATATGCACCAGTCTGAACAAGTTCAGCAGCCCTGCCTTTATATGCCCTTACACCTGTGTCTTCAAATGTTTGCGCAACATTTAAAAACAATTCAAAGCTGGTAAATACATCTTTAAACGGTCCCATTCCTGTACCAGCGCCTGCAGAAAAGTCGAATGTTGGCTTAGCAACCGGAGTTCCCATAGCTCCTATAATAGCTGATTTGAGAAAGGCTACGTGAGCGTTTTCATGTTTGGCTATAGTTTGTATAGCCATGGTAGCTGCTCCGCCAGGAATCAATCCCGCACTAGCTAAAGCAGTATTATAAAATTCTGCCTCCAGGTATTCCAGTGTCAATGCATAATTAAATATATCAATCACTGAATCCTTGGTGTTTTTTGTACCGGCGTACGCTTTTTGAAACAGAGAGCCTAATGCGAAGGGAACTGCAGCAAGAGCAATCTTCCCACCTGCGTTTGCAATATCTTTAAACGCCCTTCTGCGGGTGTTGAGCCTGTCGTAAACGTCAGCGTCAACTTTTTCAATTTCTCCAAAAATATTATTAAGGTTCATTTTTTAAAATTTAATAGGTTGGTAAATGACTAGGATCAATTTGAGTTTTGATATAAGTGCCGGCAATTGCTAAGACTTCAAGTGGTTTACGGGCCATATCCAATCCCATAGCATCTATTACTGTATCATCAGCAAAACTTCCGTTACTGATCAGGTCGCGTATTGCTGCAGCGTGACGTGCTTCAACCGATACAATTTTGCCTGCTAGTACCAGGTAATCAGCTGACTTAATCAACCTGCCTGCACCGTTATAGGCAGATACACCAAGGTCTTCAAATGCTTTTGCTGTACCCAATACACTATCACGGGATGAGAAAGTAATCTTGCTCCAGTCAAATTCCAAAGCCGGAATAGCCATTCCACCCAGTGCATTTTTGAAAAATTCCCTGTGAGCTATCTCGTGATCACGGACATCAGTTAACAAAGAAAGTTCCATGGGGGAAATGTTGGAATAAGGAGTCTTAATAACCATTGTGTAGAACGCGGCTTCCAATTGTTCGAGTGCATACGCGTAATTTAAAATACCAATATCACCGGTACCCAGGTCAACTCCAGCGGCGGTAGTTGCTCCATTTTGAGTATTGTTGGTATCCATTACTTGTTCCTTGGAACAGGCTGTTGCTACAACCATTAAACCGGTTGCTGCACCTGCATAGCCAAGAAATTTCCGCCGAGATAGTTGCGCAATGTGTGCTTCACTCGCCTCTATCTGCTTTGTTTCAGATAAACTTTTAGGCATTGTTTGTTTTTTAATTGTTAAGAAAATATTTAAATGTTTGATTGTAATTACAGGATGAGGTTCAGTAATGATCAGTAACTTTAGACAATACCAGTAAATGCGTTTAATACTTACAGTTATTGAAAAGATTACTCATCTACGAGGTTTATGATAAATACGGATTTAAGACGTTAAATTATTTTTGAAAATAGTGTTTGCAAAGTGGAATTGGCGGAATGGGATATTCAAGATAGGAATAAAGATTTCGATTCTTCCACAATATAAGTGATTAAGTTTAAGTCTCAAATATTTTATTACTATTTCTATATAATAAGGTTGAAAACTTTTCAATACAATTTATTATGATGGGTTTTATTGATATACATAAGAGTACATCATCTTAAAAACCAGGGCAAACGCATTATAATTCTTTTGCGGTATTAAGCAATTGGAACACGTAATCATTGTCCCAACCGGCCTTGTGGCGCTTTACTTTCATGCTTCGCCGCTTTTTACTCTTTTCATTTTTAAGC
>JAABUS010001563.1_pt1 | contig 48956 bp, 56 predicted proteins | sample 5560161 | NCBI WGS metagenome assembly JAABUS01 (sample SAMN10711885, study PRJNA513376) | rock metagenome | isolation source: Antarctica rocks | place: Antarctica: Victoria Land, Trio Nunatak nord | collected 2016-01-04 | reverse complement strand
GAAAATCAACATGCCAGCGGATAGAACATTGGACTGGCTTGCTACCGAGCCGCGGCTTACCAAGTGGCGGGACAGTGACAGGCCTGAGGCTCTTTGGATCACAGGCTCCCCTGGCCAAGGGAAGTCAATTTTGACAAAAGCAATTGTAGGACAGCTGGAGGAATCGCTCAAAGGACCTGACGTTGCAGTCGTTTACTTCTTCTGCTATAACCAGGACCCCGATTATAGGACACCTTCTTCCGTTTTCTTTGGAAACATGGTTGCAGATGAACATCACCGCAAAATATATTGCGTTATAGATGCGCTAGACGAGTGTGAGGATCCTCAAGGCGAATTCTGTTCCCTTTTATCAACAATCAGTCTGCAACGTGACAGCACATACGCAAACGCTGTCCCAGCACTGGAGATCCTGATTAGTAGTCGCCCTAGTGAAGGCCACATGGAGAGAAATCTAAAAGATTTCCCTAGATGGAATCTTCACGCCAACAAGCAAGATCTCGACCTCTACGTGCATTCCAAGCTAGCTGAACTCCCAGCGGAATTAACTACTAAGCAAAAAGATCTCGTAGAGACGCTGTTCAGAATGGTCGTCCTTATGGATATCGATCGCAATGCGGAAACTTGCTCAAATCAAGGGGGTGACGACCTATAAACTTGAGGATACTATCCGTAAGCTTCCGACCGAGCTTTGCCTTCTATTTAAGAAAATAATAGGCCAGCTGAAGGATAAAGATTCCGAAGACGTGCTATAGCTACTTCTATGGGTTGCATACGCGAAGGAGACACTCACAATTGACCTTTTGGAACTTGCAGTATCCCTGGACCCAAGGAGAGAGTGCAGCAGCACCGAGCAACTCAAAGCTCACAGAATCAGCCTGACACCCAGTGTTCTCCAAAAGCTCGCTGGAAACCTTATTGAATTTGCTAATAGTAAGGTGCACTTCATACATCAATCCGTGAAGGATTATATCGATGAAAACAATTTTCTTCGACCAATGGAATTCTTAGACCGACAACCAAGCCCGGACCTCTACTTGGCAAAAATATGCATGGAGTATTTGCATTTCGAACATTTGAAAGATCGCAAGCTCGAGATCAATAATTGGTACTTTCCCGAGCGACAGCCCATGTTCTATTATGCCGCGTTGCATTGGTTCGAGCACATTTCCGAACTACCCGAGCTCCCTAATACTGCTGCTAACTATTAAATCATTGCTTTCACTGGGAAATGGAGACCAACGAGCACGGCTGAGCGTGCATGCAAGATTTGTGTCCGTGACCTTGGACCGTTTCCAATTCGAAAGAACCCGATGCCCTCACCTATATATTGCGATTGCGTTACATAGCATTTGGATGATAGAATATGTTCTTGAATTTGGTGAATTTTTAGTCGACAAATTAGCGCTATGGGATGCATTCTTACAGAGCGCCAAGGAAACGAATGAGGTCTTCAGAAAGCTACTAGATACGTGGGAGACCAAAAGCTTGGACAACAAGCTGATGACAGATGGGGTAATGAAGGGGGTGGCACTAAATGGGACACCTGACAACATGAGACTTCTTCTCGAACGAGAAGGGACATACCTGATTACAGAGGGTGTTTTGATTACAGCAGTGAGGAATCAATTCTCTCCTACGGAGGTGACTGCTCTCCTTCTCAAGAACGAAGAGACTACGATCACAGAAAACGTTTTGGTGGCAGCGTTCGCAGCCTGCAGTCGATATAGAAGATGGGCAGCAAGGAATCGATTCAAGTCCAGGGATGCAAGGTATATAAAGCAATGTCCTAGGGCTGCACTTGTGCTTCTTCTAGGTCGTGAGAAGAACATCAGGATCACTCAAAAGGTATTATTGGCGGCGATAGTAAACAATCTAGACGAGGAGATGATAAAGCTGCTTTTGACAAAGACTAATGGAATTCGGATCAATGCAGAGCTATTGCAGCCTACAGCTAGATGGTTGGTCCATAACACGAAGCTTCTAACTGTGCTCCTGGACCGAAGTGAGGAGACTTCTTTAATCACCGATGAGGTGATGAAGGCTGCAATCCAGAATGGGGATTACTGGTATGGAGAGGTCTGTATTGATATAGTGATGATGCTTTTCGCCCGAGGTAAAAAAAGCAAACCAATTACTTTCATCACGGAAGAAGTCATGGAAGCTGCAACACAAAGTGGGTTTCAAGGTCCTCAGATGATAGGATGGTTTCTGGATGAGCAAACGACACGGATTACCGAAGCGATTGTGAAAGCTGCAGTACAGAATCAATATCAAGGCGATAAGATAGTAAGACTACTTCTGGATCGAGCTAAACAGTCTCCTTTAATCACAGAAAATATAATGGAAACCGCAGTACAAAACCAGATGTCTGGTGCACGGATAGTACCGATGCTTCTAGGAAGAGGCTTCCAGGAACTCTGCTTCAAAGTGCCGAATTGCTCTCGCGCTGCGTATATTGTACCGGTGCTGCTAGAAAAAACCTTCTTGAAAAGCTGCGTTACCGAAAACGTTGTGAGAGCTGCCGTCATGTCGGGCAACGTATCTGTGTTAGAAGTACTACGACACAAAGTCGACCTAGATATCTACGCTCCAGAATGGGGGAGAATAGCCAGATTCATATTGGCAGCGCGTAAAGGAGATGAAGGTCAGATCCAGCAGCTTCTCGCTGAAGGAGTCAACCATGACCTAGCCGACGTGGATGGTAGGACTCCGTTATCGCACGCAGCGGAATGCGGCAAATTAGGGGTTTTGAAGATTTTACATGATCGGGGTACTGCCAACCTCGAACCGTGGGCCCGTAAAAGCCCTTCGCCGTTATACAGGGCTGTAGAAGGCGGCTTCAAATCATGTGCGAGGTTTCTATTGGAGAAAGGCGCGGATCCATCTGAATTCTGGGGTGCGATCTCGCCCGATACTGTAGTGCGGTTAGATAACAATGGGACCGTCAAGACTGTTAGGGAGTGGGTTGACATAGACGACGAACCTGACTCTCAGTCAGCGTGATCTTGCAACATTTATGGAAAATCACGGTACTGTTTTGATAGAGAACAAGACAGCGACTCTCAGATCGTACATCAAATTAGACTATCCAGCCTCCGCTGTCGAACTCCACCACCGGAGAAGTGCACCGTCTATATTTGGAAAGGGTTAATGCGTTCTCATTATGGATTTGTGAAAGGCGTCATTCTCCTAGGAGGCTACTGCCCAATCTTTTGCTGTCAGCTTTCACGAACGACAAAGGCTAATCTAGACTACAATAATCTACAGCAAACGGCATTCCGAGTATCTTTTAGATTACGGGTTCTGCCACCGTAAAGTCTAAGCCGTCAACCTATCTAGAATTATTCCAGTTAGAAGTCTTCTCTCGAATTTTCGACTAGGAAATTTTCTGCCTGAAAGATATGAGCGGAGATGTGTCGTGTCTTCCGGGTTATTGGGAAGGTCAGAAAGGGAGAGGTAAAAGGACACAATGTATCGCTGGTTTGGACTGTTGACCTATTCATTTGCGATATGGACTGACGTCTTCAAATGCAAGAGCCAAAAAGGATTGCCTGTTCGTTTGAATAGGTCTGGGGTTTGCAGATCCAGACCGAATACATTTCCTAGGTGCTACGCCTCAAGCACAGCAACACTCAGACACCCGAAACAAGGGCAGGCAAAACGATATTTCCTAGTCTAAGATATCTGATGAAACCTCAGAACGAGCTTATTCCCCACCGGCCCCGCAATATAACTGTCCGCCTGTTCGATTCCCTCATCATCAACGATACTAGTCGCATAATTCGTATAAACCGCCGCGACCAGCAATTTTATCACTATTTAGACACCATCAGCATCTTTCAATCGCGGATTTCGAGCAAAAATACGTACCTTGCAAAGCAAAGTTGCTGCCAATACACATCCTCCCCCCACTCCCAAACGCCCAGAACCACCTTCTCATCTCTTCGGTTCCGCCGCCTTTCTTCTGGTCTCCCTGCAGCCATCGCTCTGGTTTCCAGGCATCCGGATCCGGGAAAACTTCGGCGTTGCGATGGAGGCAGAATGCGGCTGTGCTGATGCGTACTCCGGCGGGGATATTTGCATAGCCTTCAATCGTGGCACCGCCGGGGGGTGTGATGCGCGGTTGCGGTGCTGGGTTAGCAGTGTAGAGGCGGAGGGTTTCATAGAGGATGGCGTTTAGTAATGGGAGGGCGTCGAGTGCTTGGGGATGGGGGAGGACAGAGGCATTGTGGGAGGATAATACTGGAGTTGATAGGGTGAGCAGCTCCGATCGGAGGGAATGTTGAAGGGCGGGGCGACTGGAGAGCTCGTGCATGAGGTAGATGAGGGTTATAGCTGAGGTTTCTCGGCCAGCTAGAAGGTGGTCGAGCATCTCGGATGCAACGATGAGATTCGTTGGGTCGAAAGGGTCAGTGGAAGGAGAAAGTTTGGATCTTTGGGAAGACAGCTGGTTGTACACGACAGGGTTTGTGCTAAGGGTAGAAGTCGATAATTCTTTAGGTGTCTGGGAGAATGATTCCGCGGCATTGCACATGGAGAGGCAATGGGATTCAAGGTATTTTGTCGCGATCTCTGTTCCTGGGAGGCGTTGAAGTTTCGTCTGGTACATGTTGATATAATATTGTCGTGCTTTCACGTCACGCATAAAATCAGTGGAATTGGTAATGCCGAAGAGATATGCAGACATGAAATCCATATTGACTCCTTGGAAGAACTCAAGTGTTTCCACAGGATCCTGTTTCTGGGCTGCGAGATTCAAGAGAGGAAGAAATCTATCGAAGAGCAGCACATGGGACAGCGTCTTCAGATCCTGCGAATTCTGCAGGTAGGTCTTGGAGTACACGTGGGATATCATCCGCTTTTGCACAGAATGCGGCTTATGTTGTTGCATGCTGACCAGGTTAAGAGTTCCAAAATTCGCAAACTCCTCGATATACCATGGATCCTTTTCATAGCCGCCCATATATATCTGGCGGAGGCCATCGAGGGATGCAACACTGAGCTCGTTTGGGGCAAGCCGGACGATGGGGCCGTGCTTTTGGTGGGCAGCAAAGATGGAGCGGGTTTCGAAGCCCGTTCGACGCTTCCACCACATCCATGTGGAGAGAAAAGGGGCGCTGAAGTGGGCGCTGGGGATTTTGGAAAGCGGAGAGATGAAGGAAGGGAACAGGATATAATGGTAAACTGCGAGAAGGAGCAAGACCAATGCACCGATGGCTAGGAGATCCAAGGACATGATTGAAACGTTGAGCAGAAGAAAGGTGGTCAGCTTTTGCGGGGTTCGTTTTCTTCTTATCGTTTGGGAGTGGCTTATCATGCAAGAACATGGATCCTGAAGAGGGAACCTGTGCGATTGATCGAGACTCGGTGAGGGGCGAGCCCCTGAAGGTTCATGCTAATGCACACAATGGCATGCAGGAGTCTGGATCAAACACGCTGAAGGGCTCAAGAGCGTGCGATACCCACATCCCGCCAGTTAGGGTTATATCTCCACTTCAATGGTATCAGGAGTTGAGGAAACATCTACAGCAATAGAAGTACTTTACTGTTATTATCATCCTGTTACATACTGTGGCGCTAGTTTAGTGTCGAGCCGATTCAGTACCAAATAATAGTGAGCCGTACTTTGCTTTCAATCCACCTCGATCACCGTGGTTGGTGCCAACATGCTCCCTTGGACGGAGTAACTTTCAGCCTCTTTCCCTCACCTCCCACTGCATGCGAGCGCCCGAGGGTCTCGATCGCGGGATTCATGGGCCACCACTATGCAAGGTCAATCTCTCGCGGTGAAGAGCAATGGGCATCATCACTCCAGGCCCAATCAAAATCCAGTAATGGACTTATCTGATAGGGAGCTGTTCAACGTCTCAATAATACAACGAATCACCAGCTGCAGTTGGACCCCCTAGGTTATATGCAGCTGCAGAGAACCCTGCAGCTGCCCTATCTGCGCCCATAGCCTTCGTGAATCGAGTCATGATAAACCTCTTGGTTCTAGATCTTTTGGCTTCCTCTATCGTTGAAATCACTTGTTCTGTGTGTTGATCTCTTTTTGATATTCTTCTCATAAGTAATCGCATCTGATCGCATCTGTATTCTTTCTTCTTCTCCATGTAAATATTTCTATGTCTATATCCAATATTACTAAGGGCGCCACTATGGGTGATGAAAAGACAACTGCAATTCAATGCGATGAAGATGGCTCTGAGATGGAGAGTCTGGATAAGAGGTGGCAAGGTACGGCTGCCGACAAGCATGATATGGACACACTGGGTAGAGTGCAAGAGTTACGCGTGCGGACTCTATCCTTAACTACATGCCTGTATCATTGAACCAGCATTCTGAATTTCGCAGCGCAATTTCAATTTCGTCTCTATCGTAGGGCTTGGGAGCACTCTCCTTAGCACATGGGTATTCATAGTCAGGTGAGTACTGCTGCCATATCTCCTCCAACTCTCAACTTTCAAGAATGTTATGCTGAGAATCAGCACTCTCGGTATCGCCTTGGTCAATGGTGGCACTGCAGGATTGTTTTGGGGCTACCTTGCAGCCGTCGTTGGATTGACATTGGTGTATGCGAGCATAGCTGAGATGGCTTCAATGTAAAGATTACAATCACTACACTCTTGGATATCCGCTGACACATATAGGGCTCCAACATCTGGAGGACAGTATCACTGGGTCTCAGAATTTGCCCCACGGAGTTGTCAGAAATACTTGAGCTACATTACTGGTAAGGAGACATTCTCATGTCACACGGTGCATATCCTCACAAACCGCAACAGGTTGGCTCTGCTTCACAGGGTGGCAAGGAGCTATTCTGTCTACCGCTTTCTTGGCCGGAACCATCATCCAAGGCCTCTTCGCTTTGAACCTACCAAATTACGTCTTTGAACGCTGGCACGGAACCCTTCTCGTAATTGGAATCATCGCATTCTCTATGCTTTTCAATACCTTTCTGGCAAAGAAGCTGCCTCTGATTGAGAATCTGATCTTGGTCATTTATGTTGTGGGCTTTTTCGCCACTATCATTCCGTTGTGGGTCACGGCGCCTCGCAGTAGTGCCAAGGCTGTGTTTCTTGAATTCAGCAATGGAGGGAATTGGAGCAGTACTGGGACGTCGGTGATGATCGGCTTGCTCACGCCGATGACTTCCCTGCTGGGACTTGACTGTATGGTGCATATGTGTGAGTCGTATCGTCCCACACGCTGCTGACATTTATTGATCCGCAATGGTTGGTAGCCGAAGAAATCAAAGACGCTGGGTATGAGCCATTTCATCTTCTTTTGGGTAGTCATTTTGAGAGCAAACCGAGCTTTTGTTTCCCTTTCTTCTCCCGATACATCATCAAATCCGAGTTCCCAATTCAACAAGGTAATGCTGACTCCGAAACTACCAACAAGCGAAACTCTACCGAAAGCGATGATGTGGTCCGTCTATCTAAGCTCAGTGCTGGGTTCAGTGACGGTCCTTACCATGTGCTTCGCCCTCGGCGATCTCAATAGCATCCTCGCATCCTCAACCGGGTACCCATTCATACAGATCTACTACAACGCTACTCAAAACTACTCTGGCACAAATTTCATGGTCGCAATTCCTATCATCCTCCTCATCTGCGCCTGCATAGCCGAAATCGCAACCGCTTCTCGGCAGCTGTGGTCATTTGCTCGTGACAAGGGCCCGCCATTCTCTACAGCGCTTGCACGAGTAAGTCCTCATCTGCACTTATATTTGAACCTCAGCTGAGAATTGGTCAGATCAAAACTACCTGGAATATCCCACTTAACGCCATCATATTCTCCTTCGTTATCACGGTCCTTCTCTCCCTCATTAATATTGGCTCCACCGTCGCTCTAAACGCCTTTTTCTCCCTTACGACCGTGAGCATGCTAACCTCGTACTTGATCTCCATTGGCTGTATCTTACTAAAACGCATCCGGCGCGAAACCCTCCCACTGCGACGATGGAGTCTTGGCCACTACGGAGGCGTAGTCAATGCGTTGGCGATTGTTTTTATTCTATCCGTCTATGTTTTCATGTTTTTTCCCGCGGCTACGCCGGTGGTGCCGAGTACGATGAACTGGGGTATTGTGATATATGGAGGGACCGTCTCGTTTGCGACGATTTACTACGTGGTCTTTGGGAGGTTCCGATATGTGCCGCCTGTGGCGCTGGTGAAGAGGGAGGTTTAGATACTGTGGTATGCAAGGTCGAGCATGAGGATGTCCCGGCTATTGGCTAGTTATAGAGTAGACGTCCCATGAGGTGGGGTTCATTTAGGAGCGATTGGCCTTTTGACGGAATACGGTCGTACTATGCTAGTCTCCTTAAGAGCAACATCTACAAGAGTACATCATATAACAACCCGACATTTCCGATTCCAAGACCAGTTCAACTAACCCCACCCCAACCACCTTGAGTGAAAGGAAGAGCAACAACCAAAGGGAGGAAAGGAAGTGGTTGTGCAGCGATGTACGTACATATGTAGTCTGAGTAGCTCTGGCAGCATTGTGGGACGGGCGAGGGAGTCCTGGAAATGGAAGCTGGAGATTCATGGGTGTGGAATCGGATGAGGGACAGGAGGGAGGAGAGGGATAGGTACATCTTGCAAGATACACCATAGTATTCCCTCCCGTCCTGCTCCCGTCCTGCTCCTATCTCATACCTCTATACTGTACCACCACGCCTCTCCACCACACAAAACCTCCCCTCTCCCATCCCAACCATCCCAAACCGCACACAAACCGCACAGATGGGCGACCGAAGAAATTCATCCTGCCGTGGTTTTGGAGGGGTGGGGAAGAAAGGGCCGAGGGGAGTTGATGATGGTGTTGGTGATGGCTGTCGAGGAGGCGCGGGGGGGTGGGTGGGGAAGTGGGATGTGGGAAGTGGGATATGGGCGCCGAGAGGAAAGACGGATGGGTGATGGGGGGTAAGAAGTGGAAAGGGGGGGGGGGGGAAGAAAAGGGGGAAAGTAGACGGGGGGTTGGTTTATGTGATTGGGTTTCGGGGATTGGGTCTGTGTGATGGTGCCCGATTGCTTGTGTGACGGGGAAGGGTTGTAGACTTGGATGGGGATGGGGATGGGGATGGGGATGGGGATGAAGGGGAGGGAGGAGTGTGAGAGAAAGAGGAGGGAGGGCGGTGTCCGGGGAGCAGAGAAGACGGAGGAGGAAGGGTGAAGGGGGGGCTGGGGGGTGTAGAGAGCTTGGTCTTCCAGTAGAGTACAATTTTGCCATTCGTAAAACCTCTATATGACTGGAAACCAACCTCATGACGCCCAAGTGTGCATGCCCCATCCAGCAAGAAAACCCAAGCCGGGTCTATGTCGCTCTCTTCGCAAACTCCACACGCAGGATCAAGTGTCCATATCCATCTGTACACGAAACAAATCAGCATGGAACCCCTCCACCAAAAAATACCCAGACACGAAAAAGGAGCAGTAACTCACATCCATCGATCTTCTCGCACGCCTTAGCCGCATCCGTCCGTTCCTGGAAACTAATAAATGCGAATCCCTTCGCCCGCCCCGTATCCCTATCCTTGGCCAAGAAAACCCTCGTAACACGGCCGAAACGCTCAAAGATCTCGCGGAGGTCGTTTTCCTCGGCGAACTCGGAAACGTTCGTGACTCTCAGCGTCGCCAGGTCGTCGCGCTCGTACTTGCCGCCCATCCTCTCGCCTGCACGCTCGCCAGCGCCTTTTCGCAGATGCGGGGGGACGTAGCCACCTCCTCCAGTTCCCAGCCCGCCTTCTTTAGGCTGTTCCTCGTCGCCGTCCGCCCCACCTATGCCAGCTGCGTTGCCGTCTTCGCCCATGGGCGCCATGGTGTCCTTGAACGGACATCTGGCGGTGAAATGCTCCCCATCGCAAATACGGCACTTGACCTTCTTATCCTTCAGCTGCGCCTTGACGCTATCCTTCTCAGGCTTCTCCTCCTTGCCATCCTTCTTCCACGTCACGCTCGGCCTGAAGATAATATTCTCGCCCACGCTCGTAGTATCGAAGCTCGGCCCGGGGGCGTGGCCCTTTTCGAGGCCGAACTTGGACCAGGCGCGGCGTTCGGCGACGCGGGGGTTGACGGTCTCTTTAACGACGGTGGTACGGATACGGCGGGTGGTTTTTACCTTTTTGCCGTCGTCGTTGAAGCGGTAGGAGATGGAGGTTTTAGTGCCGTCTTTGTTGGTGGTGATTTGGGGGGAGGGGAGGGCGTTGGGGTCGTCGAATTCTTCGTCGTCGGCCCAGTCAGGGCGGCTGGGAGGATGTTAGATGGGGGGCTTTAAGATAGTGAGGTCTGAGGACTTGCGTAGCTATTTTGGACATATTTGGTGATGTTGTTGTTGTTGTGCTGAGTTGTGGATATTTTACGTCCGGTACGGAGTATGGTTATAGCTGTTTGTGGGGCAATCTTACGCTAGCCCTCTTCGAGGCGCTCAAAAGCTTACGATATTTCATTGCCTTACTTTACTGACTATACTGCCTAAGAATCTATATGGCTAACTTCCTCTTCATCCACTCGATGCTCATGTCCATTGAACCTATTGTGCCAAGTCAACTACTGGGACTGACTTCTTCCAATTCTCGTTTTTCATTATCACCAGCGTTTTGTTTTTATAGCGTTGTAGCTCAGTCCATTTCGAATTTCAGACCAGCTTCTTGCCGTACGGCACCATATATTCCAGTGATATCCCCTCTCGAGCCCATGTGTTTCTGTACAGCCGCCAAATGCGAATCCGCAACCTCAACGTCTTTCATTTTCGTACCAGCAGCTTCTGCTAGGCTTAGCGCATGTCGGGCATCCTTTCGTGCTAGATCGACGCCGAACAACGGCTAGATCAATAAGTCAATGTCTTGTCTTCCGGTTCATACTCCACAGAAATCCTCCACGTACCTCTTCCCGTTTGTAATAGTCGCCACCTTTTAGTCTTTGCGAGTACGCGGTATACGGACCTGGAAACATAATCTCAACGAATTGATGCAGATTATCATTGCCCAATCCACTCTTTTCAGCCAAAGCATGCCCTTCCGATAGTGTCTCAACCATGTTCAAGATAAAGGTATTCCCAATGGTCTTGAGGTGAGTTGCTTTTCCTTGGGGTTGGTCGCTAAAATCGATGTTCGCTCGACCCATAACGCCTTTGGTGTATGGCTTCACCTTCTCAACGGCAGACGCTGGACCAGCTAGAACGCAGACCAACTGGCCGCTCTCAGCCATTGCGGGTGCTCCGAATACTGTTGATCTAGAATCAGCTTCTTGCATGGGCGGGAACGGGTTGACGGTGTACCTGGACATGCCACAAAATGGGCGCCATGTTCTTCGACTGATTTGGCTAACTCGTTGGTGGTGTCTGGATGTATAGTGGAGCAATCGACAAACAACTTCCCCTTGACATCTCTTTTGACTGCAGTCGCTAGAGTATCCTTGACGGCCAGATCATCGCCCAGGCATGTAAATACAATATCTGATTTTGACACGGCTTCTTCTATGCTTAAGACGACAATGGATTTCCCAGAGGGTAGCCTTTCCTTCAGGTCAGTAGCGCGCTTGGTCGTCCGATTGAATATTATGAGAGGCTTGTCAAGATTGCCCTTTTCCACGAGGTTCTTGCACATGCCCTACAGGTTGTAAGCCCGCCAGACTGAGCGGTAAGTGAATGGGGGAGCGGACTCTCCCCATGTTGCCGAGACCAATCCATGCTAATTGAGGTGCCATTGTTGCTCCGAATTGTAAGGGTAGACTGTAAGATGATATTCGACTCCGACTACACTGTTGAAGAAGACAATTGTTTGTGCCAGGCCCTAATTGCAACAGTTGATTGTTCTTTGACTGGTGGACCACCAGACGATGCTACGAATGACGTAGGGTTGCCGCGCTTCCGGCAGCGTTTTCGGAATAACATCATAACGAGTTTGCAGATTGACCGGTGCCCAAATCAATGGCTATATATCTCAGTAAGCACGCTTGGTACAACGTAAGGCAGCCATACTTGTATCCACGGTCCCGTTGTTGATTCTACACGTTGGCTCGATTGAGCAACAAGATCACATGCTGCTGATAGCCCTAAGCCTTGCGGTATCGGCTTCTCGCCTATCCTTATCTTGTTTGCTTAAGCTTTGACAGGTCTTGGCATTCAGGTGCTCGAACCTTTTATCTCCGACTCCGCCCTTATGACACTCAGTCCCGCATCACACACACACAGCACTGTTGGTCTTCCGGGAAGCGTCGCTTCTTTCCCTATGTACAGCCTTGGCCTTCCCACTGCCTCTTCTTGTCTAGCTAAAGATGAGACATGAAAGCCTCAACTTGGGCTTCCAAGAGATGCATATATCTGCCAAGACAAAAAGTTATATCATACCTCATATGGTCAACTAATGTTCCAGTCACTGATCTCTAATAGAAGGCCGATCCTTCTCATCAGCCACCATGGCTGGTCATATCTCAATGCCAACAACACCACCTGGCATCGTCCCAGCCCGTTCCTACAACGGAACAGGCTCAATCCGAAGTCGGTTGTGCTGCATACAGCACGCACCTAGCACAAGCAGCAAGTCGACGTAAGCAGGGTGACGTTATTAACAAAGTAAGCTGAAGCTTATGCTTGCTGTCCTTCGAGCTAACATCCGTGCAGGATCTCTTCTTAGATGTTCTTAGCTCCGCAGCCACTAAACGTGAGGCCAAGAGCTATCTCTCACGCTTCGGATCAAGAAAATCTCCAGCTCAGCCTCTGAACACCAAGCCACTAGATGAGAGCAGGGCCGGAGTGAACCTTGGACATCTATATCCTTCAATACGGGCCGTTGAGGAATGTCCCAAATTCGTCCACAAACCCCAGACTGACCTCGTCCAAGAAGCCGTTCAGCCACTTCATGTAGCACTGGTAAAAATCAGAGCAACTCATCTGATTGATGATGCGACGTTACAAGGTGTCGGCCTTACTCTGTCCCAGCTAACGAGCCTTGGGCTGAGCTGCGTTGTAGTAGTGGACTACAATGACAGCCATGGGCTGAGCGGTCAAGACAAGAAAAGACTAGCTTTAGAGCAAGTAGACCGTTTAGTGGCAGCTATTGATTCATATGGAGGCCAAGGTGCCAGGAGACTGGACAACATCATTGGCATCTTGCCAACCGAGGGGCACACTCCTCCCCGATCCAGAACACAGGGCAGGTTACAAGTGGCAAACAGGAAGATACTCTTAACTCCTCTCCAAAGAGGAGTGGTTCCAGTCGTAGCACCAATCGGCTTCTCGTCGGCCACCCAGTCATTGACCACTGTTGACGCAGATGAGGTTATGCTAGCATTGGCTCGAGAATTTGCAGGAATCCAAATACCAGTGTCTTCGGAGGAGGATCCACTTGAGGTAGCAGAAAGGGTGAAGGAGCTGCAAAAGCAAATTTCATTGGATCGAGTCATCCTTCTTGACCCTCTTGGCGGGATACCTTCGAAATCGAATGCATACGGATCTCATGTGTTCATCAATCTTGAGCAAGAGTATGACTTTATCAAAGATGAATTAAAGCAGAGCAAAAATGAAAGTCCGGGTGTTGGCAGGTCATCTACACATCCTGAGGATACCCATCTGACGAATTTGGAGCTACTTCGCCAGACGCTAGCACTCCTGCCACCTACATCCTCCGCTCTTCTCACAACACCAGAAGAAGCTGCAAACTCTGGTAAAGCCTCGAAGCGATCAAAAGCATCCAGCCCCGGTGTAGGCACTCGCGCTCAACGGAACCCTCTCATTCACAATCTTTTGACTGATAAACCTGTTTTCTCCCCGTCCCTACCTTCCGCTCTTTCTGCGAGGACTTCACCAGCAACGTTTGTAAAGCGTGGAATGCCTGTTAGTATCATTCCCAACCCGCTCACTCATCCTTGGACCCCGCCAACAGCCGCCTCGCCGTCTATCAAGCTAACAGACCCTTGCATTGATCTGACCCGCCTAGTTCATTTGATAGACGACTCCTTTGGTCGCAAACTAGACGTCAACCACTACCTCTCCCGTATCAACAATCGAATCGCTGGCGTTATTATTGCAGGCGAGTACGAGGGCGGTGCAATCCTAACCTGGGAAACACCTCCTGGTGCGGATCCCACCTCCAGTGCACGAATGGTACCCTACCTAGACAAATTTGCCGTACTCAAGCGTTCTCAGGGAGCGGGTGGTGTAGCAGACATTGTATTCAAAGCGATGGTGCGCGACTGTTTTCCCAATGGCGTTTGCTGGCGCAGTCGAAGGGATAACCCGGTGAACAAGTGGTATTTCGAGCGAGCCAAGGGGACATGGAAAATGCCTGGGAGCAATTGGACTATGTTTTGGACTACGGAGGAGGTGGAGCAAGATTTATTCTTGGATTATGAGGGGGTTTGCAAAGCCGTGGTACCGAGTTGGGCAGACAAAAAAGCGGTGGTGGATTGATGAGGTGCTTGACTGGTCAAATCGTTCGTGAAGTCGTCAAGTCGCCAAATCGTCAAACCACCAAGATATTGGGTCTTGGGTTTAGTGCGATAGAGTTCACCTGAGATCGACATAGCCTTTGGGGGCCGAGATCGGATGGAGATTGATCCCCAGCAAGGGTGGGTGACCGTCGAAGCGCGAAATGGATACTACGAAAATGAAGCATATAGTCTTAGTCGCCGCATGCAAAATACTATTATTGCAAACCACCGTCGGCCTCAACAAGATCTGATATCTAAGAGCGGTCCGATCACGCCAGACTCAGTTTGATCTCGAACCTCGGTGGATAATGGCGAAGATCACAAAATCACCCTCTGGAAGCATGTCCGCACATACTTCGCAGCCTACCACATCTCTCCAAGAAGGAGCAGAAACTAAACAGTCCGCTTTGATCCACGAAAGATATCCATGGAGCGTCTCGAGCCGTTACAGGAAGTTAGAAGAGCAGATATCTAGATAAACGAAACGTCTCTCTGCAGTACAATCAGATATGGAGAGGCAGAATGCAGCAGATCAAAGTCTTAGTTGGATTATCCATCTCCTCGAGAATCTGGAGACCATATCCGAATAATCGACATTTGAAGATCTGCTATGGGGGATCAGAATCAAGACACCATCACTATGAAATAAGTTATAGGGATCACATCTGAGGGATGAAATTGACCGGATTATTGCCAATGGGGCCGAACTATGAATACATATAAAACCAAAACCAAACACCATACATCATGCTCCACATACCGCTAACTGCACACCTCATCCCCCAAACTCTTTGCCGAACCAAAATCCCCTCCTACCAACTAACTCCCTACAGCGTCACCAATACGCTCTGACAGCCACCCCTTTCATTCAATCCTCGTCTTCTAAATCGCACAGAACAGCTCCATCGCACAGCAACACTGCCAACCCAGACAGAACCCACCCTTCCCTCACCATCCTCCCACCTACAACCCCCAAACCAACCTCTCCATTCGTCCCAATCTCCCCCCCCTCCCAAACCCCCACGCATACCCTCATAGCACCCCTCTCCTCCGCCCCTTATCGCAGCCCCAACCCCTTTCACCTCCCTCCCCCCTCGCACAACCAACCCCGCAATAAACCCGTCATAAAACACATATATTACCATCCCTATATCCAGACCTTGCAAAGACAGAAGAGGGAGAGAGGCGGCGAGTGTTCGGAACCAGCTCCGTTTCCGCGTTGGGGGCAAAGAGGAAAACGACGTCGAATGCTGCTGTTGCGTGTGTTTTTTGTTTTGTTTTGTCTTTTTCGGTCAATCCGCGGTGAGTTTGGGTTCTGTTAAAAGGGTCTGCCAAGGCCTCTCTCTCTCTCTCTCTCTCTCTGGGCGGGATTCTTTTTCAACTTGTTTTTGAATATGTCATCATCCCACTCCACCCCATCTAAAAACCTTCCCTATCCTTTTCTCCTTAGCAGTCTTCCCTCATACCTCCTCCTCCCCCTCTTCCCTCCTTTCCCTCCTTCGCCCCTTCCCCCTCGCACTCAACCACTCCTTCTCCCCCCTTCCCCTCCCCTCCTCTTCTTCCTCCCATCTCAACCTTCCTCCCTCCGACGTACCATCCCCCGGCGCATAACAAACCCCGTTGCGGATGCATGACCCCTGCTGTATCGGATAGGATGTGGGAGCATGAGGGAGAGGTAGGAAAAAATCTGCATGGTTGGGACTTGTATGCGTGGGACAGTGGTATGAATGGGGGTTTAGGGGAATGGGGAAGGGTGGGGATGGTTCAAGGGGGTTTTAGAGGGGTTGGGAGAGCGCGGAGGGAAGAAGGGGGTTTCAAAGTGCAGGTGCGGATGGGTGGGTGTGGTTTCAGTCGATCGGGGGGGGTGGGGTACGTGATCGATGGGAGCGGCAACGGTGTGTGGACGATTTAGGGTTGGGAGGAATGGGAATGGGTTGTTTATGGGGAACAAGCGGTGCTGGAAGGAGTAGAGAGGTTAGCTTTTGAGAAGCGGTGGAACGTTAGTGCGATGGAGGTTCTTTGTCTTTGTGTCTTGCATGGAAGTAGTGGATAGCAGACCCTGAAGCGAAAAAGACTGTAGTCTAAAGTGTGATGTATTGTTATTCGAAGATTGGCTAGGTTGGAAAGGAGTGAGATCTCCTGTAAAGTTCGTTGATTATGGAGGGACGCGTGTCGGCCGGGCTTGGTTTGGGAGAGAATGTGTTTTCGGTGAGGGGTGGCGTGAGAGATTAGAGATATGTAGGAATACAGAGGCTTTAGATGACATGGAAAGGCTGTTATGTCGCAGGAAGAATATAGGGTAGGGGTATTTCAATCGGTGGTGGAGAACTGTGATGGGTGTATTAAGATTCGATATCCAGACATTATGCTTTGTGATGTATATATCTAAGGTAGATTAACAAAGTTGAAACAAAACCCGGGGCTGTTTTCTTGGTGACAGGGATATTTTCGAGTAATGCTTGTTGTGCCGTCTTCGCTAGGTGGGAGATAGATGGTTTGGACAAAGGATGAAGACTATGGACAGTATAAGAGAGTACACTGTGTCAACTGTCAACTCGATTACACATCGATGGACATATTTGGGAGTAATTAAACGTCGTCCCTCATGGCTTCGTCCGAAAGCCTTTCGTATCTATCGCAGGCACAACCTTTAAGTAGAGACAGATGATACCGGTAGAACTTTGCTCAACGTAATTGTACTATATTAGCTGCTCAGAATGTAGCGAGAAAGAGGGGCGGCTAGAAGAAAAAAATGTGGTAGATATGGCGGACGCTATAGTTCAGAGGTGGTGTGGCACCGCTGGTCAGTGCCATAGCAGCAGTTGACTCCATTGTTTGAAATATGGAGATTTCGAAATACGAGGTTGTGACTTGTGAGGACTCTTGGATCTAGTTTCCGAGTTTCAACCTCGTTTATTTTGGTTTCCTTGTCTTCTTGTATAAAGCGCCTTTGGAAGATTTTCCTATGGTAGCAAAACCGACTTGGAGGCGACATGTTATCAGGCCAGTTATAGAAGATATGCGGGTATGGTGTGAACAAGGGGTTGACCGCAAGGTTTTGTGGATCTTCGCCAAATACTTATCTCTTTTACTGCGACGTAGCAAGCACGTCTTGTTTCCCGTCAGGCGTACTGTGTTGCGATGAGAAAGATACCTGGGTATAAAGGAGACGGTAGCAGCTGCAGAGAGTAAAGTGTCAGCACTCTGTTCATGCTTCTGGCTGTCTTACAACGTACCGTTGCCTTTGAAGTCCGTTCCGTAAAAAATACCCATCTGGATTAAATGCGTAGCTCTTTGGCTTTTATCTCAACGTTGTCCGGACCCTATTGCTCTATGAACCTAGACAGCACTAGCAAAAGTTGTTGGACCAGATACAGACCGCATACGCATTTGCAATCTCTCGGAAGAGAAAGGTATATCAAACGTAGGCGGCTCGAGCAACGTTCTTCGAGCGCTTTGGGAGAGATGCATTTCATTCATTTCGTGACGGGATAAAGAACCACTTACAGATCAATCTGGCTGTTTGGAGGAACCAAAATTACGTGTGCAAAGACAATGATCATACATCGTCTTTGAGACTGTATTTGCTCGAGAAGCTATAGGTCAGGTGACGGGTCTGTAATGCCTTAGTAAGGATAGGGAAAGCTCTCCTGGCTGTCTTGCGAAGAGAAGCCATTGGCAGCCCCGGCAGACTCGGTTCAACCAAAGCAGGGATATACATTGCCCACCTTCATCCCAGCCCCAGGCATATAGTTCGCCGTGTCCGAGGAGATCGTACGATTGGACGTGAATTTACAAGCATCCAATGGAAAGCTCGTGCTAGGGCAATGCAACAGAACCCTCAACCATAGGCTCAAGATAAGCCGTCCTCGGGATCAACGTCTTTTGCGCCTTAGTCGAGAATCATGGTGCGTGGGGGCACCTACTGAAATCCGGATAGCATCACGCCAGACCGTAGTAGTTCCCCTTTTTATATGCTAAGGAATTTGGAAGATACGACTCGAGGCCAACAGGTAACTCGAGACGACCGATCGGAGACGATCAAGCCTATGGAAGGATTTATCACGAACTGATGGCCCATGCGCTGTCAGGAAGCAGGGACGATGCAATAAGTCATTCTGCAAAGTCCCGAATCTCTCGTTTCAAGGACTGAGGAGGCTGGGGAACATGGGCCTCCTAAAACCCTGCTTGTGTTATCTTCATTGGCATTCATCCGAAAATTCCACGTCCCAGCAGATAAGGTTTCGGGGGAATTAACGGTTCTGATCCTCTCGAGGCCGCCACTGGCCTGCAATGAGGCCATAGGCTTAGAGATAGACAATACTAACGGCAGCCCTTTCGTCCGCGCTATTGGCTGCCCAGAGATCGTCATTCATTATGCTGCGAAACGTTACCGAAAGTAGTACCACACCCCAGGACTGACTTCCCGTCATTCCAGAGGCACCCCTCGGGGCTATCGGGGATGGAACAGCCAGAAAAGCCTGCCAGCCCATCTAGGTTATACAACACGACCATGTGATAGTGCTTGACGTGAACCAGCTAGCAACCCTACAATTGCCGGAAACAATTAAGGAGAAAGCCAGGCTGATGCCTTCACGAGCTAAATGCTCTCATGAAAGCCACAGGCACTGCTGATATGAGCCACGTCGTCTCTTCAGTATGCGCTATAAATCCTTCTGTTGCATCGGATTGTATTGAGGATCAACTTCCGGCAAAAGGTCACTCGTCGAATATCCACATGCCCAAGCTATGCCAGACGAGAGGAACTCTACAAAGACTCGAGCTCCAACTATGCAGTTTGAAGATGCTAAAGGTCTGGATTACCAGGGCTCACAAGCCGCATACGATGGGTTATTGCGGAAATGGTGTCCGCACACCCAGTCCTTAATATTGGGTAGTAAAACCGTGGATAGACAGTCCTTTCAAACTCTTGTAGCTCTCAAAGGATCTGACCTACTTCTCGTAAATAGAGTAGTCTGCAACGTCTCTCGGGCTACCTTTACTGCATGCTGCAATGCAGACCGGAACAAGGGATATATCCGGTTGGATGAGAGCAACGTTATGGGTCATGGACTGTCATGCAGGCTTCCGCAGAACTTACCAAAGAGGTATCGATATCCTGAGGAGTGAACGTCTCTGAGTATCGCGGATTGATATTGATTGACTAATAGAGAGTTGTTGATGTATAATTAGATAGAGCATATGAACTGTATTAGCACCTGAGCGAATTGCAAGAGCAAACAGTTGATTCAGCATAATTACACCTCACCTGACCGACTCTGATAGATCAACAACAGGAGGTCATATGATGGGTTACTTAGAAACAAGAACTTGGTGCGGAGCAGGGAAATTGTAACCCAGCTCTGCCTTGAATGCCTGATTCATGGGGGAAAGAATTTCGGAGACATAGTATGGGATGGCGAGATCGAGAAGGCCGAATGTAATACTCCAGCCCAAGAACTTCGAGAACAGTTATCGGTGTTGGGGGTGGGATTCGCCTGCTGACGTTTAGAGTCCAATCCTTTACGGCTGACTCTGCCAGCCTTCCTGCACAACGGCATTGCAGCTGATCAATGAGATCGCCCGTGATTAACGTAATAAGGGGGGGATAAGGTGGACAGGCTGTAGTCGTGGTAGCAAGAGGTCGGCAATTAGTCCAAAGGGCTGAAAGCCGGTGCCGATGAGTACCTTGAATCGTGTCCAATGGATGATTCTTGAACACACTTTCGGTGACCCATACATCTTCATTGTGCGTAATCCGAGGCACTATCGTGGTTTGACTACCCTGCCATCAGATTGCGGTGTACCGCGGGTTCTTTTCTGTCCTGTCTTCTTGTCCTGAAATACTGAGGTACATGCATGGCACTATTCTTATCCTATCAGCCCCACGGGTGGCAAGAACCTGCACGATCCGATTGGAGACGTACAAGATCCATTATGCAAGGTACAGATGTGTCAGCTGAGGTGCGTCAATCGACGCGAGAGACGAGAAAGGTACGTACTGTTGCTGCTGAGGAACTCATGGATAGTAGTATGTAGAGGGTTAAAGGAAGATAGAAGATACAGTACCTACGGTAGATTTAGAATTTAGAGTCTCAAGCGGCGGACGGGTTAGCCCTTGTCTCAGTCGGCTCAGCCCCTACTCTCAAAGCTGAATATATCACTGCTTTAGTGATAAATAACAAATATAAAGAAAAACATTTAAGTGGTTGATCTTTTAATGATTGCAACTCGTTACTAGTACTAAAGAATCATATTAATAATGCAAAATTTTATATAGTTCCAGTATACAGAAATCTTAAGTAATCGAGATATGCAATTAAAATTTGAACATCATGTATTACTTATTAAACATATTACCAGCATATATTATCATAAAAGCAGTCATGTAAACATTCATGATTAATAATGTGTTAAAAAAAAGAAATCTTGCGAAAGAGAATTTGCGAAGAGAATTCTTTGTCAATACAGGCATTATCGGCTCAGATTATTCTGAAAGACCTCTCAGTGTACGTTATACCGGATTGAGTTAGATCTTTCTACTAGATGGGGCTGAGCTGAGCCGACTGTAGACAAGGTTAGCCCGCTCAGGGAAAGTGCCCTTTAGTAGTTGGCCTTTTAGTTGGCCTCTCGCGAGCCCTTCAGTCTGTCACTTGACATTACAGTATTACACAGTATTCCCTCGACTACGGTTTCGATTGTCTTCCTTTGCTGCTGACTTTCCAATCTAATTCCGCTCATGTCAGACGGTCACCCCCGATCCTACTGCATGACTGCTGGCATGAGAGAAAAAGCCATGAGGATCACCTGCCTCATACTGATGACCTATTCCCTTGCTAAACCCGCTCTGCCCCCTATGGATTACAGCACCTAAAACATTCTGGCTGATGCTGCAGCGACCCGTATCAACCAAGGCGCAGGCTAACTAGGCTCGTGTTCCTGCATCATCACAACGAGCCACCACACCACACCATACTCCTCCCACTTCCATTGACCCGTAGAACTAGACACCCAGTTGGCGAGACGAGACGATCCAAGACGATCCAAGGCAACAAAGATCCGGCGGCGGACCCCGCAGTGCAGCGCCGTGGTGCCTGAAGCCGCGGTGGTTGTAGTTTCGGACTCGTTCGGCCAAACTGGCTATCCAACGTGGTTCGCTATGACTATGTGCTGAACATTCTATGTCTGCATGATGCTGCAAGCTGCCAAACTGCTCTGACAACAAGGCATGACGCCGAAATTCTCGATACGAGCTTCGAGTACTAAGTGTCTCGCACGGAGGCAATGAAGTGTGGTAACAAGATTTGACAGCAGCAGCAGCAGCAGCAGTGCGTGTAAAGAGTTTGGAGCAAGCGCTGCTTGGTACCGGTTCGATGGCGCTAGTCTCCGGTTGGGAGACGATAGTATTTATACTTCTCAGAGTAGAGGAATCCTACCGATGGTATTCTGGCATGGTGTGCTGCGGATCTCGATTCGCTGGCTGTCGAAATCGATTTTCCAATACTTAACCTTCCATCTATGCCTCTTCCCTGCGCTCTTTTGGTTTCAACGAATCGTCCTCCCTTGTATTAGGTTTTAATTTTTTGTCTTTCCTTCGAACGTCTCGAGTGTATAGCTAGCTCCACGAAATTAGCTTGAAATGACAGGGGACAACGAGCGATTTGATTTGATACCAAGCTCCCTCGGGTTTTAAGAGTTTGAGTGGACTCTTACTTATGTACAAGAAGAGCTTGTCGCCCAATCGTCTCATGAAAGCAAACACCACCCTCATCCAGAGCCTTGCGCTTTCAGGAACTGACATATCTTTCCGAGATTGTTTAGTAAGTCTTTTCGCCTTCACAACACTTCAACCATTTTGTCTTGCTTGAAACGTGGAGATATCAGACACCCTTGTTCAGGACAGCCTGCCATTCATCCTCCCTCGGCTTGATCTTCTATTCGTCAAGCCGCGCCCCACGCTGTGAGCCAGAGCGGAAGTTTCAGATCTTCCCTACATTAGCTCCGTCTTTAAGGCACTGTCCGCAGCTTCCCAGGCTCCCCAGGCTCCCCAAATCTCATCTCCTGCCATTTTCCCGTTCGACGCCGTTCTTTAATGCACAGGAAACGGCGTTGCGATGGTACATATGACCTTGACGGATTCTATCCTAATTTCGCTTGTGTGTGTGTCTTCATTTATATCTCTCCACACATCCAGTGTCAGCTTGTTGGCATCCTCGAACAAGGTTTTCTCTTCTTACTACGTACCCACCTTACCTTATGTTTCAACGGGCGTGTGCAACATGCAAGTGCTGACCTGGTGCAGTTCTAGTGGCCGCTTTTAGTTGAGGATCCCCATCCGCACAATTCGTTCGACGTGCCAGACCACTGAAGCGAAAAACTTACGCGGCAAGCCTAAGCCCTAGGTACCGGTCCGGACAACCCTAAGCATAACCGGCGGAGATACCTGAAGATTGATAAGGAACGTCGCCAGCGAAGTCGACCATCACGGTCCGACGACGGGCCTCTGGCCTTTCGCAGGTGTCGGCAAGGTGTCGAGAGCACCATCATTATATCCAGGGCTACGTGGTCGGGTTGGTGCGATCAAATTGCAGTGTCTTCGATGAACAACAACAGTAAGTTTACCTCTGTGTTCATATAGCGGTTGTGCATAACGCCTTGGGGATTCATCTGCAACTTTTTCAAACATTATGTTGTTCTCAAGGCTAAAATCGATCTGTTTGCTACTTGAAGTTCTGTACCCTCTTACAAACCCGTTGGAATACTGTCAGATACGCATGCAAGGGGTCGTTAACCATTATTGACATTGCTTTTCACCTTATACCCCAAATCTTTTGACCCGAGGGTATGGTACGATGTCTTTGATATTGGCTGAAAAGCTGGGAGCGTGGACCAGGTTGTGCTCACATCCAATTGCAATCCCCGCCCACCTTTGTTTTTTTGCTGATCTCCTCTCATTCGTGTATCACCGTGGTGGCTAGTGACTAACAAGGCACTAGCGCTCCTCCACGGTCCCTACGACTACCCTCTCCAGACCGAGAGCGAGTCGCTAGGGCAAATCCGGGCATATGCAAGCCAAACCCCGTTGCTGACTGAAAATTCCATTGGGAGTCTTCATCGGTCTGACGGCTACGGCTTGCTAGGCCAGCAACTCGTCCACTCGATGCCATTGCATCCCGCCAAGCCTTTCGGTTATGCGTCTCAACCCAGCATTCTGGCTGTGCCGTCGTAAGTTTTCCTCGTTCGGAAACCCCATCAGTCTTTCCGTACGCCCCCTAAGCGATGCCATTGGTTCGTTCACTCCATCTGCCTTGTTTCATCTTCTCTTGCCTTCTTTCCTCCTCACCTCTTTGCCCCCAAATGCTGTCATGGTATTATTGGCACCAGCATTCTGAATTGCGCGATATTTCGTGCATAACCCAGCGGCGTGGCTCGTCACACCGATCACACGACGTGGTATCAATTCTCTAGCCATGCATTAGCTGTTCTCCCGCCGTCTAGGCGTAACACCGAATTTCACGATGATCTGATGTACTCTCAGCCGCGCCGCGGAACCACAGACTCGAATATGGCTAACCAATGAATCATATGAGGCATCAGTTTCCAGACTGGACCTGGATTATCCTTGAGTCCACTGGATTCGAGTTGTGATTCTGCATCGACCAGTCCCAGTTCAGCCTCATCATCCTTTGTCTTCTCACCCCACGCCACTAATTCCACGAATGGCTTCAACAACATTGCAGGCTTCTCCTCGGCAGCGCCAGTGGGCTACCCGACAACGCTGAAGTATCCGCAGGCATACTTGCCAACGATGTACGACGGTAGACCACGAAACACATCAATGTGCGTTCCCTTCTCGCATGCTTGTGCTTCCCATCTTCATCTTCCTTGAGCCATGGCAATCTTGTCGTCTGACCGTTATCGTCGAATACTAGTCCGTCGTCCACGGGTATGCCACCTCCCTCGCAAGCTCCAGGAAACACCAATGCAGTGTTACCATCGCTTGGTACGACCACAAGAGACTCCTACCCAACATCATCGCCTCACTTCCCCAGGTACGGATATCCTCCTCATGGGAATTCCAATTTCCTATCCAATCCTTCAGCAAATTCTATTCTGGCTAGCCCTAGAGTTCTCGACTCATCCCTCAATCCAATGTCGCAAAATACGAGCGCCAGCTACGGCCTCCCGGGTCAGGACACCTCAGCTTCCTACCCGCTTAATTCACAGAACACGGTGCCTCCATTCGTAAAGACCAGAGCTATCCAATCCATCACCGACAAGAAGGGCCAGTCTGTCCAAGTGGAAGTCCAAGCAAAGATTGACAAAGGATTTTTCCAAACTGACCCGGAGCAAGATTGGACTTGTTATCGACGCAATTACTTTTCGGTCGCCTGTTCCTATAGCCTCAAGCCGTACTACAATACCGCTTCTGAGCCTCTATATCTGGGTCGAGATCGGATCCAGGCTTTCGCAATGTGCATATCAGCCAGGGTTGACGGTGAAGAAGGAAAGGTTATCGACCTGGTCCAACACACCCCGAAACGCGACAAAGGGCCTATGGGACGACCAGAAAAGGTGAAATTGACACCACATCCCTCGGGATCGCTAGGAATCTACGATGCCGGCGGAGGCATCAGCCCCAGTTCACAGCTGACAAGCCCCGAGTATGAGCCAGTTTACGCACCATCTGCGCCAACCCAGCAGCAAAGTCAGACGATGGCAACATTTGATCGTATTCAATTCAAGAATGCTACAGCCAACAACGGGAAGAGAAGGGCGGCACAGCAGTACTTCCACATTGTGGTGGAGTTATTTGCCGATGTGCCAAATAGCCAATCTTCACCAAGTCCATGGACTAAGATTGCCACTCGAATATCTGCTCCCATGGTTGTACGCGGTCGTTCGCCCGGCCACTATTCAGAAGATCGTCGTAGCAGCTCAACGAGTATGGGTCCTGGAGGGGGTTCTAGTGGCGACAGTGCTGGAAGTCAAGGTAACTCGAATGCCCCTGGTCCGCCCGGCGCGTTGCGAGGTGGCATGTCAGCGCTGCCTTTCGCCGGATCTTCCCGAGTGGGTAGCGGTGCGTACCGATCGCATCGCGATTCTCAGCACGACTCCCTTTCGAACAGTCCTTCCAAGATCTCTTCGGCCTCATCAAGCTATGGTAGCGCTAAAATTATGTCGCTTGAGCGCCCCCGAGATCTCGTCCTCACCAAAGAAGAAACTAGTACTATAGACGATCACGAGGGCTACCTATACTTTCCTTCGCCTCTTGCCGAGATTCCCGAGAACGGTCGTTTCATGCGTCCTCAGCTTCCGTCTGTCAGTTCCAGTGCGTTCAAAACCGAGCCCCTGCTTACTCCATCCCACTACGAACCTTCGTACAGCTATATCAACAACACTCCGGAAAGGCAGCATACCGGTTTGGAATCAAGGGCGTCTATTAAAGAGGAAAATGCTGATTCTCCTACCGGCTTTTCTTGGTTTCAACCGAATGACGGTCGCCAATCACATCCAACTTCAGCACTGAGCAATCCTGATTATCTCCGGAGCTGTGGACGATTTCAAGGGGTTGAAAGCAGCCGAGGGTACTATCCCGTTGCGCCTGCATTGTGAACAGGCGATTGGCCTCATGATGCTTCTTCTACCGCGACCGTCAATCTCCTATAAAGCCACTTTTTGAAGTCTCAATCCGGCCAGCCAATGATGTGGACTCGACTCAAAACCTTTAACGTACAAAAATCGTACTAACAATACCCGGATCCGTAACTAATCTTTTTCATTGATGTTTCTTCTTTTTCGGCGACCCTGATTGCCCTTGGAATTTCGTTATTTGACTTTGGTAGTAACGTTGATGGGCACGATGTAGATGGACTTCAATCATTGTTTTGGCGCTATATACCTTGGGTTGGGAACCCTATAGAGGGAACGGCTGGGCAGGATATGGCGGGATGCGAACAGGATATAGTATCGGCGCTACAGGCTGGGAAAGCTGGGAAAGCTGCAAAAGCATGGGTCGCAGCGGCAATGTTCTAGACGGGATACTTGGGGGACTACCAGTGCTGGCTAGCATTGTGATGGTTTTGCAAATGCACTATTAGAGTAGAACAATCGTTTGGACTACTTCAAGCAAATCAGATTGAGAATGACATGAAACACAGTCGTGATGGAAGACCTGGGTGGCAACAGGCATCGGCACAATTGGTAGAAACCCCCAGCAAGTCCATTAGCATTTCTGTCGAACTTGGGATGATGTCAAGCGTAGCAGGACGTTCTTACTACGACTTGAAGAGAATGAAAGGTCGATACTACTCCACTTCAGCAAGAGCAACATCAGCGTCGTGTAACAATCGAATATCGGATCATTCCAGGCATCGTGAAGGTGAATTGCTTTAAAGGGGTAAACCCTCTTCTCAGTAAAAGGGAGTGGAGAAACCCCCTGAGATTGGGCAGCCATCGGACTCTGGCCGTTAGCGAAGCGCTAAAGTGAGATACATGCTCGCCGTACTAGCCTTCCCCCCGCGTCATCACACTTTCCACTTTCCACAGGATTTACCAAGGTCGACGTCGACCTCCTCCCCTCCTCCCCTTCTCCTTAACTACTTTAATGTGTTTCTAGTCCTCTACATCAAGCTGATTTACTTTCTAGAATCACTATTGAACGCCTCACTCACAATCAAGCTGAGCAGTCACGCGAATACTACCAACATAGGCGGTCTGGAACGTTTGACGTCGCCGTTACAGGTTACTGCACCTTACCTCGCCATTTTCCCTAGCCATCCCAAAACACCACAACTCTTGAGGACTAGTGTCTACTTTGCCATCTCCTAATCCTATACCAAGTCCTACTCAGGCACAATGTCCCGTTTTGGTGGTGACTCTCGTCCTTACGGTGGTTATGATCGCGGTGGTGGAGGCGGGGAACGCTGGGATCCTGAGCGTTTCGGTCGTGAAAGAGACCGTGCCGAGAGATCTCGAGGTCCAGCGCTTGCGGAACGAGATATCTACGAAGAACGTGACGTCTTTCAACCGAGACCGAGTCGTGGTAGTGCGAGGCGAGAGAGTTCCGCCGACGGTTTCTACCATGGTGGTGGAGGAACCAGGGGCCAAGCATCCTTCGAGGAGAAAGATATCTATCGTCACGAAGAGAGATTTGGGCCGCCAGCAAGACGAGTAAGACCGCCGCCAGGAAGATATTACGATGAGGAGGTAGACAGCTTCGATGGGAGCCCTGGCAGAGGCCAGATGGTACCTTTCGAGAGTCGTAGGACAAGCATCAATATCGAAAAGAATTACACCCCACCACCTCGGCGAGCTCCACCGAGGCCAACCATCGTCCGGCGCCAATCTAGTCTTGACACTTTCGATCGGAAACCACTGCCTCGATACGGAGCTCCAACGAGAGGGCCTCCTGAGACTATTGTCATCCCCACTAGGAGCCGCAGGAGGAGTCCGCCGCCAAGGTTTGTAGAACGAGATTACGAAGAGGATATCAGGGTTGCTGAGCCCGATTTTTATGGCGATGAAGATTTCAGGGGCTTCAAAGAGAGAGAAGTCTCTACGGTTAGGAGACGAAGAGCTAATAGTGAAGTGGCTGAGTTCAAAGAAGAGATTTTGGAGGTGAAAGAAGAGGAGCCGTTCCCAAGGCGTGGTAAGACCAAGATGCCGAGGAAGCTGGTCAATAAGATGGCCATCATTGAACTGGGATATCCGTTTGAGGAAGAGGTAAGTCAAGTTATCCTGGAGTCTAACCCTTCCTTATTCAATTTACAGGGAGAAACCATCATCATCCTCAAGGCTCTGGGTAAAGAGCATATAGACGAAGTCATCAGGATAAGCAAGGAGATGAATGAAAGGCCCGTCAGGGAAGAAGGTCAGTCGTTCTTCTAGTCCTCTTAAACCGTCTTTGGCTTACCATTTGGCAGTGCGGAAAACCTATGTAATCGAATCTGGCCCTCCTCCGCCTCCGCCACCCGAGGTTATAGAACGCCGTACGGAAATCATCATTAATCCTCCAGAGCCAGCCGAAATCCCACGCTCAGTTCGTGAATGGGACGTAATGAGCGGAACTGCAGGAGGCAAATCTGAGCATGGCCACAAGTCCGAGCATGGCGGCCACAAATCCGAATACGGAGGCCATAAGTCCGAATACGGAGGCCATAAGTCCGAGCATGGCGGCTACAAATCCGAGCGTGGAGCCCGGTCCCACAAGAGCCACTCTCGAGCCCGCAGTTCGTCCTCTTCCAGCAGCAGCTCTGGTCCCTCAGCCATTGAAATCGTCCGCAAACCCAGCAAAAAACACCGTCATCGCTCCCGTTCCTCCGCCGGCCACAAAACTGAATATCTTCAAGAAGAAAAAGGCGAATCAAATTCGATGCACGGGCTCTCGCTTGTCGTTCCGAGCCGCAGTAAAGATGCCCACAAAGACGAGCGTCAGATCAAAGCCGAGATCCGTGCGCTGGAGGCGGAGAAGAAGATGCTCAAGTACGAGAGGGAGATTGAAAAGGAGCATCGGAAGGCGGACAAGTATAAAGAGGAGCCGGTCATACTCGAGAGAGATAGAGACGTGGTGAAGATTGAGAAGGATCGCAAAGGTAGGATGAGCCTTGTGAGATAGTGTTGACTTGGGGAGGAAGAGGAGGCTGATCTTTGTTCATCTGGGTACAGCTCCTCCGAATCCGAAGGTTATTAAGGCTATGTTGGCGACTTTGACTTAGCTCTCGTCTTGGGTCGTGGCAAGCGCTTGCCAATGCTTCGATGCAAGCTTTCAGCTGTATTGGCCTAAACCGATATGGACGGTCACCTTTGGACGTCTCGTTTGCAACACTATCCCGAATTCAACCTGACTTCCCGGAGACACTGCACAAACTCCCGAACACGAACAAGGACTCGTTGTCACCACAATCTCACATTTCCAGCAAACTACGAAGCACCTGCACGTTCTAACATCTCACTAATTCCAACAGACGTATTTCCTCAGTCATTTTTCCTAGATATCTGGCGGGATCTGCTCCAATGGCTGAGAGTCGATGCAGCGAGATGGATGTGGCTAGTAATGAAGTTATGCCCATATTGCTTTCATGTGCAGACATGTCCAAGGGATGGTTTTAATATCTTGAAGATCGATTCTAGAACTCCAAGGCCACACTTTCTACTCGGTTATCTTTCTTTTCCATTTTCCTTCCGTCTCCTCATCCCTTATTCTTCATTCTTATCCTTCTTTCTCATCCCTCATCTTCATCTTCATCCTTCATCCCCTTCCCATCCCTTACCCCCACCACCTACCTCCTAATCCCTAACCACCATCCGCACCCCCTCCTCTCCCTTCCCTACTCCAGACCCAACCCACCATAACCCCCCTCAGTGCCGGTGCATCTCCAACATCGACCCCCTCTTATCAGGAAACCCTCCAGTTTCTCAATCATAACCTCTGTTGCTCTTCCCGAGTCTTCTCGTGTTTGCCAGAAACGTTCGTTTTGGGGTTCATTGCGGGAAGTGGAATTCGGTTCCTTTTTTTTTTGGGTTTCTTTCCCCAGAACTTTTTCTCCTCACGGCTGCATTATCTCATACCCGTCGTTCTGCCCCAATCCCAGAATCCTCTCACCATCACGCTCTTCTTTATGGTGGTGAAACGACGCTCGTCTGTATCGTCTGCATCTTTCTCATCAGCCGAAACCAAATTCTTTTACTTCCACTTAATGACGTACCAATCCCTGTTATTAAATCCTCACATTTCCTACAGTAGGTTACTCAATACCATCTTCAACGCCCGACGCGTTCATCATCTCCCGCGTTTCATTCCGACTTGGAGAGAAGGGCTGAGCTGCTGTTTTATGAAAGAGGTAACGAACGCTATGAGGAAGAACAGTTCAGGGGTTGATGAGCACGTTTGCGTCACTGTCTTCTATTTCTCTTCTAGATCGTCCGATGAGATCAACTGGGCCAGTCTTCGTGGATATCGACTTTTTAAATATCACGCCGATTATGGTTATCTATCTCATGAGCAGGCTTTTGTAGGATTCAACAAATTCGCTATCTTCCTAGCTCATCGTAATTTCTTTCGATAAACGTTTTCCTTTTCGATGATGGTTTGAATTGCACTCTTTTTTCCCCCCCTTTTTCGGATCCTCTGATGTCGGACTTGGGAGACATGCTAAATTCGCTGGTTGGTCATGCTCTTTTCAGTTTGGGCGCTCGGTTCTAATCTATATCATTCTTTCCGGGTTCAAAAGATTCGGGTTTTTTAGTTTGCATCCGTCTCCGGTCTTGATTGTAAGGATTGAGATGAGGGGATCTGTATGTATGTGCGTGCGTGGGTGTGCGTATGTGAGTGTGAGTGTGGGTGGGGAAGGGCGAAGGGGGGGTGTCCGTTGATAAGAGGCGTTACCTGCTGGAGTGGAAGGGGGGTGTTTGTGTTGAACGAGATGGGGGAGGACCGAGGGCGGGAGGGCGGGGCATGAGTTGTCAAGGGAGTTTGTGATAAAGGGGGCAGGGCGTGAGGCAGGGCTTTGAGGTTGCAGGAGTTTGAGATGAGTACTTACGTGGGAGGAAAGGAGGAAGGCGATGAAGGGATGGCCACTCATCTTTACTGTTTTCGGCATTTGTTCCTCTGTTTCGTTTTTGTTCATCACGATACGGGATTGAAGGGATATTATGCAATCGAATAAGCCAAAGAACACCAACATGATATCCCTCCTTGATATGTACACCAAAAGGAAAAACATAAGTGGGTTGAGCTTGATCCTCCCCTCCTCCCCTCCTCCCCTCCTCCCCTCCCCCCCACCCCATCCCATGCACAGACACCCATTCCCTAATTCTACGTACATAGCCGCAAGTCCACTTGGAACAGTCTCTCAAGTCCCATTCCTAAACCCTGCTCCATCAAACACCGCTATCGCGTATACAAAACAAATACCATCCCTCGCTATAACTATGGTATCTTTAATACCCACATCAGTTACATATACCTCAAACATCCAACTCTTTTTGCCAACACCTTGCCCCAATCCCAGTCCCAGACCCGACTTCCTTTCTTCTCACACATGGAAAGGAAAGGGTTGAAGCTAGTTGAAAGACGACGGGGAAAGGGCGTGTGGGTGGGGGAAAAAGGGTTAGAAGAGGGAATGGAGTGGGGATGAAGATGGGAAGGGACAGAACCCCAAATCCGACAGGAGCGGAGCTGTAAGAATAATGGAAACAGCTTTTATCTTGATCTCACTCAAAACCACTGTTCAAGAGATGTCACCATTTCCTCCCCCCCCCCATCCTATCCAACAAACGCTTTTCTTCGCCCTCAAACTCTCACCTTCCCCCCAAAAAAGCCTCTCTAACACTAAGAATTGCAACCGCTTCTTCCCTCCACTCCTTCCCGCCCCGTGCACGAATAACGCGAGAAATTGAGTGAGAAAGAGTCGGAGACGAATGACGATGGGCATGACAGATGAAAAAAGAGAAATGGCCGCAACGGAAAAAGGTATATAAGACACTTCTTCAACAAACGTTGTCCATTGATGCTGCTACAACCTGCCAAGGGGGTATTGCACACCATTAAACAAACACCGTACAAATACACCCACCACCTCCCCTTTCACGTTTACCCACCTAATCCCTCTTCCCCGTCCCTCCACCATACCCATTCATTCCAAACGCCCCACTGCCTGGAAGGGCATACCCTGTCCCTCTCTCCCCACCCCCACCTACCCTCTCCTTTCCATATCTCTTGATCCTCCTCGGCAACTCCACCCCCCTAAAATATGCCAGACTCCCCGCTACACCCACACCGGCACTCAAGAGACAATAAAAGACGGTACTCAAATGCACGTGTCCGCCTAGACCGTAGGAAGCGGTCGTGCTGGGCGGTAGTATGGGGGTGGTATACCAGCGTACACTGAATCGGAATTCTAAAGGATCGCCGATGACGAGTTTTGTCGAGTTGCGCGCAAGACTGGGGACGCTGTATGCAGTCGCTGCGAGGATGTCGGCTTCTTCAGAGGCGATGTTTGGGGAGGTGTGGAGGACGACGTTGAGGGATGGGGAGATATGTAGGTGGCTGAACTGGAGAGTGCCAGCTAGGGCGAATATGAGTGGGATGTAATCGTCTTGATTCTGCGTCGGGGGACTGATGGAGGTTGTTCCGGAGGGGGAGATCAGGGGGTGGGTGGGGATGCGGCAGGTTAAGGGAGCGTCGTTGTGAATGTAAAATTCTAGGAGGTGGTAGAGAGGGTCGGTGATTTCAGAGATAGTGCAGTTAATATCTAGAAACGGGAGCGCGTGGTTTAGCTCCAAAGGTCCGAAAGCAGGTGGTGAATGGGGGCTGTGGATAGAAAAGCACCTTTTTCGACGCCAAAGTAAAGTTCCAGAGGACGACCGGTTTCGTTACATGTGGGAAAGGGAATGTATTGGAGATGGCCTTCGGGGTCAGTGATCTATGGGATTCAGTCCGTTGTGTCAGAGGTAGACCATTGAGGTTTCGGTTTGTGATGCAGATCTGGGGGTTGGATCTTACATGCTCGCCAGTCTCACTGAAGGCGCACGAATTTCCGGTCAGCAAAGGTCCCTTTGATGCTCACCACACTGTTTGCATGAAAGATGTCTTCTGAAGGAGTGGGTACGACACACATTGTCCGATTTAGACAGCTAATTGGTATAGCTTGAGCAGGCGCATAGCTGCTGGCCTTTTGATCTGGCTTTGCTGCGCTCACAGCCTCGGCCAGGAAGCCCAAGAAAACTAAAACTACATGAACAACGAAGAGAATGGTCCGCGAGCTCGACCCCTGAAGCAGCATCGTGGGGGATGTTATGGTGAGCTCTTACCGGTCCATGTTGACACGGTTTGGATATCTGGATTCGAAGCGGGAGATCAACATGGTTCCCCGGCTCGCCTTATGAGGCGGCCGCAGTCACCCCTGGATCTCATCTTACCCCCTTCCTGAACTCGGTCTCGAACACGGTATCAGCCTTGTTTACTATATCACTCGGACGGTGCTGTGTCGAAACTTGAAGATGGGACTTTTGATTCGTGTACTCGTCTGCCTGAACGGCTCTCTATACAAAAGCGCTAACCTATGTTCAATTTGATCACTGCGAGAACCCTAAACTCCTATGTTAGATTTCCTCTTGAAAGCATTGATAAGCCCGCTGGTGCTCGAGTCGTGCTTCGTGCTCTCTGCGCTCTCATCCAGCTCAGCCTGGATCTTCTTCGCTAGGGACTTTCCAAGCTCAACACCCCACTGGTCGAAGCTGTTGATGTTCCACACAGCACCCTCAGTAAACGTGCAGTGCTCATAGTATGCAATCAATGCACCCAGAGTACCGGGGGTGATCTTCTGAGCGAGGATAGAGGTTGTAGGTCGGTTACCGAGGAAAGTCTTGTGAGGGACAAGCTCATCGGGTGCACCTTCGGCTTTGACTTCATCAGGCGTTTTGCCAACCATTAGGGCTTCTCCCTGGGCAAAAAAGTTGGAAGCAAGCATCCTAACACTTATCAGCACGGTTCGGGAGAAAGAGAAGATGGCGGAATGGAATAAGTAAACGGAGCAACCGTCATACAAGACAAACAGGAAAGACGAAGCTTACTTTTGATGCTTGTTACCCTCAATCGGGTTATGGCTTTCAGCGGCAAGAATGAAGTCGGTCGGGATGAGCTTAGTGCCTTGGTGCAAGAGTTGGTAGAATGAATGTTGAGCGTTTGTGGCAGGCTCGCCAAACACGATTGCTCCGGTGGTGTATTTGACATAATCACCAGTTCTTGTGATAGCCTTGCCATTCGATTCCATAGAAAGTTGCTGAAGGTAAGCTGGGAAGCGATGTAAGTATTGGTCGAATGGGGATACGAGATGGGTTTGAGCGCCGAAGAAATCAGAGTACCAGACGCTCAGAAGACCTCCAAGTACAGGGATGTTTTCCTCGAGAGGTGTCTCCTTGAAGTGTTTGTCCATAGCATGTGCGCCAGCAAGGAATTCGTGGAATCTGTCGAAACCAATATACAAGGCGACACTTAGGCCAATGGCACTCCAAACACTATACCGACCACCAACCCAGCTCTCAAAGCCAAACATGTTCTTCTTATCGATCCCGAACTTGGTTACTTCTTCGACGTTGGTGGAAAGAGCCACAAAGTGCTTTGCAATGTGCTCATCCTCTTTGGCTGACTTGAGGAACCAAGACTTGGCCGTGTTGGCATTGGTGGTTGTCTCGGCGGTGGTGAAGGTCTTAGAAGCGACCAAGAAAAGAGTTGTCTCAGGATCGGAGTCACGCAAAGCCTCTGCCATATGTGTACCATCGATGTTGGATACGAAGTGGAGCGTCATACTTCGGTCACCGTATGGCTTCAGGGCTTCTGTAACCATCACCGGTCCGCTGCACTGCTATTAGCATGGGGATGCTTGGTGCATAGGATTGGTTCGACTCACAGGTCAGAGCCCCCAATACCAATGTTGACGATCGTGTTCATCTTCTTCCCTGTGTATCCTTTCCACTCTCCACTTCTTACCTGCTCTGAAAAGTATCTCATGTGGTCTAGCACGCTATTGACATCTTCCACTACACTCTTCCCAGCTACCTGCATAGGCTGGTTCGTGACGTTTCTCAGGGCGACATGGTATACCGCTCGCTTTTCTGTGAAATTGATCTGTTCCCCCGCAAACATCTCATCCCGAAGCTTTTCGAGTCCGCATTCTTTTGCAAGGCTAACAAGGAGCGAGATCGTCTCTTCAGTAACGAAGTTCTTGGAGAAATCAAAGAGGGTCTCAGAGTTGTCCACCGAGTTCTTGAATGTGTGGGAGAATTTCTGAAAGCGCTGAGGGTCTTTCGCGAAGAACTCCTTGAGCACAATGTTGCGGCCCAAGGTGGTATGGTGCTCCTGGAGCTGTTGCCATGCTTGGAGATCGCTTGCTTGTGCGAAGCCCGGCATCGCTGCTGCTGCTTGAGTTTCGACTATAGATTCCGGTGCTGTATCTGTCAGGTAAATTCGTGTCTGACAGCTGGTGGCAGTGAATAGCGCTATCAATGCAATGAGTAGTTGGTGTAAAAACTGTGGACTTGGGAGCTGTGAAGGAGCTCTCGGAAGTTTGCCCCACCAGATATTTGTGCTGGCGCACAGAGCCCGCCCCCCACCACAACACGTCCGTCACACTTGCATATGCGAAGCTGAAGCTTCACTCATCAGAACACAGAGCGTAACGTCGACTACCAGAAAATTGTACAGGTTTTAAGTAGGTGGTCAGTGGGCGAGATGGTACGATCTGACGCAGCTCGGAGCAAAGGCAGAGAATGTAGAATGTTCAACGGTCTTCTTGATGTTATTGCATGGACATGTCCTCTGGTGTGTTGAAAATCAAGTACGCCTCTTAAAAAGCAACCTCCCGTGATTCTACGCTTGATCAGATGCTATCATGCCTCATATCATCCAGTCGTCATCAGCCAGTGACACTACCAAATGAAGGATCCTTAACACTGCCCCCAGCGTCCCCAAGTCCTGCAACAGGGCGATTGTAGGACCAGCCGGCAAATTGCTGTTGCATTGTCTGCGAGAGCATGGGCCCGTCTACGTACGAGTCTGTAGGAGCTTCTGATGTGAACTCGCGGTCGAAGTTGGCCGTGTCAAGCGCATCGACCTATGAATGTCAGCTTCCGGTCTAGCTTGATGCATGCGCGAGTGATACGTACCACATTCGGCTTAAACACAGGATCGTACTTCCTCTGCAACAGTTTCCTCCAATCGATGGCATTAAAAAATTGATGGGCCTTGATCTCAGAAGGTCCTTTGGCACCAAGTCTGGTTGCAGGATTGCGGTCAAGAAGCTGTATCAACAAGTCCTTCGCAGCTGGAGGAACAATCTCCGGACCAGGAAAGTGGAGAGGCTCAGAAAGAATCTTGCGGTACATCTCGTTTGTGTTTTCGTCATAGTATGGTGGCAGTCCGGTCAACATCTCGTAGAGAAGTACACCGAGAGTCCACCAATCTACTGTTTTGTTGTACCCTTGACCCAAGAGTAGCTCTGGCGCAAGGTACTCTGGGGTACCACAGAAGGTGTTTGTTCGATCTTCGTCCTTCATGTCCAGCTTGCAGAGTCCAAAATCGCACAGCGCGATATGTCCGGAATAGTCAAGCAATATGTTCTCCGGCTTTAAATCTCTATAGACGACGTTGAAGCCGTGCAGACATTCCAAAGCACATAGAAGCTCTGCGGTGTAAAACCTAGCTCGACTGACGTCGAACCGCTGCTCACGTTGTAAATGATGGAACAGCTCTCCGCCGTTGACGAATGCAAGAACAAGGTATAGCTTTTCAGGAGACTGAAACGAGAATTTCAGAGGGACAATGAAAGGATTGTTGATCTGAGCGAGGACCGATCGCTCTGCAAGAGTATGCGCCACTTCTGACCTGGAGATAATGTGAGCTTTTCGTATCGTCTTTAAAGCGTATATCCGGTGAGTATCCCGCTTCAGAACCTGCATAACCTTGCCAAAGCTGCCTTTTCCGACGACCTTGAGGAGTTCGAAATCCTCAATCTTTAGCGTTCGTTGTCGGTTTTCGACGAATGTGACACCGATCTTGAGCGATCCAGTCCCAAAAGCTACATCCAACCATTCAGTGCCGCTTTGCCCCAGCTGCCGCTCCTGTTGCGCGAATGCCGCTTGGTTCTTCTCTCTATCCTTCTTGTTTGCTTTTGGATCTTCTATGTATTGTTTTTTCTCTTCGAACCGTGGGGTCACGCGGCAGACACCAAGAAATATATCCTCACTTCTACCCGCCCCAGGACGGGCGTTAGGATTCCGTAGATAGAGCTGCACAGATAATTCCGTAACGCGGGAAACATCGAATTTGTATGAAGTATTGTCACCAGCCCAGTAAGGGTTCTCAGGGCTTCCGGAGACCGAGTCTACAAATACCTGCAGTTTGTCAAAGTCAAGCAGTGCGTAAGGCAAATGGCGTGATGAGTAACGGCCATGGATTGTCGGAGCAGCATTGATGCCTCCACTAGTCTGCGGGCGACCATTGCTGGCATATGAACCTGCCATCGTGCCAGGAGTCCGACCGGCTGAAGGGTCTCCGCGCATCGATCCGGCCACTGAGAACCCACTGCCGCCAGATACTGAATTCTGCGTCTGGGAACCATAACTCTGCTGGTAGTGCGGAGGTAGCGAAAAGCCTTTGCCTTCGTGAAGAGTGACAATGAGGATACCAGGTTTAGTTGGCGCTGCGGGAGGAGAAACCATGGATTCCGACGCAGCTATATACTATAAGTCTTGTACTCGGTCTTCGGGTTGAGGATGTAGACCTATGCCATTGCTACTGCTACTGTTCATGCTGCCGCTGTTCATCCCCAGCTTTTCGTCTATAGGCTGTGGGTCGTCGGCTTTGATTGTTGAGGTGGACGTTGACCGGCCAAGAGGGTTCTTCAATGGCCCAAGATGGGTCTCCTTGAACTCTACGTACAGGTCAGTAGAGTCTGTTCAACTAGAATACCAGGTGGCCTACTCTTCGTTAGATTCCAAGACATTTTAAAGGAGCGGGTGTATAGGACGGTATGGATGATTGGCGTTTGAATCGTGGGGGGTTTGAGCGAGGGCGGGTGTAGTGTTTCTGAATGCGGAGAACTGATCTACAGCTCTTGTCGAAGGCTAGCCGAGAGATTTGGTTGAGATGAGAGAAAGTAAGGAAAACAGGGAGTACTGGTAGGTAGAGAAAGAACGACAGATAAGCTCATTTGATTGATGGTCAAGGGGACGATGCCAAGTTGTGTGTGTTTGGGATGCCGTTGTGAGGCAAATTCATATCTACCTATGTGCTTGTTTTGGTGGGGGCCCTCAGCCACGAATGCCATTCAAGACTCAGCCTTGCCGTTCTTGGTCGGCTTTCATTTGGCTGACCCTGACCTGCACCTGAACTCCATCGTTCATTGCGCTTCATCCCACGAAGCTCTAATAATGCCTCCATATTCATTGCTGAATCCACGCCTATGAGATACTAAGCACGACATCTTCCCAAATCTCAAGACCACATCATCTCTACAGGTCGAGTTCTACGGTCCTGTACGTGCGCAGGGCGGCCTGTATCTACTTAAGCGGGGGGTAACCAGCTTTCTGTTAGGATGGGCGTCATCAGGAAGAAGACGGTAACGCGAGGGACGGAGGGAGGCTTGAAGTACATCTGTGATGTTTGTTCCGGAGACATCACCTCTACCGTAAGTATTCGGTGTACTAGCCTCCTGCATTCGCGCCCATGTACTTTCGGCAGTGTTTGGAGCTATTCTGAATGATTCCAGGTTCGCATCCGATGCGCCTCTCCAGTCTGTAACGACTACGATCTCTGTGTACCGTGCTTCTCGAAAGGCGAGAGTTCACGTGATCATGACCCTCGAACGCATTCCTACTCGGTCATTGAACAGCATTCGATACCCATATATACTAAGGATTGGGGCGCGGACGAGGAACTTTTACTACTCGAAGGTGCCGAGGTATATGGACTTGGCTCCTGGGCTGATATAGCAGACCATATTGGAGGCTTCCGAACAAAGGAGGAGGTTCGGGATCATTATATCAAAACCTACATCGAGAGCTCAAAGTTTCCTCTACCGGAAAAAGCAGATCCGAAAGATACCAGTCTGGTAGAAGAGAACCCAAGAGAGAAGTTCCAAGCTCGTAAGAAACGACGGATAGAAGAGCGAAAAGAAGCCGCCAAATCGGCCCCTCCAGCGACACCCAAGCAAAAGCCTACAGCCAGCGTTCCCGCTTGCCACGAAGTCCAAGGCTATATGCCTGGCCGCCTTGAATTTGAGACCGAATTCGCCAATGAAGCCGAAGAAGCAGTCCAACACATGCAATTCGACCCCGGTGATGGCATTAACCCCCGCACCGGCGAGCTCGAACCAGAAATGGAGCTCAAAATGGTTGTTATGGACATTTACAACTCACGTCTCACCATACGTGCCGACCGCAAGAAAGTCATCTTCGAGCATCTCTTACTAGACTACCGAAAAAATGCCGCGCAAGACAAAAAACGCACCAAAGAAGAGCGCGATTTATTGAACAAAGCAAAACCTTTTGCTAGGATGATGAACCATGATGATTTCACGTCTTTCACCGAATCCCTCGAGTATGAACACAACCTCCGCCAAGCCATCGCTCAGCTTCAAGACTGGCGCCAAATGCGCATCGGTGACCTGAAAACGGGAGAAAAATACGAGGCGGACAAGCAGACACGCGCTCAACGTCCGGCTCCCACTGGATCTTTTGACCGCCTGGCAGGCGTGCGGCCCCCTAAACCAGCTCTCCCTATCGAAACCCCCTCCGCCACCACTGAACTCACCGCCCCCGAATTCCCTTCGCGCCTAAAACCCCCTGTCCAGCCAACAACAGTAACAATAACAACCTCATCCGCAACAAAACCCGAACCTAAAGAAATCAAACTTCCCCTCACGAACGGCTCCTCAAACCCCCACAACCCCCCTCCCCTACCCTCGTCTCAACCCGACAAAAAACCCCACCAGCGCTACACCATCCCCCCCCTCAACGGCACACCCCCGCTCAAACTCACAAATGAAAACGCCACAGATTTGCACTTGCTTACGCGAGAGGAATTGGAGCTGTGCAGCGTGCTGCGCATACTGCCGAAGCCGTATCTGGTAATGAAGGAGGGGTTGATCCGGGAGGCGATGAAGACGGGAGGGGGGCTGAAGAGGAGGTTGGCGAAGGAGGTTTGCAAGGTATGTGTTTCTGTGTTGTGTGAAGGGGTGGAAGGAGATGAGCGGTAAACCTGGGTGAGTGCTGACCTTGTTTGTGGTAGATTGATCCGGGCAAGAGCGCGCGAATCTTTGACTTCTTCGTGCATGCGGGGTGGATACAAAAGGCGTAGAGGGTTAGGGTTGATGATTGTATGATGTATGATATGGGCAGGCTTGGGGGATCTTAAATAGCGGAGCTTAGGTGGGCAAATGGAAGGCATTTTGATATGGTCGGTTTAAGTATGGGGTCAATGTGGTTGGAATTCCAAGTATACGGTTGTGCCTTTGTGCTTGGGTATGGATACACGTACTTTGACTTCAAACGAATTTGGGAGGCCTCTTTTTAAGCCATGTGAAATAGAGCATTATGATACCTGATAACAAAAGGGTCCCCTATGAGTACGGTATCAGACGGACGTTCAGATAACAATGAATCCTTCCGGGCCCTATGTACGCCACGTTCCGTCACTGCCGTCGTTTCGTCCAATAAAATATACATTTTCAATACATACCCCAATGGCCGTTGCAAAGGACCAAAGCAAAAGCATGCATGACCCATTACCCATGCCACGTCTTTCATCGAAAAGCCATCCCAGGAAAGGTCTTCCGATCGTCAAGGTTAACCGCATACTCGAGTATGCCCTCTTCTGTCCCTACAAATCTTCACGCATGTCTATTAGCCGACCACTCCTGCCACGTAGTTTTAAGCGGAAACCATTCAAACACTCACAGATTCCTCCCTTCAGTACCCCAACCAATCCCCATTGTTCCCACCCCTTCGTCCCTTCCCACAAGCCTCCTCAACGTATTCGAATCATGATCACCATACACACTTTCGCCAACGGCCATACGACTTGCGGCTCTTTCGTGCAGATGCCTTGGTCTTTGAGTGTCAGTACTTCTTACTCGGTTCATGTGCGCCACTTGCTGTTGTTGCTGCTGCATGCGTCGTTCCAAATTTCTTCCAGCAGCGGCGTCGCGCTCACGCCGGATTTGGGGTAAGCGATTTGCTACATCGAGCATGGCTATGCTAGGATCCATGGCTTCGTAGATGGTTTGCCATGGGTCGGAGCCAGAGGGCTGGGTAGCAGTTTGCGTACTAGGGGCCATGCGAGATGGAGATGCTGATAGTGTCGGTGTTGCGGTACCTATGGGTGCTAGGTTAGAGGGATGTGTTGAGGAAGAATGATCGGTGGGGTTGCTGTTGGAAATAACGACGGAGCTGCGCCGGCGAGGCTGGTAGGAGCGGTCACCTGTTCGATTACGTTCCAGATTTCGTTGGCGCATATATTCGCGAATGCTGTCTGTGCCGCGGGAGTTTTGCGGAAGAGAGGAAGGATTGCTGGAGGGATGGAGGGATACTTGGGTGTTGGCTTGTCTTGAAGATGGTAGATAATTGACGGTAAAGGGGGCATTTTGAGAAGTCTCAGCGCGCGCTTGGCCTGACTCTCGTAAGCGGCTTGTACGTATCGAGTCAAGCATTTGGCGCTCGCTTTCTGTAAGCTCGTTGGTAAGGTCATGATCCACGAGGAAACCAACATCAAGTGCTTCGCGGTGTAATCTCCTGCGTTCCGCGGCAAGCTCCATATAATCCGCTGCATGGCTCACGGCTGCGAGATGATCATTTGCATCAAGAGCGTCTCTATGTCGTTGAAGAAATGTTGCTTCAACCTCGAGTGCGTCACGCTCTGAAAGGCTATCATCCAGATCCGACAAAATCACTCTGTTCAGACCGGAAGATTCGGTGTCCAACTCGATAGTCTGCCTAGATCGGAATGAGTTGCGTAGGTCTACTACACACACTCGACCATGATCTTCAGCCCATGCAAAAAGATCCCACGGTGCCGGCGCAAAGCTCATTGAGCGAACGGCTCCACAACAATCATGGAGAGACGACCGAGATGATTTGAGGACTTCAATTACAGCCTCGTCCGCATCCATGTCATCTCTAATCAAGCTTGTATCGAAAATAGTGATTATGCCGCATTGCGAAGCTGCAGCACAGATATGACCAGACGGCGAAAAAGCGGTTGAGAAACAGGCGTCCGTTTCGGGTACAAGACTCAATCTTGGCGCTGCGATTTCGTGCCATTCATATCTTGCGAATGCCGCTTCCCCATCGAACGCGAGGGTGGGAAGTCGGATTCTCCTGCAAAAGAAAGCCTGAGGCTCATCACCAACGGCGATCATCAACTGGCCATCAGGAGAGAAAGATGCGTGATTCATGGGAGTGGGGAAATGGAGCGTTCCAAGTATGCGAGATTGTGTCAATGAGAATATCCGAACGGATTTATCATTGTTTCTGATGATGTCAAAACTTGGCGGTATATTCATAATATGTAGACTTACGTCGTAACAACTACAACCTCGTCTTCCAATCCCTTCTGATCACTGCGTAAGCAATGTACGCTTACAGAATTGATAATGTGATCTCCTAGCTCGTGGAACTGCGTCCTTGCGGTTTTGCGGCCAGCAGTAGTAGACGGTCGTTGAGTCCGATGGAGGAAGCTGTGTGCGAGAACCCGTGATTCAGGATCCAGATCCAGAGGTAGTAATGCATCGACCTCGGCATCATGACGCGAAGCTCTGTCGCTGCCGGAACTTGACTGTGTCTCGTTGAGGTTGATGAAAGCACACTGGCCGTGGTTTCTACCCCCAACGCATACCCATCCGTATGCAGCATCGAGGCAATATGGCTTCCAGGGTAGGATTGCAATCAGTTCCCGTTTCTGTGTCGAGACACGGAGAGCATACACCTCATTGTCGGAGGCGTAATACACGACGTCGGGCTCCGTAGTGCTGATATAGTTCTTGAGCTGGTGATGCCTATACCATCGTCAACCTCGGGCAAAGCGGCGAAAGTAGAGGATGTAGCAGCTTACTGCTCAGGAATTTTGGTAGGGTAGAAAGTTGGCTGGAGGGAACGGATCAGTGCCTTTGTTTCTTGACAACTGCCATGCGGATCAGCACGAGCATCTGAGGTTTCAAATACACCCAATGTATACCGAAGTCACTTACATAGCCACACTGATAGCCATGTTGTGGTAGAGAGAGCCCGATATTTGCTCTTCAAGACTCAATCATTGGCCGCTATGCTGTACTACTAGAACTCACCTCTGCCTTGCATCAAGCTCTCGGTTGCCGTATTTTGGTAAAATGCGCTAAGTACAGATGAGGGTAAGCGTGGAAAGAAAGACGACGGCAACTTTTTCTTTGGACTTCTAGATTTGTACGCTAAAAGAAAAGCCGACAGTATCTCTCAACTTCGTCTTCATCACTCACGCCTTCGATAATTATTTTCCATCTCTACCCTCTCTAGCACCCACAAAGTATCGACCGGAAATCCTCTCTCCCTTCCTGTACATCTACTGTATCTTCTCATCATGCTGTCTTCGAGGCTAGCAAGATCTGTAAGAAGCTCTTGTACATCTTATATTTATCTAACACTAACATCGTGCTCCTTAGCTACCTCGTGCGACCTCCTCCTTCTCACGCTCCTCTGCTACACGCCTACCTTCAACATCACCGTTCGCTAGATTTCAATCAAATGGCGGCGAAGAAAAGGTTAAGGGCCAAGTGATCGGTATAGATCTGGGTATGTACTTGCCGATAACAAAGCTTCGCCAACACCGACCGACTTACTTTACTTAGGTACCACTAACTCGGCGGTGGCTATAATGGAAGGAAAGACGCCCAAAATAATAGAAAACTCGGAAGGTCCGTGATTTCTTGTCTCAGATTATATGATGGTAGTAACATAGTGTTTGCAGGTGCTCGAACAACACCTTCAGTAATTGCATTTGCACAGGATGGTGAGAGACTAGTGGGTATCTCAGCCAAACGACAGGCGGTCGTTAACCCGGAAAACACTCTTTTCGCGACCAAGCGTCTCATTGGTCGCAAATATACCGACATTGAGGTCCAGCGAGACATCAAGGAAGTGCCATACAAGATCGTTCAACATACCAACGGTGATGCATGGGTTGAGGCTAGAGGCCAGAAGTACTCGCCATCGCAGATTGGTGGGTTCGTTCTGCAAAAGATGAAAGAAACCGCCGAGTCCTATTTAAACAAGAGTATTAAGAATGGTGTCGTCACCGTCCCAGCCTACTTTAACGACTCACAGCGCCAAGCAACCAAAGATGCAGGACAAATTGCAGGCCTTAATGTCCTACGTGTGGTCAACGAACCCACTGCTGCTGCACTAGCCTATGGGCTGGACAAGGCGGAAGATCGTGTGATTGCGGTGTATGATTTGGGAGGTGGTACATTCGATATCTCGATCCTTGAGATCCAGAAAGGTGTCTTTGAGGTCAAGTCAACCAATGGTGACACTCACCTGGGTGGAGAGGACTTTGACATCAACCTTGTCCGTCACCTGGTAGCGCATTTCAAGAAAGAGTCCGGGATAGATCTATCCAAGGACCGCATGGCAATTCAACGTATCCGTGAGGCCGCCGAAAAGGCCAAGATCGAGCTTTCATCCACTCTTCAAACTGACATCAACCTTCCCTATATCACCGCCGATGCTTCAGGCCCTAAGCACATCAACTCGAAAATGTCGCGGTCACAGCTCGAAGGTCTCGTGGAACCTTTGATTGGCCGGACTATCGATCCAGTAAGGAAGGCATTGAAGGATGCCAATTTGCAGGCCAAGGATATCCAAGAAGTTATTCTTGTTGGTGGCATGACCCGTATGCCCAAGGTCACCGAATCTGTGAAGAGTATCTTTGGCCGTGATCCAGCAAAGGCCGTGAACCCTGACGAGGCTGTCGCTATTGGTGCCGCAATCCAGGGTGCTGTCCTGGCAGGTGAGGTTATGGATGTTCTGCTATTGGACGTCACACCTTTATCACTCGGTATCGAGACCCTCGGCGGTGTTTTCACCCGTTTGATCAACCGCAACACGACCATTCCGACCAAGAAATCACAGATTTTCTCGACTGCAGCCGACTTCCAAACTGCCGTGGAGATCAAGGTTTACCAAGGAGAGCGTGAGCTGGTCCGTGACAACAAGCTGCTCGGAAACTTTCAACTTGTCGGTATCCCGCCCGCCCACCGGGGCGTCCCTCAGGTTGAAGTAACGTTTGACATTGACGCGGATTCAATTGTGCATGTACACGCTAAAGACAAGTCAACAAACAAGGACCAGTCCATCACTATTGCCTCCGGATCTGGTCTCTCGGACTCTGAAATCCAGGGTATGGTTAACGACGCCGAGAAGTATGGAGAGCAAGATAAGGAACGCAAGTCTGCCATCGAGGCCGCCAACCGCGCTGACAGTGTCTTGAACGACACTGAGAAGGCTCTCAAAGACTTTGCCGATAAGCTCGACAAGACTGAAGCCGACCAAATTAAGGAGAAGATTGCCAGTCTCCGGGAATTCGTTGCGAAGAACCAGACTGGCGAGGGTACTGCTACTGCTACTGAGCTTAAGGAGAAGACCGATGAGCTACAGATGGCAAGCCTCAACCTCTTCGACAAGATGCATAAGGCCAGAGCCGACGACCAGTCGACACCACCACCGGGGAACGCTGGTGAGACACCTAGCGAGGGAGAACAGGGTGGAGCAAATGAGGGTGAAAAGAAGCCTTGAAAGGAATGATTTTTCAAAGCCATTTTTCTCAGTCTAAAGCCTTCTGCTTGGGAAGCAGTGTACTCATATCCTATTTCCATGGGCGTTCTTTGCTCCGCGGTTTGACGGCTCCCATCTTCTCTTAATATGTTCTTACGGATGGGTACCGGCTCCCATTGCCCTTGGCGAAAATCTTCTTGTAATTACATATTCTAGATGGTAAACCAGACGAACCATACTCCTCTCACCAGGTTTCCTTGACTTTGTTGTGTAGTGTCTGAGTACCTCTATCGAAGTTAACTATCGTAGGTAATAATTGTACCTGAACTAGATAATGAATTTCACACCGGATCAGAGATCTAGTCACTGGACCGTAAGTGACAGGGGTGTGCATCCTTCGCATGCCATCTGTTAGAGCAACAATATCCATTTGAGAAACGACAAGTTCACACACAACAGCTTAGTCGACAGAAAAAGCCCGCACCCAGATTTCCGAATTCGAATTTCTGCGTCTTAAGCCGCAACGTTGTGCCTGACATAGGTCTCGACATGGACAAATTTCAGGCCTTTGGGAAGAACATCTCGTGAGTCCCGCAATTGATGGTAGCTTGCACGACTGTGACTGACTCACGAGTTCTTGGACAGATCATCTATCTCTCCCTTCGCAACTAGAACTACGCAATGGGCCAAGGAACTTACTGGTCAGGCCGAAGGCAAAGTACAAGGCTTTCCCATACTTTCTTCCAAGCCAACTTCAGCTCTCTTACTGGCCATAGACTGAGCTTCCCCCGGACTATGTCGAATTGGAGAAACGTGTTGATGCCTTGAAGCAAGTCCATCAAAAGCTGTTGCAGGTCACGTACGTCCGACGGAGAACCCCCATTAACCCCTCCTAACCAGCGTTTTCACTAACCTTCCCTCAAGCTCTCAATACTCGAATGAAGCTTATGACTACCCTCCCCATATCCGTGAATCGTTCAACGACCTCGGCCGTACCATCTCCGACAAAGTCCAGCTTCTCTCTCACGCTACTTCTCCTGCGGAAGTTCAAACTGCCTTCACCGCACCTCCATCCGCAAAACCCCAGCCCAAGACATTCAACCACGCAATTGCGCGCGCTTCCCTCGCCGGCTCCCAGCTTTTGAATGAAACCCACACTGGTGCTGGCGAGGACCCTCTCTCTACAGCCCTTGAAAAGTATGCTCTTGCGTCCGAGCAGGTGGGAGAGGCGCGCTTGGCCCAAGATAAGCAGATCCAATCTAGGTTCTTGGCGGGATGGAGCACAACCCTGAACACAAACTTGATGTTCGCGACAAGGGCTAGGAGAAGCGTAGAAAACTCGAGATTGAGTCTTGATGCTACAAAGGCAAAGGGAAAGACCGGAGTAGGCAGAAGCATGAATCCTGATGATGAGATGGCTACGATGACTGAGGAGGCAAGACAGGAAGTGGAGCAAAAGGAGGATGATTTTGTGAACCAGACAGAAGAGGCGGTTGGTGTGATGAAGAATGTATGTGAAATTCTTCGAGCTGCGATTCCAGCTATGCTCATAGGATGGTCTATAGGTTCTTGATACACCCGAGCCGCTACGGAACCTAGCAGATCTGATCGCCGCCCAGCTCGAATTTCACAAGAAAGCTTACGAGATCTTGAGCGAACTGGCCCCTGTGGTTGATGGGTTACAAGTCGAGCAGGAGGTGCGTCGTCATGAAACCTTCAATGCTTGAATTCTGCAGTTCACAAGTGTGGCGAAGGCGTGATGGACGTCTACTAACTAAACATCAATACTAGGCCAGCTATAGGAAAAGCCGCGAAGGGGCCTGAAACATGAGAGCCCTGCTTGTGATTTCGGTATGCAAGAACCCGGAGGTTTGGGTCTTCAGTCAATGGTAGAGCTTTTGCCAAATCGGATTGCCCATCGCTGCTACTGCTCAGGAGGTAGTTATCATGGTGGGAATCTCTGAGGTGGCCGATTACGACCGAAACGTCCATGGTATTTTATCTGCTGCGCGACGTCAGTCTGGAGACATGGGTCTTCTTTCATAGCCTATCCAATCTCGTGATTCCAGATAAGTGCACAACGCCTTCTTCTAATTTCAGCCATGGCCGTTGGTTGAAACTCCGTACATGCTTGAACATCTTAGTACTACCCCAAGTCTTGAGTAATTACAGTGGGAAGGAAAATGTTTGTTTGGGACGCCGATATGAAAGGGGCATACAATAAGGTACTCTTCTGCCTTTGCTGACATTGAGTTGGCACACCTCTATCTCTAGGACAACTTTGCCCTACGTCCAAAGCAGTGGTGGAATTGCTTTTACAATCACATGCTAATATTCCAGACATAGCAAGGCATACTCATCCGAGGAGTGGAGATCGAAATTATTACATGGCGCTATCAGAGACGGGAAGGCCCTTGTGGTACTCTTGCTTGTCAAATTGGGAGCTGACGTGAAGAGCCCGTACAGAAATTGGACTCCCCTACAACGAGCTGCGTTCCTGATAGACCCAGAGATCGTGAATATTTTGATGGCAAATGGGGCTTATGTCCTCAATAACACTAATTCCGAGGACAATGACCCTGATTCAGAAGGCGAAAGGTATCGACCTCTAGAAGAGAGACCATCTCCTTTACACTACGCTGTTGCATGCGGCAATCACAGCACCGCGAAAGCCCTCATTGAAGGGGGCATCAACATTGATGTAAGAAACATCCAAAAAATGACACCACTATTGGCAGCTTGTGAGATGGCTCCACAAGGCAACGCAAAGGGGCCCGAATCTATTCGATTCATTACGGCCAAGATGCTGATTAGCTATGGCGCAGACATCTGCGCAACAAATGGTCAAGGGAGCAATGCACTACATCTTGCGGTAGAAGCCCGACCACTAGACGTTCATACTATCAGGTTTCTCCTTCAAAGCGGCGTTAACGTTAACGCAAAAGATTCCCAAGATTCCACTCCCTTTCATGTATTCTGCGGAGGCTCCATAGCAGGTTTTGGAACAAAGGCAGAAACGGAGGAAGTGTTTGAGTTATTACTAGCCCACGCTCCGCCTGGCATAGTGAACATGGAGCGCCAAGGCGGGAGTATCTTAGATAGTGATACTAGACTTGAAACGCCTTTAGCTATCGCACTTGCGGCCGAAAATTGGCCAGTCTTTCACCTGCTCTTGGCAAAAGGGGCGATTCTGCGTACGGGACAATCACTTGATGA
>JAABUS010001560.1_pt1 | contig 49110 bp, 35 predicted proteins | sample 5560161 | NCBI WGS metagenome assembly JAABUS01 (sample SAMN10711885, study PRJNA513376) | rock metagenome | isolation source: Antarctica rocks | place: Antarctica: Victoria Land, Trio Nunatak nord | collected 2016-01-04 | reverse complement strand
CTATGGTGGCGGTCCCTGGTAGAGGACTTTGAAAGAATACCATCCTCCCACCTCTCTTCAGGCATCAAATTCCCTCCTGGAACCCAAACAGCCGCCTCCTTCACAACAATCTGCATAACCGTCCCCCAGCATCTCAACTACCTCCTCTCCTCCATCCTTACCGCCGGCGGAAAAGTATTCAAAGCACGCTTACCAACCGACGGCGGCCTCACAGGAGCTCTCGAGTCTGCAGCAGCTTTGATCAAAGACGCCAATCTCCCTGAAGCAGGGCTGTATGTAAACGCAACTGGCCTCGGAGCCAAAGAGCTGGTACCCGATGACCGAATGTACCCTGTCAAGGGCCAAACCGTGCTGGTGAGGGGAGAGGCGAAGGGTGCTACGACGACGGATCAGAATCGATACGTGATACCACGGCCAGGGAGTGGTACGACCATTTTGGGAGGGACGAGAGAGGTGGGGTTTTGGTATGCTCTTCCGTTTTCTCTTCTCTTCTCTGACTAGACTCTTGCCAATGGGCTGTTGACTGGCTTGCAGGGATACCACTGTGAGTGACGAGACGACGAAGTCGATCCTGCAAGGCTGCAAAGTTTCAGCACCCGAACTGCTGAGCGAGGATGGAGAATTCGAGGTACTGAGTGTTCAGTGCGGGCTGAGGCCTGCGAGGGAGGGTGGGCCGAGGGTGGAGGGGGAGATTGTGGACGGGAGGTGGAAGGTTGTGCATTCGTATGGGCATGCTGGCGCTGGGTGAGTGGATAATGAGAGTAGAGTGAGGAGTGACATACTGACGAGGGTGGGATAGGTATCAGAATGCCATTGGTAGTGCCAGGAAGGTTGTGAGGCTTGTGAAGGAATTGGAAGGTGATGGGGGTGAGAGGGCGAAATTATAGTGATTTTCGAGGTTCCCACGGAAAACCTTGGAAAAGGCTTGGATAGTTCTTTCAGGACGAAGGCTATATGTCTGTTGAATTGTTAACGGAAAGGAATCTGCATATTTTCAAGGAATCTAATATGTCGAAGGATGGTCCTGTATTCCCACATATTCATCTCCATCCCTTTACGTTTCACAAGAGCGCCGTGTCCAAACATTCCCGTCAAAGAAGTGAAGCTATCCCTCCAATGCCCTTGACCCAATGCTCAATTAACGAAAGTCCGATTCTCCATATCCAGATACATAGCCCCAGTCCGAAGTAAGTTGCTTATAATCACTCCAAGCCTGCGCAATCACTGAAGTCTTCTACTTCGATATGTCCTCTTTCATCACCTTCTTTTCCCGATTGATATCTCATCGTCCCCACCCAAGAACCCTCCCCCTATCACTTGGACTGGGCCCGCTTCCTCCACTCTTTCCTTGTAGCTTCTGCAAGGCCGCCTCAGCAGCATCTTCCTTCGCAGTATTGACATACTGCCCGTCATACCAGTAGCGAGCGGACACGTTCTGGCCGCTGACGCTGACGGTGCAGGACCAGGCTGTGCGTTTGCCGCGACGGTCGGAGAGGACGTTGTAGGCGGGGAGGGGGAGGCGGCGGGATTGGCAGTGCTCTGTGGAGGAGGTTTTGTTAGGGATGGGTTTCGAGAAGTGGAGAGAACGCGAGGAGTGAGTGTGAAGGAAGGATGTTTCAAAAGAGAAAAAGTAGATTTTAGGAGGACGCTAGATTCATGTGCAAAACGAAAAGAATTGGATGAAAAATGGGATTGCGAACCTTGGAGCTTATCCTGCCAGGTGGAGGTGCGCTGAGCAACGCTCGTAGTGGATGTGGATGTTACCGACGACATCCTTGAGGGGTTCAAGGAGGCGTAGGTAGGCGAGGGACTATCAATCAATGTGGGCTGGTTCGAGGGGTAGTATTGATCGTACTGGTCGTAGTGATCGAAGGAGTCAATGTTGTTTGCTGGAGGCGAGCGATAGTGGTACATTGAGGTTGTGTGCTGCTAAAGAAGTGGCTTATTGTGTAGATAGAAACGTGAAGTGAGAGTCGATGCGGTCAAGATGTTGTCGGGGTCAAGGTGAAGAAGGGGAGCAAGGAAGCTGGTGCGAAGCAAGCAAGAAGCTGATGAAGTCGTGTAGCAGTCTTTATAGATAAAAAAGGATAGAGCAGGATCTCTGAGCGTGGTACTGGTACATTCGGAAGAAAGCAATGCAAAAGTGATATGGATACGAAAAGCAGATGAGCGAGAGACATCAGGTGTATATACCCGCAGAGCAGCACCAGCAGAATCTGAAATAGCTTGGGACAAAACAAACATGCAAGATGAAGTGTGAGACATCTGATTTGAAAGCTGTCAGATAACCTTCCTGGTATGTGTCTAGCTGTCCTTCAAACTCGACCTGCTTGAACCCTACCGGCATTTCTTTCTATCAGATCTAGGTACGGTGAAGAGTAAGACGGAGTCGACCGCAGGAGCCGCACCAAGAGATTGGTCGGAAGGATAAATAATGCGCTGGCAGTATGGTCTCATAGCGGTGGAGATTTTGGAAAAGGAGGTGTAGCTCGGTTCAAAGGGGAGGGACGTTAGATCGTTTGACCGAAAGGAGAAAGGTGGTATATCAAAGTCAACCAAAGCGGCAAATAGGAGCAGACATTGAGCGTCATAGTGCTCAAATAGCTACGATTGTGTGGACGGAGGAGGTAGCTCGAAGGTTGGGCACTTCTGTAGTCAGCGTTCGTGACTTAAAAAGCAGTGATCGTTCGCTATAGGTTACCCATTCCTTGGGTGTGAGGTCGTTTGACCATCTGCTAATCCACAGCGAACATGGCAGAACTGAGAATTGCGGTCTCAGAGGCACAACTGTCCTCAATTCGGCAGCAATGCTGCCAATAGATCATCTTAGCAATCAATAGAATGGAGCATTTGGGTTAAGGGTGACGAAGCGAAGGGATGATAGGTTTCGCGGGGGTAAGGGTTTGGGCAGCCTCGCGGGGTTAGCTGCATCCTGGGGGTTGCAAGGCTTGCGACAGTGCTCCGGGTGCATTTAGGGTCCCCGGAGAAGAGCAAGAAGCCTTTCACATCCAGTGAAGATTAAAGGCTCCTTTGCTTCGACGTTCGGAGTCTCGTTGGGCTGCAATGATGCCTCCGTGCGGTGAGATCATGATGAGTGGTTCGCATAAACATGTATTCCTGGGTCAAACCACCTGGCAGATTGTAGCTCTAGACGAATCCTGCTTGCATCAGCTTTGTATAGCTACATAGCTCTATATTGTTGAGATGTTGGTTGTTGAACATGCTCAGGTGAGCCACGCGCAGGAAATTCGGATCACGAGAACGGGTCAACCCGTATCAGATACACTCGTACACCTCTGAGATCTCTAGTATCCATGAAATCTTCGTCCCAATGTTCCTTCACTGATACCACCCGATGCCCCTCCACACATATGCCCCAGATTACATGCATGCTAAATAACGAGGTGACACAAGGCGTCATTGAGACCAGAGAAAGAACGATTGAAATTGCATGCTGGTCAGCTGTCGTCGTGATATATCATACAAGCAAGATCGGAGACCAGGAACTGGTCCACCACCCGCTTCAGGAAGTTAGGTGCCGGAGAGGAGTAGGGCGTCGGGTAGATGTTTTATCCCTTCGATTGAACACTTCATCCATCAAACGCTTCGGCCCGACGTATTCCATGTTCATCTTGAGTGGAGATTTGTTTGGGACGGGGACGGTCATAACATGTCGCTTTTGGTGGAATTGACTCTTGATGCAATCGTCCACGAGGGCAATGAGACCAGAAGCTACGATGATACTGAGAGCGGTTAGCACAAACCACTTGCTGCGGCAATGCGGCTTACTTACTCGGCAAGATCGATGGAGCTGCCGAGGACTGATTCCTCGAAAGTCATAGCACAGGGTGGAACCCAACCGCCCTTGGCTTGTTCGTCTCGTACGTCCGAAATGCTTCGTGGCACAGGTACGATATGGGCGAGATACTCCGAGGTCTTGGTGTTGATGAGATGGTATGAGCTCTCTTTGAAATTGCCGGATCTCACAGCAACCCGCTTCCAAGCATACTTAGTGCCCCAGTACTCAAATTCGTATCTCTTAGATGGCTTCCCTCCTCGGCGTTTGACCTCAACATGACTATAGTTCGAGAACTCCAGCTGAGTGGTATTTGTGGGGATGGGAAGGTTGCTAGAAGACCTCGGAGAAAGGCCTGCAGCTTCCTCTTCGACGTCATCTTGCGGCATCGAGTCATAACCGGAGTCATGTCTCTTCAGACCTGTTAATGTAGGTGTTTTGCTTTCCGACTTCGACCGTAGATTCGAGAGAGCGTTGCTCATGGACCGCTGCAGACCCGGTCGTGTCATGACAGATGGCTTAGTGTACTTTCGCGTTGAGTGACAGACCTCTCTGCCGGAGTCCCTACAGTATCGGCGAAGAGAGAATTCTCGGCGCTTCAAGTCATGCATACGCAGATGAAAGAGTGTGAGATCCACATTTCCTCCATCATATGTACGAGCTTGGGTGTCAACGCGAAGGTTCATGTTGCCATCCATCGTGGAATCATCATGTCTGAGCAAGAGTATCTGCGCGGACGGGAAGTACTCTGCAAACTCTTGAGGCGAAGACGCTAAAGCGGTGGGATTCACAGCCTCATAGCCATCATCAGGTACCTCGAAAGGTGGTAGATCATCGTCAAAGTCTTCTTCCGAGGAGATGGACGATGCGTAGGTCAAGGAGGAAGTCTGTGGTCTTATGTACTCGACATACTCATACTGTGGTTTGTCCAGGCTGATCTTATACGGATTGCCATTTGTATCGTACTGCTGTAACGATGGCAGCTCGCTGGCTTCTGTGTGTGCAGTGCTGTTGGAGTGATCTGAGCCACAGTCTGAATGACTTGAGCCGTAATCCGATCTTGAACTGCTCTCGTCACTGCGTCTTGACCATTCAGACGATGTTCTCGACGGCATATTGAAATGCAAAATTAGATAGATGAATCCAAGGTAAAGCGAAGACGGAGAGTGATGATAGTTGTCCGGTAGAGTCGTGTACGGCGATGGTAGAGTCTGAATCAGATTGGGTCTAGAGGCTATCAACCTCGAGTTCTAACAAATGTCCATTCCGATAATAGATGGAATTATATGCGTGATATGTCACGATCGATATTGATGCTTGAAGCTCTAAATAGGATGATAATATTTGCGCAGGCAGGTTGAATAGAGGGAGTAGGAAGGCGTCGCTTGCGGCCAGCTACTTTACGTCCGAGGGGTCCCTAAACAATCCGCCCTTTCAGCCCTGCAAGAATTCCGTCTCCGCCCAGTCACCACTAAGGTATCTAAAGTAGCAACAAGATCGGTCGAACATGATCAGCATCTCTCATTCGCCGAGAGAGCGCATAAGATATTCTGGGATTCGCGCATCAAGGAAAATTCGCCTGCCTTCCATCCATACACAGCCCAATTCCCCCCACCATCAGGCAGCTTGATGCAAGGTCATCACACATGGCTGGCAGAACGCCATCGAACCTTCACCGTGCTTACTCGTAGCTCTTGCCATGAAGCTTGGATTGACGGGGCGAACCAGTGTCCGTCCACCCCAACCTTTTAGCTGCGCAAGATTCTGCTAGCAAAACTTTCGCTTGGAACGGAGGTGCCATGTGTATGGCCGTTGCGAAATTCCTGCAGCGTTCCCGACTCCTTCGAAAGGACTCTAGATCTATGCTGGAAGCCTGCGCAGGACCTCAGGTGTGCGCTCAGGACTGTGTTGGAGCTTCCGAAAGGACTGGGGCCATCAGGTGATGGTCTCGCATCCTCCGAGGTACAACATTTAGAGACATCGTTGTTCACCGCGATGCGGGTGCAGGAGGGATTTTACAGTGTCTTACGCGCTGTGGCTTCTGACCTTCTCAGTCCACCATTTTCCCTTTTACGATCGATGCAAGCAAAAGAATCAATACTCCGTAAATATTTCGTTCGCTCAAGCGCACTCTTCTGATCTCATATTCATGTGGACGGCTGCACGTTGACGGTGCACCCAGGCGGGTCTATTACTCGTACCGAAATCCCATTATTTCTATGCACCTACCATCATTACGACGCTTTCCTCCGAGTCCTGCGACACGAGATCGGCACTCCTTCTCCCAATAATATACACAAGCCACTGGATGTGCCGGGAATCGCATTCCAACATCGGAAGATTCCTACTGGACTGTTCTTACGACGAATGCAACCGAGCAACAAAGGACTTTGAGGCCGCAATCGAGGCCTTAGCGGATCGATCCGCAATCAGGCAAAACATGCTGTCCCGTCTTATTTGCATCACCACTGGTGGTCGCCTGTTGCAGGTACCCAAAGTCAACTAAAGCTAAAAATACTGCTGACTCTCGAAGGATCCTCAGGATGAGGCTGTACGCGGTTTGGGATCCCATTTGATTAGATTGAACGACTATACTCGTCCTTCCTGCTTTACCCACCATGGATTCGTATATGAGCCGTCTGAATGTTGGGCGGTGAAGGAGTACTAAGTCCTTTGCTGATGCCCTACTAAAATGCTCTCAGCCTGATTGAAGTCGTTACCCCCAGCGAAATCCACATTTCTTGCTGTGCAATGTTTAAGATTGCTCCGTGGACAAGGACTACCCCAGAATTGCTTTCGAAGTCCTTCTTAATGCACGCTCCGCCATCTTAACGTCGGGCGCCGTTGGCTTTCCTTCACCGAAGCCAGGAATACCTAAAAAGACAATTGTTCTGTTTCTGCTACGTGTACTATTTCCAGCAGCAACCCCCACATTTACAGGTCTACTATCTACACGCTTGGTCCGTGCAGAAACCCAGCGCCATTCGAAGCACAATTCAAGCTCCCATCCTTCCTATCCTCCTTCTACCTGTTCACCGATGGCACATAGAACACTCTGAAGAACTCGATTGGCATCGGGCGCAGTCCACTAACAGATAAATGTGGAGTCGTAGTGAGGCAGCTGCGAACCGTACAGGGCGCATACAGGCGACGCCATCACTTGCGTCCCCCATCCCTATGATTACTATGACTGTATCAATGTGTGGAGTAGTAAGGACATCTTCTACTCATTGAGCTATGGTGACCTTGTCTCTTACGCCCTTGAATGCGGACTATACTCCCAGCTTTGAGGCGCTTGCTCCTCTAATCTCAACGTCTCAACAGCTTTTCCGTACAGCCGGTGCGTCGGTGTTGCATAAAAAATAAGGCAAAGTCCCTCGAAAGCCGCAACAATGACACGGGTGTGAAGCATGATTCTTGCTACTTCTCACACTCTCTGAGCTAGAAATAGACAAGATCGAGGGTCACATACCCCTGAATCTCCAGTCATGCTTGGGCGCTGGAGCAGCAAATGCCAAGTACCGTGGGTAAGTCAGCCTCAATAGGTATCATTTCTTGGCTTCATATGCAGATTATTGCAATTTGTTTCCCTGACTTAGTCTGTAGATCTATGGCATCCAATCACGCAAGGCAGCAATCCGTGAAGCTGGCTGTGCTGCGTACGAGTCTGCTCTTTGAAAGCACTGCTGCTGTGGGGGAAATTGTTTCCAAGATGAGCCTCCAGGTTGTCACAAACTACTAAGACTGACCATCTGATGTGTAGATGTACTATTCTGCTTGATATTGTAATTATCTGATAAGTATATAATATGAGCTTTTCCAAGAACATGCGATCTACGTGCTGCGCTTGATATATCGGACGCTTAGATACTCACAAAATGTATCCACCATAGATTTGCCCATTCATATCCCAATCATTCACTCGATATATAGCGTTGCGTTTACTGGCAATCCCCATCCCACTCCGTCGCCGTGTAGGCACATATCAATTCAATGACCGTCCAAGAATAGATGTACCACCGGAAACCCACCATGTATCGTTCCTCATCACTTCATCATCTCATCTGCCACATATCTCCCCCATGTATCTCCCTTCATCTCTCACTATGTATCTCACCCATCATCCTCCCCTCACTCATATCCACCATCACAAATTAAATCCCCAACAAAGCCCCGCGACTCTCATCGCCAAGCTTAACCCTCCACAACTTCGTCTCCCCAAAGCACCACATTTCGCCATTCCTGCCAAAGCAGAAATTCGCACAACCTCCCTCAATCTGCACCTTCCCAATCAACATGCCCCCACTATTCCACACGTTAATTCCATCCCCACACCCCGCGTACACGTTCCCAAAAATATCGGCTTTGATCCCATCCGGCGCGCCTGTGTCCGCATACGCAAATACCCGGCGATTAGTGAGGTAGGGGGATTCATGTTCCCAGAAAATCGAGTAGGCGTAGATGGTGGCGGCGCGTCGGTAATCGGTATTGCCGTCACCGTGGATGAGGTCCGTGTCTGTGATGTAGATTGTGTTTTCGTCGGGGGAGAAGCACAGGCCATTTGGTCTTCCAAATCCATCTGCTACGACTCGTATATCGCCGGTGGAAGGGTCGAAGCGGTAGACTAGTTGGGGCAGTTGCGGTTTAGGGCGGAATCTTTGCTCGTAGCCGTAGATGGGGTCTGTGAACCAGATTGAGCCGTCTGAATGTACGATTACGTCGTTGGGAGAATTGAAGGGGCGCGAGTGGTAGTTGTTTAGGAGGGCGGTGGTTTTGTGGGGGCGTTTGGCTTCCATGTAGATGAGGCCGGAGGGTTCGCGCAGGGAGCCTTGGGCGCAGAGGATGAGGCCGTCGCGGTAGTTGGTGCCGCCGTTGGCCATGTAGTTACGTTCTGGGCAGCGGACTTTGTCGCGGGTGAAGTCGGTGGGGGAGAAGAATTCTATTTTTGTGATTACTATTGTTTTGTTGCGTGTTGTTACGGCGTCTGGGGAGGTGTCTTCAAGTTGGTTGGAGGTTATGAAGAGGGTGTTTGTGGGAGGGTGGAAGACGCCGGCTTCGTGGAAGTAGGGGGCGCGGGGGTCATCGATCAGGCATTGGAGGGTTGGGTTGGAGCCGAGGACGGAAAGGAAGGAGTCATGGTATATCAGGAAGGGTTTTGGTTGCGGTGCTGTGGGAGAGACGAGGGTGGATCTGGGGAATGTCAATTGAGAGCTCTGGGATGGGTCGCGGAGAGAAAGCTTACTGCCATAAGGCCTCGCTTTGACGATTGATGCGCTGGAAATTTCGATTCTCGAAATTGTTGCGGTCTTGTGTCCACGTTGCTTGCGACGAGTTCCCTCTTTTTATAATTGGTCTTTGCGCAGAAATCGCCCTTTGTTGCGGGGCTGGAGAACTCGTACGGGAATCCGAGTCGGACGGCCTACTCGATGGGCGTGCACTGTGCCGTTTCTCGGAGCTCTTGGAGGAATCCGAGAAAGAGACCTTGTGACCTGGAGATAGCAGATTACCGTCAGAGGTCTTCGGCCTACGGAACAGGCTGTGGCTACGACTGTTCATGTTTTGTAGATCTCGAAGTGGGGCAATTCGCGGCAGATTGCGCCTGACAAGAGAAAGCTCTTAGACTGGAAGTGCACTCGAAGAGATTGCAAAAGAGCAGATGTAATCACAGAGATGAGCAGTGTAACAATGTTATGAACAGTCAATGAAAGAGAACGACAAGTCTGCGCCGCGTGTCTTGCTGAAGGAACCAAGCACGTACCTCCGCCAGTGGCTGATTTCCTCGAGGTGTGTGACGTACGATCTCCGCGATAGCGTGGTATTATAGCACCAAGGCTGTCTGGCAAAACATTGAGTATGTACTCGTACATCTTTGGAGTCAATTGATAACACTGAATGTGACTGGTATGTAGAGCAGAAGTTGTGTCTGCTGTCAAATTCGAAGTCAGCTTCTATACTCTGCTGCAACTCCAGGGGCATGTCACCACCTGTTCATATGTCGAGGTCGAGGTCCCGTAGGTTTGGATCGACAATCTGACAGGGCAAGCTTCCCGTTCTGCGCAACATTTTGGCGACAGAGGGATCCCGGAAAGCGTTTGCTGAAAGCTGCCTCGCGCCCAGCACTTCGCAATAATGATCTACAGATCCACTTTGCTTGTGCCGCACCACTAGCAGTGACCCCACTGGAGAAACCAGGTAAGTACTTTAGATCATTGAAACGGCGCATGCATCATCTCGATGCATCCTCATCGCCGCCGTTGCCGAGGAAAGGGGTTCGGTCTTAAACATCCAAGTAAAAGGCCCCGTCACCCCGTCAAGGATGTCACCAGTGTGCTGATTTCCTACCATGAGGCCAACCGACCTTGAAAGCATGTCCGTACGTCTCTTCGTCCGATATTCAAGACTCACATGCTGTCTTCTCTCCACCGGCTTCTGACTCTCTGCCATCCTTCTCTCTCACTCTGTCCGCCTCGGTGCTCCATGCCAAGGCCTCTCTCCACCCACTCTTGACTGCCCATCTCGCTCAGCCTGCTCAAAGCTCTAGAAAACGCGAATCTTTCTTCATCGCCAGAGAACATGCTGCTGTTCTTCAGCATACTCATGCTCATCCCTAGATCGTCCATCATTTGCCGCATAACATCATCCACCCCTTCGTGGTCTTCCGCATGTTTCACAGACCCGCTCTTTCTGCCGCCGTCAAGTGCATCATCGATCTCCTCATGAGACATGAACAGATGAAAGAGAGGTACTGCGGTTGTCAGGACAAGCTTGGCCTGTGGTTCTCATCAGCAACTTGGATCGCATTCCAAAGTTTGTCGGAGCTTACTCGACTTTCGTAACAAGCATCGATGAATGTGATGAACCGTCTTGCCAAATCTCTTTCCCTATACGTCATGCCTGGCACGTCCGTGACTATGAAAGCATGATATGTCCTGCAGAGTTCTATGTAGTCTGCGGCGCCTTTTGCTTTCCCTATTAGCTCATCAAAAGTGAACATTGCAGCGTCTCCGCTCGCTCTAGGCACTTCGATGTCTCGCCCCCAGACCTGATGTATAGCTCTATGAGGAGGATTGGTTTTGAAGTCGCCGAGGAACCGAAACCACTTGTGTGCGTGTGTCACCGCAGACTTATCCAATGGGTGATGGTAGACGCCGGAAGGTGGCCTGGGAATTTTGCGATAGTCCGTTGTAGAATCGAGATTCAGGACTCGAAGACTGGTCTTGAGTAGGTTTATGCAGGGGATGAAGCTCTCGCGCTGTATGCCGTTCTTATAAAGGTCATTAGGATGTCGATTTGACGTAGTGACAAGGACCACTCCATGAGACATCAAAGCTTCAAGCAGACTATGTTCGTCAGCTCCATACCCCAGGTTCTCCTAGGCCCAAATACCTTCTCAAAATCATAGCATCCGCAACATCTGTACACTGAAATTCATCAAAACACAGCACGCTCGCCTTCTCAGCAATATCAGCAGCAACATATTGAACAGCATCCAAGTCAGTCCCATGCTCCATTTTCATCGCATGCAGCCTTTTATGTACATCCTGCATGAAATTGTGAAAGTGTATACGCGTCTTCGAAGTGATATTATGTGGTAGGGTATCGTAGAATATGTCCATTAACATCGTCTTTCCACTGCCCACGTCTCCAAACATATAGAGACCTTTTGGTAGATTGGGCGGTAGCTGTGTCCGCTTCTTAGGAGGCTTCCGAAGGAAGAGAGAGCTTATGAGAGATGGAGGAGGAAGTTTGAGAGACTCGATAGAGGGATGAACGACTTTAGGAGCATGGTAGTCTTTGAGCATGTCGTGAAGATCTTGGAGACTCTGCACGATGGTCCTCTGGTGGTCATCGTCCCGTAGTTTTCCAGCGTGTACGCGCTCATCGTACTCGTCTAATGGTCCGAACATGTCTGTGTTGAAATCCTCCACGGTAGCCATGGCCCTGGTCTTGTATGGACTCGAACATGCTCGCTGCCAGCGCACTTGTGGGCGGTCGTTTTGCTGTGATTCCAGGACAAGGCGCCCTCTCCGCGTCGCTGTGGAGGTGTACGTTCGCAGGCATTTGAAGCACAGACTTTGCGAGTTCCTCGCTCGAGTAGGTGCCCTTAGCTCATTTAGAGCCAGAAACCGCGCAAATGGAGCCATGCTTGAGTCTCAAGAGCGCAGAGACCCTAAATCGTGCTATGGAGACTAGGGTGGTGGATGGACGGACATCATGGACTTCGACCGTCACCAAGGGTCGAAGGCCGACAGGACTCGGGGCATCTTGAAATCTATCGAGAGCCCGCGGAGCTTGTTATGAACAATTTGTTTGGTAGAGGCAACGGAAAGATGTACCACGCAATCGCCAAAATAATTTGCAATGAGGGCCCCGGAGCTCCCCCGGGAGCCGCCCTATAAATCCCCGTAAGGTGGTTACGGGGAGCAGCTTAGGGACACCTTACGGGCTCGCTTTAGGGCCCCCGGCGATAGCGTGTGTACCAAATGTCACACCGAATACAGCAGAAGGGCCACTGTTTTCTTTGTATAGAACCTTGCTTGACTATCAAACGTTGTAGCACTGACACAATGCAGCTTATAAATATCCAACACACAGGCTCCATAGACGCCTTCCTCCACATAGTCCATCAAATGCACATATAAATTAGTGACATCAAGGCTAGATCGCTCATACATGAAAAGATAGTAGAGATCGTAGCCCCTTACATTGCGATAAAGATCAGGGATAGTCCAGCAGCTCTTCGGAGTAATCTCTTGTGGTTCTCTGGGACAGGTCAACCTCCTTCTCCTTCTCGAACGACATACCCAACATCTCTTTCTCCATCACGTGGTACTGTCACACATATCCAACAAAGAGTGTGAGCTTCTGGTTTCTGCTTAATGCGGTATCCAAGTCTCGATCACTCATCATCTCGCAGTATTCGTTCGTAGGTTCGTCTTTATATCTTATCAAGATCTCATCTTGAACCCTCAATCTATCTTGTAGCTTGTCCTTCAGCTGCTGGAAACCAATTTCACTCGGCACCCTTATAGCGATCAAGTCATCCTGGAAGTTCACCTTGATCTTTAGCGCGCCAGATGTGTTAACATTGGTTGTAGAGTTGTTGGGGGCAGAGGAGTGTGTCGATGTTTGGGTAATAGAGGAAGGCTGAGGCTTGACGGCGTTCTGGTATTGGTAATCTGACGGGTCACAGTAGTGCTGACCGGATTGTTGACCACCATTCACTGAATTCTGGCTTCGTTGTTGGGAGATTTTGTCTTGCGGTGGGCCCATGTTAACGTAACCATTAGCACCGTTCATTTGCCCTCGAGAGGACTGCCTTGATGCAGTCCGGGATACGCTGCCTGCGAATGATGATTGCTGCGATCCGGTAGAGTGACGGTAGTCTTCTGTGACTCTGTCTGGATCTAGTTCGTGGTCTCCCTCGCGAGGTGCGAATAGCTCTCGGACAAGCTCGCATCTGGAGATGTATGGTGGCAGCGCAAGGAGTTCCTTCACGTATTGGTTGAGGCTTTCCCGTCGACCATTTGAAATAGCGTCTGTGACATACGTGACCGGGCCTGGCATGAAAGGTAGCATTCTTTTACCGCCTGGAGGCGTGACTGATTCTTTCGGGAATTGTTGCAGGAGAGCGATCTGGAAGTCGTAGAACTTTTGATAAATGCGAGAGAGTTCCCAGTGCGTTCCGTCTTCCATTTGACACTCAATGATATACCAGTATTTGTCGTTCTCGAAGATGTATCGGGGAATTGATGCTGCGATTGGTGCCACCAGTGAGCGCTGAGATCGTTGATCGTAGCCATTTTGCGTATTCCTCGAAGCCTGCCTTTGATGACCTTGATATTGCTGTTGGCGCTATTAGTGTTTGCCTTGCATAGAAAGTCATCCAGATACATACATAAGGACTGCTATTAGTGCCACCATTAGTGCCGTTGTGTGGCTGGCTCCCGTTGTTGGCGCTCATCCTTTCCAAGTCCTTCTGCATCGAAGCTGCATTAGCCTGTTCGAATTTCCCCAATGTTATACTGCTATTCTTATAATCCGCCGCCATCTTCTTCCACTCTTCGACCTTCGGCACACCCGCCCTCGTCACAGCACCTTGAGCATCTGGAACAGCCTCTCCTGTGGTCATGTCTCTTATCTCGATGAACGACACCGGTATAAGTCCTGGACCGCCAAGTCGGCCAATGGGTTTCGCCACGAACCATTCTGGGTTCGACTGGGCAATCACAATGATGGCTTCCCCCTCCTTCGCCTCGAGCTCGTCTGGTCTCTCGGCATTGAAGTCGTACTGCACTATTCCGTAAACCATAGCCCCAGATCCCTTCCCCATGCTTGACATCCGAGTGCGTCCCTGCTTTCGTGTAGTCGAGTCTTGTCGAGTGTGCGAAGTGTTCTCCGAGTATCCTGAGTCATGCGACGGAATGACATTGCTGGCGCCAGATGCTGCCGACCCTGCGCTTTGCCTCTCGGTCTTCGCAATTATCTCAAAATATGTAACCGGCACCAGCCCTCGAGCGCTTGGTATCAGTGGATTGCAGGCCTCGTACCAGTTGGGATCGTTTTCTCTGCTGATCACATGAAAGAAGTCGCCTTTCTCGAAGCCCAATTCTTGAGCATTGTTGGGATCTGGTTTGTAGGAGTAGAGCGCTTTGATCACCTGTTGAGCAGAGTACGAGGTCAGCACTTGCGCCGGCTGCCGAGGAGCAGATAACGTATACCTTCTTGGGTGGCTGTATTGCGGTTGCGGACTTGGGTGTGATGGAGTTGTGAAGAGGCCTTGTGTCTTTGTCCCCCTTGATGGAACGTCGTATAGCCTACTCGGATCAGTTAGCTCCAAGATAGGCGAGTACAATCTACACGCTTCCAATATGCACCTTCATGTTCGGGCGATTCCAATGACGGTCGTCAATTCGCGGCTGCCAGCCTCTGTCTCCGCAGGTATGTTTTTGTCTCTGTTCTTCTGGTCCGCACCAAGTAATCTCAATGGCCAGAGAATCTAGAACAACCGTCATCCGCTGGCAACCGCTTCGTAGACAACAGTAAACAGTATCCTAGATGACTCGAGTATATGATGAGAGGACCCAGCAAAGAGTTTTGCTTTGCCTTATTGCTGATCTTGCGGCCAGCAGCATGGATGTTCCAGGTTGGTGGCTGGAAGCGCAAGAGGAGGGGTACTATAACTCCACTTGCCACTAGAGTAAATATTTGGTCACCTTTGACTATCGATAAACAATGTATAAGATACGATGAGTATATAAGAAGTTCGACGAGATGTATATGTAAACTTCAAGCAGTGATGTGAAAGAATCATTTTGAGATGCCTCAGAGTCCGCGAGTCGTACTACCGGCAACCTGCATGGAAAGCGCAGCTCGCCCAGGCCTATTGGATCAACGGTCCCTTCCTTCGGAGGGCAAAGCTACCAAAGCAGGCTTAGAAACAGGAATCTCAAGATGCGGATCTCGCAAAAGGGACCAAGTAGGACTTCGCTCGCAGTAAGGACTGTACTCCGCTAGAGAGGCTCGACGGCGCGACAACCAGAGATGCCAACCAGACCCACCCTCCAGCTCATCTGAAGTTCAGCCTCGTTCGCACCTCGTTGATCATCTGCGTGCCCGAATTGCAGGGCAGAATCCTCCCGCCATCCAATGGTTGCGCGCCGCATGAGCAGGATTGCCAAGAATATGGTGGCAAAGCGTGCCCGATTCGGGCCAGAGCTGAGGACGGATCACATTGGTGAAGCGCTCAGATAACTATTATTCGAGGATTACCGATGCTCATCCTTCTGCTGATGGGTGAGTGGAGTAGGTAAGCATACATGCAGCTAACGGTGGAAAGCTGCAAGGGTGTGGGTTGTGGTCCAGTATTTGATACGCTCATCAAATGCTCCGTAGGCAAAGACTTCCCCTTCATATCCTGTACGAATCGTACTACGTGAACATGGATTCCCTTTCATTCGAACATGTAAATTGGCAAAATCTTCACAGTGGCATGAGCATGGGAATGGTCAGATGGACATGCATGAAAGCATGCAAAAAGACAAATCCAGATGATTTGGCGCGCAGCTTAAGTTTGGGCCATAGAGCAGAGAGTGTCCCTTTTGCCAGCAAACTTGAGCAAGAGGTCTTCACCTTGCCCACAAGCTAGAGCAACACATTAAGGGGAGCATACAGGTCAAATGCAGCATTGATGGCCGTTCAGCAAACTTGTCGTAGCACACTCGTATCGCAAAAGCCTATAGCATTGACGAGAGGCGCGGGAGCAGAGCGGTCGAATGAAAGCGTCACAGTATTAAAAGGCTCATAATGGCATACTTGTGTAAGTAACAGCCCAATGTATGGCTTGCGAGATGCTATGAACATAGCTAGCAAAGCCCCATATCTTCCAGATTCTGCTGAATCTCGTCAACATGGTGCATAGCATCAACCTTGATGCCATCATCAGGATCATCATCAGGATCATTGACGATCCAATTCTCCCAAAAACGTAGACCCTCCACACCTTCCTCTCTGCAAAGCGCGCCCTTCTCCTCTGCCATCTCCAATTCCTCACTGGCTACACCCACGCTCCATCCAAAGCGATGTGCTGCCTCTTGGGCCGTGATACCTTTGCCAAAGCTTTCGTAGTCCCAATGCGCGTGGCCAACAGGAGGTGAAGAATGCATTTCTTGAAGCCACAAGAGTAGCTGCGCAATGGTTTTGTCATCTGTACGATCGGCTTGCTGTACCACCAAAAGGCCGTTCTTGAATTGCCTCAATCGTACCGGCAACCTGAGTTTATCCCACAAGCGAGCCGCTTTTTCGAACTCTATGGGGCTGATCAGCTCGACGCCGCCTCTCGCTCGATTGAAGACTGCCCAGAGATCGACGAGGCTCATGATGCCACCTTCCTTTCGAAGGATACCTTTTGCATCGTCGGTTAGATATTCAGCTAGATTCCTGGACATCTCGGAGAGGTATAAGGACTCCGATCCGGTGCTGGAACCCAGCATGTCTTTCGTCGTAACCATGTCTAAAGCTTTAGCAGAATCAGCAATTAGCTGGTTGGCGTCCGAAGAGCCATTTTCTGACTTCTTGGCGAAGGTTTCCGCGAGAGCGATTATCTCTTTCGCAGAAGCCATTAGGGCGTCTAGATCCTCGAAGGCGGAGCCAATTACGGCTTCATTCTTCTTGCGTAAATCCAAGCCCTGTCGCTCAAGGCCCGCGATACCGACAGTCCTCGCTCGTTCTGTTTGTGGGCGAGCGGTATTGTCTGATGTGAAGGTATTATCGTCATTTACACTTGACGATTGATATGTGTTCGGTACTGGAGGAGCATTGTGGAGCAGCCATTTACGCTGGACCATTGCGCCTTTCAACCTCTCATGAAAGATCTTCTCGCCACCGCCGCGGAAGGAGAATTTTATACATTCTGTTCCGTTGTCGAGCGCGGAGCCAGACTCGTCAAGGACTGGGCCTGGTGACTCAGGACGACCGAATTGCTCTCCAAGAATGTCTACTGCTTTCGACTCAGTGGACAGTAGAGGCGCTCCACAAAGTTCACACGTGAGCAGTGAAGGATGGTTGAGAAATGTGCATCGCGGGCACTGAAACCTAGACTTCGTCGGGTTGCTCATTTTCCCACTCGCTGACCCATCCATGTAGTTCTCGCTGGGTCCACCATTATACTGGCCGTGACTTTCTAAAAGCGGCTGCGTTGGAGCCTGGCTGGGGTTTTCAAGAGGTCGTCGACCTGCAGCACTTGCGATGGCAGCCTTCAGGACATGTGGATAGGACGGTTTGATACCACAGTTCAAGCAAGAGGGCAAGATCATATTTGAATTTGCCGTGCCAGGAGCAAAGTTGGAAGGTACTGGATTGGAGAAGGAACAAATCGTGCACACCCACGTTGAATTGCTCGGATTGAGAGTGCTAGATCCTGACCTCGGGATTGAAAACGGGCTCGCACCGCGATGGATCGGAGACGTATTGGAGCTGTGCGACGGAGAGTGTATTGTTATTTGCGGATTATAGAGACTTGATTGACTCCGGCCAATGACCGATGACCTCTTAGTAGCCTTCGGGTATAGTGTAACCTTGGGAGAAGACTTCAAGAAACCCGCCTGTAGATGTTAGCTAGGTATTGGGAAGGGAAAGCGGTGTAGTCGACCATACATAGAACTCATATCTATCGACGCTCTTCAGCTCCACTGCAATGGAGCTCTTCCTAGGCTCCAGATTATCGACGTAGCATGCCCGGTGGGTGGTAAGGTAGGCATGGCCATTTTGAAGGCTTGGTATCTTGTACTTCCTGATGATGGAGTTTGTCAGTATTGCAACAGCTTTCCCTTCGCTCAATGATGCTAGGTCAGGCGCTGAATTATTTACCCTTCATACAAGCCAACTGCATCTTGGACAAACAGCAAAGCCTCATCAGGAAGCAGCGAAGGCCGAAGAGCAGTAGTCAGATCCAGGGGCTGGAGGGACATTCAGTATCATGGCTTCAGCAGTGGTGAGGCATTCAGTATCATGGCTTCAGCAGTGGTGAGGCATTCATTCTCATGCTTTCCATGATCGCATAAGCATCTTTCTGTCTGCGAGAGTGACCACCGGAAGATACCGGAGCTAACGATATCCGGTATTAACGTCTCTACTTGCAACGCCCACCTTTTGACTTTTGAGTTGATTCAATACCACAACTCGACTTACTTTATCTCACTTACCTTGTGTACTATGTAGTTCTTTACCCTTAATCCTTCACAAGCAACCTCTACATCTTCAATGTCCGCAACAGCCCCAAGCTGGCAAGCAAGCCCCACCGCTACTTACCAAATGCATCGTGAGTCCCGTGATTTCACCTCAACCAAAGCTCCTGACACTGACTCTTATCCAGCCACTGGTGCCTTTACATCTGTTACTACGAGGCGTAATTTCGCGAAGCCCACAGTATCAGCAACACCACAGCCCGCAGTCCCACCAGCGAATACCCCATCCGCAGCAGAAAAAGCGAAACGAGACTGGCCAGAATCAGTTCGACTATATGTGCAGAGGGCATTCGCGAAGGAAAATGAGATCTTAAAGGTCAATCGTCAAGAGATGGAGACGAAGTTGAAGAAGATCATATCAGACTCAGCGGAAAGTAACACTCTGTATACAGTCGACTGGGCGAATTTTCCGTTGCCCCAGCAGATGATCTTATCGGAGCGTACCAGATCTGCTCAGATAAATGCGAACCCCCCGTGGGGAAACGGAGTCACCCCCCTAAGCATACAGGAAACTAACGGCAAAAGCACTGATCATTTTTCGAAAAAGAGAAAGTCATCCGAACTGGATTCTTTTCTGGGGGGTCAGGAGAAGGTCCCACCATGGCGTGTTGCTAACAATCGTAACGCTTTCGAGGATCGGATCACCCACCCAGATAAGCGCTCCCGTAACGAGGGAGCCGGGAAAGGATCAAGTAAGTCCCAGCACAGTATGGCCAACCGCAAGAAACGCTTCGAGGATTCTCAATCTGCATATGTGTCTCAGCAACCTTTCACTCCAAGCAAGGCCAACAGCTCTTCACTGGATTTCGATCAAGGTCCTGTGGTCGGTCGGTGCCAGGACCTGGAGAAAAGGTACTTCCGACTCACCTCTGCTCCAAATCCAGACACAGTTCGCCCGCTACCTGTGCTCGAGAGGACCCTCGATCTTCTCAAGTCGAAGTGGAAGAGGGACGCCAATTATTCATACATATGTGATCAATTTAAGTCACTTCGTCAAGATTTGACTGTCCAGCATATCAAGACAGAGTTCACAGTCAATGTTTACGAAATTCATGCTAGGATTGCGCTAGAAAAGGGGGACTTGGGTGAGTATAATCAATGCCAGACGCAATTGCGAGCACTGCATTCGCAACAGCTAGGGGGACATCCTGAGGAATTTAAGGCTTATCGTATTCTCTATTTCATTCATACTTGCAATCGGACCGACATGAACGACGCCTTGGCAGATCTAACACCAGAAGAGAAGCTACATCCCGCAATAAAGCATGCACTAAACACTCGTTCTGCCCTCGCGCTGGGCAACTATCATCGATTTGCGAATCTGTACAACGAACCACCACCGAACATGGGCGCATACCTCATGGACATGTTCGTCGCTCGAGAACGTTTGGCTGCATTGTCAAACACGTGCTTGTCGTAAGTCTTGAACCACCTTCAAATGATACGCCGCTAATTGCGTACCTAGATATAAGCCTGATGTAAGACTCCGCTTCTTCTCAGATGAACTTGCTTTCGAATCAGACGATGAGAGCGCAAGATTCATATGTGATCATGGCGGTCAAGCCTTTCTCGAAGAACGCGATGGTGATGTGAGGTTACTCACTGGCAAAGCCGGGAAGTTCTTTGAACCCGCCAGAGAAGCTGCTTTTCAAAGAGTGGACATCAAAGGCCAGATATGATGCTGCACAGCTCTCGGTGTTGGGGCATTCTGGCGTGGGAAAGGTGCGAAGGAGTGAAATTAGGCCACTTAGACGGAATTGAAGTTCAAAACACAACCGGCGTTGCTCACGATAGCAGCAGACTGACGTGATGAACCACTCTCTGTGCTAGGGTTTGGACCGTATGTTCGCTCTTGATATTCAAGATCTTACCTACTGCATAGTCTCAATACTGTGACGTGGGCGATATCTTCGCTCTAGATGTTCGAGATATCATCCACTTCTTGCTCTTAATACTGTGGCTTAGGCGTTGTCTTCGCTTTGTGCTTCAAAAAAGTCGATATGTCCGACTCCACAGGCTATGGAAGCAACAAAGAATAGACGCGATATTGATTTTTAAGGGTATTACAAAGGGTGAAACTGAGTAGCCTTGACTATAATGCTAGCTTGTAAGGCGAGAATTGGAGGTATGTCCAATGCGCGTCTAAGCTCGTAGAGCCTTGCCTTCGTAGGCCCTCGAGCTGAGGATGTATGGCTTTCCTGGATGCGTAAGCAGCAAATCGCCCATCTTCCAAGGTACTTGAGCTCAGAATCTGCCATTTGCCAAACACACTGAGGTGTGAACGCCTTGTTGCACGAGGGGTTGAGCTGAAGCCTCGTCCCCAAAGGGATCCCTACAGCTCGGAATGGTGCGTGCGTTGTTTTTCAATAGATTAGATAGGTCTAGATGATCGAATGACTCTTACTTAGTATTCTCTTTTTCGAGCCACCCCTCGTCTCCCCATTGCGGCTCATGCATCGGAGGCCCTTCTCCGTCGTCTGCAATCAATTTTCTTTCAGCGTGTTGTAGAATAGGAGGGTCGAAAGCCACGCAAACCGCGGAAGCCAAGTCACCATCATGGCTAATACTGATCTCTGCGATTTGCCTGTCTGAGGGGTTGACTTTGGCATGCCTAATGAGTTTTCTCAGGTTTTCAATCTCCCGTTTGTCTTCCTCTTGGATTCCGTTTTTTGTCTCTAGCTTGGTCATCAAGGCTGTTTTGTGCAATCCCAGACTTCGACAACCAAAGCCCCTGAGACCCCTCAAAGCAGCTACATCCTCATCCATCTCTACGGTATCACACACGGGCTCTATGAGAGCAAACGGCTTACCATGCCCGGCCGCTGAGCAGATGGAGATATCATGCATGTAAAGCCTTCGGTGGCTATGGGCCTTGATAATTGCTTCCTTGGCCGCCCATCTATAGCAGTCATCTATCAGACAAATGACTCAATCAAACGGATTCGAGGACGCTCACACCTTCCAGCAAGATGACGCGCTAAACTTCCCAAAGGCGACAATTGATCAACAATGGCCGCACGACACTGATCCGGACTCTTGAGCAACGTGTTGAACTTAGATAGCTTCGGCAGAGCCCAGATACTGGCTTTTCGATCTTCGCTGCGCTCCCCTGGTGCTGTGATTTGTTGCTGTTCAGATCCGCCTTCAGCTCGAGCAGCCTGCTGGAACCTCGAGACTATACCTGGCCACTCGAGGCGAGTGAATATTCTTCGAGCCCAGCGGTTTCGGGATTTCTCTGACTGCAGTAGAGCAGCAATTCGAGTGATTTGGCAAATGTCATGACCAGGACTGTAGGGGGAAGGAAATGGTTTGGCGGCCTTGATTGCTGCCTCCGAAATATTTAGAGTCCTCTGTATCGACGGCGCAGACATATTGAGAACTCCACTATGTAGAATTCTCTACAGTGCACTCTACCATCCGAAGCATGTCATCTTCCCTCTAGCACGTCATAATACGGGCATGGCGACTATGCAGGAAATCGATCACTGGTCAAACGGTAAAAGCAGCAAGACACGACACATAGTTTGCCTTGCTAGCTATACATGTCTCACTAGGAAGGCGAAGAGGAAGGCCCACCTAACGATGAAAAGACAAGTATGACGGGCACGAGGTGTTGGTGGACTGTCAAGACCATATTTAGTTAGCTAGCGGTATCAAGATACTAGCGCTCAGCCTTATAGCCTTGGCATTCCGGCATGTACTCGAGGCTGCGATTACAAAACCCATCATCCACCACCTCATGGCAGCGAGCTGACGAACCTACGCTGCCTGAAGGTGGCGACTACACCCGCCTGACACAAAGCTAGCTCACCCAAGATGGCTTCCTCATCGACCTCCCCTAGCCCTGCAGAGCCCCAAACCTTCACAACCATGGACAAAGATTTGGACGCGATCGGATCTCATTGCCAATACAACTACTGTAACCAACTCGACTTCCTTCCCTTCCGCTGCGAATCCTGTAAAAGAACGTACTGTCTCGATCACCGCGCCGAAACTGGGCATGAATGCCCACGAGCAGGTGAATGGGCAGCCGCAAGGCGGAAAGCTGCTGGGCTCACATCCGCGACGAATGGCAGCAATTTACAGGGAAAACCAACATCGCTGACGGCATCACAATGTTCACATCCATCCTGCAAAACCTACATCGATACCCTTAATGCTGTAGGTGTGGGATGCACAGCATGTAATCGACGGTACTGCCTGAAGCACCGATTACGGGAGGATCACAGCTGCTCTACACTCACACCAATCGGTGCCCGACCGTCGATTGGCCCTACGCAAGCAGAAAAAGCAAAAGTAGCTCTGGGCCGTCTACGGGCATGGGGCAAGGGAAAGCAAGCGGCTGTTCTGCCTAAACCGAAACCTTCGACTGCAGCTAGTAGAGTCGTCGCCTTGAACTCCCTGAAGCGGACGGCTAAAGGCGATCAAAAGGTTCCTCTGGAGAAGAGGTTGTATCTACATGTTGAAGCCGAAGCGAATACAACGACTAGCAAGCTGCCCAAGGGCGAGTTTTGGTATAATAAGGAATGGAGTGTAGGAAGGTTGCTTGATGCCGCGGCGAAGAATCTACAAGTGGAGAACGTCAACAATAGGGGAGGTGGCGAAGAAGAAATGCTGAGGGTGTTCCATGTCGAGCAAGGGCGATTATTGGAATTCAGCGAAAAGGCGCATGATGTGTGCGTCAGTGGCAACACCATCGTGCTGCTGAGAGGTGTTGGGCCTACTGCTTGACCATCAGCTAGGCAGAATCCAAGAAGGTCTTTTAAATCAATGATTGGACATAGCGATGGCGCTGAACGATTTCGATCAGGGTCTCATAAAATACTTAATCCTAGTTGGATATACTTTAAGTTCTTGCCATTCGAGCTGGCATTGTCCTCTTTGTACCAAACGACTCATCTTCATTTTCACTGTGTATCCCATTAGCTATTGTAGCTTCGTTTAAATGTGCCTAGGTATGCCCAGGCTGTAGCTTACCTTGTAGTGGTCTCGAACAATGCATAAGGTTGATAGGTGCCAAACTTCGAACAGAAGTATTAGCTAGGGTAGGAGGATAGTGAATAAATGGCCTGCTTTTTGATTGAATAATTAATGATATAGTAGCGAAATCGTTGATGTACCTGGGTGGTTGGCGCAATGGTAGCGCGTGTCTCTCCTAACAGAGTTCCAAGACAAGGTTGAGGTTGGTCTCCAGCTTCAATTTTGACTTCAGAATCATCTACTAAAAGCTTCGAAGGGTTCGAGTCCCTTGCTACTCGTCCAACAGCGTTTGTATGCGGTCTCGTTTTTGCTGATTTGGCTATCTCGTCTTGATATCATTTTTATCTTTGTGATATACATAGTATGATTCATACTGCAAGTAAGCCATGCTAGTAACCGTCACACCAGAACCAAATTTCCTGATGCAGGACTCGCTTAAAAACTGACTGGGCTTTAATTCTTGAACCTTGTCCTGTCCCAAGTGTCCAATATGTTGTACAGAGATGGGAGGTAGCATAAGTGAAAAAGTACGTCGAATGCTGAGGATACAAAAGCTTTTCTACTGGTCCAATCGTACGAGTAACACCAATTTTAGAGGCTCTTACAAGCCTCTATCTTCCCCATCCTCTAAGTGTTATTTCCTACAGAACAAGAAAAGCGATCAAAAGCCATGCCATTCTCTCACCACAGCCACTCCGGCCAATTCTGCGGTCATGCCACGAATACCCTAGAAGAAGTTATCCAAACTGTCATCAGCAAGAAAATGGAAGTCTTCGCCATGACCGAGCACATGCCTCGAGACGAGCGAGATTTCTATCCCGAAGAGGTTCATTCCCTAGCAACGAGAGAAGAACAAGGCTCATGAAACGCGTAGGTAAATACCCACACCGCCGCCACATTATTGACGTTTTTCGACGACTACTACCAAGAAGCTCTACGACTACAAAAAGCTTACGCTTTCCATCTGAAGCTGCTAGTAGGCATGGAGATCGACTGGATACGGCCAGAGTCCAAAGCGGATATTGAAGTCCTGTTGAGCAAATATCAATTCGACCTCTTCATCGGTTCCGTCCACCATGTCCACTCAATTCCCGTCGACTACGATCGAAAGCTCTATCTCGAAGCCCGCGAAAAGTCTGGTGGTACGGACGAGAGGCTGTTTGAAGATTATTTTGACCTACAGTACGAGATGCTGCAGGCTTTGAGGCCGCCGATTGTGGGGCATCTCGATCTTATTAGGCTGCTGAGTGATGATCCGAATGTGGACTGTAGACAATGGCCCAGCGTCTGGGAGAAGGCTGTGAGGAATTTGAAGTTTATTGCGGAGTATGGGGGTGTGCTTGAGTTGAATACAGCGGCGTTGAGGAAGGGGATGAGGGAGGTGTATCCTAAGGTGGAGATTGCTAAGGTGTGTCTGCTATCGTTACTGCAGCTAGTGCACAGAGCTGACATAAATATAGGAGTTCCTTGCTATGGGAGGTAATTTCACGCTGTCTGATGATAGCCATGGTATTGGCCACGTTGCTACGAACTATGAGAAACTGCCGGAGTTTCTTGAGAAGGCTGGCATCCGAACGATCGTCTATTTCGAGAAGGGCTCGACTACGAAAGATTCGAGATTTCCAGGTGTCTCTGTGGGGATGAGCAAAGTCAAGGATTTGTGCGAGCATTCGATTTTCGGATGACCTAGCCCAGCAGGAATGGTACCACAGTACGTGGCAATTTTAGACGCCACTCTAATCGACTCAAACACAAAACATCCTCGCATTGAGCAGTGAATGAGGCATCCAAGCCCAAACAAGAGCCAAAGTTTACGCAACCGCGGCTCATCTTGAGCATTGACAGGGAATTTCCTTGCTCTTGAGGAGTTTTGCGATGCGTATTTCGGGCTTTGTAGCCCTCACTACTGCCACTTCTTCTGACACCATGCTTGCTAGTCCCTCAGGGTCACCAAACAAATAACGGATGGGTCTTCGAGAGTGTTCCACGCTCGAAAATGGCACCAAGATAAGGACTTGCAATAGCTACCTGTCCGAGGACGTGCAGCAGAATGGGCTGACCTTCTTGCCTCCGCAGTCCTCAGGATCATGTTCTCCAGTCCAGCACGCTCTATCTTTGTCCGGGTGTACGGATGTTGTCGATGCAGGGCCTCAGACAAGTCGAACTTCGACCGTTGAGAAGAGACAAAGGACTAGATACCGCAAGCTGTCAGTAAAACCCCCACACCTTCTTCTTCAATAGGCTCGCTTAATACGTTAGCACGCACTACTGATGCCTGACTTTAAGATCTTGGCTTGATAAGAAGCTAATGTCTAATCAGTATGCAGTAACGTGGGGACTGCACAGCACATCAAGTATTCCCAACCGCGCAGCATTCGACTGTATTAGCTTCTTCAATATTGCCTCCTCGACGCAAGGATCAGTGTCTGAGTCTGAAGGACCAGGGGTCTTCTGGGTGGATCTTCCCGATGGCAGCGGAAGGATTAGCCCATGCTTCTCCAAAAGCGGTATCTGCAGCATGCAAACGAAAATTGTATTGACATTATCGACCCCTGACCCTGCATATCTCGACCGTTGCCAAATTGCCCAAAGCGCGTCGTTGTGCTGTCTTAGTCCTGAAGTGTCAAATGTATCCAAGCGAAACTGGCGAAGGATTCTCTCCTTCATCCTTGAACGTGTCCTGTGCATCAGATAGGGAGTAGAGAGCACCAACAAGGCAGAAAAAGGTCTCGAACAATTGATGGGAACTAGGAGCAAGCAAGCCCCTCTGCTGTCAGTAGTCAGCGTGTAGATCATTCGACAGGGATCTTTTGCCCAAGGCGATACCCGGTAGTCCTACAACCCATCAACATCGTGGACAGTGCGTGACACCTTACTTCAACAAGGCTTGATGCCCAACAGTGACAGTCCAGTGACAGTCGCGGTTCCATGGAACGGTGAGAAGGCCTATGTCTCTGTGGTCGCAGGAATCGGGAGGTATCTAAACCGCCTTGAGCATGGCTCTTCTCTAGCAGCGGGACGAAGTGGGATGTTTCGGTGTTCCATTCCCCTGGCTCATTGACTTTCATGTTACACCTGATTGATCAACCTCTGCCTCTATTTCGGTCTCCCCACTGCAGCCTTTTCCTCATACAGTAGCTCATCCAATGCCTTGGGCCCGAGGATGATCCGGGGGGGCTTGCATTAACGCCTGTAATTGCTTCCAGAAAGTCTCGACTGCCGAACATAATTGCGTGACGAGGATGCCTGTCTCTCTCCACCTCCATTGACCGCTCAAAAGTCTCAGAGTGGAAAAGTGCCTTTGACTCGTCATGTCCTTCTTATCCCTTAATGGAAGGAAACTTTGCTTCCTCTGTTCATTCCTCCGAGGCTGCAAAAAACTTTCCCCACTCTTTCCCCAATTCGCCTCACATGAACCTCGTACAACAACCTGCACTTACACATTCCAGACCAACTAGTCGCCTAGGTAGCCAATTCACTTTACTTCCGTCCTAGCGCCTCAGTCCTCCTTCACACGTCAAAAGATATACCGAATCCAACCTCGAAGTGTAAACTCTTCCTGGTAGCTTGAACAATCATCCTCACTTGGCTCGAATCCCATACCACACCGTCTCTACGCTTCCTCCTTAGCAGCTACACCTGTAGTACACCAGGCTCGCTAGCACAATGGGTGTCACAAAGGAGGTCCTGATAGAGGGCAATGGCACTGAATATCCAAAGGCGGGTGACGAAGTCACCATCGAGTACACGGGCAATCTTTACGACAAAGATGTTGGATCTCAGAACCACTTCAGAGGCAAACAGTACGCACAACTCGATCTGCCTTCGACCTTCCCCCCGGTGTCACCCAAATAATCTGCTGATCAACACTTCTCTACAATCAGGTTTGATTCTTCAAAAGGCCGTGGAGACTTCAAAACTCAGATTGGGGTCGGGAAGGTCATCAAAGGTATCTTGGACATGCTCTGCATCTAAGGGAGGGACCTAAGATTGACATATACAAGGCTGGGATGAGGGCGTTACACAGATGACATTGGGGGAGAAGAGCATTTTGACAATCTCTGGGTACGGCTGCCCCCTGTTGCAGAGAGAGAGCTCGACCAATTGGAACCCATTTTCAACCAAGCATGCTGTAAACGCTCGCTAACATCTTACAATGCAACAGTGACTATGCCTACGGCGACCGGTAAGCCTCTAAAGGCCCATACGATCCATTCTCTCTTCACTCTCGCGAATTACTTTTCCCATCAACACACAAGCCATATCAAAAATCTGTGTGCAGTTGACCGACACTTGGCAAAACAGCGGCTTCCCAAGTCTCATTCCACCGAACGCCAGCTTAGTCTTGTGAGTTGACAATTCTCCTATCCTTTACCAATGTACCATTGAGCTCGACACTAGCACTGGACAGCCGCGATTTCTCCATGAGGGTCACAGTCTTGTTCCACATCCATCCTCTGAGACAAGCAATCCATTTCCCGCCTGACATTCGCCGTTTTGGTCAACAGCTGACTGAAGTTCCAACATTATAGTGAAGTGGAGCTCAAAGGCATCAACAACAAGAAGGCTTAGAGAGACTCTCAATCAGCTTCAAGATGATAGATCACACCCAGACGACATTCCCAAGATGCTCGATTCGGTGTGATATTAGAATGAAGCGACATGCTTAACGAGTTCCCTCCGAGGCTCAGAATGATTTACGAATTGCTTTTTAAAAGTCGGCTTGCCATGCAAGAGACTAATAGAAGCCATCATTCTTGCTTTGCAAACAATACCCAAACTATCAGCCCAATGCAAGATCTTCGACTTACTCTCCGCATCGTACGTCACGACGCATGCCCCTTGACCATTTGTACCTGTCAGAGCTCAGAAGCAAGCTCCCAGTCTCAGAAAGCCCAGTACCTCTAGAAGAGAAACAACAAGAAATCAGCGGGTCCGATCCCCCAATCCTTTCTCCCTGGTCTTTCCTCAAATCGCGAACGGTCTTGCTTCCTTGGCGAGAGTTGCATTAAATCAGCTAGCTTTCTTACTCCATACCGACCTCTGCCATCGCCGCTCCATCATCCTCCCTTCTCCAGACAATACATAATATACCTTCCCAGCCACAATGCCCCCCTATGCATCTGCCCCACCTTGCTGCGCACAGGGCTCAATGCGAACCGGTCTTTGACCTTTCCATCGACCCAACATTTGCGTGTGCAAATCAGACGGCTATCTTACTTACCCAACCCTTTCTGATTTTTTTTTGAAAACAGGTAGGATTAGCCCAAGACCAGCAGGTCCTGTTCCTCTATGCCAATGCTCATCACCCTCACTAAAACTCTTCAACAGCACAGAGGCACAGCCTAAATCTCAAGCACATTCCCTCCCGACCAACACTGAAATCGATACCCATCCTGTGAAAAATTCAAATACAGCTAGCGGCATTCGCAGACATCTGCACCCTCATCAATCTCTTCCTCAACGTCTGTCTGTCCGTCTACTGTGAGAATGCGAGTCGACCATGTTGCATCTCATTACCTCAAAGTCCTTCATTTAATGAGACCTCTGCGCTGCTGTACTCGTACCGTCGAAGAAGGCTTTCAAACCAGCGATGCAAGCTGTGTTGGTGATGGATTTCAGTTGGGGATCCGTGATGCCGAGCTGTGGAGACTTAGTTTGAAGATACATACTAGCAAGATGACTGGGTAAGAAGTAGAAAGACAGACGTGTTAATGGAGAGAAGTTGAGCTAGGCACCAAGGGGGATAGAGGAAATGTTATCGATCTATACCTTTATGGAGGAAGATTCTAGTACGGGATTTGGATTTGGGAAGTGATGAATATGTGTGTGGGTGAGTTGAGATATTAGCGAATGTTTGGCTGGCCTCTTGAACATATCTTCGAGTAAGAAAGACGGCGTTTTGAACACTAGATTAACAAGGCTTTGTGTTTTCTTGGGATCACAAGTGGTTGGATGCACACTGTATCAGGGCTTATGCATGACCGATGAGCTTCCCTTTACGACACTCGCAGTCGTACACTAGCTCTGTTTCTGGGGGTGAGAGTGAGGAGTGAATTAGGGTTTGGAGGATGGAAGCTGTGATGGATGCTGCCTGTCGTGTTAAGCGAGAGCTCGTGCTGAGTGAGATGGTGGATATGTTGAGCAAGACGGTTGCCATGTTGTGGACGGGATGAGGAGAGTGCTGGTTACTTGATTTTTAAGTGAAGCTGACATACATGATTATCGATCCATGATATTGCATGTGTCTTTTTTCCGCTGGCAATTTCTCGAGCAATTGAGTGTCGTGATAGTCAGTTGAACCTTCCACTATGCACTTAAAATAATTGATCACTTCTTTTGATTGATTGATTGATAGATTAATTATCCAACGCTACCACACACACTATCGACACTGACCTCCCATCACCTTTTGAAAATTCACTCTCGCTCCCTCTTCCATATGACAGGTGCAAAAAAATATGACAGTATTGTCTGACGTTCAAGACGTAAGTATACACAGGAAGATCACTCTATGATCCCTTCTTCCAGATCCCCTCTCCCTTTCGTTCTTCAATCACATGTAGTCTATCCAATCCGCTCCGTCCATCCAAACGCTGGGGGGGATAATAAAGACCATTCGAAAAAATTGTAAAGGAATCTGTCGTAGATCCCGGCGCCGCGCCGAAGCTGGCGGAGAAGATGCGGTGTAATTTTGAGGTATGGCGGTCGTCCCGTCCATGTCCCCAGATAATGATCATGTTAGTATATAGTACAAGTCCCTTCTGGACTCTCGGACTCAGTTCCAACCTAGACTGTTTTCCGCCATAACCGGTGCACTGATCTGGTGTCTGCTACTTCCACTCCTTCCACTCCCTCTACTACCTGCCCTCACATCTTCATCGTGGTAAGGACTCACACTCCGATCGATGCCTCCACTCATCAGTGCTGCGCCAGCCATGGTATCAGGACCAGCGTGCGACATTACCGGGCTGCTGAACATGCTTGGGGATCGCAGGTGTGATTGTCTCCTCTTCTTGTATCGTCTCGCCACAAAAAACATAGCAGCTCCGTAAGCGGCAGCACCGCACGCAACACCAACGCCGATACCGACTGAAGATGCGCGTACAGGTTGTGAAGAGCCAATGCTGCCGCCGATGGGAGACCCGTTGTCGTTGGGAGAGGTGGAGGAGGTGGGCATAGCGCCGTACGGCATACCGTCGCCGTTTGTGGAGTTGTCAGCCGCGATGGGGAGGGTATTGTTGACCATCGAAAGTAGCATCTTAGTGCTGTCGTCAGGGTTGTTGTAGAATTTGGAGGTTTGGGTTTGGACGAGAAGGCCCAGGGAATCGGACAGACCGGTGGGGATCCAGGCGAGCGCGAGGGTGGTGATGTAGTGGAGATCCTGAGTGGTGTCAGAAGCGCGTAGCGTTTGCATGGTCACGTTGTCAAGCTCAATGCTCAGACCGTAGGCAATACCCAGAGGCAGGTACTTGAAAATTTGCCGCTGGGACAGGTCGTGTTTCCAGACGAAATTGTAGTTGAGAGGGTATTTGAAGCCGATTTGGATCAGGTCGGTGTTGTCGGGACGCTTGACAATGCCAGTAGGTGGATACAGGATAAGAGGTACGCCTGTGGGCAGACCGGTTGGGCCATAGTTGGCGGATTGAGATGGCATAGTCGATGGTCCTGCGATAATCTCTGTGGGAACAGTCATGGCCGTAGCGCTGTCGTAGCCAGTTGGCTGTTGGGTGAATGGTCCTCTTCCATTTGTTGGGTAGTGTTCGACATTAGGGATGACGGTAGGTGCGGGCGCCTCTGAACCGACCGCAGTAGCTGGCTCAGTGGCTGCAGTTTGCTGAGGAATGGCGCCAGCGGTCTCGGTAGCTCCAGGTTGTTGGTTCTGAGCTCCTGTTGCGGAAGCAATAGGCACAATTGAGCCATTGGGCAAAGTTGTTAAAGCGGAACCAGCACCCACAGCAGTGGAAACTGGTATGACATCTCCATTCGAAGCCGTCGAGTATCCAGCCAGCGCCGACGCAGAACTTGGTACTCCAGCTGTGAGAGGAACCACATCCCCATTCGTCAAAGTCGACGATCCTGTCACCTCTCCAGCGGTGACTGGAACGACAGCGCCGTTGGACAGAGTTTCAGATCCCACCACGACAGGTGCAGCCGTCCCAGAAATTGCACCATATGTGACTGGAACGACAGCGCCATTGGACAGAGTTTCAGATCCCACCACGACAGGTGCAGCCGTCCCAGAAATTGCACCATTTGTGACTGGAACGACAGCGCCATTGGACAGAGTTTCAGATCCCACCACGACAGGTGCAGCCGTCCCAGAAATTGCACCATCTGTGACTGGAACGACAGCGCCATTGGACAGAGTTTCAGATCCCACCACGACAGGTGCAGCCGTCCCAGAAATTGCACCATCTGTGACTGGAACGACAGCGCCATTGGACAGAGTTTCGGATCCCAACACGACAGGGGCAGCCGTCCCAGAGATTGCGCCATCTGTGACTTGAGGTGCAGCAGTCGCTGATACAACGTCTCCATTGGGTTGGGTCACGGGTATCAAGGCAGGAGCCGCAGTGTCTGCAGGTAGAACCGTCTGTCCTTTTGCATCGGTTTGTAAAGGCGCGAGTGTTGGTGCCGCTGCCATTGCCGTTGGGTTCAGGATAACATCACCGTTGGAAAGCGCAACAGATAGAGGTAATTCTGGCGCAAAGGATGGAGCTGCTGTGAGCGTAGGGTTGAGAATTACGTCTCCATTCGAGATAGCCGAAGCGACTGGTAATTCAGGTGCCAGTGATACAACTTTTCCTGTGTCAACTGATAGCTCGGGTCCTCCTGTGATGGTTGGCACAGCGGCAAATGAGTTCGATAGGACGGCTCCACTGGGTAGAGTGATTTGAGGTATTTCAGATTTTAGTGAGGCCAAAGTCGCAACAGGGTTCGTTATTATGTGTCCGCCAGCCAAAGTGATAGCACCAGCCAAATCTGTTGACAGGACCCCCAAGTCAGCGGCAGAAATGTCAGGCTTTCCAGTGGGATTTGCTCCTGTATCGACTCCTGTCGGTATAGCACCGGTATCCAGTCCTGCGGTTGGTATGATATTACCATTGGGAAGCATCGTCTGGCTAGGGAGCACGGTGGCGCCCAATGCACTTGTCAATGCATCGTATAACTGAGTGCCTGTTGGAACAGGCGCATTGATATCGGTTGGGGGGGCCGGAGAGCCAGCGGTAATGCCAGCTCCTCCTGTTGCAGGGACTGCCACAGACTCGGCAGCGGCTGGAGATGATGCAGGTGCAGCAGCCCCACCGACGGCACTGGTAGCTGCTCCAGGGGCCTCACCAGCAGTACTCGTGACGGCTCCACCAACTTCGCCTACGGCACTAGTAACTGTCCCAACGACCCCGCCGACAGCACTGGTAACTGCGCCAGCAGCATCTCCGGCTGCACTAGTGACTGCTCCAGGAGCCTCAACAGTAGCACTTGTGGCGGCCCCGCCAACTTCGCCTATGGCGCTGGTAACTGCCCCAACGGCCCCGCCGATAGCACTGGTAATTGCGCCAGCAGCTTCCCCTACGGCGCTGGTGACTGCTCCAGGGGCCTCACCAGTAGCACTCGTGGCGGCCCCGCCAACTTCGCCTATGGCGCTGGTAACTGCCCCAACGGCCCCGCCGATAGCACTGGTAAATGAGCCAGCAGCTTCTCCGGCCGCATTGGTGACTGCTCCAGGGGCCTCACCAGTAGCACTCGTGGCGGCTCCGCCAACTTCGCCTACGGCACTGGTGACTGCCCCAGGGGCCCCGCCGACAGCACTGGTGACTGCGCCAGCAGCTTCTCCTACGGCGCTGGTGACTGCTCCCGGGCCTCCTCCACCAATCCCTCCAACGGCACTCGTTACAGCGCCAGCGGGACCACCAATAGCACTTGTGCCTGCTCCTGCGGCTCCTCCAACGGCACTGGTAATTGCTCCAGCGGCTTCTCCTGCGGCGCTGGTGACTGCTCCAGCGGCACCGCCGACAGCACTCGTACCTTGCGCAACTTCGCCGCCGACATCACTCGTTACAGCTCCCGCGGGTCCACCAACAACGCTGGAAACTGCTCCAGCGGCCTCTCCGACGGTAGTAGCGAGCGCTCCAGCAGCTCCTTCAACAGCACTGGTGAGGACTCCTGCTAGCCCACCGCCATTGGTAACCGTAGGTGAAGCTGCATTTGGTGGATTTGAAGACTTGGCTCCAGCAGCAAGTTGTGAAGTGAGAGCCGCGACCGGTACAGTGACTGAGTTTCCTCCAAAAAGTCCGACGACTAGGTTGGATGATGATGCAACCGCGTTCGATGCAGCTGCGTTCGGAATAGTAACGGTATCGCCTCCAGGCAGTACAATGACGGCAGAACTCGAAGTCTTTGCTGCGTCATTGGTAATTGTAACAGTGTCACCTCCAGGCAGGACGATGACAGCCGACGTCGAAGAAGGTCCTGCTGCGCTCCCTGAAGCGGTGGCAGCACTTCCAGGCGCGACGAAAGCAGCGTTGTTTGGAGAGACGTCGGTGTTGGTAGGTGTCGGGTGCTCTACTGCATCCAAAGGCTGTTGGCCATGATTTGTTGGAGTCGGAGCATTGGTATCGGTCTGATCGCTGACGACAGTAGACACAGCCCCAGCAAGACCAGCTATGGGATTCGACGTCTGCGCTTCGCCCGTAGCCTGGCTATTGCTCTGCTCTCCTGCATTGGTGTTTGACGAAGTCACGACACCAGGGGTAACAGTCGGTACCGTTACGCCTGCAATAGGTTGAGACGTTTGAGACTCGCTTGTGGCGGCATTTTGATCACCTGGAATAGTCGGAGTCACACTTAGCCCAGGCTGCGGGGATGAGCTTGTGTCTTGCGTGGCAGCACCAGTGTCTGTCTGCTGCGATGACGCTGGGGAACTTATGGCGGCATTTTGATCACCTGGGATAGTCGGAGTCACACTTAGCCCAGGCTGCAGGGATGAGCCTGTGTCTTGCGTGGCAGCACCAGTGTCTGTCTGCTGCGATGACGCTGGGGAAGATGGCTGAGTCTGACTCGATTCGCCAAGGCCAGGCGTTACGCTTAATGGAATTACGGTCGGTACCAAAGGTGTATTTGTGGGCACAATTTCTCCAGCCTTATTTGCTGACGAAGAGGTTCCTCCTTGAGCAGTGTCCGAAGTCAAAGGTGGCGACGCAGCGGTCGTGGGAATCTCGGCTGTAGTGGAGTCTACAGGTGCAGTAGGTGTCTCTGTAATCGAAACAGGGGGCTTCGTCTCTGATGGGACTGTCGCTGCATCTCTAGTATCCGTTGCAGCCTCTGCTGGTGGTGTTGAGGAAGTCAAAGAATCGTGCAAATGGTCGAGATCGGACGTGTGTTCCGCTGGATTGAATGATCCACCTTCTCTCGAAGTTGTGGTATTCGAGAAGACGAATCGCTTAATCTCCCTCTTCAGGAACCGCGGCCTTTCTATATCATCGTGTGCCGGTGTTGGTACAGCAGCCGCGAAACCCAGAGCTGGCTCGAGAGCAGACAAGACAGCCAGCGAAGCCGCAAAGATGACTGTAGATCTTCGAATCATGGTTGATACGAGGAGTATTATCGGCGAGGAGATCTTTGCTACTAGATTGGATAGGACAAGAATATGTAGTTGACACCTTATGGCCTCGTTAGATTTGCTCAAAGTGAATCAACCGTGTTGATTTTGAGGATTCACTTACTGTCAGGGTTGGATACAAACGAGTGAACTTAACGAGTCAAGGTTGAAAAGATTGTATCTGTGATCAGACGTGTCAACTAAGAGCGCCTTGAGAGGGAGCGTGGGCGAGAATGTCGCGCGAAAGATATTGTGGGAGTGATGAACTTACTTCAGCAGCGGGCTGCAGATTAAAGAACGCTGGTAAAGAGTGTAAACGGCACAGAAGGCCCAAGAAAGACAGAGAGCGACTAAGCAGCCGCGGACGCGATGCCTTTGTTCCCTATAGAATGGCTTCGAGGTTGATGTTTTCTCAAATGTATCCCTTTGGACCGCTGGAGTCTTGAGGCGTCTGAGGCACCAAGTCCGGTGGCGAGATGAGGTATTCCCACTCTTTATTGACCCGACTGATTTCGACTATATTTGCATTTTCGCCTACAGTCTTTGACCCTTTTTCGCATGTGGCCCCCAAACAAAGGATTCCCAACCCTTGGCTGTAATTCGAGACCCGGTCTCGCGTGACCTGGCTGACGCCGAATCTCACGTTTGTTGTTCGAAGAGATTATTCCGGCGAAAGGGCGCTGACGTCCTTGTTCAAGGCCTGAGGTCGACGGAGGTAGTAGACGCAAGGGGCTCCCGAATTGCCAATAAGCTCCGATCTTGCCCAAAGCCTATGAAAAAAATATGGATATAGCAATTATCGCGACTGATGGAAATCGTACAATGAGCGTGGGAGCCGTGTATCCAGCGAGGCAAAGAACGTAGGCGACGACAGAGGTCGCGGAAGAGGGAATTGAGATTGAGTTGTTGGTGAGTAAGATTGCCCTTAAAAAATTTCCCTCCTTTCTTCTCCCCTATTACACCGCCAATTGTCTTGCCTGTGCGATGAGGGTGCACTTCTGCTGTCGGTCGGTAGATATGGGAGGGGGAGAGAGGTGATGGCGACTGGACGGTCTTGGTTGAGCAGAGAAGATGGGTTCGAGCCAGCTGTTGGAAGGAAATGAGGAGGGTGCTTACGCTAATCTGGGTAGAGTTAGAAGCAGCTTGTAGCAATAAGAGCGGCAAGGGTAAAAGCGACAAGGGCGGCACGGAGGATGTCTATCTATGGAAATTTCAAGTGGGCATCCCCCTACGATGTGCAAAGTGCTTATGCAGGCTATGCTTACTGAAAGCATGTCGCGCAGCAGAGAACGATAAAGAGTCTACTGATAGAATAATTGAGGTGTTTGTGGTCTCAACGGCCGTACTTCGTAGAGCGGTTTTCAGCGGCTATCACACCGTGCGTGTGGCTGCCATATGTTGACCTTACCGTTATTAAGTTCTTATTATTGCAGGCCAAGAGTGGTGAGAGGATACAATTGCAGAGGATCTATGGAACGTCCAACGGTTTCCGTGGTAGACTTTTCTAAAGGCAGCGAGAAAAGTCACCCAAGATTGTCTAGTCTTATGCATCTAGCCTTTCCCGCCCATTCGGAAGCACGGATTGCGCAAAAGAGTTTTGCCCTACGGATGAAAAGTGTGGTTGGACACATCTCAAGGCAAAGACCCACCACCAGGAGATATGTATCTCGCTGGCAAAAAGTCATATGCTCGTGGGAGCGATTGATCAATGTTGCGCGCTGCCTGAACATTTGGTGATTCATGACTGAATCCGTTGGTTAATCATTTGACTCTCCTTTAGTTCTAGGGGCGCAGCATGCGGAAAAGGCAGGGAACGCATCGGCGCCGAACAGGCATACAAGGCTGAAAAGCGGTGTGCTCGTCGTAGAGTAGACTGACTGCTTTGAGAGGACAACAAGAAAAAGAAAGCTTCCATGTTGACTTGGATTTTATGACTTCTCTTGTGCTCCTGGACGACCTGATCAAATTAAATCTGGCGTTTGGGGGACAAACTGCCTCATGAAAATGCACGGGTCACGGTAGCACTGCTAAATCTTCTTGGCTAAGGTACCCTAAGGTATGCAGTCTTGGCCAAAATAGGATCTTAACAGCTGCTGAGCTCCGCGCGTTGAGAAAGCTCATGAGCCTGTCACCGAGGTTTCAAAGGATGGATTCATCCTTCGCGCTTTCACTATAACACATTGAAAGCATGAGATCACCAGATGGCGAGCTTGGCGAGCTTGGCAAGCCTCAGCCCCAATCATGTGCTCGAACTAACCCTGTTCCTGACTCCACGAGGTTTCCGGACGCTACCGCCGAGGAGGGTGGCGTAAGGAGAGATCTACCTTACCACCTAAAATCTGTAACACGTTGAGCACATGGGATCGCTCCATAGCTCATGGCCAGCATCTACGAGTAGCCGTTTAAGCTCCGTATCATCACTTCGTCCTTCAAAACTGGTGGCGCTGAATTCATCATTCTTTGCATTGATCCTGTTATTAACTTCGCAACAACAATCGATCAGAAAATCCAACACAAAACTAGCCTTTGGGAATCCTGGTAGCGTTGACAAATATAAAGCAGTGCAACATGTTTCTTGACGTTGGAAATCTGCAATGTTCGCCCATGGCCTTTGTTCGTGTGATTTGTGATCTTACTGCACAAGGAAGAGAGGAGATGAGGGTTTAGCAGAAAGCAGAAGTCGCCCAATACTTAGAAACTAGAGGGTAGCCATATCCGCAAGGAGATTACGGGGGCGGTGAGGTTTAGTAAAAGATATATAATAAAGTTATAAAATCCACTAATTATATATATAATTATATATTAATTAAATATTCTATAATATTAATATCTTTTAAGATTTATATATATATATATAAATATAATATATAATATATAATATAAATATAATATATATTATTAAAATTATTTAAAAATAAAATTATTTAAAAATAAAATTATTTAAAAATAAAATTATTTAAAAATAAAATTATATTATATAATTTTTTCTACTACTCGCTAGTATAATAATTATATTTATAATATAATTAATAATATAATTATATTTTATTATTTCTTTTTAGTATAATAAATTTTTAAATTTTTATATATTCTTATTATTTTTTATTTATATAAATAATAGGAAAATTTAGAAGTTATATTTCTATAAATTTATATTATATTATTATTTATTAATTATTGATTTATAAAGTCGTTATTTCTATAGAGAGATTACGAGGGCGGTTAATAAGAGGTTAATATAATAATATATAATATAAAAGATATTAATAACAAGGTTATAGTATATATTTAATAGTAATAATTGATTTATTAACTAAGTATTCGTCTTGAACGAATAAGGATAGTTAATAACTTTCGTTACTAAGAAACTAACCTAGTATAGTAAGTACGGTATAGTCGTAATAATTATTATTAAATAAATAAAAGTCATCGCCCCGATAATATAAATAAATTAAATATTTAAAGAAGTGGTAGTATAAAGGGTATCTCTATAAAACGGCAGCGCTAGCATAGAGAGAATTCCATTAAACCGAAATTATTATAGTAGGAAACTTCGTTTATATTGAATATTTATTTATATTATTCTAGTAAGCTGGTTATAAGTGTCTTTATAATTCTTAATAACGTTAGGTATATATTATAGTTACTTTATAAATATTTATTTATTATCCTCGGGCCTATATCCCTTCTAACGAATAAGGTATTATATAATTATATTTTTAACTTTCTTAAATCGATATTATTACTTCCGTAATAACCTATCTATTTCCTATTCTTCTTCGTTATCGACGATAATCGGTGGCGGAGCTTTAGTATATTTTTTATACGGGTCCTCTTTTTATCTAATAGTAGATTTAAAGTAAACGACCGAAACTATATTATAAATAAATATAGTAGGTAGTAACTTAAGACGGTATATAAACCTACCGATATATTTAGTAATTTAAAAAGATCCGACGAATTATTAACTAGTCTTTTTAGATAGAACTCCGGCTATTTAATATCCTTTATATAAATATAAATAAATATAATCTCCAACTTTAAAGAATATCGGTTTATAGTAAATATCGTAATATTCCTTTATCCGGAGCGACGTAAAGGTAATAGTATCCTACGCGTCGATATATTCGGGACGGTAAACGATAGTAGGGAATACTTCGACTCGGTAGGTTTCTATTATAGTATTCTTTATTTCTATAATACTTAATCGTATTCTTATAATAGGATATTACGTATTACGGGAGGCTCTTATCGTTCCCGTAATAAAGATTCCTACGTTACGGAAGGTTTTAGGGATATTTATTATATTAAATTAAAAAATATTAAAATTATTAATATATAATAAATTAAATAGCTCCTTAATTTTAAAGTTATATAAAATCTCGGTAGGCGTTAAGCGGGTACTACTATATTTAATAAAGTTATTTAATATAACTAAAAGTTACGGTAATACTACCGGCTATTTATACACGTCGACTATTAATAAGAAGTATTTTAGGGTAATTTCGATAACCTCGTTCGACTTCTTAAATTATCCGTCGGTCTAAGGGTAATATATAATCGAATAAAGTATATTAATATTTAACTCCGTTATAATTTACTTCTATAACTACCCGATAAATCGAGTATCTCGGTCGTTAATAATTACTAACGGAAGACCCTAATTTAATAGTAGAAGTTTTATTAGTAGGCGGTAAATTTATTAAAGTCCGCTTTAAATTACTTTACTCGTAATTAGCGTTACTACTTTATTAAATTTATATATAACCGATATTATATAATCCTCGCCGGTAGAAGCTTCTAGTAGAGCGAGGATAAAATTAATAATAATAGTTTTAAAGGGCCTATACGGCGAGTAAATTAATTATAACGAGTTATAAGATTAATACCTAGGCGTTTAATATAACTAATAATAAGAGTAGTATCTAAGGTACTCGTATAACTTCGTCGATATATTAAATATATAGATACTATATATAAACTTCTTATGAGTTCTAGTATAATTAGGATATTTTATTTTATTATAAACTTTTTAGAAAACCTTATACTCTAACGCCGTTAGTAGGTACAGACGAAGACTATAATTATATTCGATATCGTCGAAATAGAGTAACCCGTTAATAAGTTTATATAGTAGTTTGGTTATATTCTTACCGAGTGCGGCGTTCTTTACTATTATAGTTATAATCTTAACCTATCGTCCTTCTACTTCGTAACTATTATATACGCTACTTTTAAAGTCTTCGCTAATAGCGATAATATTAACTAGGAAAGTAGTAAGTACGTTTAAAATTAATTCGTCTATTTTAGGACGATGTAATTAACTAGTAAAGTATAATAAAGTATCTAGAACGATATTCGCTTTATTAAATTTATACCTTAATTTAATTCGGAATCTTTATAGATATTCCGACGCGCGGATTAACCTAAGGTTTAGCTTCTTAGTAGAGGTAGTATTTATAAATATCTATCTTATTATACCTATAATAGAAGTATGGTCGGTATAGATAATTATAGTAATATTAATAGTTTTTATAAAATAACGAATCTTCTTTATAATCTAAACGATATTAATTATTTTAAGTTCGGTTAACTAGTACTTTATCTCAACCGAGGTTAATTATCTCGATAGAAAAAGAATAGGTTATAATAATTTCTACTTCGGTACTTTAATAATATTGTTATTTTTAATATAATATATATATACCCCGAATCCCTATTCCTTACTAGTATCTAGATTAATAAATAACGGTCTCTTTAAATTAATATAATATAGTATAATAGGACTCGCGAAGAGCTCCTATAAATATTTATAAATATTAAACTCCGCCGGCGTAGGTATATCGACGAAAGATCTCTTTATTATAAATTTACGAGTATTACCCCGTATACTTTTACCCTATAAATTTCGATAGTATTAATTTAGTAATATTTTACGGTTTTATAAAAACTTAATTATTACCGCGTAGTATAAAATATATTATTTTAAATAATTTATTATTCCGAGGTAATACTCTAGCGCCTATAGTATTCGGGGAAACTAAAGATTCCGTATAATTATTAATTTATCCTTAGTTATAGTAAGGCCTAGAGTATTAATATATTAATTTAATAACTAGGCGGACGGATAACTAAAGAAAGACTTTTTAATAAAAATATAAATATTTATATCCGATAACGTTTAGAATACTAGTATTAAATACTCGACGTATTCTAATAAGAATTTAGAAAAGATAATAATATTATTTATATATACTCGACAGAATTTTCGGTATAGACGTAGTATACGGTCGATTATTCGTTAAATATAAATAGGCGAGTTCCGGTAGTTTATAACGGGGATATTAAATATCTCTTACCCTTTATATATAGTTACCGTAAAACGGTATCGATAATATCGCTTTATTTACTATTAATAGAAGAAGGCTACCGCGTCGATAATTAAAATATATATAGTATTTAATAAAAGTGCTAGGATCTTAGTTTAGATAAAGACTAGATAAATATTAAATATTATTATTTTATTAAGAGTTTTAATATTAATAACCACGCGTTCTTTAGAACCGGAGGTAGTATCTTTTTATATAACGAAATAAAGGAAAGAAAACGGTATTATTATAATTATTTATTTTATTCGGCCCTACTAATGTAGTTTATTAAAAACGCCGTTAATAATATTTTTATTATACTTTCCTAGCGGATAAATACGAGTTTAACCGGCTTTATAAATCTCTTTCTAGTTATCAATAAAAGGAATCTCTATTTATTCGGATTCCGGGATATTCGTTATATTTCTAGTATCTTTCTATAGATCTAGAAACGAATCGACGACGTCGGTAATAATAGAGGCGGAAGTATCGTCTTTATAAATCGTAGTATTTATAGGGTATAGAGTTTCTAGTTTAAATAAATAAATATTCGATACCGCGGAAAACTTCGGTACCGCGGAAGCCTCTCGTGAGGTTTATTTTAATAAAGGCGAATGATACTCTAATAAATTTAATAGAGTAAACGTTAAATTAGAAGTTATAAGGCCTAGATAAATAATATTCGATATTATCGAATTAAATATACGGGGAGTTATTACTATATTAAAAGTTATTACTATAATAAAACCGGTCTTAAAGTAGGATTTAATTAAAAACTTCGACGCTAAAGTCTTAGATAGCCTTATAGTTAAGTTAGTATATAAAGTATCTATTTAAAAATATCTAGTTATTTCGTATTTAACTACTTTCCCTAGCCTAGTATATCGGTTAATAATTATAGGAAGATCGGTATTATTCCGGACTATAATCCTATCCATATTATAATTAACGATATACGCGGTTACTATTAATATATTAAACTAAGATAGTTTAAATAGTAAATTATAATTATAGGGTAAATCCAATTTTATAGACTTAACTATAATAGCTATATTTAAATATACTAGTACAATATAGCGGAATTTATTAATTATAGTAGTATCTATTCTAGCGCCTTTCGTAATTATAGAAATAGGGATCTCAAGGTTACTATAAGATATAATAATAACGAGATCTTTATTAGTATTAATTATAATTCCTTCCGGCTTTATAATATCGATACCTATTAAAATTTTAATAAATAAATTATCGACGATATATAGTTTCCTAGTAATTAAGGCGATCTTATTATTCTTATTAAGAATATATATAGGAATAATAACGAATTTATTAATATCGTAGTTATTCGATCCTAAGCCACGGATTTTTATAGTCGTAAATATTTTACGGATCTTAACTTATAGGCCTAGTTTTATAAATTTCGTAAGAAACTACCGGTCTATAAGGTTTATAGTATATTTAGTATCGAAGTAGAATTTATAGAGTTAACTATCTAGTTCTACGGAGACCTCGATAGTAGTATAACGATAACTACGGAATATATAGCCGCGGGCAGGTTTATTAATAGAAGTAGATTTAATAACTTATTTCGCCGAGAAGATAATATTTAGCGGAGCGGAGTTTAATAAAGAGGAATCTAATAAAGCGGAATTCGCTAAAGCGGAAACGGGATAAATTACTATAGTCGAAAATTAATACTATCGAATATATTTATATAACTTATTATTAAAAGAGAAGGGCTAGTTATATAAACGGTAAATTATTTTATTAATAATATTAGTTACTTTAGTAATAAAATCTTGGCCGATAAAAAGATTATTAACCGTCTCGTTATAATATTTCTTTAAATCGACGGCGTTATTAGTATATTTACTAGCCTACGCCGTACTTTAATAGAAAATATCTTCTTAATTATTATAATAACTATCTTAGTTTTCGTTATAAAGGCTTTCGGTCTAACGGAAGGTTTTTATAAACTAATCTTCGTCGTAGCCGATATCTTTAGTAATTTCTTAATCTTTAGTATAATAGGCCCTTTAGGTTAAAAAGGGCTTCTTAAAAGAATTTTTATTAAAACTTTTTTTTACTCTAGAGCCTTAGTCTTAATTCCTAGGAGGGAATATCTTTTAATTAAGTAACGGATTTAAACTTCCGTTTATTTTTTATAATTACTTTCCGGGAGGTAGTAAACGGTTAGAGTTCTACTATTATTATAAGTTAATATTATTTTAAGAAGAAAATAACGAAAAAGGCCTATATAAGTTACTTCCGTAGGAAGTATTATTACTTTTATAAAAAAGTATACCGCTATATAAAGATCTAAAGCCTTCGGTAGGACAATAAGAAATAAAAAGTTAACGAAAGTTTTAAAAGTTTTAATATTAATTATAATACTAAGACTAATATTATCCGTAGCTACTACTATTACTATTACGATTCGGCGGAACCGATCGATTATATTTATCCGACTTTCGGGATACTAAAGCCTACTATTTATATTTATAATTATCGAGGCTCGTTAGAAAGTTATTAATAATAGTATTATTATCGGGCCTCTTAATATCACGTCGTAGTTTAAAGTTAATTCCGTTATAAATAATATTAAACTAATTTTATAGTAGCGATATTCCCGTATCTTTAGTAGACTTTAAAATCTTCTATATATATTTATATAGTTTACGACGGTTATTAATATCTCTAATAAAATAGCGTTCCTTAAGGATAGTGTTAATAGTTATATTCGATAACTCCTTAAATCTTCCCGTTAATAACTAGGTCTATTTTATAATATTAATATTAATAGCGCCGTATTTCGATAATCTCTTCTTAGTATTTAAAAGCTCAGCGGTATACTATTCTAAAATAATACCGCGGAGGTAAATTTAGAGATTTTCACGTATAATAATATCTTTAATAATTATTAGGTCCTTAACTCGCTCGATAAAAAAATATATATCGCGGAAATAAATATCTTTACTAGTATACTCGAGGCTAGACCCTATACTAGTAAATTTACTATTATATATAAAGTCGAAGAATCCGAGTTTAATTATATTTTACTTCGATATAATAGAAATAATATTATCGCTTTAAGAGCCTTATGGGCCCTACGGTCCTAATAGTTTAAAAGGGCCTACTAGAGGTATTATTATAAAATTTACGATAAAATTACGAAGTTTTATAAATTATATTTTATTAAAGCCCGCGTTTATTATAGTCGAGGATTATTAAGATTATTGGTTAGGTCCGAGGGGTCTTTAATAAATTACTTCTTTTATAAAAATCTATCTAATAGAATATCCTAATAATAATATCGAATATAATAATAACGAAGAAGGCGCTTACCTAGAGCTCGGTAGAGACGAAGGAAATATATTCCTAGTTAATACTAGTACCTTAAGAGATTATCGAGTCGCTTAAGTACTAATTTAAAAATATATTATAGTGGTATAAAAAGTAGTAATATTAATAATTTAATCGCTTAGCTAGCTCGGTGCCTTTATAAATTTTAACTATACTCGTTACTCTCGAGGATTAAGACTACGAAGGGGCTAAGTAGGCCGGAAATTCCGCCGAATAAAATAATTAATAATATAACGAGTAATATCGTCGACCTCGCCGGCGAAAGTATGGCCCGATTATATAAATTCGTCGAGCTAGAATACTAAGACTACGGTATTACGGCTAGCGATATTACTAGACGTTACAATAATAATTTTACGAAAGTAAGAAAGTTAAAAGTTAATAAATTAATAATTCTTTATAATTTACTCTTTCGACTTTAAAGACAGAAACTTAGTACTTTTATAAATAAATAAAACGTAATGAATAACCGTATATAAAATTTATATAAGAAATAATAATATATAAGGACTTAAATAAGGTTGAGTTTAATATAACTCCGGGTTATCTTAACGGCGCTTCTCCCCTTTAAGGAAAGTCGATATTTAACCGATTTTATTAAAGATATAATATGGTTCTAGGCGAATTATATAATAAATTCGCTAAAACCGAAGACGTAGTTATAGTAATACCTATTTTCGTAGGCTAGTACCTCGTAGCGGAAGCCTTTAATAGTCGTATTAAATGGCTAGGTATAATACTTTAAAGTATAATATTTCTGTCCTAAATACTAGCGTAGTAGACCTCGGTATAACGGGGTTACTAGGCTAGATACTTCGGTAAAGAAAAAGAAGGTAGTGTTCTATCCTAACGAAAGAGTAGATTCTATTCCACCGAAATAAACTAGTAGAAGAGATAGGGTGCGGATAATGGACGCTGTCGAATAATTCTAGTTCGACGAACTAGTACTACTATAACGTAGTAGCTAGTAGATCGAGACGTCTATCTAGTAGAATATAATACTTAATAAGACGTTAATACCGTTACTACTAATTAATAAGATTATAGTATATATTTAATAGTAATAATTAATTTATTAACTAAGTGTTCGTCTTGAACGAATAAAGATAGTTAGTAGTTTTCGCTATTAAGGAACTAACCTAGTATAGTAAATACGGTATAACCGTAATAATTAATTATTCTATAGAGGATTTGGCTTTAATATATTAGAATCTTAATATTATTTTAGTTTCGATAAAGCTAGCGGTAAAGCTTAGCCCGTTATTTTAGTAAATATTTATAATAATACTTTTATTAAAGTCTACTCTATAATAGATTACTCTTTTTAAAAAAAAGAAGTTAACGCCCTCGTTAATATATTTATATAAAGTATCGTAAATGATAATATAGATAGCGTTTATATATAGAAGTAAATAAATAAATAATATATATTTTAAATTATTAATCGATTACGGGTAGACCCGTAGAGTCTTAAAATTTAACGTAGAGTCGTAAAGTTTAGTATTAAAATCGCGATAATAAGATAAAGTAATAGGGAAGTATAAGAATAATATAAATAACTAGTAATAAAAGCTATAATATTAATAAAATAAAGGCGTATATATATAATATTATAAAAGTATTAATACTAAAGAACTAGGGCCTTAAATATATATTAGAAAAATAAAATCTTAATATAAATTTAATTAGTTAAGGAAAGTCGTTTAACGATATTATTAGAATTAAAATTATTTTAGCGCGGAGCTAGTCCCGATTCGATTAAATAATTATATAATTAATATATTATCCGAAGTTTTTTCTTTTATAAATATACTACTTAATTAAAAAGTAGCGATAACGAGAAGTATATATTTAAATTTATATAAAGAAATATATAAATAATATATTATTAAGATATTCGAGTTATATAATTTTTATATACGATTAAGCGAATAATTTAAAATTATTAAAGAGTAATTTTACTAGTTCTCGATATAATATCTCTTTAATATTATTATAATACCCGTACTCTAAATAGAGCTCGATAGATAGATTTAATATAATAGTTATTTCCTAGTAAAAATAAATAAAGGGTAATAATATAAAAGGAAAATATAATTATATTTCTAGAATTATCGACTTTAGAAGAAGAATTTGGCTTAGTATTTAACCTCCTATTTATATTCTTTAATAAATTCGTCCGCGAAAACGTTTTTAGTATTTATTTAATAATCTTATATAAATCCCTAGCTTTTTTAGGATAAGAGGTATTCGGTAGTATAAACCTTCCCTTTTTTAATAACGCGGTTATCGAGGATATATTTTAATTTTTATTCTAACTTTAAATCGTCTCGTTTAGTTTCTATTACTTTAGGGTTAATAGGTCGTGAATATCTAAAAGAGTTTTAATCTAATAATAAATACTACTTTAATTATATTATTAAAAATATATTATAGATTTTTTAATTTTCCGAGATATTAAAATAGTATACGAGTTTACCGATATAATTAAAAACCTTAAATAACCTAGTTATTTATTAATTATATTTACGACTAGTAAATTTATTTACTAGAATATTATAATCTTTATATAAATATAGTAAGGCCTAGTCTCTTTTATAGAAATATTAAGAGTAATAAATATAATTATAATACTCTTTATTATATATTTAAATATAAATAATTATATCCGAAGTTTAAATATATATTAATTTTCTTAATAAAATATTATTCTCTTGATTTCCTAGATTTAACGCGTTATTAATAATAAAACGAAAAGTTATTTTATTTAGAGTATAGTTAACAGGTTAGGAAAACGTATTATTATATTATATAATTATAAAAAATAGTACCTCTTTCTAGGTTTTAGAATTTTATAAAGTAGTAATCTAGAATTATAATATAACTTTAATAATTTAATTTATATACTCGTTTAATTTATCCGTTTATAGGTAATAGGTAATAAAAAATATTAAATTTATTTTAAATTTATTAAATAGAGCCTTTCATCGAGTATTTATAAATTTATAGTCGCGGTCGGAAAGAATAATCTTTAAAATACTTTAATCCACTAAATATAAACGATATAAAAATATATATATTTATTACTTTATTTTTTATATTAATCTTCCTAGAATCGCGGTTACCTTTCGAGAAAATTTATATATAATAATTATAATATTATCGAATTCTTCCTACGAAAGGGGTAAGGTTAAGATAAAATCGATAAAAATTATATAAAAAGAAGAGAGCGGTATAAGAATAAATTATAATATTTTATAAAACTTATACCTAAGAGTACCGAATAATTAATATTATAAATAATATTATAAATACTCCCCTATATCTATAAAAGTATAAGCGACTCCGAGAATTTTAATTTATTTAGAGTATTTAGGCCCGCTTACGAGCGCTAAAAATACTCGCGGCCACTTAAGATTTTTAGACTCGCTTACGAGAATATTTATTATTTACGAGTATTTATTAACTATATTAATCGCGTTTATAAATTATATCTTTATAATATTAATATAGCCTAGATTCCTCGTCTCGTTTAAATTATTTGAATATATACCGATCCTTATTAAAATATATATAATATTCGATTTTATATTATAAATTAATCGCTTATAGTTATTTAGTAGAATTAAATATATAAAATCTATTTTAGATTTCTAACCTAGGTTTTAATTTAGGATATTTATTATTTTTATATTATTATAATTATTATTAAGAAATTACTTTTAATCTTAACACCTCTACTATTTTTTCTATATTATTAATTTAGATATTTATCCTAACCTAACTATTAAAGAATTCTATTTAATATATTAATTAGCGCGGTCGGCGAGTATTTATTATAGTATATAAATATTTTCCCCGCGAGCGCTATAATTTTATTAATTTAATAAACTTTCGTTTATTTATCCCGTAATTATATTTAAATTATTTCTCTTAATCTCGAGCCCGCGCTTTATTTTTAACGGAAAGATATATACCTACGTATTTTTCGCCCTTATTAAAGTCGCGTAGGTATTTATTATATTTATATCGTTATTTTAAGGAACGGTCTTTCCTCTAGTATTAACCAAAAGGTATATTAATAAAATAAAAATTTATAAAAACCTATACTTAAATACGGAGAACGGGTTTTAAAAATTATATATTTAAAAAAGACTCTATAAAGATACCCGTTATAGGCGGTATTTATTATAATATTATAAAATTTAATTACGTATATCGGTAAAGCGGTAAGCCCGTATTTTACCGAAAAAGACG
>JAABUS010001559.1_pt1 | contig 49130 bp, 46 predicted proteins | sample 5560161 | NCBI WGS metagenome assembly JAABUS01 (sample SAMN10711885, study PRJNA513376) | rock metagenome | isolation source: Antarctica rocks | place: Antarctica: Victoria Land, Trio Nunatak nord | collected 2016-01-04 | reverse complement strand
CGGCTCCATCTGCCTCTTCCTCCAAGGCAACATCCCAGACGCCGGCATCCCCGGCTTCCTCATCAAGCGCAAGATCGCCGAGCTTGCCGCCCACGGCTGCAAAATGTGCGGCAGCGTTCCCCTTGGTCCTTCAAACAATCCAGCCACGCTCGGGATATTGACCTCCAATTACGTGACAGACAAGGGCTGTCAGGGCCTCTGTTCGCCAGGAAATACGACTGATCCGGTCGTCCAGCAGGCGCCGGTGCCGGCTGTGGCGGCGGGGAACCAGACGACTGCGACCACGGCTAATCCGGCGGAGGCGGGGCCGACGGAGGATCCGCAGACGAGGATGCATCCTTGGTATACCGCGAACCCGGGAGGGAAGCGGGGGGTCTAGCCGGGAGAGGTTGCTGGCGCTGTCTTTCTTCTACCGTCTATTAACCGGGAATTGGTTCTTGTATAGGAAAAAAGCTGCAGAAGAGGCGATCGCGATGGATGCGGACTTGACGGTATAAGGCAGGTTGAGGCGGCTGGTTGGAGATGGGCGTACCTGCTCGAACGGGTACACATGCTGGAGTGGGACGCAGCGAGTGGGCATCTGTGCTTGGAACGGACTTGTGAACATAACGTGCAGTCTAACTGCTCCGCTCTCAAGCTACGAAACAAGCCATCAAGGAAGAATCTGCAGCGAAAACTTGAAACAGTTCGTCACACCCAACTGCAAGCTCGGCATTTCACCACCAGAACCTTTCGATATAAAATAAACCTCAAAAACTTCTTCCAAGGCCTTTAAGAAACCTTTGTATCTACGTTCTTTACCCGTCTCTTTCTTCATATAGATAAACCTTTTTTCTCACACTATATTCCTTAATTCTCACATTGTTCTTCGTCTTCAACATCATTTCTCTAATCATGATATACTAATCTACACGAAAGACGATGCAGTAATAAACCACCTTCGCCACACTCGACTTTTTCATCTCGACTTTTCACCGTTGTACGACTGAATCAGAGTAGACCTCTCTTTTTCAATATTCTTGTTAAAAGAAAAAGAAAAAGGATTTATTCAGTCAAGCTCGAGGGCCTTACACAAACCACCCGACGTCAAATATCTTCCCACACTATCCTTCAATACCTCAACAACCCCAACCCACCCTCCCCAATATCCCACCAACCACCCCTTCCATCCCCAGCAATCCTCCAAAAAAAATACATGAAAATAACTATTTCTTCGCTTCAACAACCCTGTCTCTTCGATCCCAACCCCTCACACCGCATATCTGTATCACACTGTATCGAAGTCCCAGACTTCCTTCTCTTTTGTCTCGCCGGGATGCGATGGATCGAGGAGAAAAGAAAGATGAGATGTTGGAAGATGAGGTGTGATTTTCTGGCTCCTTCTTGCTCTCTTTTCCAACTTTATTTTTCCTTTTTTCGTTCCTTCGCACTCTTCGGCCGCCCCCACCTCCTACTCACTCTCCCTCCTTCCAAAACCGCTTCACTTCTTCCCTTCCTTCTTTCCAACCACCATTCTCATCATCTATAACAAACACTCTTCTAAAGCTCAAAACGAACCTGCATCCTTCCTTCTCAATATCTACGTATTATTCTGCAAGTCTAAACCAGTTTGAAGAATCGATATATTATTTACTTGAGCGAGGTGATCAAGATTGTGGGGGGGGGGGGAGGGGGGGTTTCGAAAGGGGGATTAAAGAGTATGAGAGGATGAAAAGACGAGAAGATGAAAACACTTTTTGCACGAGGGTCGTAAAGTGAAAGGATGAGGACTTTCAAGAGTGTGTTGGAAAACAGGGGAGTTGGTAACCAACCTTCGCCTCATAGTTGCTGGTAAGGGCTGGGGCTCGCTATGTATGTAGTAGAGTCTTTCGGCTTCCACCTCCTAGATAGGTAGGTAGTCTTCTAACTGACAGCAGCAACCAGAATATCAATAATATGTATGCTCTCATGTGACATCGTATTCCAACACACGTTTGACGGGCGCGCAGTGAGCCTGCGATGATTTAAGAGCGACTTGGTCGGTATTTTTCGGAATTGGTTTATGCTGAAGAGGCGGCGATCAAAGAGACGATTGTTTAGGTTCGCCTTGTTCGCTATCATCGGTGTTTACTGCTGCATGGAAGATCTCTTCTTATTTCCGAGACGATGTTGGGATACCTCCGTAGAGCGAGCTTTATCATCAGAGTTGAAAAGCCGAGCCTAAGTCCGTCTAATCTCCATTATCTTCATTGTGAATTCCTCGAGAATTTATCATCATTGCGCTTGGGTTGCTTTACCAGCGCCGCGTCTATTTATCTACAAAATCTACTACGACTCGCTTTACAGGCACATCTCTCGCTATCTCGATTTAATTCTTGTCTCTTCGCCTCCCACTCAGTTCAAACCACTGAACAAACCCGGACACCATGCATACCGGCGACCACGCCCTCATCGGCGCCGCGGCCAACATCCCCACCAACCCCCCTCAACCCATCATCTCCTTCAGCCCCGTCGTCCTCCCCGCCCCAGGCCGTCCCGCCGAACTCCAGCTGCGCGTAACGGTGCCCGCAACCGGGGCCGCCCTCCCGATCATCCTCCTCGCGCACGGCCAGGGGCGCAGCAACTCGCTCTCGTCGCTGGAAGGGTACGCGCCTCTGGGCGAGTTCTGGGCGGCGCACGGCTTCGCGGTGCTGCAGCCAACGCACCTGAGCTCGGCGTTCCTGGGGCTCAAGGCGCCCGAGGGCCAGGAGCTGTTCTGGCAAGAGCGCGCCGCGGACATGGTGCGGATCCTCGACAACCTCGACCGCGTCGAGGCGGCCGTGCCGGGGCTCACGGGCCGTCTCGATCGCACGCGCGTGGCGGTCGCGGGCCACTCGGCCGGCGCGTGGACCGCCGCCATGCTCCTGGGTGCCAGCAATACGGATCCGCGGGACGGGTCCACGTGGTATAAGCCCGACACGCGCATCAAGGCGGGCGTCGTCCTTGCCGGCATCGGAAACGGCGGCGCGGATCTCTCAGACTTCGGGAAGAAACTCGTCCCCTTCTATGGCCCGAGCTTCAGCAAAATGGCCACGCCCGCGCTCGTGGTGCACGGCGATGAGGACGTGAGTCCCCATTTGACGATCCGTGACGCCGACTGGCATGCCGACCCGTACGCGCTTGCTCCGGGGCCGAAAGATCTGCTTACGCTCAAGGGCGCAAAACATGGGCTCGGGGGTATCAGTGGGTGGGATGCGGGCGAGACGTTGGATGAGAGTCCGGAGCGGTTGGCGGTAGTGCAAAGGATGACGTGGGCGTATTTGAGGAGTCAGCTCTATAAGGGAGATGGGGCTTGGGCAGAGGCATGTAAGGCTTTCGACGGGCTTGAGGGGCAGGGGAAGGTTGAGAGTAAAAAGTGAGCGAAGTTTTCGCTTTCATGCTTGGACCTCTTCCGCCACTTTCGTCTTTTATCGTGCAAATTTCGTGCGGGTCTTGAAAATGAAACTGTAGCTGCAGGATCGAACTGAAATGATTGAAACACTGTGGCGTTCAAAGGTTGCATATCACGGGCTTGCGATCATTCAGACCGTCAATATGATGGCTATGCCACAGATTCGGATTCGGGGGTAGAGTTAGTTCGCTGAATGCTTCGTTGACCGCTCCTCTGCCCTCTGCGCCAAGAAACGTGGCCTGGCCATCCACAACCGCGTTTCTAGGCTAGTGAATTCGTGCGGAATGTTTCGCGATCATCGTGCCCGGGCCTGTCCCATTCTTTGCTCTGGCGAACGAGAACATGTCTTTACACAAATCTACTCAGTATATTCTGCAAAATAGCACGCAGACCTGTACATACCGGTCAAGAAAAAAAAGGACTTCTGCTCATCCTAAATCGTGAAATAGTCGGAGGGACGGGGGGGGGTAGCCCGCCGGAATGCCGCTACTCGCTGTGTCTGGTGTTGAATGAATGCACCTGCACTCTTTTGATTTGTTTTTGCGCCTTTCGTGCAGACTGAGGCTCAGGAAGAAAGGCGTATCGAGTAACTCTTTTCCTCCAATGTATTTGGTAAGCACGCTGCTCCTGGTTTGAGTGGATGGTGAAGAGCTCTTCAAGTGTCTCATGATCCCTGAACGCGCGACGTTCAAGGAACATGACGGGATATGATAGAAGAGGGTTCTGATAAAGAGGGTCAGGATATCTCCCTTCGGCAAAAGCATGTTGCGGCCTACCAAAATTAGCCTAAATTCAAAAGCGTTATGACTGCGAGATACGATTACCTTCTAGTGTGCGATGATACGTCCCTTTATACATTAGTCGAATGGCGTTCAGAAAACCCTTTTACAGCCCACCTATTACTGCACTGACATGTAAATCTCGAAATACTTTCGTTGCTGATCATATACATATATACATCTATACAAATACAAAGATTCCCCCGTCATAAATGTTCTTTTCTTTTTTCTTTTTTCTCTTTTGTTTAATTACAAAACACAAATCGCATTCGGCGGACTGGCGACCCCACCGGGAAAATTCAGCGGCGCGCTCGTGAAGAAGCAACTCCATTTCTGGTGTTTGCGGCACGTTTCAGCGAGCTCTTCGAGGTTGAACATTTCGCCAATGGGGGTGCCCCAGAGGGCGAGGAGGACGTCGTGCAGACCTGTAGATCGAGTCAGCCAGATTTGGGTTTCGTGGTCAAGGATATATTCGAATAGGGGATACGGACGATACCGCTCATCCGTCGCGGGCCACGCCTCGAAAACATTGGCATCCCCGCCCACCGCTGCAAAATGCTTCTCCCACAACCATTCTACGCTCTCCCGCGTCCCCTCGACCCCAGCCCACTCGCTCCCCAGCTCCGTGCCTCTTCTCCGCTCGTCGAAGCTCGCCTCGCTGTGCCATTTCACAAACCCGGAGCGCACCAGTAGGATGTCGCCGGTGCGGAACTCGGTGCCTTGGGATGCGGCGACGGCTTCGAGGTCGGTGTGCGAGATGGCGTGGCGCGTGGTGGGATCGTAGGTGATGTTGTGGGCTTGGGCGTAGGAGAGGTAGTCGAGGAGGATGGCGCGCCCGACGATGCCACCGTTCTTGGTCCATTCTATTGTTCTGTTAGATCCGTGTGTGCGTACTGGTAGCTGGTTTTACGAAGTTGTTGTGGAGGAGGGGTAGGGCAAAGGGATTTTACTGTCAATCCCATTGCGCATCGATGAATTCGGGGCTGTAATGTCGGCGTGTGTAACTCCGTTGTAATAAAGCCCTGTGGGCTGATGCGCCCAGTGCCTGAACCCATCCCATTGACTCCCGCTCTGCGTATTCATGCTAATCTCATCATCATAGCCCGTCCAATCCGGCAAAGCCGTGATCTGGTGCTCCGGCGGTTTTCGATGCGAGTGCGGCGTCTCGCAGTTATTCAAAGGCCAGTTTATCGCTACGCTGATACCTACCTGGATCTCCTCGCGGGCAGAGCGTATGACGTCGGGGGTGAGGAGGTTCAAGGTGCCCAAGTCGTCCTTGTGACCAGGTGTGTCCCAGAGACCCCAGGCGCAGCCATGGGGCATTCCAGGAACGGGAGGGATAGACTTGTAGGAGGGGAGACGGTGAGGTTGCTTGGATGGTACAGCGTGGATGGTTCTCACGCCATTTGATTTGTTGGTGGTTTGCGCATCGACAGGGACTCCATTGCCGCCATCAGGGTTGTTGTTCGGTGGGTTATCGTTCGCCATGGTATTTTAAGACGATCTTTGAAGATTGAGGCTCAAACCATACGATTGTGATCTCCATCTCGATCCTGGGGTGTGGGGTTTGGGGTTGATTTTGTTCCCTGACGACTATTCGTAAGTGAAGATGTCATTGGGGATATTCTCGGTTATCGGGTTTCTTGATAGCCGAAAGTGGCTTTGTGGCCTAGATTATTAGGCCGCGGCTTCACGTTCCAGGCCTCATACAGGCTATGGCGCTTTGAAGTTATCACGGCGCATTCGAAGTGGTCATCTGATGAGAGCTGTAGTTTGTCCATGAAGGAATTCTTCTGAACGATATTATCCTTGGCGCGATACGAAGTTGGCGACCTGGTAACAATAGGTATAGCCTCGTCAAGCCGTTTCACTTGTTTGATAGGGTATCTTTGACGGCTATGCTATTAACTTGGAAGACGAGTCTTCATGAATTCTCGTGCTGCGTCCGATAGTAGGCCTAGGACGGGTAGATAGGCTCACTGGAGATTAGGACCGTCCAAGTAGGAAGCTCCATGGTCCATCCTGGGCATGCTGCTCCCAAGATCGAAATGGTTAACGAGCCATAGGTCTTCGTCGCGGACTGTACTCCAGTCGGTTGAGAAATTGAGGGGGGGCATCAAGAGATCCTGAGGTTCCCAGGGGATATATCCGGGTAAATGATTGGTCTGATAAGTTGGAACTCTTGATGAACTGGGGGTTGGTTGCGGTAGTTGGTTCGAGTGCATGGTACCTGGTATCATATTCGGCTGGTTTAGGGGCTGTACATTGTTCTCGTGAGCAGGCCGCGTCAAGGCATGAGCCGATGCTCCACTTGAGCGTCTTGCTGAACGATGCTGCCTCGGGGTCTCATCTTGTTCATGGATTCGGCGGACAATCTTGGTAAAGAGCAGGAAGATCCAACCGCTGACTGGCCAGGAACTCTGCAACTCCCGGAGAGCTATCATGCAAAGCTTGAGCTTCACAGAAGCCAATTGCTGAAGAACTGCATCTTCGGATTGAAGATTTACTGCTTGCATGCACATTGCGGCGAACAAGCTAGGGATGATGTGGATCGGGCAGTGCTGGATGGAATTGGAGGCTAGGAGATCTTCAACAATCCGTGCCATTTGATTTGAAGCAGTCATGGCCACCCGGTGCGACGAATCTCGTGACGGCGTTGAAGGGTCCTCTGAGGTTCTTGTCCGATGTGTTAAGATCTTAAACCAGCTGTTTTCGGCCTGTGTTAGCGTAGAAGATTGAAAAATCTTGGAAGTGCAGTACTTGCCTAAAAGCGACATGAAGCATGCTTGTCCATAAACATTCCCGGATTCGGCCAAGCTGGAGTTCCTGAGGTAGCTGAGTCTCCCATTGCTGCAGCATATCTTCACAGATTTCGAGCGTATCATTGGTGGGTAGGGTTCCATCAGATCGGTAGGGCGCTTTCTCAATAATGCGCTCTACAATCGTCGAAAGTTTGGTCAAATGTACGGCATACAGCACATGAACCTTTTCCTGGTGACCAAATCCGTATGGTTCCGAGTCCTCTTCAAAATCGGAATCCTCGAGTGGCTCAACGTCAGTGTCGCGCAGGTGTATATGGACCGGCCGACCCAAGGCGGCCGCCGCATGCTTATCCTCCGCAAAGAGTGACCACCAGATTTTCTTCCATAGCCGCTGATCTCTTTGAGTCATGTCTGATGCACGAGTTGATCGATGCATCCCCAAGGTCAAAGCCAGACTAATGGCGTTTCCAAGCCAATGCCATGTGTCTTTCTGATCCATTGGGGTTGCCCACCAAAAGCTCATCAGAAAAAGCGCTTGAACAATGGTTACCTTGTCAAGTTCATGATCTGCATCATAAAGCGCTTTCGTGCGCTTGAAAAGTGTCAATCGAGCCTCGGATCTGGACTTGAAACCCGCCTTTTTCAGCACCGAAAGATCGCAATGACCTGCAGCCATGAACAAAACGGCTTGAAGTAGCAGCCACGATGGGGGGTTTCTTATGTCGACAAAACGAGCTGCAAAATCTTGTGGGTCGAGAATGGGATAATGCGGCTGGACGCATCTAAAGTAGGTGCGATACAATTCATGGCAGACGTCCAGCGAGGGGAGTTCAAAAGCACCTTGCCGTCGCAGTAGCTCCATTGCGAGGCCATCTACGCTTCTTGATCTGTTGGCGGAGTCACTCGCAGCGTCGACTGGGACCGGGAAGTGCAATTTTTGTGCATGTTGCGGTTCTGAGCTGCTTTGGTGTAGCAGGTACGTTAGATTGAACGTCTCTCCCAGGTAAATGACTTGGCCACCTGGCCTCAGCACCTCTCGTCTTGTGCTTGGACTTGTCCTGGTGTCAAGCATTTGGGCATACAGCATCTCGGGGCCTTCGGCGTCGTCGCGGCCCTCGGATTTGTCCACAGACGGACCCGGAATCCCTTCGCTCAAGCATCCTCGGGCTGTTGACGTGGGAGACTCTCCCACGGAAGATGTGCCACTTGGCTCGGAAGTCACATGCGTTTTCAAGGGCGCCGGTCTCGTTTGGGAGGCGTCGCTTTCCGATTTTCTTTTGCGGCCTCTCTTGGAATCGATTAGCTGACATGCATTCCCTAGCCCTGCCTTTTCGCAGTTGGCGCACGGCACTCCATTTACTGCAACATTGCATTTGACGCGTCGGCTGTTACACGTTCGGCACGCGATGGACGAACGTTGGCGGGTTTTGGTCGCAGAGGGCGGCGGCTTCGGCTCATTCTTAGTATCAGTGGCGCCCATGTCGGCGACTTCTTGCGACTTTGTGTGACAATCGTCCCTATCGAGTATGCACGAAAGGGCATGTACGACGAGCAGATAGGCTGTTTGACAGTAGTCGAGTGCGGATCAATACTCGAGTGGTTCTGTATGTAGTAGAATCACGAGTCGGTACTCGGTAGAGCGGTCGGCCCTCTCGGCTACTATAGAAACTGACAGTCACGACAGTACATAGAATACGGAGTACAGTAACCCCTCCGGCACTCACCGTAAGATTAGCTTCAATATAACACCCCCAGGGATCACGATGCCTGCTCCGGGGATTCCATCGTGGCATATCCGGGGCCTCTAGGTGCATATGGGCATGTGGGAGGGGCTCATGGGCCATGTGTCTAGCTCGTTGCCCTCTTGCTTTCGCTCCATCGCTAATTGGTAAATTGCGCCCGGACCGTGGCTGGTGGTGGAGGGCTGCAGTCTACAAAGCAATTACTGTACTACTGTACTCCTGTACTACTCCGCACTATATCCCCAGATCTACCCCCTTGTTTTCATGTTCTGCGTCACGGCCCGTGCTTGTCCTTCTGACTCGCCTTTGTACTTTTGCTCCGAAGCACCTCGTTCATCATGGCGAGAACTTATACCGCGTACAACATTCGTATCATTCTCGTCCTAACCCTTGGGAGTCTCACTTTTGGATATGCATATTCGGTCATCTCCAATACTCTGGGCCAGCCCGGTTTCATCGCCTATTTCGGTCTTGATGGCCCGGATCAGTCATATGCCAATGCCATTACTGGCGCCATCAATGGCATGTTTTCCGCCGGAGGGGTTTTTGGAGCGTTGTTGGCAGGTTGGATGTGTGAGGCGCGCGGCAGGAAAGAGACGATGAATCTAGCTGCTCTAATCACTATCATTGGCGCGGCAATTCAGACTGGATCCGTCAACATTGCCATGTTTCTGGCTGCGAGGTTCATCACGGGATGGGGTATAGGCATGATGGTGGTCCTTATTCCCCTGTACCAAGCCGAAATCTGTAAGTCTTGAACAACAATTGACCCGAGCATATCCGAGATATTAATACCATCATCAAGCACCACCAAACGCTCGTGGCTTTCTCGTCGGTCAGCATGGAAGTTGGATCGTCACAGGATATGCAATTGCAGGTTGGGTTGGTGTTGGAACTTATTTCTCCAAAAATCCGTCCTTTCAATGGCGCTTTCCCATTGCTCTCTCTTGTCTCGCTCCCTTGGCTCTGTTGTTATGCAGTCCTTGGGTTCCAGAATCACCTAGATGGCGTACGTGAGACCCTTTATTCTTAGATTATCAAGCGCTGACCATGGAACAGTCTTGACAAGACATCGAAGGGAAGAGGCTTGGAAGATCATTGCAAGACTCCATGGCAATGCGGATGATGAGAATCAAATCTATGCCAGGGAGGAGTTCTACCAGATGACCCAGCAGGCAGAACTGGATGCCGTTGCGTGGAAGCAAGGCGGGAATCGTCAGCTCTTTACTAAAAAGTCGTACTTAAAACGCATGTGGATGGGTTTCTTCGTTCAGTATGCTGTTCAAACCACCGGTGCCATGGTTGTCTATGGTGAATTTGGCCCTCGTTGACACGCTGTCGAAAATCAAATCATCCTGACTTAAAAACAGTCTATGTCGTCCAATTGTACAAAAACTTGGGCGAGACCGGAGGGATCCCTCTCGTCCTCGGAGCTGCCTATGTAACCGTCGCTGCAGCTTCCAACTTCGTTGGAGCATTCATCATGGACAAATTGGGGCGGATAAACCTTCTAAGTATGTTCCATCTCAACCTTCTCCCGGAAATTGACACGGCTTTTATCACGCGGAAGCACAAAACTAACAATCTCCAGTGATCGGCCTGGGCGGCTGCATGTGTTCCCTGATCCTCGAGACCGCCATGGTAGCGCGTTACGCCGGATCCTCCAACCACGCCGGCAACGCCATGGGCGTCTTCTTCACCTTCTGCTTCATCTCCTTCTACGGCGGTGGCTGCGACACCACATCCTATGTCTACTGCAGTAAATCCCCTCTTCCTTACGTAACACATAAACCGTCACCGAAGAGAGAAATCTAACCGCGCACACCAGGCGAAATCTTCCCCACCCACATTCGCTCGCAGGGCATGGCCTGGTCCATCGTCGGCACTTTTCTCTCCACCGTCATCTACGTCGAAGCCGCTCCAACGGCCCTGGCTCGCATCCAGTGGAAATACTACATCATCTTCATCGTCCTCACCGCCCTCAACATCCTCATCCTCTACCTCTGGTGTCCCGAGGTAAGCCTCTTTCTTATTTCCCCAAAAACCGATAGTAGCAAACGACTAACCGTTCCTGCCCCCCAGACCAAAGGCCTCTCCCTCGAAGAAATCAACGGCAAATTCGGCGACGAAGTCGTCGTCCCCTTCACCACCACCACCGAGAAGCAGCGCGCCAGTCTCGAAGCTGCCGTCTTGGACGAGAAACGCATCGGAAGCGGGAGGCTAGAGGGTGCGGCCGAACGCGGTACCCCTCAGCTTACGCATTGAGTAGGTGGGACGTCGCAAGCGGGTTTAGGCAATGGGGAAATAGATTAATCATGGATTCTTTGCTTTTAGGAAAGGAGGTTGTGATATCAGGCGAGCCGTCGCATTTGTGGGTCGCGTTTGGATAGCCAGAGTTTATACCATTCGCATACATCTATAATACATCCATATCCCCCTTCATCATCCCCATTCTCATTCCCATTCCCAAACTCCCATCCCCCCTCCACCTCCCAGGAAACCAACCCTTGCATACAGCCCAATACAGCACTAACGTATGCAAGACCAAAATCCACAGGACATGACCGCTCACTCGTAGAAACCCATCATATTGCGCTGCATATATACAGTACATCAAGAAGCCGGTGTCTGTTGAGATGCGCTGTTTCTCGATTGTCAATGAGGGGGGAAGAGAGTTTGATCCTGTGCGTTGTGGTGGAGTTCTGGTGTATAGATTGCTGGGAGTCTGGGGGTTCGGATTGATAGTGAGGGGTTAAGTTGAGGGGGTTGTTGGGGAAGTAGGTGGTGAGTATTGGTGGGTTAAGGCGAGGGCGTGTGAGCGGGGTAGAGTTGGTGATGATAGAATATTGAGGTAAGTGCGATGAGTGCAGTGAAGAAAGGTTGGTGAGTTAAGCTATGAGTTAACGTATTTTTCTGAAATGAAATTTCGACTTGTTACAAGAGAAGCAAGAAACTTCTGGTCTTTCATTTACTGTTCATTAATACAGGTGGTAGACACTGTCAAGAGGTGCGTTCTTTTCATTGAAAAAAGGGTATCTAGAGATCTAACAAAAAATATGCTCTGTACTCACAAGGCGCTACAGTACTGTCTAAATCGCCGGGCATTTACTGTTCACCAACAATGTTAGCTAGAACCTTAACGAGGAGACGTTTAGTCGAGAAAACAACATCAAACATACCAAGAAATAATCCGCCACCGGCTTCTTCGCCGGCATTCCCCTCGGATCCTGCGGCGCCGCCTCAAAAACCCTATACCTCCTCCCCGGCCCCGCCCTCGGCGGACACCCCAACGGCACCGCCCCAATACTCCTCCCCACGTCCCCGTTACTCCTCTCCACCACTCCCCCATTACTCGCGTCCTCGCCCAGCTCCATTATCGCAGCCACATTTCCGCACCGATAGCAATAGTTCGGCGCAGACCAGACGGTCACGATGCTCGAGTCGAACATTTCTTTGAAACCCTCCATGACGAGCTGGTGCGCGCGCGCGATTAGAGACAGCGAGTTCATGTGGTTGAAGCGCTTGACAATGTCCGCGCCGAAGAGGAAGCCCGCGCCACGTGGCGATAGGCCCCAGCCGTCGATTTCGTCGGGGTCGCTCCAGAGAAGGTCGCACATGGCGCCTTCGTGTGGGACTTCTTGCTTGCGGTCCAGGAGGCGAATCTTGTCGACACTGTCGATAAGAGGGCTGAGGCCGCCGTGCACGCAAAGGACTGCGCCTCCCCCCGTGGCTAGGGAGCCGCCGCTGTCACCTGATGCGCCTGTGCCTGCTGGACCGGTTTTTGATGGCGTATGGAGGTTTGGTGAGGCGGGGGGTGAGGAGGCCATGTTGTCATTGTCGATTATCCGCCGCCTGCTTCTTGGAAAGCGAGCCGTGACTTCGTTTCTCGAGTTCATTATCTCAATCTCAATCTCGTCGTCCACCTCGGGCATTGTTTGGGATCCTTGATCCATGGAGGCATTGAATGCCGGCTCTAATGTAGAACTCGTGCCTAGGACCAGCGCTCCAAGAGCCAGATAATCAAAAACCTCACAGCAATATCTCCACACATTCGCGCTCCCGTATTTCCTCAAGCACTCATCATAAAACCCATACACCGTCGTAATCTGCCGTGACTCGTGATTCCCTCTTATCAATGTTATCCGATCTGGGTATCTAACCTTCAGGCATAGCAGCAGCAGGAAACTCTCAAGAGAGTAGAACCCTCTATCCACAAAATCCCCCATGAACAGGTAATTGGTGTCTGGAACGTCTCCACCGACTCTGAACAGCTCCATTAGGTCATGGAATTGGCCGTGTATATCACCGCATATTGTGACTGGCGCGTCGACTTGCACGACGTTGCCTTCTTCGATCAGGAGCTCGCGGGCTTTGTGGCAGAGTTCACGGACTTGGGATTCGGGTATCGTTCTGCAGGCGCGTAGTTCTGATATTGCACTGCCAGTGTTAGCGACTATCAGTCTTTTGGGGAATGTTCATTATCACTGGTCCAGATCGCTCATCTTGACCCTGTGCCAGGCGGCGAGCCTCGGTGGCGGAGAGCGGTATCCTCAGCTCTGCACAAGACTCTCTGAGGATGTATAGTGCTATATCTAAAGCCAAGATCTATAAGACTTCTAGTAAGAGTTGGTCTGAGATGAGGCCTTTGCGCTAAGTCTTCAAGCTATTGCAATGCGCCTGTTTGAATTTATTTGCTATGAGGTTTTGTAGGTGTACTGTACAGTGAGGGAGTGTGTCTTTCTGGCGGACCAAGGAAGATCAGATCCTGAAATCCGTGGAAAGACTAGTATATGCGTGAGATGAAAGCTTCTACTGCTGATATTTAGACTGAACAGAGTCGAGCGTAGATAAATTTGGTTTATATCATCAACCTCGGTTCCATATCGAAATGCTAGCGCGACAGCCGCCATAACAGGGTCCTTGTCAACCATTGCTCTGCTCTTTTTCGCAACCAACAACGATAAGAATGTCAAGACAGAGGTAACGTGGTGTTCGGTCTCTCTCATCCCATGTCTTATACTGACAAACTATCATAGGATGCGACCCTGATACCCCTCTCAACCACCAAACTCCGCTCCTACCTCAAACAATCGCAACATGCCCCCCCACCTACACCCCCGGTCCCGCTTCACAACCTCCCTTTTTGGCACCACCCTGCTCATCTCATTCCTCGTAGTCGGTATGCCTCACATCCTTCCTTGTCCTGCGCCACGGGTCGAATTCGCCGATACCGACTTCGAATATTCCGAAGACGGGCGAAGACGGCGGAGGAGGAGAAGGCCACGCGAGCCAGTTGTAGATGTCAGTTGTGAGGATGAGAGCTTTGGTGGATTGCAAGAGGTTGCCTTGAATACGGGGGACGAGATGGAGCTGCGGAGGAAGAAAGCTCATGAGTGTCCGGTGCCGAAGCCTAGGGGTGTGGTTGGGGAGGTGTTGGGGTTTAGGAAAGCAAGGGAGGACGAGAGGCCGAGTGTTGAAAGAACACAATTGGATAGGCGGAGGAACAACGGGGAGTGAGCATGATCGGCGTAAAATGGAATTACTTGCGTGGGGTTGTGTGTATTAGGGAAGCATCTGATGCATTGGCGGCGTTGATCGGCTTTGGCTATCCGGTAACAGGTTTTGAGGTGGACTGCACATCTCCGCTCCTCTTAGAAGGGACTATCCAACTTAGGTTGCACGGCGTCGCTCAAAGCATCTGGAGGAGAAGAAGATCCAGGATTGAACTGGAAATCCTCCCATTGTCGTTCTCACACCAAGCCAACGACTTGTTGAAACATTCCTTGACAAATCCAGGATCTACTTGTCTTAGCAAGTTTCCAACCACACTGGCAATAAGAAGTACCATGATCGTGTCGGATTAGTTTGTGAAGTAATTTTCACACCATTCGTGGTGAGTCATTCTCTTCAGGCCACTCACCAGTTTGATTCACGATTTCGGTCTCGATGCATGGAGGGCACACAATTTAAGAAGCAAAACCTCTCCCACTTTCGCTTTGGTGACCACACGACAGCTTTGATTATGGCCTTTACCATGTCGAACGATACAGACTCGGATTGCGAAGAGGACTTCTTCGATGCCATTGAATCTCGCACGAAGCTTCCGCCGACCGAGCTCGTGCAAACAATCCTCTCAAATACCGCCGATGCATTCTCTTTGATCGGTCTCGCGCAGTGCTGCTCTCTCTTCTACCGCGCATTCCTTGCCAATCAAGATGGTATTCTACAGACTGTTTTACGAAACGAGATTGCACCCGACGTACTGCCTGATGCTTTCACAACACTCGCATCTGCCCGTCTACTGCGTGGATAGGAATTCACAGAATTTCCACCGACTTCGAACAAGGAACGCGACTATCTGTCAGATCTACGCCAACTAGCTGAGCTACTGTAGGACCAGCATCCTGGCCCATCCCAAAAGCTTTGGTCATCAGCGAGATTCATGACGTTGTTAAATTCTTTTCATGCGAATTTGCTTCCACCCTCGTAATAAATCCTTTCACAGGTATTACCAACAAATGCGCTCAATTGGTGGGAAACCGACACTTGCTCAGGGCACCAGCCAAGCCTTGGCCTTAAAATCAGACCGGCTATAAGTTAAGAGATTTTGGACCTTGTGTTATGAGAACCTCGAGCTAGTGGTTGCTTTGTTGACCTTTCTGTTAACGATCATATATCCAAACGAATCTTGGCTGGGCTTCCCGGCTTGAATGCCTACTTATCATACCACGGCCTGTATAGTACCGCCGAGAAGTGGAAAATATACGGCGTGCTTATATATCAACGAGCATCTCCTGAGCCTAAAGTAGTTTATTGAAATCCCCAAATTACCCCACAAGCGTTGTGATTTTCTATTCGACTTGCTCTCGACTTTGTTTCCGAGACTCAGAAGAGCTATTACGGAAATGGTTTCAGATTGATTCAGTCCATGCGAGACAGTCACTTCTCCACAGACTCATTGCAATTGGCCCCACCGACCGCGCCGCACAGCCACCCTTTTGCTATGGCTAAAATGATAGGCTATGATCTACCTTGCTACCTTGCCTTGAGACTGGAGCACATTTAGTTGCTTGGGACCATGTTCAATCTCTAGTATCTACGACCTACTACTGTTGTTTCTTCAGCTAAATATTTTCATGCTTGAGGAATGGCAAACATGGCTTAAAAGATCTATTAGCTGTGACAGTTCTCCCTTCTTCTTCTTCTTCTTCTTCTTCTTCTTCTAGATCGTGCTATTAAGAGGGTGACGCTGACGGCCTAGAGATCTTACTATTCTTCTACACCGTTCTTATACGCTTTAGCTCAATATGTCATACACAGCCCGTTCGCGTTTACCTCTCTTCGTGCGTCTACTACATGTCTGCATAGTCGCTGAACACTCAACCCCATCGACTCCCACATTCGCCGAAATCAACACGATTGACCAATACTCCCCAAGGGGGTGGCGGAGGTGACTCGGCAGGCGAAAGTGGCTCGCTCGGCTGAGGGGAAAACGAAGACGGACGGGGAGAGAGACTTCAACTGTAGGTAGCCAATGAGTTGGCGAACTGGCGAATCTGACTTCTCGTAAAGAAGCAACGAGATTTGATATCACGAGCTTGAGCGGCATGTTGACCATGACAACGATGACAAGAAGATGAAACTGCGAAACATCAAGAAGACTGCCCAGCTATAAACGATGAAATTGGAATTCTTTCCGATCGCAGCCTACGAAACCTGGGCCTGCGGCTGCCAATGGCTCGAGTACGAGCTCTGCGACGTCGGCGCGCAACACGGCCCTCATTGTTCACGCGGTCGTCAGTGCCAGGCGTACCTTGATGACGGCGAGTTTCCGCTGCATAGGTACGAGACGATGGGGTCGGTGTGTGGGAAGTGTCTGGAGAAGGGGGAGGAGGAGGGGAAGGAGAAGAAGGAAGAGGAGAGGGAGAAGGAGAAGGTGGGGTGGAGGGAGAGAAAAGCGAGGAGGTGGGCGGGGCGGCGGTAGGGGGGTGGTGGGATGAGCTTGGAAAGGGGGAAATGGTTCTATACGTGCATGATTGCTAAGATCGGGGAGTCGAATTGGTCTTGCTATACATGCTTGCTTTGCTTGCCAGCTGGTGGTACTCGTGGGATGGCAATAATTTGCTGAATTCCAACAAGGTGTTTGGTGAAATGTCGCCTTACGCTCCACCTGACCATTGGAACTTGTAGAAGAATATGTGCCCTTACCGTCTCTAATCACCCTCCTCTGTTGACTTCAATAACATGATTCGATACTGTTGGGGTGTCCTATAAGTAGGCTCTTCAGTTGGTTTGTCGCTGAATCAGTAGCTTGAACTTTCCTTGCCATGGCCATTTTCCCCTTCACCGCCGTTGCCCCATCCACATCTGTGCTCTCCTCTCCATCGGACTCATGTTCTCTCTCTCTCTTCTCTCCTTCTCCCACCTCTCTCTCCTTTCCCTCTCCTCCTTCTCCTTCTGCTCCCTCTTCTCCTTCTGGCACTTCCAGCACTCGCCATTCCACGTCTGCTTATCGAATTCACATATCGTCACATCCGCGTTTGGGATGCAATATCGGCCGCGCTCATGAGGGCCACGGTATTCGGCTAGGTGGCAATATTTGGGGAAGATGTTGTCGCAGCCACACTCGGGTGTAGAGCAGCCACAGCTTTCTCTTGGGCAACCGCAAAGCACTTTACGGCAGCGATGATTGATTGAAAAGTGACCACAAGCCCATTTTGCGAGGACATGTTGGCACATTTTGGGGGTTTATTCAGTACGAGAGGGGTTGGGCGGTCTGAAACGGTATAAACTTAAGAGGGTGTTGCTTCGCAGGTTGAGCTTGTGAGAGATAGAGAGAGTAGTTCTATTTCTAAGAATCAAAGGTAATGTGAGTATCGGGATTGATATACGTAGAACACTGTTCTTGCATGCCGAAATTTAGTGATTCCTTCGGCGGGTACTGGCACAATGGTAAGTGATAGAAAAACGTTGGGAGCTAAATTTGACTCAAAGTAGCACTTGGGGTTGATCTATTGCTAAACGGTCTTGATTTTCATAATAAATGGTGAGGCTGTGGTGAGACATTGGTGTGAATCTGTGGAAAGTTCTTTGATGAAGCTGTTGTCAGCCCCGCAAAAGAACATTCCTGATGAAGTGCAAAAAGAAAAAGATGCTTCTAGTTGATGGACTGAGGGAGTACAGGTTATGAAGAACAAGAAAGGCATATTCCAGGAGCGAATTACCTGAAATTGTATCACAACGCCAATTAAGGCGCTCCCGAAGTCACTTGACGTGAATATGCTTGAGACACCCCCTTCGTGTTTCAAGTAGACAATTCCCTCTACGTTTTCTTTTCAATTCTAGCACCGAAGGCCCGGACCAGCTACGAATCAGGAGAGCTGGGTCTTATGTCAGGAAGAACGGCCAAGTTAGCCAGCCTCTTCCAAAAAGCCCTTGAACAACGCTGACTGGTACCGGATATACATGCCAGTACCCAAGCTCTCGAAAAGGAACAGTCAAGATTGGCAATATCAAGGCAAACCACGTAGCAACCCACATTACAGTTGCAACTTTCGCCAGAGGCGATCGTGAGAAACTTGGTGCCAGGTGTCGAAGATTCTTAGATACCAGGAGCTCGACACCAATTGCCGGTATCTGGGCCCAGAAAAACGCCGCGATACAGAGCCTCATCTCAGTCACAGAGATACTAGTATTCAATGGCTCTGGCGGTACAAGTCCCATATGCATCACTCCCGAGAAGAAGAACGCGGACGTTGTGAGAAAATAATAACCCAGCAAACTGGAAGTTGACAGTCCAACAGCGTGGGCTAGAGAGCGACCAGGTGTTGAAACAAGATGCCTGTTCATTTGATGCCACCAAGTTCCCCATAAACCGCGGAGTCCACGTTCTGCAATAGCCGAGAAAGGGCCAAAGAATAGCGGCCATGCGTGAGGACTCCATTCGTCAGATAAGAGGTTGAGAGCGTTGAGAGCTATGGCTGGGAGGGCTGGGATGAGGAACATCAAGGTTACCATGGCGTAGATTTGACCCCCGAGGACAGAGGCCCGGATGAGGTGTGGAGGCAGTAGTCTTAACAGTGTAAGAGCTGTGGGTGTTGGCGATGCTGTACTTGGAAATGGAGCGTCGACGCTCATGCCCGAGTGGTAGAAGTCTGTCTGAACATATGAAGAGGTAGTGTCTAATATAAGATACCGTTGCAAGATATGCGATATCGCGTATCTTAGAAAAGCAGTACGGCTCAATTTGTCGGGTGGCTGTGTTCTATCATGGCATGTTTCTCCAGTCTTCCAATTGGTAAGCCGCAAGGACACCAGTAAGGTAAGAACCCAAGGAATCCTCTGATAACGTTGCGATGGATACGGCTCTTCCCATACGATGTTCAAACGATTCTTTGAGATCCTATCGTCTCCCGGTCTTGGCTCTATTTTACCGACATGAACTCTTCTGAATGTCCTCCTCGGATCTTGACAAGCAAGCAGCACAAGACTCCAAAGCGCCACATTCATAGAAATGACATCTATACCGCCCATCTTAACCCATGCATGGATCAAGCAGGCGTAGATTGACGGCAGAAATAGCGAGCATAATCTCCAACGTGAGAGAGTAGAAGCTGGAATCAGCAGAGCTGTTGGCAACAAGAAAATCGCAACAAAGTAGCTGATGCTGTTAGGACCTGGTACGATATGAACGATCAAGTGCTGATAGAAGCCAAGCATTGAAGACAGCATGCCAAGCAGATATGTGACGGCTGACTTGAAACAATTGCGATGTCTTTCCCAAACGTCCGAATGCAGAGTTCGAGCTTGTCCATGACGTCATAGACTACAGAATACTAAAATGTGCAACTCTTTCTTATCTCCGAGACACGTTACCATCCGTTTTGATATGTTCAAACCTGTTGAATGACACCAAAATGACTTGAAGAACTGAAGAGCATGAGACAGTGGAAGTGAGTACCGGTGTTTTAGGTACAACAAGCTTACTGCCGGTCAGCAGTCCACCATACTGTATGTAAACCGTGCCACCTGCCCACGACCCGAACTCGTACTCCTGAAACTCTTCATCTAGTTATCAACGTCTTGTTTCTGTGGCCCCCAAGCTTAGAAATGGGATTATTCTTACTACTATGAGGTACCGTTCTCGTATTAAAAATCAGAGCATGTCGATCATCCGGTGCTTTGTCCTAATGTTCCTATTACCTCGAGTTTCAAATTTGGTGCTTACGGTCCAGGGCAGATACAGTCATCTTCGTTTTGTTTCGAGTCGTACTTGGTGTTATGGCAAATACAAGTAGTCGTGTCACGGCGTCAAGTAGTACTTATATAGGTTCTCGTAGTCCGGAGTCCTATCCATCACAGTTGCTCTGTATTCCCAGGGTGTAGATACCTTTGACGTCCCAAGTTCGAAATCAATCTCCAACACCGATTTCGCGAACACCTCTCTCAAAATGAAGACCACTCCACTCAATGCTCTGGTCCTTGTTTCCCTTTTCAACGCATCCAATTCGTCCGCCCAAAGCTGTTCGCCTCTTAACAATGTCAAGATCACATTCTTCGGCTACCCCGACAACTCCCCACCGGGTCCTGGAACTGCTTTCTCATGTGGGCCTCGAGGACTGACAGCTGGCGGTATTCATGAACATAAATCACCGGGTCTTCAAGCGCTAAAGAGGCTATAGGAACGGGCACATGTTCTGACCCAATCACCATCGCGACTGCGACCGATGGGAACTTCAAGAAATGCGAAATCGTATATATGCCGTATCTCAGGAAGTACTTTCGATACGAGGACGATTGCGCGCAGTGTAGTACGTTTACCCAGCAAGGCGCCATCTGCCATCCACTAAATATGAAAAGAGGCGGATGCTAACCATTGCAGAGAGCGACTGGGATAGCAACGAGGAATACCACATCGACATTTGGACCGGCTCCAACACCGTAAATGGGGGCGACAATCAAGTCAACTGTGAAAACAATCTCCCGGGAGGACCCCAAACAATACTGCGAGGGCCTGCAAACAATCTGCCAGTGGACAGTATGTTTGACCGTTTACACTATACCTATTCCGGAACTGTTGAGCCATGCTGATTATGTCTTTTCATCCTCTTGTAGCGGCCCCTCTCTATTCAAGTGGTAACTGCAATGGTAAAACTTACCCTATCGGTGACGCCTCCTCACTGTGCTCGGGGAGCGGTGGCCCGCCAAGTTCGCCTCCTTCGACAAACATGCAGACGACTACGAAGGTGACTTCGAATGCTCCAGGTCCAACATGTGCTTGGGATGGACACTGCCAAGGTATGTTGAAAAGTTTTATACTTCCCCACAATTTTTCTCTGTACCATTACTAATTCAACGACGTAGGTGCGCCGTGCTCAACTGACAACGACTGCAGTGACCCATGGGCCTGTACCAAGGGTGTTTGCGGTTGACCATAGAGACTGCGTGTGTTTCAATCTTTCGACAGATTAGGTTGTGCGTCGCGAACATGGTGGATAAGGTGCTTTCTTAGGATAGCACATTGTAGACAATAGATGCAATTCTAATGGGTAGATATGAAAAATGTGGTACTAGAGCCCTTGGTGGATTCTGTGCGTTTATCTTCGAAAATTGTCCCAACGCTATGTAGGTGGTTCGCTAGAAGAAAAGAGATCGAGGACACTGCCCGTAAGAAAAGAGCAAAAGCAAACTCAAAGCATAGGTGGGTTTAGGTAGCAAAATTGTCGAGACCATTACGGTTTCTTCAGCTGGTCATGTCATGCGAGTCTGCCATGTGGACATCGTCTTCGAATCCATAAGTCCCGAAATCCTTAGTTGCAATTTTCTTTTGAAACATTAGGTCCAATTCCTCGAAAGTGCGCCCTTTAGTTTCTGGCAAAGCCAAGAGGCACCAGAGGACACAAGGCAAGGCTGTTCCAAGAAAGATGAAAGCGATTTTTCCGCGTAGGTTGCCTTGGTCTGGGTTAATCGCATAGGGAATGCCCACCGCGCATGCCATATTGACCAAAGCATTGATAGCGGTAGCAAGCGCGATTGTCTTTCCACGAAGCTTGGCTGAAGAAGTTTCGCATAGTATAACAAAGCATAGGGGTCCAATGGTCAGATCATAGAAGAAGTTATACGCGACCATCAGGGATGCCTGGCCGTTGATTATACCCTTTGACGCTGTATAATGTGGGAGAACATCAAGGACGCCAACGAGTAGTAAAATAAATGTGAGAATTAGAAGCCCATAGATGTAAATCGTTCTTCTCCCATAGCGTGTGATGAATGGCCAAGAAAGGCACGTCCCTACGAAGCCGAGGACAAGCAGACCGACTCCAAGATTAAATGAAACACTTGGAGCTAATCCGGCGAGTTCGAAGAAATACACCGCATAACCCACAACGAAACTGTTTCCAGCAAGAACCTGAGTAGCGTAGACCATGCTTGAGATAGTGGTTCGACGTAGGTCGGTAAGCTTGAAACAATCAAGGAAACTGTTCGACTCCGATTCCTCCAGCTCGAGTCTGGTTGTAAGTTGAATATTGGCCAAGAGACTGTCCGTATCGACTGAGCTGTTCGTCAATCGCTTCAATGCTTTCTCCGCTTTGGCGATTTGCCCTTGGCGGACTAGCCACCAAGGACTCTCCGGGCAAAAGGGCAATGCCACAAGAATTGCGATAGGGAAGATCCACTGACAGGCAAATGGGATATCATAGCTCCATCGGTCATCCCGCGACTGCGTGCCAGCTAAAACTCCGCTTGCCACCAATTGCCCAATAACGAAAGAAAGGTTAACAAAGGCAGCTGCAAGGCCTCGAAATACGACAGGAGTCACTTCTGAGATGTAGGTTGGTGCTATTACAGGGTAAGCTCCGAGCACAATACCGTTAATCAGCTCAGCCACCAGTATCTGGGATTTGGCTTGCGCTGAGAACTGGATAGCAACAGTGATACAAGAAACGATACAGCATATAGCAAGTGTCCACCTACGGCCGAAGCGTTCAAGAGGGTAGCCAGCGCTAAAAGAGCCAAGAACTTGGCCGACTGGGACTCCAAGATTGAAAGCCGACTGCCACTTTGCTGGTATGAGGTACGAACCATTATACAAATTCCCAAAGTCCCTTTGAAACCGCGGAATCGCGACGAGCGTTGATATAATCTGAGGATCAAGACCGGCCATTATAACTCCTAAGCTAAAGAGGAAAGACCAGCCGATGGCAGGTCGGTAGAATCTGAATGCATCTTTGACTGTCAGAGTATGCTCAACTAGCGTTGCGTCTCTGGCTCTCTCAGCTGTCAAGGCTCTCTCTGTTGCATCATAGACCTCTTGCTCGGTTCCCGACTGATGACCGGATTTGTCCATCGTATTGGATGTATTATAGCCTTTTCTTTGATTATCCGGCAATAAACTGATTCTTGAGGATTCTTGAGGAGTGGAATTTGGGCAAGACACTGGCATCTTCAAAAAAAGCTTTAGATAAGGAACCCCCCATGGACGTGATGCAGGAGTAAGCTCTCGCATTTGTGCCATCCGAGAATTCGGTCCACCAGTGGGAGGGAAGCAATTAACCTGGATCGTTGATCCTGACCTGGTTTCCTTGTAATGATCTGGTGGACCACACAGATATCGGTAAAGCTTGAGCTGTCAAATGTGTAGTAAGTCTTGAGATCATCATTGTTCCAATAACTTACAAGACGGCAAAGTGATGAGAAGTAATTGGTGGAGGGCGAGAATTGCGAGCTTGCCTCAGGACCTTCAGACGGGTGGAGCTAAACCCCTTTGGATTAGCCTCCCGCTCTAAGCCGCTACCAGATTAGTGCTTCGCTTACTACGGAAGCTGCGATTACCTTACACTCGCGAAGTAAGCAAGGCTAATCCGAAAGGGCTTAGCCCCACCCGTCTGAGGTCCTGAGGCAAGTGCCACCTAACACAGGCTAATTCCATAACGTTCACCAACGGTCATACCTTACACATGGATGGGGCGTGCTCTAGGACCGTGCCTAGTAGGAAGAGATGGATCCGGATCGGATACAGATATCCTATGGGCGAAGATTCGACCTAGACGGACGATGGCTAGCAATCTCCATTACTGTACCCCACGGGCAATCCAGTCTTCGAAACGCAGCGCGGATACAATTCAGGAAATAGCTGGATTACTCTCACGGGATATTCATACCGGGAACGAGGCACAGATATGCAAAAGGCCATTTCCATTCCTTAGCCATTAGCCAGTAGGTCGCCAACGAGGAGAGCCCATCAATGCGAAGAGCAGAAATAAATGCTACATATTAGACTACAGGGAGCACACATATACGGACATCTTGCAGTGGTATTGGCTGTACTATGTAATAGTCTCGGTTGGTGCAACGTGAACACCGAATGTCGACAGGCGTAGAGCCGGCTACACGACTAGCCAGACAAGGCCTTTGTCTGATCCTATTATAAGAGGCCGTCGAAGATTTCAATATATGTGTCGCTATTGCGGATGAACTACCTCTAGTCATTCAACTCGAAAGCAAGGGCTCGCGCGCTTTAGGAACATCTGGATTAGTATTGAATATGAACATCTGTTTGTGTGCTCTTTGACTGACCGAAACCTTCGTTGGACCGCCGTTCCTCCACAATGCAGCAAACGAAGCAAGATCTCGACTGGATCATTGAGATCTCAAATCTCTTATGTGTGCACTTCCTGATTGAGGCGCTCAAATGCAACAAGAATCAATTGAGATCATCAAATGCCGGCACGTTTTAATCATCCGTGGTTAGCGTTAATTGCAGGTGAGCAGGTTAGTATGACCAGTTCAGTAAGACTAGAATGTTTCAATAGCCCTTGTACCCCAAGCCTTTGATGCTTCAAGGTTCCCATCCAGGCCAGCATCTTATGTGCTCTCTATTGAAGGTGCATGGTGATGGAGAAAGCCTATTCATCACAATCCTGTCAACCAAAGAATTCTAGATTGTAGATCTCCTAGATCTCACAGAGTAGGGATAGGCTACTCAAGCTATCGTAATCACGATGGGATTCCATATCGTTGGCTGCTGAATGAAGAAGCAGATGATCCTGAACGGAGAAGAGCGTTGATATAAGTAGACCTCACCTCGTCACACGTTTGAGGAATCAGATGTTCAAACACAAGATGTAGAGTTTGTTGCTATCGATGAAGCCGTGAAATTGGGCGCCTCTCCTCTGATATTATGCAGAGTACATTACTGCGGCTGATTCGTTCGAGCTGAGGTCGTACAAGTAACATATCCCACACTAACACATTTCGTACGGTAATCCGACACCTGACCTACTTACTATACCTGCAACTTCCCGAAGCTCTCCATTAGACCCTTTTCTTATTGACCGCCTTTGAGTTCTTGATCAGTCGTGATCTCTGCTATAGCCTCGAGCATCATGGACTTTGCCAAAAAGTCGTTCTACGACGATGAAAGCACCCTCTGTGCTGCTAACGAGGAATCATCTCTCCTCTACAGACCCAAAGCCCCAACATCCCAATCAAGACAGGTCTTGTTCCTAGCCTCAGTGTTCTCGGGATTACTCGTCATTCTTGGTCTTGGCTTGTGGTGGTATTCTAGCCCTGACAGTCCCATAGGAGACGTTCCTTTAGATCCTACAAATGTCGCTGTCATTGGTAAGCCTCAAAAGAATGTTAAGGCTTTGTTTGTAAGTCTGATGAAATCGTAGGAGCTGGTCCTGCGGGCATCGCAACAGCCAGTTTTCTATCAAATCTCGCTCGAGAAGAAGGTATCCCAGTCAGCATCACGATATACGAACGGAATCATGGAATCGGCGGGCGTCTTGTACTCAACAACAGAAACCGTTCCGACATTGTCTTCCCATTCCATGATCACTCCCAAATGCCTCTGGAGCCTGAGGATATCACTGGGCCTTCTCTACTGCACTCGAGTGGCATCCTACGCAGTAATGCTAAGTTGACTGGCATTGGCGCTAACTTCCATAAGGGAAGCGTAAAGCTTGGAATGTAAGGCTTTTAGATGTATCTGTTTCTACCCTTAAGATGCTTATGAACTCTCAGATTTGATGGAAACTCCTTTCTCTTTAACGCGACCCGGCCTTCTTCGGTCACTCCATGGTCTTCATGGCTAGGTCAAATATATCGATATGGCTCTTCAGTATGGAGAAGTGTAAAGCTGCCGGTCGGTACTATGGGTAAAGAAAATAACTTGAGAAAGTTGTCCCAAAGCTCTGCGTTTCCATTTCAATCGATCGAAGAGGTCGTTGTCACGTTAGACCTGACCGGTGAACTCTCAATGAGTGGTGACGAACGCCTACGAAAAAATGGTATCTCCGAAAAATACGAAAATGAGATGTTGGCTCCCGAAATCCGAAAACGACTGAGCCAGGAAATTGGGGAGATCAACGATCTTGCGCTTTCAACAGCAGTCTATGACTTGGATCAAGGGACAAGTCAAGCCGGAGGCCATGCCCTACCTGTGCTAGAAGACATGGTTGTCGACAGTGGAGCGTATATAAATCTCGGAACCGAGGTCGTAGGCTTGCATCAAGAGCTTATGCCTTCCGGCAAATTGGAATGGATTGTAAGATCGCATAACGAGATTAGAGGCACGGAACACTTGGCGTTCCAAAAGGTCATATTAGCCGCACCGTGGCACCCAGCTACGCTTGAAGTGCATGCAGAGTTGGAGCAGCAGCCCCAGGAATTGGAATATCGTCAACGACACTTCACATTCTTCACCTCGCAGTTGGCGCTGAGCTCAGATCTATTTGGCAGCGAAGACAAATTACCAAATCAGATACTGCCTACCATGATAGCCGAATCCGACAAGCTACATGGTATTCATGAGATCGCGTTTGTTCGAGAGCTGACGAGGGTAATCGACGGAAAAGCTATCACTGACCATCTTTACCGAATTCTCTCAGTTCATGAAATCGAAGATGAATTTCTCTCTTCTCTGTTCAACAACGACCAAGATAATCCAAGCTGGGTTTACAAAGGGAGCGTGAGTATACTCGAATCCTTGAATAAACTAGTGGTCAACTCATGCCTGCAGGTCCGCCATGCTTATCCTCTCCTCTATCCGCGAACATTGTTCCCACCCATGGCTCTTTCTGACTCACTCTGGCATGCTGGGGCATTGGAGGCTGTGGCAAGCTCACTAGACATGAGCCTTTTCGCCGGTGCTAACGTAGGGGCTTTGGCTTTTGCTCAAATTAGAAAGGAGCAAGCTTGAAGCGAGCACGATTCGGGAGGCATGGTATCGAGCACGAAAATGGACTGAGCCTGTAGATCTTGGTTCTTGTGTGCCTTGCGCGAGGGATCTAATGGGGAAGAGCTCTAGGTAAATTGATTGATGTGCTCATGAAAATTCATATTAACCTCCTGGTATTCAAGCAAGATCTTTCAAGTAACAGATTTCGTACTACGAGGATAGGGAGTATCTATCTTTAAACATCGGTGACACAGACTGTGTGTTGATCACTGCAAATTACTTCGTGTCCAGGAAAAGCGTAGCGCAATACAATGCATTTCTTCTCGTAAAACAACATTTAACCTCCCAACCAAAGAGAGACCTCTGTACCAGTTTCTTCTTCGACTTTGAGGAGGCTCAACAAAACCCGTCCTGTAGCCTTCATCGTTTTCTCTCACAACTCTACCACCCTACTTAGATTCTTGCCGTTTCGATATATTTGGTGCCAATGCGACTGGAGTCATCTCCACGGTTATTCAAAGTAGCGCCTCTCTTCCCACAATATGTATCCTTTACAAACTCCAGCTAATTTCTCAGCTCTGGCGTAGGAAGACGTATGAGTAACACTAGGCCAGCCTCACCCGACCTGTCGAACCCTGGTTTGAGAGGTGAAGTTCGTATTCTGACTCGATGACGAGCCCTCCTCCTCAACGGGTTTCAGTATCATCATTGGCCTGCAAAAGCCTCGTAGACCAACTTCTGATTTATCTCTGTTTCGATTCACCAGGAGTATTTTCGGTCTCCGTGATTGGAAGAATGAAAGAATGGGCGACAATAGTCTCTGGCTAATCTTTGAATAATCAATGGGTCTAGCGGCGCTTTGTCTCTGCTCTGTTTCCTCACCGGTCTACTTCGTTTATTTTTATCTTATTTGCTGTTCGACGACTAGTTCCGCAGATTGGTGGCAAACGCTTCTTATGATAGAGGAAGGTTGGGCGATAAATGTTTGGGGCGCGCACACGAAGGGGTTAGTGGTGGATTTAGGTTAGCCCAATAATACTACTCTTGATGTTCCCTCGCGTACCTCAATTGCTTGTTCTTGCTTGTCTATATTCTCGAGTTCTATTATGCTGGGCGTCGTGATAGCTGTTGCTGATAGTGTAAGGACATTTGGGCAGTGAAGCCTCCTGGCGAACCACAAGCAACTAGTGATAAGTGTCGTCGAAGGAATCCACTTTTTACTTGTGCTCTCCAATTGCCTGTTTCGTATGTAAGCTATCAGTTGAGTTCTGCTGTTCTTACCCCATGAAGCTACATTCGGTGGTCTGCAGCTTTGTATTTGTCGCTAGGTGGCTGTGAGGATCTTACGCATTCGGCTGCAGTCTTCTTTAACAGATCTGTAGAAGAAGAGCATCTATAGTGCTACACTATCTCTCAAACCTTTACCTCAGACGAAGGCGGGTTGGCAATAGCTTTGGCACGTGGCTAGGTATGAACCGAAGGCTGAGCATGGCTATGAGGATTTGGGCGATCGGGGTGCAATCGGTGCTGATGATTCTGTGGAAGTTGTTCATCCCTCTCGCTCATGAGGCTGCTGAAAGGCTGGCACGCTCTTCCTAGATGATGCCTGGGAGGGCATAGCTTTAGCATGTTAGGACACCAGGGAGGTATAGATTTGATGACGAGCATATCGCAGGTTCGATGTGGGTCCTCTTTGGATCCAGCAGTTCTGTTATATTGACACGGAGAAGATCATTAGAAGCCTTACTGAGGAGAAACACGTAGCAGAGTCAAGGCCTAGCTTCAAAGAGCTGCATTTTTGGGCCATTGGCCATGACACAGTAACACGGCCCGTTCACAGAAATAAACGATGGGAGTTCCGCCAGATTCCGTAACATTCTTTCGTCCGATGAACGATGGTGTAATGTGTAATGACATCGTCTTTTTGTGTGAACTGTTGTTTACCTCCATGATCCTCGCTAGTCTCGTGATCTGCGAAGCCCTTAAGCGTGTTATTCCCGAATTTTCATTACAAAAGATCGACACCCTGGACACCATCTTCCTTCTTCAACCTACATCTACAACCATCTTGTACAACCTCTGTGTTGAGCTTCTTCATCAAGTACCAAGCTCGAAAGAGAAACAAAGGGGTAGCATCTATTGCACAAACATAGGAATCGTAAGTAGTGCCTTTGTGATGTTGTTGATCTTGGCTTCGTTAGTTCCGGATTCCTTTCTTGTACTTTCATCTATCCTACATTCAGCTCGAACCTCCAAGATCCTCTGCTGACCTGCATGGAAAGCTTTTTGAGGATGGGACGCTTGTTGTCGGTATGTCCATTCACCCCTATGTTCATCAAGATCAATAGTACAATTTCTGTTGTTCCAGTCCCCTCTCAGAGAGCTCTCCCTCCTAGGGTCACACTCCCAAATCACCCAACCCCCCTTCAGCGCAGACAGATCCCAGTCTGCACCCCATTAGTAACTCGATCGTCCGAGTTAACCTCTGTTAAGCTCGTAAGCAGGGAGGACCAACGCTGTTCACCGCCTCGATCCAAGCCTCGCCCTGGACCAAAGCCGTCTGAGTACCGAGGAGATTAAGAGACAAGAGGAGATGGAGAAATAAGAGGCTTGGAGGCCATCTGGCCCGAAGTGTGAATTTACTCGGCCGCCAGGAAAGCGCGGACCCAACAAAGGGTAACTCGCATATGCAACGGCTGAACGGATTTGCGGTTTCGCTAACTTTGCTATAGGTATATTAGGGACCTTGCTGAGCGTGTCGATGCTCTCGAGGGTTCAGCCATGAGCAACCAGCCAATGTCACCGCAAGGTTTTCAGGGCTATCCTGTACAATCCTTTGTTTTTCGGTTTGAAAGATTGAAGGATAGAGGACGGTAGATACAGATTTTCCGTTTGGTGGATTGAAGGATAAAGGATGATGCTACTGGTTTTTCGATAGATTTCAAAGATTATTGTCATTAAAACCTTGAGTCTTCAAGTGATCGAGTTGCTAACACTTTGGCGCACTAATATCATGGCTTTTCGATTGGATGAGACTCTGAGGAATATCTGTGGAAATACTCTGGATGCTGTCTTAACGTCGGGTTACATTCGAAGGCCTACCGGCCGAGAGTCATGAGAATATCATGGGTATAGTTGAGAAGTCGATGATGTAAGATTCGAAATGGGTTTGCGCTTGATCTGAATGCTTGCTAAGCTATACTTTGAAGCTCTTGTTTTCTTGTGGGAAACCATAGGTGAAGATAAAATTTCTGAAAGACTGAGGATGAAGTGCCTTGCATCATTCTGGTGATTCGCAAATGAACAATGACGTAAGTAAGACTACACGTGATGACGCGGGAAAAACCTTCGACCCGGAGACTGAATAAGAAGGCAGATTCGTCAAGTGCTTTCAAGAGAACCACGCGAGATTGAACATATCTTGGCTCAAAGCAGTCAACCATTTGGGTCGGACAGCACGTAAGATAGAGCCAGCCTTAGTAGCGAGAATCGGACAAGAAGACTGATGGTGAGGCTTTTCAGGTGCCTTGCTGCAGTGTGGTGGTCAATTTCTTGCTTCGCCATATTGCTTCACACAGCGTCAACATGCCTCTCTACGAAGTCGTACACATTGTCAGTCTCACAGCGGCGCAGAAAAGTGAGCTAGCGCGAGCTATTACCGAGACACATTCTCAACTGTTCACCACGCCTTCGCTTTTCGTGAACGTGGTGTTCACAGATGCTATCAAGCAAGATGCTTATGTTGGAGGCAAGAAAGTAAGCCGCTGTTGTTAAGAAAGCAAGATGGCGGCGTCTCATCTGATGTCGCTCTTGTATGTCTTTAGAGAAGCACCAACCGCATCATCGCCAATGTTAGAGCTGGCGGAGGCCGCTCGACCGAGGATTTCAATCAGCTTTGCAGCTCCTTGATTGGGGCTTGGAATGATATTGTCAACGACGGAAAGCCTGGCAAAGGTGACACAGAGATGCGAACAGTCTCTGTATTGGGTAGTATCGTTGCTGGTAGCGAAGCCGGGTTTAATCTGCCGCCGGTAAGTCTCATTCACTAATGCCTTCGACTGTGCGAGCATTACTTAATGTACTCGACTTGCCGCTTTAGCTCACTCGTGCAAATCTTACTTATGTCTCTCATCTTCGATGTTTGACTCCGTCGTGGCTGACAATCTGGAAAAATGACAGGCGGGCGAGGATAAGAAGTGGCTCAAGTTCAATATGTCAGAGTTTGAGAAGAGAGCTGATGCAGGAGATGAGGATTTTAAGGATGTCTTAGAGGAGATGAGGACAAGGAAAGATTTGAAAGAGCTGCTGTAGCGCGCCGAGTATCTCTATACTGCTTGAAGTGCTCAGGCTATCAGGCCACGACTCTATACCTGATCTTCATGAGTCTTGTGTGTATTGGTTTTCATGAATTATTCCGCGCCTTGTGGCAATCTCCAGGGCCTACAGAAGCCTTAGAAGCCGCTTTGAGGTGTCAAGAACTATGGCGGCGGGGATGCAGGTTGTTGGAACATGTTGGACCAAGAGATGCTGTATAGGACGGCGATGGTAGAGGTGAAGGGTAGTAGTTGGGGAATGTTGAGAACAACGACTAGGGCGATATTTCCCAGCCGTATTCGTATTTCTCGTTCAAAAATTGTCACTCAAATGTAATACTTCCGCCCCCGACGGGCCCCACAGTATCATCCAAGATAGTGATCGAGGTCTCGAACCACCCATGCAATCCACCAAAAAACACCCTCAACCCTTCCAGCGTATCCGCCAGCATCAGCCAGGTCAAGTCTTCCTGTGCGAGTGGGCGACTAATCCTAATACACAGCCTTTTCTCGCACCATTCAAAATTCGGCTGTGGTACAGGCCCATCTCCACGAGCCCTGACGACCGCTTTAACGACTTGATATTGCGCTCTAGCGGTGAGCTCGAGGAATGTCTGGAAGTGGATAGGCGGCCCGTATTTACTGAAGATTAGGGACGTGGTGGTGCCAGGAACGCGCAATTGGTATGGGTCTATTGGGTAGTCGTTGTGGCTTTGCGACGGTTAGAATTCTGACCCTGATCATCCGACTGATGTGGGATATCTTTGTGACTGTGAACTTACGTTATCGCTGATCCCGACCTGTTGATACTAGCTGGAAGCTGACATCCTGTCGTCGTGTTGAGGAGGAGATTTCTTTCGAGGCTTGAGGTGATTATGAATGATGGACCCGTCGTAAAGACCAAATTGACTAGTCCTAGAAGCATAACAAGCGAGACTGTTTTCGTTATTTGCATTTTTTGAAAGCTTTTGTTGAGTTCAGATCTTTATGGAACTCGGCATTGTAAAGGTTTCTATCACCAATCCATCCCATCTTTACACACTATGTCGTCCATGATGTTCTTTCCACAAAGCCGACGTTGCGACTTGCGGTACTTGCGCAAGAGACAGAGTCGAAAGGCACGGTCCGAGCGAGTCGCATCTGACCTATAGCATGATGGCTCCTGCAAAACCGAAGCCGCGGGGTTGAGCTACGTCTAGCATGTCTGATGGTATTCAGACTGATGTACCTACTTCAGCCTTTAGTTATATGGCAAAGGACAAGGTGCGCGTGTAAAGTCAAGGATGAAATATTCGCATTAACGAAACCTCTTGACATGCCGGTGACAGGGCTTGGGAAGCCAGATATTCATAGTGGCGCAATCCGAGGCTCTATACTTCTAGCGACATTCTGAAAAAGGTCCAGCTTGACTGGAGGCTATCGGCAAGCGAAGGTGGCTAGCCGGCTTGGCTCGGCCAATGCCGGCCGCTAGAGAACAAGGAGATTAAGCAGGGAAAAGGGGATAAATAGGCCGTTTCCCCTTCTGTTTCCCCCATCATCTCTTCCTGTTTCTCCATCCCTTAGGATTCAGCCAGAAACGCGCTTTTGCCCCACCCACCCACTTCATAGACTCAGTCGCTTAGATAGAGGGAGTGCTTGGCACCTCAGGGCGGCTTCCGGGGCAAATTTTAGCCCTGGAGACCGCCAGGGGCCGCCGGGTTTGCCCAAACACATAATATATATTCGTTCAAACGAAGGCGATGCCCGATAGAATCAGCAATGTCATTTTTGTAAAGAAACACTACTCTGTTTGTCATGAAGTCTACACTGGTCAAAAACAGTCACTCGTATTCTAATCGCTTGAGAGATAGAGAAGCAAAGAGAAATGCCAAAGAGATTTAAATAGATGAGAAGCTCAATTCTTTGCATCGATAGAATCAGCTCGAGATTCTCAAGTATCGTTCATCTTTGCTTCGAGCCTTGTGATACTAAGACTATCTTAAGATGTCTTATGTCTGATAGATGCGGTCTCATGATGTTCAAATCGCGTCGTATAGATATACTGTGTTGAAAACGAGATACGTATGCACATATGTATGAACATACGTATGCTCATACATATATCTCGACGATTAGTTATTTTCGCTTCGATCGAAGTGACTTGACGCTAGAAGTATTTATTCGTTCTCTCACTTCATTCTTCATCAAATATGCTCTATCATATATGCTCTATTTATTAAATAGTTCAATCAATATATCTACATGCACATATTCGTTCTGATTCTCATATATCAATAGATTATGAGCTCAAGTTAGCTTTATTTCGCTATCACAAACAAATTTAAGAACAGAATTTGAAGCATTGAACTCACTTGTAATGATTGTTTCTTTAACAACACAAGATATATACAGAGATCAAACAGTAATTACTATTACTAGACTTGAGATCTGAAGATAGTTGAAACAATAATATGTATTGACTGCTTACATGAGTTGAGCACAAAGCTTCTATTTAAGAGAACGATCATCGTTATATAAATATAAAAGAATCATGTCAAGTCATCTTTGCTCTGAATGATCATTCTGATCATTCTTGAGCAAGATGAGCGAGATGAGCATTACACTCATTATGCTCACTGTGATCACTTCTGATTCAAATGATCAAAGCAATCACTTCAAGACTCTGATTACTTAATGATTATTTAATCATTGCTGTTTACATAATTTCATGCAAGAGAGTTTTAACACTAGATTTTATTTTAAGATTTTCATTTTGAAAATCACTTTTTCTTCATGTCTTTTTATTGTACAATCAAAAACTTTATCTTGCGTTGCAGAGATCTTCTTAAGCGTACAAGTTCTGAGCATGTTGTTATGCATCTCTGTGAACATTGCAGTTGCTTGCAAAAAGAATGTTATGTTGACAATAAAATTGATCATTGCATTGAGTGTATACATCTTGATTGCAAATGCAATCTTACTTTCTCAATGATGAAGTGAAAAAGAATGAAGACAAAATGCAATTATGTTCTTAATGAGTTGCTGAACATTCACAAGCAGATGCAAGAAGTTTTCACGAAAGTTACTTGTCTGCAAAATCAATTTGTATTTCTGAAGAACAAGAAACAAATAATGATTAAATGAAAGTTTTAAAACATTATTGAGCTTAAGAAAGATGAAAGAAAGACTAGTGAGTCATCGTTGAATGATTTTCTTTTTGATGTGTTTTTTAAGCAGATTGAGATTTCATTAGACTTTGACTGACTGAATTTCTCAACTGAAACTGTCATAAAAGCATCTGACAATTCTTAAGATTTTTCTTTAATTCTCAAGTGTTTTTAATATATTCATAATCTTTTCACTTAATTAATCAATAAGATTGATTTTTGATGTTTTACTGATTTATTATATTTTCTACTTCGTACTCAATGTTCTGACTCTTTGAATCAATTTTTGAAAACTCTGTTTAAATTAATATATTTGAATTTGCAAACTTCAAAAAACAAATATGAAATATCAAATGTATTTTTATAAATGCTGATAAATTTAACTTATAGTTAATTGATTTTTTGATCTTTAGAATCTTATAAGATTCTAGCTTTGTATGATTCAGTTTGTTACTTGATCTTTTCATTTTGATGTTTTATCTTAGTAAATAAACTTTGTTTCTTTCTTTAAAAGTAAATTCTCTATCTCTTTTCTTATTTGCATACAGAGTCATGCATTTGCTGAGAAACTGTATGTTCTTTTATAATTCTTTCTGTAGCAACTGCAATTGTTTTATTTATAGCGTAGCTTTTTGAGCTAATTGTGCAAATTTACATAATTCTTTAAGAGTTTTTGACTCAAACTTGTAGTTTGCAAAAAATGATAACATACTGATTACTTTTGTTATTGTGCTATTGAAAGTTAACTGTGTTACTAACAGTAGCTGTATTCAATTGTTCTGTCTATAGTTAATATAGCATTTGAAATACTGTTTCAGTGTCTGATTCATTCTTTCTGTTTATTTATTCATCTGTGAATGATAAGTTGTTAACAGTTTATGATGAATTTCTAATTGATTCATCAAGAATTTTCAGAATTTTGATGTAAAGAGCTTGTCTCTATTTGAAATTATCTCATCTGATAATTCATGATTTGTGTTATAAAGCATGTTGACATTGAATAGAATCTAGTCAATAGACTCTAGAGATTTCGATATGTGAACAAGAAACAACGATGTTTCAAATTGAAATATGCTGAAACATTTCATCTATTCGAGTCTTAGCAAATCGACTACTTCGTCTCTTTGTTCGCTTTACTATAAATACAGCTCGAAACTGTCTTCTTTCTTCTGTATTCTTAGTTTTCTAGTTATAGCTATCTCTATTAATCAAACATTCTATTCAGCTACGCACTATCTCGCTGCAGTGTGATTAGATTCTAGACACGATTTCAACATTAAACTAAGAATTCGTTAACTCTACGATACAAGTATCAATATTCATTCAAGACACTTGATGAACAACGAAACAAGTCTAAAGAAATTTGTTTATCTGATGATCAACGACTTCGAAAGACAGAACAACATCAGAAGATCAATAGAATCAACGACAAGACTGTTGAATTGCTAGAGAACTTATCGCTCATTCAGTAGCATCGATTCACTCGATCAATAGAATCAACGAGAACATATGATTGTTGATTGCTAGAGAATCACAAACTCTCTTCTCTCTCAAAAAGCTTGTGAATCAGTTGAGTCAAAATAATCTGTGTCATCAAATTCAATTCAACTCGATTCAAATTCAGGTCAATTTAGTGAGTCTGCTACAAAGACAAGTCAATAGTCAATCTCTTCAATGAGCTAGTTGATTTTCTTCTAGTGAGTCTGCTACAAAGACGTTGTCAATGCGATGATTTATCTACTCACATCGCTCTATCTATCAGTGAATCGATCTACCTCGTGTTTCTGTGTCAACTAGTGAGTCGACTTCAATGACATGATCAGAATCGATCTCTTTGATGAGCTAGTCAATTCTCTTCTAGTGAGTCTGTTACAAAGATGCTGTCAATGCGATGATCTATCTACTCACATCGTTTTACCTATCAGTGAATCGACCTATCTTGTGTTTCTACGTTAAATAGTGAGTCTGCTACAATGATCATTCTTTCTCTCTCATAGTGAGTCTGCTACAATAGACATTTCGATGGTCTGAAAGATCAATAGAAAGATTGATAGAAAGACGAGCGTCGAGCTCTACGTCAGTGCTATGAACTACATTACAAGTCATAGAAACATGACTTTTAAAGAGAAGAAAGTAATGTTACGAAGCGTGTTGACATTGAATAGAGTCTAGTCAATAGACTCTAGAGATTTCGATATGTGAACAAGAAACAGCGATGTTTCAAATTGAAATATGCTGAAACATTTCATTTATTTGAGCTTTAGCAAATCGACTACTTCGCTTCTTTGTTCGCTCTACTATAAATACAGCTTGAAACTGTCTTCTTTCTTCTGTATTCTTAGTTTTCTAGTTATAGCTATCTTTATTGATCAAACATTCTATTCAGCTACGCACTATCTTGCTGCAGTGTAATTAGATTCTAGACATGATTTCAACAATTTGCTACAATCATTCTTAGAAATGTGTAAGTTAAATCTTTCGTGAATGTTGCTTTCTTGTATGACAAGAAGTATTCATACTTGATTAATTTATTTATTATAATCAAGATAAAGTTGTATGTTGTTTTTGTAACTCTTTCTTTTGACTTTGATAGCTTAACTATAAAGTTTAAAGCTATGCTTTTTCATGCATGATTTAATGTGCTGAAACTTTTCAAAAGTTTATAGAATTCATGTTGATTATATTTTATATAAATACATACATTGCACTTTCTGATAATATCTTTTATTTGTTTTCTTATCTTTGAAAAATAGTAGATTCTAGATATTTTTTCAATGATTTTATTTGAATCTTGATGTTCATGTATTATTGACTTGTGATGATTATTTATCATTTTCTGTTTACATCTTGTTGAAACATAGATCAGATCTTGAAATGTCAGTATTTCATTAATAATCTTAAAGTTCATGTTGTTCTTGATATTTTCTATAATATTCTGCGTAACTGAGTTCTTTGCTAGCTTTAACTTTACTCATTTTTCAAGATCTCTGTTGTTGATTTGTAAAGTAGCTGCGTTTTATTTATTATAAACAATTGAATCATTCAAGTTCTCTTGCAAGATAGTCTGATTTATCTGTGATTTATCTGTCATGTGATTTGCTCTTCTGCTCAAGACCTTGATCTTCAAGTTTTCAAATTTCTTTTAATATTGAATTTGAAAGTTGTATGATAACAACTTTTTCAATCATTTAATCTGTCTTCAATTTAAAACTTTCATGATCATAAAGTATAGTAAATTCTTATAATTTGTATATACTTGAATCTGATGTCTAAATTCTTTCAAATACACTTTTCATTATTTGAAAAAGTTGACAATAATTAACAACTTCTTGTTGTATATCTTGTAGTTCAATTCAGCATCTGTAAGCTTTCTACTGTGAAATGTCAGAATCGTGTCTAGATGAGTCAATCAGCGAAAGTCAGGATTGAATAGTGCTTGATCTTTAGAGATAGCTATAACTGAATATTAAGAATACAGAAGAAGATTAATACAAGAGCTTCTATTTATGTAATGTTCAGAGACTGCGCTAGACTCGAAAGAAATGTGTTTGTGACACGAAAAGAATGTGATGTAGATGAACAAGATGTTGGTGAAAGAAAAGAGTGTTGAGAAAGAAAAAGAATGTTGAGTCATATCTGAGTCATATCTGAGTCATATCTGACTAGCTCGCTGATTAGCTCTAATCATTACGCAGAGAACTCGCTAGCGTTCACTGCGAATTGATTAGAGCTTCAGTCTTGTTCAGCCTTGATACGCTCATAACATGAAATGCAATGAGATGCAGACATTTCTTATCATCTGATTGACTGATACATACTTCAATAGCTTTGTTTGATGCATTCATCTTGAGCGTAATGAGTTTTTCTGATTCAAACATGATCAGTATTGACTGAAAGATGAACAATTTCTTCAGCTTCTTGAAAGCTTTTTTTGCTTTCTCAGTTCACATGAATGATATGTTCTTTCTTGTAAGATTTGTAAGTAACAAGATGATTTTGAAGTATTTCTTTATGAAATGTTTATAAAAGTTCGCGAATTCTAGAAAGAATTAAACTTCGATCTTTGACTTTAATGTCAATCAAGTAATAACAACTTTTATCTTTTTTAAGTTGATTTTTAAACTCTGAGATGTGACTATAAATTTCAAAAATCATACACTCTGTACATGAAATTCACTTTTCTCTGACTTGATGCACAGATCAATTTTCTTCAAAGTCTGTAGAACTTTTCTAACATGTTGAACATGTTCTTTCTTCATCTTTAAGTATACTAATATATCATTCAAATATACTATGACAAATTGATTCAAATAATATTGTAGCACATTATTTACAAAGATTTAAAACATGATTGAAGCATTGATTAAGTTGAAAGACATGATCAAATACTTGTAATGTTTTAGTTGAATGTAAAAGACTGTCTTTCACTCATTTTCTTCTTTAATTTATATTTAATTAAATGCTTTGAATATATTGAATTTTATTGAAGAAGTAAAGTGAACAGTATTACATCTGATGAAATCTATTTAGATTATGAAGAGAAGTCACAGACTGCTCTATCTATATACTGTCATGCATGACAAAGTCATAATACACAACTTTATTTCTAACGCTAGTTTAAAGAAAGTTGCTAGAAACAAGTCTGACTGAATTCAGACTGAATTCAAAGTTATTGCAATAAGTTGCTAGAAACAAGTCTGTCATTGCACTTCTTAACACTTTCACTCAATGCTTGCAAGTTTCTCAGCTTTTACTGCTTTTTAATCTCAGTTGTTTAATGAATCTTTTGAAGTTCTGTCGAGATAGTGACTTGATCAATTCGTCTGCTATCATATCTTAACTAGAAACGAAGTTCACTGAAATCTGATTCTTCTTGTGCAAATTTCAAATGTGATGATAAGTGATGTTAATGTGCTTCAATCTTTCGTGAATATGAGCATTCTTAATCAGCATAAAAGATGCTTGATTATCTTTCTTAAGCTGTGTGAGTAAGACAGATTGATGAGTAATCTTCTTAAAAATATCAACGTGACTGTAACTGATGTTTAAATACTTTGTCAGATTCATGTTTTTAAGTACTTAATTGATTCATAGATTTTTCTTGACGCAAATTAATAAAGTCATGTACTTTATCTTAATGATTGATGTAACAACAAACTTTTGCTTTCAACTCATTTAGAAAACTGATTCTTCATCAAGCATGTAAATGTAAAAGAGAATCAACTTGTGATTTAGTTTGTCTGACATGTAGTCTGAGTCAGAGTATTTTACTAACTTCATGCTTTCACTGACTTTGTACATGATGTTTAAATCAATGATGAAACAAATGTATTGCATCAACTTCTTCATTGTGTGTTCATGATGTTCTGCAAAATTACTGAGATATTGACTTAGTTAATTAAGAGCAAAAATGATGTTGAAACAAGTATGAATTGCAACATATATGAGACTTTCAATGACTTGTTAATATTCATGCTGATTAATTCTTACGTCTTCAAATTCAGCTGAGCGAAAAGCATCATATTCATTCATTGAAAAATCTGTTATTTTATGCTTGTCTTGTCTTATGTTGAGTCTTTCAAGAACATCATGAAGATAGTGAGTTTAATTCATTCATAAGATTCATGTTTTTCTGTTGCAAGTAATTTGAATGTCAAGAATCTTTTTCATTTTTCTCAGATTTTTAACTTTGAAAACACATTAAAACTCATGCTTAAATCATTTAATGTTGTTCAATGATTTGAAGATGATGATTATATTATTGAGATATAGTAGTAATATAATTTCTTTTGATTCATGAATTAAAAGACATGAATTTGCAATGCATTGAGTGAAGTTAAGTTTAAACAACATTGTTACACAATGATCATGTCAATCTTATGCAGCTTGCTTGAGATTGTAAAGACTTCGAAGAACTTTCAAAACACAGTTGAGTCTGACTTTCACTTTTGATGAAAAGAATATGTAAATGATTTCTTTGAGAAATGATTCAGTAAACGCATTGTTTACATTAATTTAATGAAGTTTGAGATTCTTCATTGTTGCAATAATTAGAAAGACTTGCAAAGTGTCAAACTTGATGATTGATGCAAAAGTATTTTCATAGTCAACTTCATGAATTTAAAAGAAATTTCTGACTATCAATCTTGTTTTCAATTTGTTAAAAGAATCATCAATGTGCATCTTTGACTTGAAAACTCATTTACTTGTCATGATGTTAATATTTTTGAGCAACATTTCTTCTTGTCAGATTTCATTAATAATTAACATCACAAGTTCTGCATTAATTGCTTCTTTTTAAAGTTTCTTTCAAACTGAGTTCTGCATTACATCTTTGTAAATGTTCAATGTGAAAATTCTTATTGCTTTAGAAGAATCAGATTCATTGACATTGAATAATGTTCATGACATGCTTATGTCAGAATCACTCTCATCATCATTAACTTTCTTTGTGATGAATTAAATCATCATAGCTTGCAAGATCTTGAATGCACATTCTTTTAATTATTAATCTTCGCTGTCTTTTTTTCTCTTTGAAATGATTACATGCAGAAATGTTTAAGTTGTTAACTTAAACATGCTTGATGCAAAGACTTTTTGAGTGATCTGAACATTCATGTGAACTTCATGCTCATTTAATGTATGTGATGTGATTTTAAAATTAAGTGCATTTAAGTTGATTGCAATAATCTTCAATGCATCAGTTGATTTAAATAAAATATCAATCATGAAAGTATCAGATTTTAAAATGTTAGTTGAAATGTTATTCTTTGATGATCTTTTCACAGATTTTCGCTCTGAAAGAATGTTGAATGTCTGTTTGCAAAGTTGCAAGTTCATGTTTTCACTCTTTTCATCTTCAATGAACTTGACAGCATAATTCTTGATGACTTAATCAAGGTCTGAGACATAAAGATGATATTGCTTGTCAATATTTTTCACATACTTCATAAAAATATCAAGTCTGTCTCTGTTCATGAATTTGTCTCATCTGTTTTCAACTGACAATGACTTAAGATTAATGTATGAGTAACATTTGCATTCTCATACTCATACATGATCAATTAAAAGCTTGATCTTGATGAATGTTTTCTTTGAAATCATGAAAGCTTTGTTGATTAAGAATTTTATGATGATTCAATTTTGCAAATAAATATTTGTTTTTGCAACTTCTGTTTAGAACTCAATGAAAAGTTCAGCATTCTTGATCATGACTTGCATTAAGTTTTCTGTAATGTATATAATTCTTTCAATTACTTTATTTTGAATCAACATATGTGAAACAATGTATTAAGAAGCAATGTCAATTGATAAGCATCAATCATTCAAAATGACTTTAAGTTTCATGATGTTATCACTATGTACTAAAAGAAGTTTGACATTGCTGTAAATCTTTATGCTGAGTTTTTATTTTTGCAAAGCATCTGATGCATTGAATCATTGCTTCAAAGAAATGCATTAAGTTTTTCTGAAGTGATTGTCAATTATCTTTAAAAAGTATGATTCATTATTAAGAAATGATGATAGTAATTTACAAATGTTTATGAAAATAAAAGTTAAAATACTTGTCTTTTGATTGCTGACATTATGTTCTCGTTTGTTAATGAACTTGATGAGTGCACATATTTTATACACATTCTTATGACTGTCATTGATGAAAATAGATTTTTTCAAAGTAATGATTTTATGAAGTTGATGAAGCTTTGCTGATTCAAGATGAGCAAAATAATGATGTTACAACTTGTACAACTTAAAGCTTTTGTCATTTGTGAAACTAAGTTGATCATGATCAACTTTAATCTCATTCTCATGATGAATCACATCAATGTAAGATGCAAAGTAATCTAGATTCATTAAATTATCAAGATTTATTGAACTGTGCATTGCTGAAAATGTTGATGAAATGTCATGCTGCATAACTAATAGTAATGCAAATTCATCAAGATTGTTTACAATTCTCTTTACTATGTAAATGTTTTTGCATTCTAAAGTTTTAATCATTTGCTTTTCTTACTTGTCATGCATGTACAGATTTTTATCATCAAAACTTTCTTGCAGATCTTTCTTATACATTCTTCTTTCAAAAAGAAAATTCATCTTGAGTTTAAAAACATGAAGAACAAAAGACAGTTTAACTGAGTTTTTATAATGATTTCACATAACTGCTGTATCACAGTGATTGACATACAATTTTTTCTCTTCAACTTTGATAATGCATCTTTTAATGTAAACTAAAAAATTATTAAAAAGTTGAAGTTGATTAATCATATGTAAGAAGACATCAAAATTTGCAACTCAGTTAAATTTAAAAATCTTATTGACAATGTTTTTTGACAAAGTTGCAATATTCTCACTCTTCTCATTCTTATCTTTCTCATTGTTATCAGAAATTTCAAAGTCATCACTTTTTACATTGTAAACTTTGTATTTCTTGTGCTTACTCTTCAGAAGCTCAGTGAAAGTTTGAAAATCATCAATACTTTTGTGCTTTGTTTTGTTTTTATCTTTGCATTTCTTCACAAGCTTTTGAGCTGCAGATAGATGAGAGCAATCAACTAAATGATGTTCATCTTCACAAAGAAAACATTTTAAAGATCATTGCAACTAATGATGATGTGATTGATTATTGTCAAAGTCTGAAAAACTTTTATGATAATGATTGATTTTGCGTTTGTTCTGCTCATGATCAATGCGCTTGCGTTCATTTCTTCGCTTAACTCATAACGCAGTTTCTGTTGTTTTCAATTGTACTTTCTTCTCTTGTAGCTTTTGAAGTTTCTTCTCAACATTTGACTTATTCTGCGCATCAATGATGTCTTAAATGACTGTGTATTCATTTGATAATGATTGAAGTAAGACTTGAAAATGATGTTTTAACTTAAATAAATTGTTTATATCTTTCTATGTTGCAACAATCTTTCAAGTTAACTTGATGAAATGTGTTCATGTCTTTTTAATGAAGATATTCGTCAACATTCTGTAGTTAATAAAGTTTGTCAAATATTGTCTTTCAATGATTTGTAACTTCTCTTTATATTTATAACTCAGAGTATCTTAAATTTCTTTTGCTGATGTTTTGTTTGCAGTGTATTCTTGATCATTAATGATGATGCAAATGATCAGTCAGTAATAAGCTTTTACATTAATCTTTTGACTTTCAAAGTTAAAAGATTGAATTTAATTAATGATGCTGATGATGCTGTTGAATGTGTTTGAGTCAGACTTGTTTTCAATAATGAATCACAAGTCTTTCTTAATAAGTCATCTTTTTATAAGAGAAAATTATTGATTGCAGTTCTTGCAAGTAAGAATGAAAACAGATCATCATTTGATGAAAAAGTCATTGAAGTTCATGACGTGCAATGTAAACTCAGCTTATTGTTAGAATTAAAGAAAAAAAATAAAGATATTAAATAAATTGACGAGTGAAGTGAAAAGAATTTAATCTCGTCAATAATGATGAAAGTTTATGCATTCTTTAATGCAATCAAGTGTGTTTATTTATTCACTCTCTTGAAAACTTGTAGTAGACTATTGACTTGATGTGAGTGCTTATTTATTTTCTCATAAGATGCGTAGTAAGCTGTTGAATTTCACTGAACTTCTTTAAATCAATGTACTTATTTGTCTTCTTGTGAGACGTGTAGTAAGTGATCACTGATTGCTCATTTGAATAAATCTCATATTGAGTTGTTGAGCATCAAATGCTTAAAGTGTTTTAATTTAATTATGTTGAAAGCTTTTTGTTAATTGAACTCATAATTTATTGAAGAAATAAAATGAACAGTATCACATTTGATGAAATTTATTTAGATTGTGAAGAAAAGTCACAGACTGCTTTATTTATATACTATCATGCATGACAAAGTTGCAACATGTAACTTTATCTTTAATGTTAATTTAAAGAAAGCTGTTAGAAATAAGTTTGACTGAATTCAGACTGAATTCAAAGCTATCACAATAAGCTGCTAGAAATAAGTCTGTCATTGCACTTTTTAACAAATTTCATAAATCACTGTGCATTCTGCAATCTGTTTTGCAGTTCTGTTATGAGCAATAATGAATAACTGTTTTTAATCATGATGTTATTCAATGCTTTATAGTTGACACATAGTTTTAAACTTTTATTCAATTTTGAAATAAACAGAATTAAGTATTCTGCTGATAACTGCAATTTTCTGATAAATTTTTTTCATAAATTTTCTTTCAAATATTGTTGCAAAGTATTGAGTTTTTCTGCTAACAATAAGTAAATGAACTGTTTTGTGAGTTTCTTGTTGTCAATGAGCTTAATCTCATGATTTTATGATTGATGTTTAAGTAATGTCTCTTGATTACTTTCTTTCTTAAACAGAATTTTATATTTCTGATATTCTTTAGAAATAATAGTGATAGTGAAATTCTTCAAGTGATCACTCTGAATCTCTCTGCTTCATAACATCTGTGTGTCATTGATTTCTCTGAACTCTTCGCGCATTTCTTCGCTCATCATGATGAATATTTTCACATTTTGTGATGACTTTAATATTGAGTGCAATCGCGTCATTTCTGTATCTAGAAATGCAATTATCTCATTGACTCAATCAATTATTGAATTGATTGTATGAAGTCATGATATGCTCAGAACTATATTGCTGTCTGACTGCTTTGTAACATTTAAATGTAACTTCTTTTAATAACGTTCAAGTTTTAAATGAATAAGTTGAGTCTCTTGATTTATTAGTTTGTTGTTATACTTTATGAGTGTTTCATCAAAATTTTGCAGATTGTAAGATTCTTTCTTTTTCTGCATAAATATTTGCGCTTTGCTAGCAAATTCTGAAAATATGTAATTCTCTGTGCAGTCACTGTTTATGAATAGTTATGCTGCGTGATCATTGATCTTGACTCAGACTTGTAACTGTGATGAGTCATTGATGAAGATAAATATGCTTTCAATTTTCAATTCTTGACTAGATTTCTTTGATGATTTATTGATTAAAGAGTCTTTTAGTTTTTTGAACTAGAAACTCATTCTTTTAATACTTGTTTTATATATTGAAATTGATTTGAATTGATCTTCTTAAGTAAATATTTCTTCAAATTACATAGATCGAATTTCTTTTTAATAACTTTTATCATTTGTTTAAGTTTTCTGAATATATGATCTTCATCAAAAAGTACATATTCTTCTTGCTTAATAAACTTAACTTCTGTAAATAACTTCTTTATGACTATATTATGATAATGAATGTTTCTGCGTGATGCAATTGACTCATCTTGCATAGTGTCATAAATGACTTAATGTATATCATTCTTAATTTGTTGCATTCACTGTGAAAAATCTTTCTCTTTCTGTTTAAAAAAAATGTACAATTCGTTGTACATGCTTATAAAGCTTGCTTAACTTGTAAGCTTTCTGAAATCTTTCTTTACTTCAAGATGATCTTCTTCTTGCTTAAAAGCATCTTTTGCTACAATAGTGAATGCTCATAGAGTTTTGCTAAGTTGACATTCTTCTTCAAATGCTTGATGAATAACTTCTTTGATGTCGTTCAATCTATTTAAATCATATGCTTTGCTGTTGAAAATCTTTGATTTTGTGATCACAATGAATGAGCTTTCATCACTATTCTCATTGTGCACTTTCAATTAATGATAAGTTGCTGTATAAAAATGATTCTTGCGCAATGATTTTGAATATTATCTTGAATCTTTCTTATTGCTCAGATGCATGCAATACTGATCATCATAGCATTCTGTTTAAAATATTTTATTATGAGTGTTTTTCTTAACTTCTTTCAATGTTGCAAAAAATTTGTTTTGTTTATCATAAAGCTTTGACTTGTTTTTATACTTGTTTTGAGTACAATTCTTAAAGTAATGATTTAGCTTTTTACATGTGTAACATGTTTTACTCTGTTGAACTGTTTTATTACAAGCATTCATCAATATCTTTCAAATTGCATCTAACTTCATAGATTGAGAATCATAGTATGACTATCATTGTTTCTTCTTGAACTTTCGATTCAATACTACTGACATAGTCAATTTTTTATCTTTTTTCAGACATTTTTCATACTGTCTGTTGTTGATGATTATCACTCTGAATATCATCTTCTGTAAATTAGCAAGTTTATCAATTTTAGTGATTTCATTCTTGACTTTCTTTCATAGTTTCTGATAGAACTAACTGATGAGAACTGCATCGTTTCATTTCATATTCATTGCAATATGCTAAAAGCTGATTGAATAAATCATTGCAAAGATTTTCTGTTGCAGATTGTACAACTATCATTCTGCTGTACATTTCTTGTCAATGTCTTCAAATACTCTTTTTAGATGTTTCTTGAACATTTGAGAGTCACGAAATATCATGTTAATTTTCTCTTCTTGTTTCTCTGATTTCTTCTGCAGATAATTCATTAAATAGTGATGAAATCATGTAAATGCATTATCTTTTAAATAAATGAATGCAAAGAGTACTTTGTTCTTAATGAACTTGAACTGAGATAAGTGTTGTTTGATGTATAACTTTATCTGTACTAAATATGCTTTAAGTTTATCTTGATTGTTGTGATACAAGTTTAATGTTGAGATCTTGATCTTATCTGCGCTGAAGATGCTTGCTCTTTAACTGAGCATGACTCATTCTGACTGACTAAACATGATTGAAGAAAATGAACATTTCTGATATTTTATGAAAGAGTGATGCTTAAAGTGTAATGATTGTTTCTTTAACAACATAAGATATATACAAAAATCAAACAGTAATTACTATTACTAGACTTGAGATTTGAAGATAGCTGAAACAATAATATGTATTGACTGCTTACATGAATTGAGCATGAAGTTTCTATCTAAGAGAACAATCATCATTATATAAACATAGAAGAATTATGTCAAGTCATCTTTGCTCTGAATGATCATTCTGATCATTTTCAAGCAAGATGAGTGAAATGAGCATTATGCTCATTATGCTCACTGTGATCACTTCTGATTCAAACGATCAGAGCAATCACTTCAAGACTCTAATTACTCAATGATTATTTAATCATTACTGTTTACATAATCTCATGCGAAAGAGTTCTAACATTATTGTCATCAAATCAATGAAACTTTCTCTATTGATTATATTTCACAAAATAATTCTCATATTTTAATCACAATAAAAGATTCAAAAAATTATCATGTTTTGAAGTTAAAGAAAAGTGAGAACTATGAGTTATGAAAGAAAAATATAATCAATGTCTTGAAAGTCAAAAATCTCTGAATGATCATCTCAAAAAAGCTGAAGAAATCAACATCATTGTCATTTGATATCTCAACAACAGATAAAAAGAAGTATATCATTGATGTTTAATATTGAGAAGATAGAAACAACAGAGTCAGCAATATAATTGACTTCAGCTGCAAAAAGAGACTCAGAATACATATAATTAAACTGATCATTAAGTTAAGTTTCAAATTGACATTTTGAACTTGAATCAACATCAAGTCAAGTTGCTCACATTTTCAACTTGATTCAAGTCGAGTTGCTCATATTTTCAATTCAATGCAACTTGATTCAACTGAGAATTGAGTTAACTCAACTTAACTCATCAAGAACTTGAGCTTAATTTCAAGAGAGCTAAATATAGAAATTTTTCCGATTTTTGCTTTTGCATTATTTTTTTGCATTATCTTTTTGATAGAGAGTCATGACGAAAAACATGAAGACTATATGATAGAAAGTCATGAAGAGAAGTCATGATAGAAAGTCATGATAAAGAGTCATGATAAGAAAACATGAAGATCATTTGATGAAAAGTCATGAAGAGAAATCATGAAGAAGAATCATAAAGAAAAATCATGAAGAAAAACATAAAAAGAAACATGAAGAAAAACATGAAGAAAAACATGATGAGAAACATGATGAGAAACATGATGAGAAACATGAAGAAAAACATGAAGAAAAACATGAAGATTGTTTGATAGAAAGCTTCAAGTCATGCTGAGAAAACATGAAGATCATTTAACTATCTTTTATTCTCGATCGTCATCTGCTCTGATGACGCTCTCATCGATCTCGACGACGATTGCCTTGGCACGTCGATTCGTCATCAGTCTTTTGATCAATTCGTCATCAGTCTCGAACTTCTACTGAACGCTCTCGAGCTCGATACTTTCTATGACATGAATCGTCGAGCCGATCGAGGCAACTTCAACGATTCAGAAATCATGAAAAAAGACGAAGATTTGACTTCGCAAATGTCATGAGAAATATTGACGGTTTTGACGACGCGATCGCTCAGCTGTCATCATCTTTCTTCGCTTGAATCGATTTCTGCGCGCGAACTATCTCACATACTTTGAAAGGCATACTTGTAGCTCTGAATTAGCTGAATTCAATGCCGTCAAAATAATTGAAAAACATCGAGGTTTGACCTAGTAAATGAGGTTGAGAAGATTCACTGCGCTGGTTGACCGTTCACCTAGTAGTAATTCTTTCCTCGCCCGAATCAATTTCTGCGCATTGACTACTTGACATACTTTGAAAGACATAATTGTAGCTCTGATTGAGCTGAATTCAATGCTTTAGAAATAATCGAAAAATATCAAGGTTTGATCTAGCAGTCGAGGTTGAGAATATTTCGATGCGCTGAGCGACCGAATTTCTCGCATAGCAGCAATTCCCCGATCACTACTAAACTTCATGCATTCATTATTTGACAAAACTTTCTAAGACATACTTGTAGCTTCGAATCAGCTGAATTCAGATCTTTAAAAATAATTGAATAATATCAATGTTTAACATAACAGTCAATATTGAAAGT
>JAABUS010001558.1_pt1 | contig 49155 bp, 41 predicted proteins | sample 5560161 | NCBI WGS metagenome assembly JAABUS01 (sample SAMN10711885, study PRJNA513376) | rock metagenome | isolation source: Antarctica rocks | place: Antarctica: Victoria Land, Trio Nunatak nord | collected 2016-01-04 | reverse complement strand
AAAGGTGAAACGGGAAAAAAAGAAGGCGAAACGAAAGAAGAAAGCGAAGCGAAAAAAGAAGCTACGAGCGAAGAAATTGAAGCAACGACGTCTAGTTCAGAAGCAAAAGCTGAAGATTAAAGAGCTTCAGAAAGAGCAAAAGAAGAAGTCTAAAGAGATGAAAGTACAGCAATTCACTGATTTTGTTGCTATTGAGAAGGTGAAAAGAGAGTCTAGTCAAATCAGGTCTACGCGAGCTGAAAGACAATTCAAAGCTTCTAAGCGATTTGATGATTAATTCTTATAGCTTGAAAGCTTCATATAGATATCGACAACTCTCTATATTAATTGCAATTTGATTCTATGAATGATGGTTGAATAATAATAAAAATAGTATTGATTACTAATCAAGTTTAGAGTGTGCACGAAATCGAAACGTGCATGAACTCGAGAGTACTTCTACGTCAACGATGACATACTTTCTCAGTATGACAACGAAGAAACATTGCATTCAATGATCTACTACAGCAAGAATCTGAGTCTCGCTGAGTGCAATTACGAGATCTATGACAAGAAACTACTAGCAATCATTCGTGTCTTCAAGCATTGATGATCTGAGCTGAAATTGACTGAGCTACTCATCAAGATGTTCACTGATCATCAAGCTTTAACGTCATTAATGAAAGATAAAGAGCTAAGTAAACGTCAAATGCGCTGAGTACAAAAGCTCGTTGACTTCAACTTCAAAATCATGTATTGCTCAGATAAACAAAATCTCAAAGTCAATGCATTGACTCGTCAAGTCAATTCAGTTTCTAGAAGTCTTGAGAATGAATGATGTTGCTATCAGCGAACTACAATTCTCATGTTGAATCGAATGAAAATCACTGATCTAGAAGAGAAAGAGAACGATGAATCAATTTATCGATTGATTCTAGAAGCTAACAGAATCAACGAGAATTGTATTCTACTTCGTGAAGTCGTATTAAAAGATGAAGCTCAATACAAAGATACTAAATTAAGAAATTGTCGAGTTCAGAATGAAATACTATATCGAAGTGATCTTCTATGAATTTTCTTCGATGAGCATCTTCAAATGAAGCTAATTCAAAAAGTTCATAATCAATCTTCTATTGATCATTTCGAAATTCTCAGAACGATGAAGATCATAAGAAGATACTACTATTGATCTTCAATGCAAAAGACAATAAATCAATATATTCAAAACTGCTAAATTTGTCAGCGATCAAAGACTTCTTGAAATAAATTCAATAAACTACTACATTCTCTATTCATATTCAAACAGCAATGAAAGAACATAGTCATGAATTTCATCATCAACTTATCTCTTTCGAAAGGCAAAAACATCATACTAACAGTGATATGTAGATTGACAAAGAAACGACACTATATTTCTTGTTCTACTGATGACGAAGAAATCACAGCAGAAAAAACAGCTGAGCTAATGCTTCAGTGAATATATTGAATACATGATTTACTCGATTTCATTATTTCGAATCGAAGCTCTCAATTTACCTTCATTCTATGAAAGTTTCTTTGCAAAAGACTGAACATTAATCTTCGATTATTCATTGCCTATCACTCTCAAATCAACAATCAAAGTGAATGAGTCAATCAGAACATTGAAAGATATCTTCAATTCTTCTGTTTGTACATGCAGAATGACTGAGCTAAGCTACTACTCATGATTGAGTTTATCGACAATAATGCTCTGTTCTCAGTCATCTTCTCAATCTCTTTCTTTCTAAACAAAGACTTTCATTCTCGTATGAGCTTTGAACTCAATGTCAGCGAATATGAAAGTTCTTGTGAACGCTTGCAGATGACTAAAGTCAAGAATATATCTGAACATATGAACAAAACACTGAAGTTTGCTCGCAAGTCGCTAGTCAAAACACAGAAACAAATGATGAAACAAGTCAATAAGCATAGAAAAGAAGTTGATTATGAGGTCAAATCAAAGATGTTTCTGAATGAAAGAAACATCATTACAGCGAGATCTTTCAAGAAGCTAGATGACAAAATGCTTGATTCTTTCACTAATCTAGATCTCATCAACTCTTCATATAAACTGAAATTATCAGAGTCTATGCATGTTCATGATGTATTTCATTCTGATCTGCTTCGTTCTGCCGTCAACGATTTCTTGCCTGGTCAAAAGAACGAACTCTCAGATTCAATAGTGATAAACGACGAAGACGAATGAAAAATCGACGATATATTGAATTCTCGTTGATATCGAAGACGACTTCAGTATAGAGTCAAATGAAATGACTATGACAATGATCTCAATTGATACAACGCTGATGACGACGAATTTATGAACGCTCAGAAGATAGTTGACGATTTTCATATTCAATATTCGAACAAATCGCGCTAGAAGTGCTTTCAACTATTCAGTCAATCAGAATTTAATGAGTCTGAGCCTGTGAAATCATGATTGAGCAATCAATTGAATCGAGCAGAAAATACATTCATGCGAACATGAATCATTGAAGAGAGAGAGTAATGTCACGATTCTAGCCTTGTCAGACTCAGTCTTCTAGTCTTGTCAGATCTATTCTCGCTTCGTCATCTTGACTAGTTTCTATTGAGTCTAGCGTCGACTGAGAAACACACATATGTAGTCAGCTTCTTTTCTGTAGCTATCTTTCTTTCTTAGCATTTATCTTCTAGTTAAATGACATTCATATTGACTCGCTCTATGCTGATCTCTAACAAAAACATCGAAGTCACTACATTCATTGATCATTCAAAGTCGTATGACGCGATTTTAACTAACGTCAAAAACATTAATGATTTACAAGCTGAAATCTGTTTTACCTGTCACAAATCAGATCATACTTCTAGAGAGTGTTTTGATTGATTTTCAAGAGTCAATGCATTAGAAAATGATGAGTTTGATTGATTTACATCAAACTCTGAGTCAGATTCTGATTTAAAAAACTAGTTATCTTTTTCAGAATCATTGAAAAGATAAAGATTATATCTTTGTGCAGTCAAATTGAAGTTTTATTGAAAGAAAACTATTTTGAGAAGTCATTTCTGATCAATGCTTCTTTTATCTCTCAAAGCAATTCTTTCAGTCTTCACTCTTTGATAAATAGTGATTTCATCGTCTATATGCTGATACATGATCAGCTCATTGATAAAGTATGTCAGAAACTTAAAATACAATCTATATTACTAGCAAAAGAGAAGTTAATACGAGACTATAATGAAAAGTTAGCTAGAAAGACTATTATTCATAAGATTTTATTTAATCTTACGATTGAAAGTCATAAGAAATTGACTATGTCAATGCTGATAGCTGATATTGAGCATCATGAAGCTATATTGAGCAAACTTTGAATGAATAAAAATGAAATATTATTGAACATGAGACATGATACTATTATATTTTCTGATCAATTAAATATTTCGATTTCGATTTTTTTGATTTCGTCAAATATAAAGTACTCAAGTTAATCGCGATCAACTTCAATTTCTTCAGCAGCTCACAGCAAGATCTTTAAGATGCTCAAGCACTAAGTTTCATTCATTCAGAAAGAGTCATTCTCGATTCAAAATATAAACGTCATTTCTTTTTAAGCACTAGTAAAACGAAAAAAGAAAGATCAGACAGAGATTTTTGCTATGTTCATTGAAGACATTAATAGAAAAATCGTCTACAATACTCAATGCAAACTTGATGTCATAGAAATCTTCTCAGTCAATGAAATGACTCAGAATCTAGAAGATATTAAAGTCAAGCTATTATTGAAATATCAGAATTTTCTAGATGTCTTTGATTTAGCTCAAGCAGACAAGCTATCATTTCATCGTTTGTATGATCATAAGATAAAGCTTGCTAGTGATGCAACGTCATTTTGCTGTTGAGCATATTGAATGTCTTTTTACAAGCTTCAGAAAGTAAAAGAATATCTGAACGAGAATCTTTTTAAAGAATTTATAATCTTTAGCAAAGCTTTATATTCTTCTTTCGTTCTGTTTATTTTAAAAGCAAATGAAGATTTATGATTCTGCGTTGACTATTGAAAGCTCAATGCTATTATCAAAAGAAATCACTATTCTTTATTGCTCATAAATGAGATGATCAACAAAATAGTTGATTGCAAGCATCTGACTCAATTAGATATCATTTCGACTTTCAACAAACTGCAAATGCATTCTGATAGTGAGAACTACATTATCTTTATCATCACTTTAAAAGTGTACAAATCAAAGATGCTATTTTTCAAACTTATCAATGATTCTGTCTTGTTTCAGCAGTATATGAATGATGTTTTTTAAGACTTTCTAAATGACTTTTGTCAAGTTTATCTAAACGACATTCTGATTTACAGCAAAACTCAATGAGAACATTGACAACATGTCAAGATGATATTAAATCATGTATGAGAAGCTGATCTACAAGTAGATATTTGAAAGTGTGAATTCAACGTAGAAGAAACTGTCTTCTTAGAAATCATAGTTTCAAAACAAGATCTTCATATGAATTTTATCAAAGTGAAAGTCATAGTCAACTGAACTACGTTGATCAATCTAAAAGAAGTTCAGAACTTCATGAAATTCATTAACTTTTATCGTCGTTTCATTAAGAACTTCTTGAAGTTAGTCAAATCATTCACTCAGTTGACTAGAAAGAATACATCTTTTGTATGAAATGAAGTCTGTATTCAAGCTTTTGATGATTTAAAGAAACAAGTCAGCTCGATTTCAGTACTACAACATTTTAATTTCAAACGATAAACTATTCTAGAAATCAATGCATCTGACTACGTCAAAGATGAAATTCTATCACAGTATAATGATGAGAAAGTTCTTCATTCAGTAGCTTTCTACAGTAAGAGCATGATTCTCGCTGAATGCAATTATCATATCTATGAAAAGAAATTACTAGTCATTATTCAATGTTTCAAACATTGAAGACTTGAGCTTGAATGCACTGAACTACTCATTCAAATATTCATTTATTATCAGACTTTGAAGACTTTCATGAAAAACAAACAGTTAACTTGATGTCAAGTCAATTATCTGAACATTTTGTTCAAGTTTAACTTTCAGATCATTTTTCAATCAGACAAAATGAACATTAAAGTTGATGTTTTAATCAGAATGTCTTTGATCAACATTTCTGAATTAACTCAGTGTATCAAAAATTGCTATCAGATCATTCTGACATTTGATAAAGTAAATATTCTAGCTATCAAATCTGAAGTTGATTTCTATCAGTGACTAAAAGATGTCAACAAGATAAATGAGCTTTGCAATGAGTATAAACAAGCTATAAGCGAAAACAAGCTTAAGCTACATAGCACTGAATTGAAGCACTGTGAGATCGTTAATGATGTTCTGTTCAGAAAAGATTTACTGTAAGTTTTTGAGAAAATGCATACAAAATTGCTAAAGAAAATTCATGATCAGTCTTTCATCTTTCACTTTAACAATCAAAGAACTATTGATTTAGTTCAACGTTTCTACTATTGATCAGATCATCAAGCAACGATTAAACATTATATTTGAAACTGTCATGTTTATCAATGAAGCAAGACATCTAGAAATAACATTAATGAACTTCTTTATTCTTTTTCGATTTCACAGAAATGCTGAAAAGATATAATTATGAACTTCATCATTGAGCTATTTCTATCAAAAGATTATAACGTCATTTGCATAATCATATGTTGACTCATTAAGAAACGTCATTATGTCTTCTGTTATTAAGAAGATGAAGACATTTCAGTTGAAGAAATAATTTGAATCATGCTATGAAACGTTTATCAACTTCATGATCTATCTAGTTCTATTGTTTTGAACAGAGACTCTCAGTTCATATCAATCATATGAAAAAGTCTTTGCAAGCAATTAAAGATCACAGCTAGTCTATCAACAGCTTATCATTCTGAGATCAATGATTAATTGAAACAAGCTAATCAAGATGTTGAACAAGAACTAAGAATCTACTGCAATTACATGCAGAACGACTGAGCAAAATGACTATCAATGATAGAATTCAGCGAGAATTTCAATATCTTCTCGATCATCTTAATGACTTCATTCTACTTCAATAAGAGTTTTCACTCACGAATGAGTTTCGATTCAGATACAACTGACTATGAAACTACTTGTGAGTGTCTTGAAGCTAGAAAAGCAGACAATATTATCATTTGAATGAAAGAGCTTCTTATTTTTGATCATTAACAATTGAAAAAGACGAAGCAAATCATTGAAGCTCAAATCAATAAACATAAACAAGATGTCATTTATGAAGTAAACGACTGAATTTAATTATTCTTCAGAAACATTAAAACAACAAGATCGTGCAAAGATTTGAAAGATAAACAGCTAAAACTTTATCAAATTACTGTCAAAGTTGAGATCTTCTATCATCTTCATTTATCGATAAGCATGAAGCATCTGCATTCAATGTTCAGTTCAAAGCTACTGCAATCATATTCAGAAGACTTTCTATCAGAACAGTATTCAGAATCAGTCAGATCAATTGCTATCAAAGACAATGAACATTGAAAGATAGATGATATATTGAATTTCAGACGTTATTGAGGTTGAATACAGTACAAAGTCAAATGAACAAATCTAGATAAAAATGACGAATGATACTATGTTGATAAAGAAAAATTCGATGACTCAGAGAAAGTTTTAAACGAATTTCATAGACTATATTCAAACAAATCGCGCTAAATATCAAAATAACTATCAACAAAAGTGAGCAAATAAACTACATTCATATGAACATGAATTTTCAAAGAAAAGAATAATGTTACAAAGCGTATTAAGACTGAACAAGACTGAAGTTCTAATCAATTTGCAATGCATGCTAGCGAGTATTCTGCGTAATGATTAAAACTAGTCAATGATTTAGTTAAAATTTGATCTAGATTTGACTTAGGTTTGACTCAGATATGACTCAGCATCTTTTTTCTTTTCTAGCATCTTCTAATCAACTTTTATTGTCTTTTAAACAAACACACTTCTTTGTGTTGCAAACATCTTTCAAATCAACATCTTTCTTGTGTTTCAACACGTCTTTTTTGAGACTAGCGTCAATCTGAGTAACTACTATATAGAATGTGTTCTTCTTGTCTTTTGTATCTTCTTTCTTCTGTATTTTTAAAGTCTTAGTTATAACTATCTTTATAGATCAAACATTCTAGTCACGTACATACTTTGATTAGTTTCTAGACACGGTTTCAACAGTCTCTCGTAGTCTATGTAAAACTAATCATACATATCGCTTATGTTTCTTCAGTGTTTTGCTGTAGATGATAATATCATTTAGATAGATCTGACAAAACTGATGAAGATAGTCAAATAACACGTCGTTCATATAGTGTTGATAGAAAGTCGAGTCGTCGATTAATTTAAAAGACATCATGTGATATTTGTAGAAATTAAAAGAAATGATAAAGATAGTTAAATCTTTACTGCTTGAATGCATACGCAGTTTGTTGAAGATGATAATGATGTTCAATTGAGTCAGATACTTGCTATCTTGAATACAAGCAAGAGTTTCGTCTATTAGCAATAAGAGATAGCAAATTAGCAATCTTGTTTGATCAAAGCATTGAGCTTTCTGTAGTTTATACAGAAACGCAAGCTATCATCTTTCTTTTCAATGAATAGTATGAGCAAAGCGTATGAAGCTGAGCTAGAAGATATAAAGTCTTTATTCAGATGCTTGATCAGATAATTCTTTATCTTTTGAAGCTTGTAGTCAGACATATGATAAAGATGACTTCAAGAAGATGTTTTCTTGTCGATCAACTCAATTTTATGATCATAAAGATGATGAGAGAGTAGTTGATCAGTCATCGCTCAATCAAACACGTCTAGATAGTCATGATATTTCAAAGAAAGCTTAGCTTTGACTTCTTTCAAGATCTCTTCATGTGAAAGCTCTTGTAGATTTACATCTTCAAGTTTATTTCTAGCTGTTTTTAGAAGTCGATCAATTTTCGTGATGATGATCGCGAAAGTAGTTACATTCAATCATTTGACTAGTGATCTGTATGCTGCAGTCTCTATCATTACTATGTTCATTGAATCAAAAGGCAAAGATTTAACTGAATTAAATGATTTCATGATTTTACTGAATGAAGATGACTTTTCGCTGAGTTGAGTGATAACAGAAGAGATAAATCTCTTTAGTATTTGAATAAAAGTTAAACTCTTCTGTTTTATAATGATTTTCTTGCTTGAAAGAACAGTTGAATGAGCTTTGAAGATTCATATGCACTTGAAAGCACATGCAACTGACGACAGCGATTTATCAAAGCATATGATATATCAAATCGATCGACAAGTTATAGAGCACAATTGTACGATCAAAACAAGTTCTCATTCGACTCAATAGCTTCACAGATGACTGCGTTGCAAGTCAAAAATCGAAAATCGAAATTTTTCGCGCTCACGCAGATCAAAATCGACGACGAAACGAGAGTTCATCAACGCAGAAGAAAGAATCATCAATTCAGACAGTAATTTGATTGATAAATTGAAGAGCAAACTCACATGAAAAGAACAAGTCATCAATCGACTTTAGAACAGCACAGAAGACTGCGTACTGATGCAAAAATCGAATTTGAATTCTTTTGTGCTTGAAGATTGCACAGAGAACAACGTTGTTTCAGAGAAGTACAGCGTTTCTTATCAAATCACTATCTGTTTTATCTTTTCTTGATGTGCAAGACAATAAGTTGAGATCAGTCGTTACTATTCTGAGCGAAATAGCATCACTACTTTGATATCTGAGATATAAAGCAATTGCGTCAAGCATTTTCTATCAAAAAGAGTAATCTAGATTCTTGCAGACTAGATTTATATCATTTTCATCTGACATAAGTCGATAATAGAAGGCGATTTATTGCAAATTTCAAGATAGAAATTGAGAAATCTTTATACTAAAGTTATTGTCTACGTGAAACGCTCTGAGTAAAAGATTAAAGAAATATTTAAGTGATGTCAAGTAAATTTTCTAGAAGCTCGAAGCTCAAAACTCGGAAAAACTCTCTATGAAAAGAAATATAAAGAGTCGCTTTATGCGCTCTTTTTCGCCTCGTTTCGCGAATAGTAATGCGAAACTCAGTAGAAGCAATAACTCAGCGTCAGAACTCAAAATGTCAACAATAGAAATCAAAATGTCAACGTTAGAGATTGAAATAAATCTATGAGATGAACTTAGCATAAGTTCATCAACAAGTAAACAACTGCAGAACAACATTGTTGATTTATTTTGCAATCAACAAAAATCACTCACATCAGTAAATAGAAAAACGAAATACATGTTTAGTTCACTTGATGCATTGATACTAAATTCACATGCAAACGTGCATAATGACAAGAATACAATCAATCTGCAAAATGTAAACTTGCAGCAAAAAGAGCAAACACAAGCGATTGTGAAATTCAAAGAAATGAAAAAGCGAAAAGTAATGAAAAGTTCGTAAAAAGAAGTTAGCATCGAAGTTAGTATGAGCAAGTGCTACGATGTCATCTCTAAAGAGATGCAGATAAAGAGACTGCGCGAAAGAATTGAATTCGCAATCAATCAGCTAAGACAAGCAATATCAGAACAGAAAGAGACTATAAGTCATAACTTAATCTATATTCAAAGAGCATGCAACAAAAGCATAGAAAACTCGATTTAGAAGCAAACAGATTGACTTCAAAGTCAAACAAACAACAAACTGAAGATCATTCTACAATTGATTCAACAAAATACTGAAGACATCAAAAAGAAAATCAATGCAAAGCAAATGACAGAGAATTTGCAAATCTTGCAGAAGACGCAGGTTTCGCAAACGTTGCAAGTCATGCAAAATTCGCAAAAATCAACGCAGAAGCTCACATATGTGCAAAAAGCAGCTCAAGTCACAGATGCAAATGCAAATGCAAACACAAATGCAAATGCAGACGAATGAAATCTGATTATCAAGAAATTCTCGTCAAAATCACAAGAAATATCGTATCATGAAAGAAGACTCATTGTCAATCTTAAAAATGAGAACTGAACGTTGAAGATGATGAAAATGCGAGATTCAATGAACAATGCATTGAAAAAGACGAAAATCGATCTAAGAGTCATCACGATAGTCAAAATGCTAAAGAAAAACAACATTGCTTTGATGATCTTGAAAAAATACATTGCAGACGTCTTACTAGCACAAAGAGCAATATGAAAGCATGTTTTTGATGTTAAAAGCATTAAGAAAGATGAGAAATGACACAAAATAGTCATACACAGTCTGAAAATCGAAATCTTCAACATGAAGATTCAAATGAAATATCTGAGAATTGAGCTAAAGAAGTACAACTCTGAATTGAAGCTGATAATCAATTCAATATGATTATCAAAAGATGAAAATAAAGCAAGAAAGAATCATGCTTCGATGATACTGATGTTCAAAATCGAAACAGAAGTGCAAAAACATCTGAAAAAACGACTTTTAACTGCGAGATCAACATATCAAACAGTCGAATATCAAGACTATTGATCAAATGATCAATGTTAAAAATGTCAAACATTCAAGCATTTGCAAAACAAATGCAATAGATTATCAAGATGCTTGTACTGCGAGCGAAATCATCAGATCTGAAATCATAAATGTCAATTACCTACGTGCAAAGATGAGCAATCATGCAATCACATGATTTCTAGATGTTGCAACTGTCAAAATGCGCACTTCGCAAATAGCGTAATGTGTGAAACATATCAGGCAGCTCAGTCTATTAGCTCACAAAAAGATCATCTAGTCATGAAATTGTAATGAGTAGTGCATTTGAAATGTCACAAAACAATGCAAATGACAAAAGCTTTGCAAACACGTTGAATATTTGAATTCTACAGCACAATTGCGCAAGGTCAACGCAAATTATGCATGCATGCATGAAATTTGCGAAAAACAAGACAGATATTATTATACTACAAGAATCATGAATGAAAGATGAAAATATAACAATTTTGCATTCGTCGTTTATCTGCATTAAATCAAATGTTCAGAATACTCATGTCAGAGTATTAATATTTGTTGCGAAAAACGCAAAGAAATTTACATGCACATCAAGATCAGACATAGTCAATAGCGAAGATATGCAAGCGATATCAATAGCGAACAATAAAATTCAGAGGAAAATTTTATTGTTCAATATTTACAACGAAAAGTCACAAAACGCAGATAACGAGCAATTATATACGATTGAGCAAGAATTAGCAAAAGTTATGCTAAATTTTGAGCAAAAAGTTATTATCGTTGAAGACTTTAATGCACATCATAGCTGATGAAACGCAAAAATTTCAAACTCTATTAGAACGAAAGCATTAATAAAGTGAGTAAATTTACATAAATGCAATCTGATTAACACTTTTGATATAGACACATATCACAGTTACTCAGAGCAGTCAAGCTCAGTACTTGATTTAACATTTGCATCAAAGAACATGCGCAATCATATCAAGAATTGACATATAGATGAGAATGCAAACACAGAATTCGATCATGAAGTAATTTTATTTACAATAGTTATGAAAAAAGTAAAGTTGATCGAAAATTCGCTGAACGCGTCATACAATCTGCAAAAAGTCGACTGAAAAGACTTTGATGAGCATTTGCAAAAAGCAAAAGACAAAATGATAGTCAAGATGCAAAGAATCACGAGTTTAGAAGCAAAAGTCATTTATTTGACTGAATGCATCAAGAATACAGTGAAATTATTCGTATTTAAACAGCGAATATGCGTAAAATCAAAACTCTGATGAAATAATGAACTCATCGAAATGCAAAAGACGCTGTCGTCAAAAAAGTGAATCTGAAAAAGATGCAGAAATGACGACGCATGAGCAGAGATAGTGCAAATGCGAAATTCATATCATGATGCAATAAAACTGATTAAAAATCAATTCTGAATCAATTTTTTAAACAACGTCGAAGAGAAAGAAGTGTTTCAGATCTACAGATTCACTAAATCACATTTAATCAAGAAGCTACTTTTGATACAAAACTTGCAAAAAGAATTGAAGATTGAATTCAATGAAAGGTGCAAGACATTTCTGAAAGTAATGTACTAATCATTTTTGAAAATTCAAATCAATGAAGAATTACTATTAAACGAAAGTATACAATGATCAAAAGTTATCAAAGAGAAAATCAAGCACGCTATTAACTTCTCAGCATTCAGAAAAGCATTTGAATCAGATGATATATCATTCGCAATCATACAGCGAGTGTACAAAACTATATTGAAAATCTTCAATTTAGTGTACTCAGATTTGATTGAAAACGACTATCATTCGAAGATATGACACGAAGACACGAAAATTATTCTGGAAAAATCAAACAAATCGAATTATTCAATTTCAAAGACATACAGAATTATTACACTGCTAAACTGTTTAGACAAAGTAGCAGAAAAAATAATAGCAATGCAACTGTCTTACACAGCTGAAATTAATGATAAGTTGCTGAATTTTGATCAAATGAGAGACAGAAAACAAAGATCAGCTATAGACGCAGTATTAAATCTAGTACATGATGCGCAAATGATGAAAAGTCGAGAAAACACGCTTATCTGCCTACTTCTAAATATCAAAGAAGTCTTTGATCATGTTGCGTTGAAACAGCTGATCAAAATATTGATTAGATTGAAAATATCAGTCAATTTAATCAATTGAGTAAAATGTTTCTTACAAAATCGAATTATTGACTTAGCATTTGACGATGAACGTCAGAAATCAAAGAAAATAAGCACAGAAATATCACAAGATTTATTTATCTCGCTCATTTTATTTCTAATTTATATTCAATATCTGTTTTCAAAGATTCGCGCAAAGTTCGAAAATTTACAGTCACTCAGCTATATTGACGACGTGATGCTATACATTGAGAGAAGAAATATTAACAAGAATGTGAAAATACTGAAAAACGCAGCAAAAATCGCTTTCACATGAACTGAGAACAACGCAGTGCAATTCAATGACTTGAAATCTGAATTGATAAACTTTGAAAGACACAAGACAACACTTAATCAAATGATTATTCTACTCAATAACATGATCATAAAATCAAAGATATATGTATGATGATTAAAAGTCTGACTGAATCGAAAGCTCAACTTCAAAGTTCATGTGCAAACGAAAATCGCGATAGTCACAAGAACACTACACTCGTTATTTAGATTAATGAATAGCGAGTGAGAACTAAATGTCAAATCAGAAAAGCAGTTATATCTGACATATGTCACGTCTATTAGCGATTATGACGTCGAAATATGATGAAATAATCAAAGAAGCTACTTAGTCAAATTTCGCAAACTGCAAAACGCTGCATTACGAAAAATTCTGAGAGTGTTTCAAACATTATCGATAGATGCTATGCAAATAGAAGTTGAAATTTCGTCAGTGAAGATGCAATTAAACCAAAAGTGCAAGAACTATGCAATTCAAATAGTTGAGTTATCGAAAAAACACTTTATCAGAAAAAGAACATTTATTTCATACTCATCTTAATACTCTATTGAATTGAATCTAGATCTGAACGCATCGAAATATCTGAACTGAAATGAGATGAAGAAGAACTTATCTTGAAAAGTCAAGAAGTGCAAAGACAGACTCACACAAATATATTGAATATTGAACAAAGTGCAAAAAACACTGAATTCAATAAAAGAAATTGAAATTTCTCACTTCAAGAAATCGTGAGATCAAGAAATTAAGCATTTAGCAAGAATTCAAACCGAATTTGCAAAAAGTGAAACTTGCAAAATGATTAATTCGCACTACAAATTCTCTAATTAGAAAGAATTATCAAAAAGTCGAAAAACATAGTGATGTATATTGACGCATCGCAAATTCGAAAAAAGATAGCAGAAGCAGAAACTGAAACTGAAACTGAAATGACAGTGATATTCACGCATGAACTCGTCAGATACAGCAAAGCGACAAGCGTTTACGACAAAATAATCACAACGAAAGCGAAACTGCAAGCTATTAGCGATGCAATTGCAATATGCAGCGAAAAAGCACTCAAAAACAGCGAAATTTGAATGTACATGAACAGTCAAATGACTTTGCAAGAACTAAACGCAAAGAGCAACGTCAATGCGAAGTTATTTGATAACATATGACAAAACTTGATCAATTTACGTCAGAATCAGTGTCAAATTTGCATACAGTGAATATCGAGTCGCAAGAGCATTATTGAAAACGAAAAAGCAGATCAATTGATCAAAAGCGCTGCTCAAGAATTATCAGTTATCGACAACACGAAAGCAATCATCATAAGCTTCGTCAAAAAGCAAATTTGCAAAGAGACGAAATTACAATGATTAAATGTTTGAAAAAGCAGCATCAAGAAGAGAAATCAGTATCGAAAGCACATATCAAATGTGAATCTAAGTTATAAATCACTAAAAGAGATGAGGAAAATCAATAGACTAACGTTTTCAATCTCTATTCAGCTGAAAATGAGACATGAATATTTCAAGAGCTATTTGCATCGATTATCAGAGAATAATTCAAACAAATGCTATGAAATATGCAATGCAAGACAAACGTTGAAGCATTTACTGCTGAACTGCAGACATTATAGAGCAGAGCAGATAAAGCTTAAGGAAAAAGCTCAGCTCAAAAACACAGACACTATATTGACACTGTTCATCATCAAGATTGAAAGAATTGCAACACTAGAGTATTTGAAAAATACTCGAATTGCAACGAGAAAATGACTATTAGAAACGAAAGAGTAGAACGCGAAGAGTGCGAAGAAACAAAGAAAAACGGAAGTACGATGACGAGAGTTGAGCGAGAGCGCTTGTATGCGCAAACTATCAATGTGATTGATCAACGAAAAGATATAAAGCAGCGACTTTGATCAGATTACATGTAACTTAGCATACATACAGCGTCTAGACAGTGTCATAGTCATAGACTGACACACTTAATGAAGAAATAAAAAAATTAAAAAAGAATGAGCTTTGATAGAAGCTTTGATATGAGTTTCGAAACTAGAAAATTGAAAACAATCATCTTTCGTATCAATAGTCATCTTGATCTTATTCATTCATGTTTTTTCAAGAATCATCTGATGTTGATCTAATCGAGTGATCAGCATAAAGACGAAACGTTTCATATGATTTTGAACAGTTAGATTTGAATAAATTGCATGAGTAATGAGCTTTTTTGCATAATGATTATCGAATTCTCTTATTGATTTGAGCTTGATTAAACATAAAGATTCAATTTGCAAATGATCATAAACATTTTGCGTAATTAATTTATCAATGAACGAATAGTCAGCTGCTTCAGTGTCAATCAATGATTTTAATGAGTAATTAATTTCATTACTAAAGAGTACACATTCAATAGTCAAAGATTTTGAAGCAAAAAGATCATTTAAGCTGCTCATTGTTGAAGAAATTAACACATCTTTCATTGCATCTTTGATGAAAGTCACTAGTTTTTTGTCTCATTCTTTGATTTCTCTGTAAATAATTTCTTCTCTTCTTTTGACATGATGATTTCATTGAGACAAGAGATGAATGCACAAGATGTTGAAGTACTAGTCTTCAGCTGAAAGCAGTTCTTTGAAAGATGACTTGATACTTTGCAGTTGAAGCAAATGATTGATATTCTTGATCATTCAGATTCAAGAGTGAAAAAAGTAACAAGTTGAACATAACTAGTAGTTGAGACTGAAGTTGATATCAACGAAGAAACAAAACGTTTTTTGAAGCTGCTATTGATTTGACTGTTCATTGCTCATCACGTAGCTGATAATTAACTTATTGTTTGTTATTCACATCTTGAAGAAAGATTTTGAGCTTATCAAGCGAGCTAAACTCTATGAGGCAAACTGACAACACATTTTGAAGATGATTGTTGATTTTATTCTGAATATCATTCATCAAAGTGATATCATTGTAATTCAGAAAGCTGAATATTCTAGTAAATTCTGAATAGAAAGAGCTGAAAGACTTGTTGAGCTGCTTCAGAGTAACATATTTGCAACGACACTTTCAAATCAAATTCTGATCTTCGTAAATTTCTTTCAGATGTTTCAGTAACTTTGATAGTGACTGATAAAATGAGAAAGCATCAATATGATGCTTTGCATAAATTTGCTGATCAGCATCATCTTCTAGTCTGAAAATCACATAAACAATACAAATCTTTTCAGTAAAGTAATGATTCACATTAACATTGAGCTTGTCAACTATTTTGATCTTTCATGTTTTTCAGATAGAATCATCTGTTTCAATGAAAATGAGTAAATTCAAAAGCTTGATGAACTTGTGATGATTATTTTCATTATCAGATAAAGTAGAAGATTCTCATTGAGAGCGAACTTCTTTCTGATTGACTCGTTGCTCAGCTGACTGAGTATCTTAACGAAGCATAAATCGATCAGCTTGACGTTGTTTTGCTCTGAAGTTCAATCTCTTGTCTTGCAGCTGATTGATCTTTTTCTCTAACTCATCATTTTTATCAAAAGTAACTTCTAGTTATTTCACTCTCTTTTTGTGATTGTTTTGTACAAGAAGTCAATGTTCATTGAGTTGTAAAGTCAAGTCTTGCTGACTTTAAAGCTCATTCAGCATATTAATGACTTCATTAAGTTGATTGCTGACTCAATGAAACAGTTGTTCTTTGATGTTTATATTTCATGCAATGACAACTTTCTCAACTTCAACTGAAGCATCAATAAGTAGAAGTGAAACTCTTTTATTGACAATGCTTCTAAGCAAATGAGTTGTTCAAGACTCAACTGACTTGATGTTGCATGTCATGATGAAAGAAGATAAAAGTTGTTGAAATAAGAATAAATGAAAGATTGATGTTTTGAATTAATGTTTTTTAATGAGTGAAAATTCAAAGAATTTCTTGTGAATTTCAGATAATAATTAAGTGTTTTATTTGAAGAGTTTCTTGCGAATAGAATGATGAAAATGAGTGTAGAATCAAAGAATTTCTTGCAATTTAAAATGATGATGCAAATTTGAAGAATTTCTTGCAAATTTTTCTTACTGAATAGATTGTTTCATATCATCTATTCATTGATAACAAAGTAGTAAATGATGAGCATTTATTTAATGTTAAAGATCAGCATAGATTGAGTCATATGAGTGTCATTTAACTAGAAGATAAATGCTAAGAAAGAAAGATAGCTACAGAAAAGAAGCTGACTACATATGTGTATTTCTCAGTCGACGCTAGACTCAATAGAGACTAGTCAAGATGACGAAGCGAGAATAAATCTGACAAGACTAGAAGATTGAGTCTGACAAGGCTAGAATCATGACAGTGCTGACACATGAAATGCACACTACAATCGACATAAGCAATCAGAAGAAAGTCATTAGAAAGCTGATAAAGAATAACGCAAGACTTCATGAAAATCTGAAGATTTTAAGAATAGTCTGACTCAAGAAAGTAGCAAAGAGCGAAAAGATTCATTCATCACTCATCATGAAGATAGCAATCAAAGCGATGATGAATTAACTGATGAATGTGAATATGCTAAATGCATATCATGAATGCGCATGTGAGCTGTTCGAGAAGAACTGTCACATCACACAGTGCTTCAGATGTCAAGAATTTAATCACATGATCAGATTCTGCAAAAAGAATCAACACTGCGTCAAGTGTGCAGACAAACATCACATCAAGAAGTGTGTGACATCTTTAAATAAAAGATGTTGCATTAACTGCAATGAAAATCACGAACTTTGAAGACGCATCTGTTTCAAATAATAACAGCAGATGAAACAAGCGTTTGAAATCTATAGAAATAGATCATTCAAATACTCAGAAGCATCTAGATACAATTGCACACTCTTGCAATTCTCAAGCTCATTGCTGTTTTCAAGCTCTGCAGATTCAGGTTTAATGAAGTCTTCAAGTTCAACAAACTCTTTGAGATTCATGAATTCTCTCAGTTCAGCGAATTCATCAAGCTTAATGATAGTTGTGCTGAAAACACGCAGTCTAGTCGCTCATGAATTAACATGATAGATGATAAAAGTCAAGAAGAGACGCGTTGATCATTTCTCTTGCGTGAATAGCGACTCAAATGAGACGTCGCTTGAGCAGAGTCAGAAATGACAAATCAGAAGACAAGACAGACTCTCAATGATTGAAAGCATTCAAAGAGTCTTCTCTTTGCAGAGTTAACAACAGTTACAAATAACTTTATGACAAAACAATCTTTTCTATGAATACTGCAGTACAACATCAGAAAATCATTGAAAATTCAGAAATCATTTTTAATCAACAGAGAAGTACGTGATTTTGACATTGTAGTCATACAGAAACAAAATTGCAACATTAACGACATGCAATCATTTAACTCAGCTCACAACTTCTTTTATCTAGTGAAAAACACGTCATTACAGTCAAGAACTTGCATATATGTGAACAAATGCTTAAAACTTGATCAATGAGTAATAGAAACAGCTGAGTCAGTAGACTGATCATCGAGTTGAGTTTCAAGTTGACATTTTGAACTCGAATCAATATTGAGTCAAGTTACTCACATTTTCAACTTAATTCAAGTCAAGTTGCTCATATTTTCAACTTGACACGACTCGACTCGACTAGAAATTGAGTCAACTCAACTCAATTCATCAAGAACTTGAACTGAATGTCAAAAGCGCTAAGAATAGAAACATAGAACAACATGTTCATTTGTTCTTTGCATTATCTTTTTGCGTTACTCATTGCATCATCTATATATTGCATTATCTTTTCGCATTACTCATTACATTGTTTATATACTATCTTCAAGCTATTAACAACTATTGTTGTTAATACAAACTATTCTATAAAATGTTTAGTTCGTTGACAACTTTTAATCTGTCTGACGAAAGCGTTTTGCATAGTTCATCTTCAGATAGTCTTCGTTCTGAAGACTTCGCAAGTCAAGTTTAATGATCTATAAATTCTTCACATTATTTCAAAAAGAAGAAGATTAAACAAGAAGTAATGAACAAAATTCATCAGAATTTCTCACAGCTCAAGATAAAAGAGAATAGTGAGTATGTTCAATGAACTTTGAATACAGATGACTTTTTTCTATGATGATGATTTCAAATCTCTGTTGTCGAGAGTATTTAAAACAAGACTCAAAAAAAGATAGTTAATTCATTCTAATTCAAAAAAGTCAAAGACGATAAGCAATTTAATATATGAAATCACTTTGTACAGTTGACTTCGATTGTTGAAGAATTGTCTAAAATCTCATGCATAATCTGTCATAAGATTATGAATCATTCAACAGCTTTTGATAGCTTTAGCACGTTTTCTATGAAAAAGCATCTTGAATCAGACTTTTGCACAGCGACAGAGCGAAAATGCAAACACTTGCAATCATAGATTGAACTGACTTTCAAATGAGTAAATCATATCTGATAATGCAAATTGATAATGCAAAATTGATAAACTATTAGAAGAAAAATCATATTGAGTTAATCTTTGTCTTCAATCAAGAGAATCGAGAAAATCAATTATGCAAGATCTTTGTTGACTTGAATCTACTTTTTTGAATCGTTGATAATGAGCAATTTCGAAAGCTGCTACAAATGCTTCGTTCAGATCTGCAGATTGCACATTGCACAAAGATGATAATCATGATTTTCTTACATTATAAGAAGATTTGTGATAAGATCAGATTGAATCTTACAGAGTCACAACGTGTCTTTATTGCTTTAAACGCATAATCTAGTTCTCAAAGAGTAGCATACTTGAGAGTGTTGATATATTGAGTCAATGTCAAATTTCAGTTTCGTGAACATTTTATTGAATTTACGTCTCTCGATATTGAGCATATCGATCGTTAATTGATGATGAAGCTAATAAAAATTCTGAAGAACTATGCTATTAAGAACAAGCTTTTCAAGATTGTTATTAATAATGCAAGCAATAATAGTATCTTGAAAGAGAAACTTGAAAAGATCATGAGTCATCACGAGTTTTGATGAAACAGAATACAGAATTTCATTAATTGCTTAACTTACATCATTAATCTTATGACTCAAGATTTTATTCAAGCTCTTGAATCAAAGATAATAGCTGATAACATTATTGCTCAATTAAAGAATGAGCAAGTGCAAAATATTAAAACAAGCAGAGAATTATCTGTTGTGATCAAAAAGATATTGCTTCGAATGATAATGCAAAAAAGTAATGCATTTATTAATCATAAAATTAGATTTGTGCTCTGATGATAGCTGTCAACGACTCTTCTCAGCGATTGATTCACTTCAGAGCTTTTCAAGAGCAGAATGACAAAAGATTTAGAAAACTGATACAAGATATTTACATTTGTTGAAATTCTATGTACTTGATGCTTTGTCAAGTATATCAACTACGTGAATTTGTTGATCTTTGAACAGAGAAATGCAAAGATTTCAAGATCGCAAAGATCAAATTTAATGAAAGCAAGTGATTCATGATTTTGCTTGTTAACAATTTATTAAATCTCTTTTATGAATGCACTTTAATAATGTTACAAACAACTAATGCAGATATTCACTTGAGATTTCGAATATTTAATGCACTTTTCAATCATCTTGAGCAGATTGAAAAGAATATAAGAAGAAGTACTTGCTCGTTGAGTGCTGTTATAGTAAAGACTTGCGAAAAAGTCTCAATTAAACTTGCGAAGTATTATGTCAAGATTGAAGACAGCAATGAAACAATATATAATCTTGCAAATATTCTGAATTCTACAATAAAACTAAATCTTTACAAGATTTGAAACAATAAAGACAATGTCACAATGAAGATACAGATCATGATGAAGAGTCTGTTCACTACGAGATCAAGTACAAGACAGAATTCAAAGAGTATTTTCATCATTACTACAAAGATTCAGCTGTTGATTTGAAAGCAGAAGCACAAAGAGCAAGAAGTGATGCTGATAAGATAATGCATTATGATAATGCATTTGATCATTTACTAATGATCTTATAGTTTGTTGCAACTGTTAGAAGATCATTGCTTTGATAATCTCAGCATGCTCATTCTTTTCAAGACGAAGATGATCAATATCTTTGCACTGATGTTATAAATGAGAAATGTTCAACATGACAATTTTGAAAAGACAATGCTTTGAATTTTTCTAGATTAACGCAAATGACTAAAGATGTTCTTTCATACTCAATATTCTCAATAAATATTGAGCGAACTTTCAATCTTGTTAGAAGAGTATATTGATAAAATCAATCACAGATGAGTTTAAAAACGATGAAACAAATAATGTTGATGAAGTATTATAATTGAACTATAAATTTGAATTCAGATAAGACTATTACTGAGCTCTGAAATATTTATCACAAAGAGAAAAATGATGATCAAAAGATCAACGAGTCTGCTGATTTATTTCAAGTATCTTTGAAAACTGTTCTGACACAGATTTATTCATAAATCTGCAATATTATTTCATTTATTAAAAGTCTTGCATTTAAAGCAAGTACTTATTAGAAGTACAATTGAGTCAATGCACAAGAATAATGCACAAGAATAATGCGAATGTGATTTCAAGAATTACATTGTTTTTCTAATTGATGAAGACAGACATTTTCTAGTCTGTCTTGAAAAACATGATATTAAGATTCATCATGAGATTCTTCATAAATCTCATATTTCTATCTTGAATGATGACGTGTTTGACATGAATTGTTATCAAGTTGATGTTTGCATAGAGCAAAATGTCAATGAAAATTCTACAACAAGAGTGATAATGTAAAAGAATAATGCACTTACTTTTCATAAAGAAAATTATAAAGTCTTCAATGACTTCTTGAAGAGCATTCAAGACAAAGCGCTGAATGCGAAAATCATATTGTAACATGTTCACTTAAGCATAATCATGCATAATCTTTCTAATCAGTCTTTCGAAGATCATTTTGAAAATGAGATTTTCTGCAATCTTCTGATATTTTTGAATTTCATGCAACGCAACAGTGTCTGATTTGTAGCGTCTTTTCTGTTGCAAAGCATTAGTATGTCAATAGATAATGCATTACTCATATGCATTATCTTTTTAGTAGTAGTAGTAAATTTAAAGACTGAAGTTTCTTTGATAGCATAATGATCAGTTGAATGCATCAAGTTCTTAGACGTCTTACGTGCTGATGCACATGCTAAAAATGAACTTGTCAGCAATAAACAAGTCATATTGCATTATCAGTATGCATTATTAATAACATGCTTGCTGCATATTATTGTTTATCAAGAATGATTGATTTGATTTATGTAAACTTGATTTTTAAAAGTATTATTTTTGAAAGTATTATTTATTGAAGCATTGATTACTAAAACGATTCAAGAAAATATGATAGAAGAAGTGATTGAAAAATCAGAAAAGAAATTGAAGAAAATATTGAATAAGTGTTAAGAAATAAGTGTTAAGAATAATAATTAAATATTTCTTGTTGCACTCAAATTCATCTCACTTGATGAGTTTTTTCCTTACTTTTCAAAATTCTCTATCTGTTCATATTCTATCAAACTACTCAAATTTCATCGATACTGTTGCATTACTAAAATGCATTATCAAGAGAACAATGCTGACTTTAACAGATACTTTTCACTCTGTTCAACAATTCAGAAATAATTCTTCATGAAAATTAATTCATCTTACTTAATGAACTATCAGTCTATTTCTTACTTTTCAAAATTCTCTATCTGTTTATATTCTATCAAACTACTCAAATTTCATTAAACTATTGCATTACTCAAATGCATTATCAAGAGAACAATGCTAACTTTAACAGATAATGTTCACTCTATTTGTAAACTCAAAGTCTATTGCAAGTTGAAATCATGGTGAAAATTGATTCAATGAGATCAAAGAATACTACAAGCAACAGAACAATGATCATGTAATCATATTTAAATGATTACACAAACTAAGACAGTTCAATGTTTGAAAAGAAGTGAATGAGATTGACAAAGCAGCAATGAAAGACAATGTAAGAGACGAGATAGAACAAGAGCGAAAGAACAAAGATATTCATGATAATGCATCTCAGTAATGCAATACTAAATAAAGCGTTGATCTGTTTATAGTTGAATGCTTTGAATCAAAAATCAGATGCAAGACAGATGCTGAAATTGTTGCTGAGACAACACAGCTTTTCAATATAACTGCTGCAACACAAGATGCAAATAGTACTGCAGAGAAAATTGCTTTGAAAGCAATGAAGATATGCATTATCTATATGCATTATTTTTCAGTTGTAGAAATTAATATCAATTTTAAAAGATAACAGATGAGCTGAACGTAAGCAAAAAAATATCAAAATTTATGATCTTTATAGTTCACTTAATTTAACAAAGAATTCTTCATCATGATGATCTGAAGAAGTTAAAGCAGACTGATGATACTAATTCTATGACAGCTTTTCAGAATTTTGCAACAGAATTCATCACTTTCTCAACTGTCAAAGAACGAGAAATTCAGAATTCAATACATGCAATAAATTTCAATTTAAATGATTTCATCATAGTAGAAAACGATGATGCAGAGATGTGCTATGAAGCAAAGAAGAATGAGAAGAAACTACAACATGATGAATATAAGATAATCAGTAGTGAGAAGAAAGAGAATAATGAAAGTGAAAAGAAAATAATAAAGCTGTTCAACTAATGAACAGCGCTTATCTTACTTTCTAAGTTCTAATCATAACTCATAATCTTATAAATTTATAGTGCATTATCTTTTTGCATTATTGTGAAGAGTGTTTGATAGAAAGTCATGATGAAAATTATGAAGTCTTCATGATGAAGACTGTTCAATCAAGCTATTTACATCTATCTAATATCTTGTTGAGTCAAGTTGAGTTGTCAAGTTGAATTGTTGAATCAAGCTTTTCAACTCGACACTTTTTCAAAAAAATTTCAACTCAACTCGACACTTTTTGAATCGAGTACTCACTCGACTTGAACTCAAATACTCGACTTGACGCAGTCAGTTTATGAGTCAGACATCTGCTTGATCAGAATATTAACTCACAACACAGATGATGAAACGCAGACATTGCAACTTTTTTTAATTTTTTAATTTTTTAATTTCTTCATCAAGTGCATGCAGTCTATGACTATGATACTATCTAGACGTTGTGTATATGTTAAATTACATGTAATCTAGTCAAAATTGCTGCAATGTATCTTTTCATTAATTAATCACATCAATAGTTTGTGCAAATGAGCATGTGAGCTGTTTATATAATCAAGTGATCATATAAACAACTTAAGATTATGAAAGCTGATCACTTTGATGTGAACTTTTAACTTGTCTGTATGATCATTAAGCTAAGCAAACTAAATGAGCTTTGATTTATATAAATGAAAGCTGATCACTTCAATGTAAGCTTTTAAGTTCGTTGTATGATCACTTAGTTGAATGAACTAAATGAGTTTTGATCTATGTATTTGCGACGCATGTAAATCGATCAGAAAATCGAAAAAATCGATCGATTTACTGCGTTGCACAGATGTGTATATGCATAAAAGCTGAGTCATGTCTTTGCAGTATGTATGTGTGTGATGTATATGAGTTGCAATGCATACGCAAAGACGTTGCTGTCATTCTGTGTATATGAGCAAAGACTGTGTTGTGTCTTTGCAATGTATGTGATTGCAACGTATGTAAATCAAGCAGAAAATCGAAACTGATCAATTTACTGCGTCACACAGATGTGTATGTGTGCAAAAGCTGAGTCATGCCTTCGTAATATGTGTATGTGTGATGTATATGAATTGCAACGCATGCGCAAAGACGTTGCTGTTGTTTTGTGTATATGAGCAAAGACTATGTCATGTCTTTGCAATATATGTGATTTCGATGCATGTAAATCAATCTGATAAAGCGAAAAATTGATCGATTTACTACATTGCACAGATATGTATGTATGCAAAAGCTGAGTCGTGCCTTCGCAGTATATGTATGTGTGATGTATATGAGTTGCAACGCATGCGCAAAGATGTTGCTGTCGTTCTGTGTATATAAGCAAAGACTGTGTCGTGTCTTTGCAGTGAATGTGATTGCAACGCATGTAAATCGATCAGAAAATCGAAATTGATCAATTTACTGCGTTGCACAGATGTGTATATGTGCAAAAGCTGAGTCATGTCTTTGCAATGTATGTATGTGTGATGTATATGAATTGCAACGTGTGCGCAAAGACGTTGCTGTCATTCTGTGTATATGAGCAAAGACTGTGTTGTGTCTTTGCAATGTATGTGATTGCAACGTATGTAAATCAAGCAGAAAATCGAAACTGATCAATTTACTGCGTCACACAGATGTGTATGTGTGCAAAAGCTGAGTCATGCCTTCGTAATATGTGTATGTGTGATGTATATGAATTGCAACGCATGCGCAAAGACGTTGCTGTTGTTTTGTGTATATGAGCAAAGACTATGTCATGTCTTTGCAATATATGTGATTTCGATGCATGTAAATCAATCTGATAAAGCGAAAAATTGATCGATTTACTACATTGCACAGATATGTATGTATGCAAAAGCTGAGTCGTGCCTTCGCAGTATATGTATGTGTGATGTATATGAGTTGCAACGCATGCGCAAAGATGTTGCTGTCGTTCTGTGTATATAAGCAAAGACTGTGTCGTGTCTTTGCAGTGAATGTGATTGCAACGCATGTAAATCGATCAGAAAATCGAAATTGATCAATTTACTGCGTTGCACAGATGTGTATATGTGCAAAAGCTGAGTCATGTCTTTGCAATGTATGTATGTGTGATGTATATGAATTGCAACGTGTGCGCAAAGACGTTGCTGTCATTCTGTGTATATGAGCAAAGACTGTATCATGTCTTTGCAATGTATATGATTGCAACGCATGTAAATTGATCAGAAAATCGAAACTGATCAATTTACTGCATCATACAGATGTGTATATGTGCAAAAGCTGAGTCGTGTCTTCACAATGTATATGTGTGTGATGTATATGAGTTGCAATGCATGCGCAGAGACGTTACTGTTGTTTTATGTATATGAGCAAAGACTGTGTTATGTCTTCGTTGTATATGTGATTGTGATGCATGTAAATCGATCTGATAAAGCAAAAATCGATTGGTTTACTGCATTATGCAGACGTGTAGATGTGCAAAAGCTGAATCATGTCTTTGCAGTATGTATATGTATGTTATATATGAGTTCAAAATGTGAATAAAGCGCTGTTACTGCTTTGTGTATGATTACGCTGCATATAAATCGATCTGAAAATGCGAAAAATTAATTGATTTACTGCATCACATCTGTCTTTATATGTGCAAAAGCTGAGTTGTGTCTTTGCAGTATATATATGTATGTTGTATATGAGTTGCAGCATGTATGCAAAGACGTTGCTGTTTTTCTGTATATATGCAAACTTCAATGCATTGATGACTGCGTTGTTATTGTCTCGCTTTTCGATTGTGTGTGAACTCAATATATAAGTAAAGCGCTGTTACTGCTCTGTCAATGTTGATGAGATTGTTCAGCTCTTCTGATAAGCATAGCTTGCAAAAGATTCGTAGTCAGCATCTTGTACAGATAAATCTCGTTGTTGATCGACGTTGCAACTTATAAACGTTTACAATTCATGTTCACTATTCTCTACATCTACAGAGAAATCTTCAATCATTTTTTGCTTAAGCGAGCTACTCAAAGATGACTGCAAACAACTGATCGTGAAAAATTTCAATCTACATCATTCTTACTGAAAGAAATGAAGATGCTTCACTCAACATGCAGCAATTGACAGTTTACTTGACATCATTACTAATGCTAAGCTGAAATTATTGCTGAAATCAGACACTATTACTTGCAAGACTCACAATCAGTTTACAACTATTGATCTGATCTTTAACAGCGAGAAAATACAGTTCATGACACGTAAGTGCAAGATACACATTGATTTACATCAAGAGTTGAATCATCTTTTGATTATCACAGAACTTTGTTTACAAACAACTTCAGTACAGTCTTCAACTCGATGATTATGAAAGAAAATGAACACAGAAGCATTGAGCGCGTATCTGTATATGCATTTTTTGTTGAATTGTTCTTTGAACAGCAAGATGATGATGAACGAAAGAATGTGCAAAGTTATCAAGATGCTACAAGAAATCATTGAGAAATTTATTCTTTTGACAAAGTCATCAAGTTGAGCAAAGAACTTCTGAAATTTGAACTGCTCAGAAATAGTAATGAAATCAAGACGACTGCAAATCATATGAAAAACACAAAGCATATTAAATGCATGAAATGAATATCTGAAACACAATAATCATAAAAACAAGATCATTCAACAAGCAAAGCGCGCACATTTCAGATCACAAATGCATGAGCTGAGCGATGCACTTAAGTCAATATGATGCTTTGCAAAATGAATCAGAATCAAAAGTCAGCTATCTAAAAAACTTTCTTAGTTTTCATCACTGAAGTGAAGTGACATTGATCAAATGACAATGACATTCAAGAAAAAAATCAAGATATTGCAAGAAAAAATCTTTCTCTCACTTTCTCAAATAAACATCAGCAACATTGCAGACTCATTTATATTTTTAACAATGTTATTTGATTTACACATTTCAGAAGATGAAGTGAGACAGACAATCAAAAGAATAAAAGCAGACAAAGCATCAAACATTTCAGACATTTTGAATAAAGTGTTGCAGACAGATCTTACAAAACTGATCTCAATACTGATGAGTTTATTCAACGCATGTGTAACACACAGATATCATTTAAAGCAGTTCAAAAAAGCTCAAATGATAGTACTATGCAAATCAAAGAAGAGTGATTATACTGATTCAAAGACATATTAATTCATTGCTTTGCTTGCTATCATGAGAAAAGCTTTGAAGTCGATCATGACTAAAAGATTGAGTGATATAGTTGAGATTCATCACATGCTATCTGATGCTCAAATGAGAGCGAGATGCAAGCGATTCATGATCTCAACATTAAATCTACTAGTAGATCAAATTCACACAGTATGAAGCTGCAAAATTAAATACGTAGCATTCATGCTAAGTTTAAACGTTGTTGAAATGTTCAATCAAGTTTTGCACATCAGACTTTTGCATACTCTGAAAATAAAAAGAACTTCAGACTATATAGTTGAATGAGCATGCAGCTTTCTTAAAGATTGAGAAACATTGCTGAAATTCAATGAGCAAATGAATGACATGCGTAAGATAAATGCAGACATATCATAGAGATTTCTCATTTCATTGATTCTCTTTCTATTCTTCAACGCAAGTCTGATTAAGAAGTGCAAAACATTGAGAATTAAGATTGAAATGTTCAACTTTGTAAATGACATTAATATTCTAGCATATGATAGATTCATTGAAGAAATTTGCAAAACATTGAGCAGAATGCACAACATCTGTGCAAAATGAGTTTGCACTCATGACATAACATTTGCATCAGAAAAGTATGAATTTATGCATTTCATCAGAAAATCAAAGAGATTTGACATGATGACTAGCATACAAATAGAAAGCTCAGTTATTAAGTCAAAATCAGACGTGCAAGTTCTGAAAGTACAACTGAACATGAAATTACGATGAGACGCGCATCTTCGTCAAATCGAAGCAAATCACGTTACATGAATGCTAGCACTTAGTTGACTTGAAGTCTTTACATGAGAAGCAATCTTCACAAAAGCAAGACAGATATACTCAGCAGTAGTAAGATCAAAAATTGCATTTGAAACATCAGTCTGATATCAGCGAGAAAAAGAGAAAAAACTGTCAGACAAAGAATGCAGACTTGAAACATTACAGAATCAGACTCTGCATCATGTTGCAAAAATATTCAAAAGAGTAAGCATTGAAACTCTGAAAGCAAAAATGTACACAAGTTCGCTGCATGTTCATTTGAACATGCTGCAAGACAAAATCATGTTACGCAGTTGAATCAACAATTGTACACAGAAAATCAGATAAGCATGCAAACTGATATGCATTCATCTGATGAGTATTAATCACATTATTTCTCGCTTTTTTGTCATCAAGAAAGTGACGCTTTTAAACAACTTAATTTAAGAAGATGTGAAAATACAGTTGAGATGCAAGCGATTAGTTCTCGCTGTAATGATTTCAACTAGCAACAGCATCATAATAGTGCAGTATCACAGAAGTTAGTGAAAGCAATGATGAGAAAAATATAGAAAATGCATTGCAGATGTTCACATCATTTCAACACAAAGATTACATCTGTTCAACAAGATGATAAAGATGCAAAATGATTTTCAGAAAGTTGAAAGTACTTTCATCACTCACATCAGAATTGAACGCATAGATCTGAATGTTTATTTGCACTTCAGAAATGTTTCAGACGCAGACAATGCACAATGCAACTGCAACTGAGATCATCAGACGATGAAACATGTACTTATGCATTATTCAAACTGATTGCATTTGCAATTAAGAATGTTACAAGACATCAACTTCTCAAACTATTGAATAATCATCACTATCACGAAGAATCTCAAGCAGCTGCAAGAATGATAATGAAAACGAAGCTTTTGAAGCAATTTAAAGTGACTAAGTCACTCATTCTTTAACATGCGATCAACGCAAACTAATTTGATACATAGTCTCATAATGATAGTTTTGACTGCGTGAAGCAGTCGTATAAACAGCGAGTGATTTTCTATCTCAGAGAGTTTTGCTCACTCGATATAGATAGCATAGAGTTTCTCATAAGTTGACTTAATTGATGTCACAAGAATGTATGAATTTATTATTATTATTGTAGCATTTCTGAAAAACAATCACAATATATGCAAAATGAACTTTTGAAAAGAGCATTATAAATGAGAGAGAAAAGATTGAGTAAATGAATAAATGATGATAAATTGCATGAGCAGCAGTAATGCTAATTCAATGATGATTGCAAGCAACGTTGACTTATCACAGAGAGACAGCGACGCAAGATTTAAACATTCACGCAATGATGAGACAAAAGTTATCAGCATCATTGATTTATTAACACAAACATCAATGTTAAAGAAAGAGAAAAGCAAAGATCACTCATGAAAAGAAGTGACTTTAAAGCTGATTTAACGTTTTCAAAACATTTCAGAAAGAAAGATTGAAAGTCAAGATATGTTCATTGCAAAGAATGTACAAAAGTTGAAGACATTTGTTTAACTTCTTAATAAACAACTACAAATATAAGAAAATATGCATTTCATATTTAAAACATCATCATGAGTCAATATAAAAAGAGAAAAAGCAACAACAGAAAAGCAGTAACTCAGAAATAATTTGTCATTGCTTTGCAAGAGACGCAAGATTTTAGTAAAAATAGTAAAGACAAAAAAGATGAAAGAGATACAAAAGAGATTGATTGATCAGATCTTTCAAGAAATTGCAAACATGTCAATAATGTAATGAAATCTAATAGTGTCACTTCGCAAGCTTAAAAACAAAGACATTGCACTTTATGTGATGAGTTCAAAAGCTCAAGCAGCTTTAGAAAAGTTTCAAACATGAGTGAAGAGAATTGTAAACTCAATGCATGTAGTGCATAAAAGCTTCATGATATTAGCACATGATGTACACATCACATTGAACATAAGCAATTAAAAGATGATCATCAAAAGACTGATAAAGAATAATGCAAGACTTCATGAAGATTTAAAGATGCTGAGAATAGCTTGATTCAAAAAGATAGTTGAAAGTGAGAAGATTCACTCATTACTCATTGTAAAGATTGTGATCAAAATGATGATGAATCAACTACTAAATGTAAACATGCTGAACTTATATCAAGAATGTTTATGCAAATTGTTTAAAAAGAACTGTTGTATCATACAATGCTATAAATGCTTCAATTTTGATCATATGACTAAATTTTGCAAAAACAAAGAGCGTTGCTTCAAATGTGCAGACAAACATCACATCAAGAAATGCGTTGTGTTGATGAATAAAAGATGATGCATAAACTGCAATAATAGTCACGAACTTTGAAAACATTCATGTTTCAAGTGAAAATTACAGATAAAGCAATCAGAAGAATTTTTTTGAAACAGATTGATCAGATATTCTAAAGCATTGAAAAACAATTGCTCATTCTCTTCTTTCTCTTTGAACTTCTTGAATTCAATGAATTTCATGAGTTCAATGAATGTTTTGATGACAACAAGCAGTTGAGACATCAATGAGTCAACATGACAAGTGATGAAAGTCAAGAAAAGATGAGTTGATCACTCTTCATGCATGATTAGCGACTCAGAAGACATGATGTCTGAACAGATATAAAAATATCAAATCAGAAAATATGAAAGACTCTTGATGATTAAAAGCATATAAAAAGCTGTCTTTGCATAGAGTCAATAACAGCTACAGATAATTTTATGATAAATCAAATCTTTCTGCAAATTCTACAATATAACATCAGAAAATCATTAAAAATTCAGAAATCATTTCTGATAAATAGAGAAGTTTGTAAATTCAACATAATAGTCATTCAGAAACAAGATCACAACATTAATATTTTGCAGATGTTTAGTTCAACTCATAACTTCTTTCATCTAATGAAAGACTCATCATTTCAAGCAAAAACATGCATTTATGTTAACAAGCAAATCAGCGATGAAACTCATTTGTACATGATGCTAACTACGAATTTACTGTTTAGCTACAGTAAAGTTTAGAGATTATCAAAAGTTTGAATGACATTGAGATGCTGCGTGATGATGAAGCGCTGTGCATTGATTGCATGCAGAGTTTTCGCGATTGCACAGACTTTGATAATCTCAATGCGCATGTTACAAGCAATCTGCACGCAGATGAGAAAGTCAAATAGAACGCAGAACTATAAGAAAAATCGCTTATAAAAATCATTCAATTCAGTATCTTGTTGTCATAATGACAAGAACTGAGACAGAACACTCTTGTGTTTGATCTGTTAAAAATGATTAGCAAAAAGAACTTGAATCATGAACATTCTTTAAATTTACATACTAACTACGTATAAATCTTGTTAAGACTGCATGTCTGTTACTACAACATAAGCAACTCACAAGACTTGTTAAGTTCAATATGAGCAAACTCAAAAGGTTTGTTAATATCATTTAACAAATGTTCAAACACAGACATTTTATACATAAGCAATATGTTAACAAAAAGACTTTGTTAAAAGAAGAGAAACACAAGCGAGTTAATAAAGAATGATCAAACTATGCTGTCTGATTAAAAGTGTAGCATATGAACATTTTTGCAAAACATGATTGATCTGCACAAGAGAAATCTTTACAGATAACACAAAACAGACGAGTTGCACATTTTACAAGCGAAGTAAGCATCTGCAAAATGTGATATACAATGATGACAATTATTGATTTTAAGAATTTCATTTCTTCATTAAGCTTTGACTCTTAAATATCTTGATGATAGAATCAACTTCTAGTCAAAGACATCATTTGTATAACTTAAGAGAACAGTAGTGCATGTTGATGTGATTAAAGAAGAAATCAACTGTGATATGCATGCATATCATTGACAAAACGTCTGCAACTCATGCTTAAGAAGTAAACTGTTGAAATCTGAGCAGTGAAAGATTTTACTCACTTTGAACTGTGAATTTGCTGCAAGAGAAAAGACTATCTTTCATTAAAAGAAAAATCAGCATAAAAGTTGTGTTTTATGTATGTTGCATGCAACGTATGCAACATATTTTTAATAAACTCATCAAAAGATGAGTTGATAATGAGATTTATCTGTATCAAATGCTGACTACAAATCTTCTGCAAGCTATGCTTGTCAGAAGAGTTGAACAATCTCATCAACATTGACAAAGCAGTAACAACGCTTTACTCATGCATTGAGTTCACACACAGTCGAAAAGTGAGATAATAACAACGCAGTCATCAATGTGTTGAAGCTCGCATATATATAGAAAAACAGCAACGTCTTTGCATACATGTTGCAATTCATATATGATATACACACATATACTGCAAAGACATGACTGAGGTTTTGCACATATACAGATAGATGTGATGCAGTAAATTGATCAATTTTTCGCATTTTCAGATTGATTTACATGCAGTGCAATTACATACAAAGCAGTAACAGCGCTTTATTCACATGTTGAGCTCATATACATCACATACACATACATTGCAAAGACATGACTCAACTTTTGCACATTTACAGACTTGCGTGATGCAGCAAATCGAACAATTTTTCCCATTTTCAGATCAATTTACACACATCGCAATCACATACAGAGCAGTAACAGTGCTTGACTCAACGTTGAGCTCATATACAACATTTACACATATATTGCGAAGACATGATTCAGCTTTTGCACATCTACACGTCTGCATAATGCAGTAAATCAATCGATTTTTTGCTTTATCAGATCAATTTACATGCATCGCAATCATATACACTGCAAAAACATGACACAGTCTTTGCTCATATACACAGAATGACAGCAACGTCTTTGCGCATGTGCTGCAACTAATATACAACATTCACACAGTCATTGCAAAGACACGACTCAGCTTTTGCACATTTACATGCTTGCATGATGCAGTAAATCAATTGAGTTTTCGCTTTATCAGATTGATGTACATGCATTGCAATCACATACACTGCAAAGACATGACACAGTCTTTGCTCATATATACAGAACGACAGCAACGTCTTTGCACATACGTTGCAATTCATATACATCACACATACATACATTGCAAAGACACGATTCAACTTTTGCACATCTACACATCTGCATAATGTAGTAAATCAATTGATTTTTCGCTTTATCAGATTGATTTACATGCATCGCAATCACATACACTGCAAAGACATGACACAATCTTTCCTCATATACACAGAATGACAGCAACGTCTTTGCGCATATGCTGCAATTTATATACGTCACACACATATACATTGCAAAGACACGACTCAGCTTTTGTGTATATACACATTGATGCAACGCAGTAAATCAATTGATTTTTCGATTTTCTGAATGATTTACATGCGTCGCAAATACATACACTGCAAAGACATGACACAGTCTTTGCTCATATACACAGAACGACAGTAACGTCTTTGCGCACACGCTGCAACTAATATACAACATTCACACAGTCATTGCAAAAGCACAACTCAGCTTTTGTGCATATACACATCTGTGTTATGCAATAAATTGATCGATTTTTCGGTTTTCTGATTGATTTACATACATTGCAAATACATAAATCAAAACTCATCTAGTTCGTTCAGCTGAGTAATCATACAGTGAACTTAAAAACTCACATCAAAGTGATCAGCTTTCATCTACATAAATCAAAACTCATTTAGCTCGCTTAGCTTAATGATCATATAAACAAGTTGAAAGCTTACATTAAAGTGATCAACTTTCACAATCTTGAATTGTTTATATGATCACTTGATTATATAAACAGCTTATGCGCTTGTATGTGCAAACTATTGATGTGATTGATCAATGAAAAGATATACTGCAGCGATTTTGACTAGATTACATGTAATTTAGCATATACACAACGTTTAGATAGTGTCATAGTTATAGACTGCATGCACTTAATAAAGAAATTAAAAAATTATTATCAAAAGACGAAAGACGCTGTCGTCAAAAAAGTGAATCTGAAAAAGATGCAGAAATGATGATGCATGAACAGAGATAGTACAAATGTGAAATTTGTATCATGATGTAATAAAGCTGATCAAAAATCAATTCTGAATCAATTTTTTGAACAACGTTGAAGAAAAAGAAGTGTTTCAGACATACAAGTTCATTAAATCACGTTTAATTGAAAAGCTATTCTTGATACAAAACTTGCAAAAAGAATTGAAGATTAAATTCAATGAAAAGTGCGAGACATTTCTGAAAGTAATGTACTTATCATTTTTGAAAATTCAAATCAATGAAGAATTACTATTGAACGAAAGTATACAGTGATCAAAAGTTATCAAAGAGAAAATCAAGCACGCTATTAACTTCTCAGCACTCAGAAAAGCACTTGAATCAGATGATATGTCATTTGCAATCATACAGTGAGCGTATAAAACTGTATCAAAAATCTTCAATTTAGTGTATTCAGATTTGATTGAAAATGACTATCACTTGAAAATATGACGCGAAGGCACGAGAATTATTCTAAAAAAATCAGACAAGTTGAATTATTCAATTTTGAAAACATACAGAATTATTACGCTGCTAAATTGTTTAAACAAAGTAGCAGAAAAAATAATAGCAATGAAACTATCTTACACAGCTGAAATTAATGATAAGCTGCTGAATTTTGATCAAATGAAAGATAGAAAACAAAGATCAGCTATAGACGCAGTACTAAATCTAGTACATGATGTGCAAATAACAAAAAGTCAAGAAAACACGCTTATCTGTTTACTTCTAGATGTCAAAGAAATCTTTGATCATGTTGCATTGAAACAACTGATCAAAATATTAATTAGATTAAAAATATCAGTCAATTTAATCAATTAAGTAAAATGTTTCTTACAAAATCAAGTTATTGACTTAGCATTTGACGATGAACATCAGAAATGAAAGAAAATAAGCATAGAAATATCACAAGACTCATTTATTTCGCTCATTTTATTTCTAATTTATATTTGATATTTGTTTTCAAAGATTCACGCAAAGTTTGAAAATTTACAGTCATTCAGCTATATTAATGACATGATGCTATAAATTGAGAAAAGAAATATTGACAAGAATGTGAAAATACTGAAAAACGCAGCAAAAATCGCTTTCACATAAGTTGAGAACAATGTAATGCAATTCAATGACTTGAAATCTGAACTGATACACTTTGAAAGTCACAAGATGACACTTAATCAAATGATTATTCTACTCAATAACATGATCATAAAATCAAAAACATATGTATGATGATTAAAAGTTTGACTGAATTGAAAGCTTAACTTCAAAGTTCATATAAAAATGAAAATCATGCATTCGCAGTTTGAAAAGTGAACTGAATTATTGAGTTTAGCTAAAGAGACATTTGTCGCTTAAAGCGAGATAAAGTCGAGATTTTAGCTGAGCTCATCTGAATGTGATCAGATTTTATAAATAAAATCTGCAATCATTTCATATGTCGTTGAACTGAATCTGCGTTTATTCATATGTCATTGAACTGAATCGCGCTTTCGTCGCTTTCATTGCTTTCGTCGCTTTCGTTTCTTTCGTCGCATTCAGCCTACTACTCGTCTATCTACTCGCTCATCTACTCTTCACTCTACTCTTCATTCTACTCGCCTATCTACTCTTCATTCTACTCGCCTATCTACTCGCTCATTTACTCTTCACTCTACTCTTCATTCTACTCGCCTATCTACTCGCTCATTTACTGTTCACTTTACTCGCTCATTTACTCTTCACTTTACTCTTCATTCTACTCATCTATCTACTCTTCACTCTACTCTTCATTCTACTCGTCTATCTACTTGCTCATCTACTTTTCATTCTACTCTTCACTCTACTCGCTCATTTACTCTTCACTCTACTCATTTATCTACTCGCTCATTTACTCTTCACTCTACTCGTCTAGCTACTCGCTCATCTACTCGTCACTTTACTCGCTCATTTACTCTTCATTTTACTTGTCTATCTACTCTTTATCAAACTTTCTATCAAATGCTTTATCAAACGCTTTATCAAATGCGTCGATCAAGCGCACAAAACACGTCAAACAATGCTTCAAACAATGCTTTCTACTGAGCTTTTCATTGATCTTTCTACTGATCTTTCTACTAGTGAGCTTTCTACTGATCTTTCGATCGAGTCATCTAGTGAGCTTTCTACTGATCTTTCTATCAATCTTTCTATCGACTTTTCTATCAATCTTTCTATCAATCTTTCTATCGATCTTTCTACTGAGCTATCTATTGAGCTATCGACTGAGCTTTCTATCAAATGCTCTATCAAACATTCTACATGCTTCAAAATACGCGTCGATCAAGCGCATAACACGAATCAAACAATGCTTTCTACATGACTTTCTACATGACTTTCTACCCAGCATTCTTCATGACTCTCTATCAAGCACTCTTCATGTTTCTCTATCAAGCATTCTCGCTGATCTTTATACTGATCTTTCGATCAAGTCATCTAGTGAGCTTTCTACTGATCTTTTGATCGATCTTTCTATTGATCTTTCTATTGATCTTTCTACTAGTAAGCTTTCTACTGATTTTTCGATCGAGTCATCTACTGATCTTTTTACTACATGACTTTCTACATGACTCTCTTTATGACTCTCTACATGACTTTTCATCAAGCTTCGAATTGCTTTGCAATCAAGAATTAAATTTGTTCTCTATCAAGCTTCAAACATGATTCTATCAATCATTCTACATGACTCTCTACCTCTCTAGTTTACTCATTAACTTTCTCATTAACTTTCTCATTAACTTTCCCATTGACTTTTTCATTGACTTTCTCGACGCATATATTAAATAGCTATTATTTAGATAGTCAAATCAACCATTAATTATTCAACGTTGCAACTACGTATCAATGCTACAAATGTCAAAATAGTCGTGTTTATTGAATCAAACGATAAAGGCGCATACTGCGCTCATGAGAATGCTAGAAATGCTAGAAATGTTGAAAATATTGACGCTTTTATGAATATGTCTCAGCTAAAAGTGACGCAAATCTGAGACATGAGATTAAATGAATATTTGAAATATTGATCGCTAAAAGCGCTAAAATCTGTCACTGTCACTCTTTACAAATTGCGAATGTGACAGTTACAAGAATGCTACACTCGTTGTTTAAATTAATGAATAATGAGTGAAAACTAAATGTCAAATCAGAAAAGCAGTTATATCTAACATGCATCACATCTATTAATGATTATGACGTTGAAATATGATGAAATAATCAAAAAGCTACTTAGTCAAATTTCATAAACTGCAAAACGTTGCATTATGAAAAATTCTGAATGTGTTTCAAATATCATCAATAAATGCTATGCAAATAGAAGTTGAAATCTCGTCAATGAAGATGCAATTAAATCAAAAGTGCAAGAACTATGCAATTTGAATAGTTGAATTATTGAAAAAATACTTTATCAGAAAAAAAACATTTATTTTATACTCATCTTAATACTTTATTGAATTGAATCTAAATTTAAATGCATTGAAATATTCGAACTGAAACGAGATGAAGACGAATTTATCTTGAAAAGTCAAGAAGTGCAAAGATAGACTTATGCAAATATATTGAATATTGAACAAAGTGCAAAAAACATTGAATTCAATAAAAGAAATTGAAATTTCTCACTTCAAGAAATCATGAGATCAGAAAATTGAATATCTGACAAAGATGCAAATCGAATTCACAAAAGATGAAATGTGCAAAACAATAAATACACACTATAAAGAATTGAAAACAATAGTCAAAAAGACGAAAAATCTAGTGATGTACATTAATGCATTGCAAACTCAAAAAAAGATAGCAAAGCTCAAAACAGAAATTGAAATTGCAATGATATTCACACATGAGTCTGTTAAATGCAGTAAGATGACAAGCGTGATCAATGAAATAATCATAATGAAAGTGAAATTGCAAGCTATTGATGATGCAATTGTGATATGCAGCGAAGAAACATCTGAAGACAGCGAAATTTGAATGTACACAGACAGTCAAATGATGCTGCAAAGGTTAAAAGCAAAAAGCAATGTCAACTTGAAGTTATTCAATAACATACAACAAAATCTGATCAATTTGCAACAAAATCAATGTCATATTTGCATACAGTGAGTATTGAGTTGCAAAAATATCATTGAAAATGAAGCAGCGAATTAATTGATCAAAGATGTGACATGAAAAAGATCGACAATCAACATCAGAAAAAGAACAATCATGAGCTTCATCAAAAAACAAATAAACAAAAAGATAAAAGAGCAATAATTAATTGCATGAAATAACAGCATCAAAAAAGAAAATCAGTATCAGAAGTACACAGCAAGAGTGAATCTGAGTTACAGATCATTAAAGAAGCTTCAAAAAATAAACAAACTGACATTTTCAATGTTTATACAGCTAAAAATGAGACATAACTATTTTAAAAGCTATTTGCATCGATTATTAAAGAATAATTTGAACAAATGCTATGAAATATGCAAGATGAGACAAACGTTGAAGCACTTACTATTGAACTGCAAACATTATAAAGCAGAACAGTTACAGCTTAAAGTAAAAGCACAGTTCAAAAACATGAACACTATATTGATGTTGTTTATCATCAAGATTGAAAGAATCACAATGTTAAAATACTTGAAAAGTACTTGAATTATGATAAGAAAATGACTATTAAGAATGAAAAAGTAAAGTGAAAAGAACATGAAGAAGCGAGAAAATGAGAGCACGAAAGAAAGAAGTTGTTTGATTGAAAGCACTTGTTTACACAAACTATCAATGTGATTAATCAATGAAAAGATATAAAGCAGCGACTTTGATTAAAATACATGTAATCTAACATATGCACAGCGTTTAAACAGTGTCATAGTCATAGACTGCATGCACTTAATGAAGAAAAAAAAATGTTAACAAGCATTTAAAACTCAATTAATGAATGATGAAAATCATTGAATTGAACATCTGCTCAATTAAGCTACAAACTAGTAACTTGAAAGATGAGATACAGATATTACGACTCATAAATGTTTACAATTCATGCTCGCTGTTTATCATTTTTACAAAAGAATCATTTACTATTTCTCATCTGAACAAACTAATCAAAAATGATTGTAAATAGCTAATTGTAGAAGATTTTAATCTGTATCACTTACATTAAGAAGACAAAAGATGCTTTACTTGTCACATAATGATTAATGCTTTACTAAACATTATTACAAAGGCTGCAATGCAAGACTAAAGCTATTGCTTGAATCAGACACAATTACTAGAAAGATTCACAATCAACTTCACAACAATAAATTTAGCATTTGACAGCAAGAAAATTCAATTCATGATATATAAATGCAAGATGAAAATTGATTTACATCAGAAATCTGATCATCTTTTAATTGTCACGAAGTTATGTTTACACACATCTTTTGTGCAGCTTATGACTCGTCGATTATGAAAGAAAATGAACACAGAAGCACTAAACACTCATTTAAGAATACATTTTCTCATTAAGCATTTTCTTGATGACAAGACAGCAATAAATGACAAAGTAGCTGAGATCACTCATGTGCTATAAGAAATCATTGAAAAGTCTATTTCTTGAGCAAAGTTGTTGATTTAAGCACGAAACTTTTGAAATCAAATCTGCTCACAAGTTGTGATGAAATCATGATGATTATGAATCATATGAAAATTGCAAAGTACTTTAAAGACATGAAACAACTATTTGAGATACAATGATCATAAAAACAAAATCATTAAAGAAACAAAATGTTCACATTTTAGATCACAGATGCATAAGCTGAGTAATGAATTGAAATCAACTTGATGCTTTGCAAAATGAATCAAAATCGAAAGTCAGTTACTTAAGAAACTTTCACAGTTTTCATCATTAAAAAGCAATGATTTTGATCACATAGTAAATTTATTTGAAGAAAAAACAAAAATGTTATAAAAGAAGTTCTTTTCATCATTGTTTTAAGCAAACATCAGTGATATTTCAAGATCATTTATATTACTGACAATATCAGTTAATTCAATCTTATCACAAAATGAAATGAGATAAATGATTTAATGAGTAAAAGTTGACAAAGCATCAAATGCATTCAAAATTTCAAATAAAGTGCTTTAAGCAAGTTTAACAAAACTGACTTTGATATTAATCAGTTTATTCAATGCATGTATAATTCACAAATATCATTTGAAGCAGTTCAAAAAAGCTTAAACAATAGTATTACATAAATCAAAGAAGAGCAATTACATTGACTTGAAGATGTATTAATTCATTGCTTTGCTAAACATCATGAGTAAAACATTGAAATCAATCATGATTAAAAGATTAAGTAACATTACTGAAACTCATTAAGCTTTGAGAGCAATAGCGACAGCGATCTATTGAAGCATATGATATATCAAATCGATCGACAAGTTATAGAGCACAATTGTACGATCAAAACAAGCTCTTATTCGACTTAATAGCTTCATAAGTGACTGCGTCGCAAGTCAAAAATCGAAAATCGAAATTTTTCGCGCTCACGCAGGCTAAAATCGGCGACGAAACGAGAGTTCATCAACGCAGAAAAAAGAATCATTAATTCAGAAGCAAAAACTAATTCTTTCACATGCAAGAATTGACGACAGCGATTTATCAAAGCATATGATATATTAAATTGATCGATAAGTTATAGAGCACAATCATATGATCAAAACAAGTTCTTATTCGACTTAATAACTTCACAGATGACTGTGTCACAAGTCAAAAATCGAAAATTGAAATTTTTCATACTTACGCAGGTCAAAATCGGCGACGAAACGAGAGTTCATCAACGCAGAAGAAAGAATCATCAATTTAAACAGTAATTTGATTGATAAATTGAAGAGTAAACTCACATGAAAAGAACAAGTCATCAATCAACTTCAGAACAGCACAGAAGATGATGTATTGATGCAAAAATTGAAATAGAACTTTTTTGCATTTAAAGATTGCACAAATTTTATTTTATTTTTATTTCTTCATTAAGTGCATGCAGTTTATGACTATGACATTATCTAGACGCTGTGTGTATGCTAAATTACATGTAATTTAGTCAAAATTGCTGCAGTATATTTTCTCATTGATCAATCACATCGATAGTTTACGCATATGAGCGTGTGAGCTATCTATATAATCAAGTGATCATATAAATAATTTAAGATTGTGAAAGCTGATCACTTTGACATAAGCTTTTGACTTGTTTGTATGATCATTAAGTTAAGTGAGCTAAATGAGCTTTGATTTATGTAGATGAAAGCTGATCACTTCAATGTAAACTTTTAAGTTTGTTGTATGATCACTCAGTTGAATGAACTAAATGAGTTTTGATCTATGTATTTGCGATGCATGTAAATTGATCAGAAAATCGAAATTGATCAATTTACTGCGTCACATTGATGTGTATATGCGCAAAAGCTGAGTCGTGTCTTTGCAATGTATATGTGTGTGATGTATATAGATTGCAGCATGTGCGCAAAGACGTTGCTGTTGTTCTGTGTATATGAGCAAAGACTGTGTCATGTCTTTGCAATATATGTGATTGCGATGCATGTAAATTGATCTGATAAAGTGAAAAATCAATCGATTTACTGCATCATGAAGACGTGTAGATGTGCAAAAGCTGAGTCGTGTCTTCGCAGTATGTATGTGTGTGACGTATATGAGTTGCAGCATATGTGCAAAGACGTTGCTGTCGTTTTATGTATATAAGCAAAGTTTGTGTCATATCTTCGCAATGTATGCAATTGCAATGCATGTACATCAATCTGATAAAGCGAAAAATCGATTAATTTACTGTTTCATGCAAACGTGTAAATGTGCAAAAGCTGAATCATGCCTTCGCAGTATATGTATGTTTGTCGTATATGAGCTCAACGTGTGAATAAAGTGCTGTTACTGCTTTATGTGTGATTGCGCTGCATGTAAATCAATCTGAAAATGCGAAAAATTGATCGATTTACTGCATCACATCTGTCTGTATATGCATCAAAGTTGAATCATGTCTTTGCAGTATGTATGTATATGTCATATATAAGTTGCAGCATGTATGCAAGGACGTTGCTGTTCTTCTGTGTATATGCAAGCTTTAATGCATCAATGACTGTGTTGTTATTATTTCGCTTTTCAACTGTGTATGAGCTCAACATGTGAATAAAGCGCTGTTACTGCTCTGTTGATGTTGATGAGATTATTCAGCTCTTCTGACAAGCATAGCTTGCAGAAGATTCGTAGTCAGCATCTCATACAGATAAATCTCGTTGTTGATTGAAGATTGCACAGAAAACAACGTTGTTTCAAAGAAGTACAACATTTTTTATCAAATCACTATCTGTTTTATCTTTTCTTGATGCATAAAACAATAAGTCAAGATCAGTCGTTACTATTCTGAGTGAGATAATGCAACTACTTCAATATATGAAATATAAAGTAATTGCATCAAGCATTTTCTATCAAACAGATTTTTAATTTTTAATTTCTTCATTAAGTGCATGCAGTCTATGACTATGACATTGTTTAGACGTTGTGCATATGTTAGATTACATGTATCTTGATCAATGTTGCTGCTTCATATCTTCTCATTGATTAATCACATCGATAGTTTGCACAAACAAGTGCTTTCAATCAAACAACTTCTTTCTCTCATGCTTTTGTTTTCTCACTTCTTCATGTTCTTCTCACTTTACTTTTCCGTTTTAAATAGTCATTTTCTTGTTGCAATTCAAGTACTTTTCAAGTACTTTAGCATTATGATTCTTTCAATCTTAATGATAAACAACATCAATATAATGTTCATGTTTTTGAACTGTGCTTTTGCTTTAAGCTGTAACTGTTCTGCTTTATAATGTTTGCAGTTCAGTAGTAAATGCTTCGACGTTTATCTCATCTTGCATATTTCATAGCATTTGTTCAAATTATTCTCTGATAATCGATGCAAATAGCTTTTAAAATAGTCATGTTTCATTTTTAGCTGTATAAATGTTGAAAACATCAGTCTGTTTATTTTTCAAAGCTTCTTTAGTGATTTGTAACTCAGATTCACTCTCGCTGTGTGCTTCTGATACTGATTTTCTTTTTTGATGCTGTCATTTCATGCAATTAGTCATTGCTTTTTTATCTCTTTATTTATTTGCTTTTTGATGAAGCTCATGATTGTTCTTTTTCTGATGTTAATTGTTGATCTTTTTCATGTTACATCTTTGATCAATTGATTCACTGCTTCGTTTTTGATGATGTTTTTGCAACTCAATACTCACTGTATGCACATATGATATTGATTTTGTTGCAGATTGATCAGATTTTGTCATATGTTATTGAATAACTTCAAGTTAACATTGCTCTTTGCTTTTAATTTTTGCAGCGTCATTTGACTGTCTGTGTACATTCAAATTTCGCTATCTTTAGATGCTTTTTTGCTGCATATCGTGATTGCATCGTTGATAGCTTGCAATTTCGCTTTCGTTATGATTATTTCATCAATCACGCTTATTGCTTTGCTGCATCTAACAGACTCATGCGTGAATATCATTATGATTTTGATTTCTGTTTTAAGTTCTGCTATCTTTTTTTGAGTTTGCGATGCATCAATGTACATCACTATGTTTTTCGTTTTTTTGACTATTGTTTTCAGTTTTTTATAGTATGTATTTATTGTTTTGCATGTTTCATCTCTTGCAAATTCAATTTGCATCTTTGTCAGATATTTGATTTTCTGACTTCATGATTTCTTGAAGTGAGAAATTTCAATTTCTTTTATTGAATTCAGTGTTTTTTGCACTTTGTTCAATATTCAATATATTTGCATAAGTCTGTCTTTGCATTTCTTGACTTTTCAAGATAAATTCATCTTCATTTCATTTCAGTTCAGATATTTCGATGCATTCAGATTTAGATTCAATTCAATAAAGTATTAAAATGAATACAAAATAAACATTATTTTTCTGATAAAGTGTTTTTTCAATAATTCAACTATTCAAATTGCATAGTTCTTGCACTTTTGATCTAATTGCATCTTCATTGACGAAATTTCAACTTCTATTTGCATAGCATTTATCAATGATGTTCAAAATGCATTCAGAATTTTTCGTAATGCAGCGTTTTGCAGTTTGCAAAATTTGACTAAGTAGCTTTTTTGATTATTTCATCATATTTCGACATCATAATCGTTAATAAACGTAATGCATGTCAGATATAACTGCTTTTCTGATTTAACATTTAATTCTCACTCACTATTCATTAATTTAAACAACGAGTGTAACGTTTTTGTGACTGTTGCAATTTTCGTTTGCACATGAACTTTGAAGTTAAGCTTTCGATTCAGTCAAATCTTTAATCATCATACATATGTTTTTGATTTTATAATCATGTTATTGAGTAGAATAATTATTTGATTGAGTATTGTCTTGTAACTTTCAAAGTGTATTAATTCAGATTTTGAGTCATTGAATTGCACTGCGTTGTTCTCAGCTCATGTGAAAGTGATTTTTGCTGCATTTTTCAGCATTTTCACATTCTTGTCAATATTTCTTTCCTCAACGTATAGCGTCACATCATCAATATAGCTGAGTGACTGTAAATTTTCGAACTTTGCGCGAATCTTTGAGAACAGATATCGAATATAAATTAGAAATAAAATGAGCGAGATAAATGAATCTTGTGATATTTTTGTGCTTGTTTTCTTTGATTTCTGACGTTCATCATCAAATGCTAAGTCAATAATTCAATTTTGTAAGAAACATTTTACTCAATTGATTAAATTGATTGATATTTTCAATTTAATCAATATTTTGATCAGCTGTTTCAACGCAACATGATCAAAAACTTCTTTGACATTTAGAAGTAAATAGATAAGTGTGTTTTCTCGACTTTTCGTCATTTGCGCATCATGCACTAGATTTAGTACTGCATTTATAACTGATCTTTGTTTTTTATCTCTCATTTGATCAAAATTCAGCAACTTATCATTAATTTCAGCTGTGTAAGACAGTTGCACTGCTATTATTTTTTCTGTTACTTTGTCTAAACAATTTAACAGCATAATAATTCTGTATATCTTTGAAATTAAATAATTCAACTTATCTGATTTTTTTAGAATAATTCTTGTGTCTTCACGTCATATCTTTGAATGATAGTTGTTTTCAATCAAATCTGAATACACTAAATTGAACATTTTCAATATAGTTTTGTACACTCACTGTATGATTGCAAATGACATATCATCTGATTTGAATGCTTTTCTGAATGCTGAGAAGTTAATAGTGTGCTTGATTTTCTCTTTGATAACTCTTGATCACTGTATACTTTCATTTGATAGTAATTCTTCATTGATTTGAATTTTCAAAGATGATGAGTACATTGCTTTCAGAAATGTCTTGCACTTTTTATTGAATTTGATCTTCAATTCTTTTTGCAAGTTTTGTATTGAGAATAGCTTTTCGATTAGACGTGATTTAGTGAACTTGTATGTCTGAAATACTTTTTTTTCTTCAACGTTGTTCAAAAAATTGATTCAGAATTGATTTTTGATCAGCTTTATTGCATCATGATATGAATTTCGCGTTTGCACTATCTCTGCTCATATGTCATCACTTCTGCATCTTTTTCAGATTCACTCTTTTGACAATAACGTCTTTCATCTTTCAATGAACTCATTGTTTCATCAGAGTTTTGATTTTGCGCATATTCGCTGTTTAAATACAAATAATTTCACTGTATTCTTGATGCATTCAGTCAAATAAATGACTTTTGCTTCTAAACTTGTGATTCTTTGCATCTTGATAATCATTTTATCTTTCATCTTTTGCAAATGTTCATTAAAGTCTTTTCAGTCGACTTTTTGCAGATTGTATGACGCGTTCAGCAAATTTTCGATCAACTTCACTTTTTTCATAACTATTGTAAATAAAATTACTTCATGATTGAATTCTGTGTCTGTGTTTTCATCTATATGTCAATTCTTAATGTGATTGTGCATATTCTTTGATGCAAATGCTAAATCAAGTATTGAGCTTAACTGATCTGAATAGCTGTAATATGTGTTTATATCAGAAGTGTTAATCAGATTGCACTTATGTAAATTTACTCACTTTATTGTCGCTTTCGTTCTAATAGAGTTTGAAATTTTTGCGTTTCATCAGCTATAATGTGCATTAAAGTCTTCAATGATAATAACTTTTTGCTCAGAATTTAGCATAACTTTTGCTAATTCTCGCTCAATCGTGTATAATTGCTTATTATCTGCATTTTGTGACTTTTCGTTGTAAATATTGAACAATAAAATTCTCTTCTGAATTTTATTGTTTGCTATTGATATTGCTTGCATATCTTCGCTATTGACTATGTCTGATCTTGATGTGCATGTAAATTTCTTTGCGTTTTTTGCAACAAATATCAATACTCTGACACATGTATTCTGAACATTTAATTTGATGCAGATAAACAATGAATGTGAAATTGTTATATTTTTGTCTCTCATTTATGATTCTTGTAGTATAATAATATCTGTCTTGTTTTTCGCAAATTTCATGCATGCATGCATAATTTGCGTTGATCTTGCACAATTGTGCTGTAGAATTCAAATATTCAACGTGTTTGCAAAGCTTTCGTCATTTGCGTTGTTTTGTAACATTTCAACTGCATTACTCATTACAATTGGCGAAAAGTCGAGAAAACACGCTTATTTGTCTACTTCTAGATGTCAAAGAAGTCTTTGATCATGTTGCGTTGAAACAGCTGATCAAAATATTGATTAGATTAAAAATATCAGTCAATTTAATCAATTGAGTAAAATGTTTCTTACAAAATCGAATTATTGACTTAGCATTTGACGATGAATGTCAAAAATCAAAGAAAATAAGCACAGAAATATCACAAGACTCATCTATCTCGCTCATTTTATTTCTAATTTATATTCGATATCTGTTCTCAAAGATTCGCGCAAAGTTCAAAAATTTATAGTCACTCAGCTATATTGACGACGTGATGCTATATGTTGAGGGAAGAAATATTAACAAGAATGTGAAAATACTGGAAAACGCAGCAAAAATCGCTTTCACATGAGCTGAGAACAACGCAGTGCAATTCGATGACTTGAAATCTGAATTGATACACTTTGAAAGTCACAAGACAACACTCAATCAAATGATTATTCTACTCAACAACATGATCATAAAATCAAAGACATGCGTACAATGACTAAAAGTCTGACTAAATCGAAAGCTCAACTTCAAAGCTCATGTGCAAACGAAAATCGTGATAGTCACAAGAACACTACACTCGTTATTTAGATTAATGAATAGCGAGTGAGAACTAAATGTCAAATCAGAAAAGCAGTTATATCTGACATGTGTCACGTCTATTAGCGATTATGACGTCGAAATATGATGAAATAATCAAAAAGCTACTTAGTCAAATTTCGCAAACTGCAAAACGCTGCATTACGAAAAATTCTGAGAGTGTTTCAAACATCATCGATAAATGCTATGCAAATAGAAGTAGAAATTTCGTCGATGAAGATGCAATTAGATCAAAAGTGCAAGAACTATGCAATTTGAATAGTTGAATTATCGAAAAAACACTCTATCAGAAAAAGAATGTCTATTTTGTATTCATCTCAATACTCTATTGAACTAAATCTAGATCTGAACACATTGAAATATCTGAACTGAAACAAGACGAAGAAGAACTTATCTTGAAAAGTCAAGAAGTGCAAAGACAGACTCACGCAAATATATCGAATATTGAACAAAGTGCAAAAAACACTGAATTCAATAAAAGAAATTGAAATTTCTCACTTCAAGAAATCATGAGATCAAGAAATTGAGCATTTAGCAAGAATTCAAACCGAATTTGCAAAAAGCGAAATTCGCGAAACGATCAATTCACACTACAGAGAATTAGAAAGAATTATCAAAAAGGCGAAAAACATAGTGATGTATATCGATGCATCGCAAATTCGGAAAAAGATAGCAGAGATCGAAACAGAAACTGAAACGACAGTGATGATCACGCATGAATTCGTCAGATACAGCAAAGCGACAAGCGTTTACGACAAAATAATCACAACGAAAGCGAAACTGCAAGCTATTAGCGATGCAATTGCAATATGCAGCGAAAAAGCACTCAAAAACAGCGAAATTTGAATGTACATGAACAGTCAAATGACTTTGCAAAGACTAAATGCAAAGAGCAACGTCAATACGAAGTTATTCGATGACATATGACAAAACTTGACCAATTTACGTCAGAATCAGTGTCAAATTTGCATACAGTGAATATCGAGTCGCAAGAGCATTATTGAGAACGAAAAAGCAGATCAATTGATCAAAAGCGCTGCTCAAGAATTATCAGTTATCGACAACATGAAAGCAATCATCATAAGCTTCGTCAAAAAGCAAATTTGCAAAGAGACGAAATTACAATGATTAAATGTCTGAAAAAG
>JAABUS010001557.1_pt1 | contig 49156 bp, 28 predicted proteins | sample 5560161 | NCBI WGS metagenome assembly JAABUS01 (sample SAMN10711885, study PRJNA513376) | rock metagenome | isolation source: Antarctica rocks | place: Antarctica: Victoria Land, Trio Nunatak nord | collected 2016-01-04 | reverse complement strand
CAACTTCCCCCAGACACCCACATCGACCCCCGCGGCTCCCCCTCCCCCACCACTCCCCTCCCAATTTCACTTCCCCATCACCCTCTGTCTACCAGCATGGGATGGGCCTGCTGCCGCTGCTCCAGCGGCCGCTTCCGCTCCTCCGCCCGCGAGTGCAAATCCTGCGGGCATGTTCGCTGCAGTGGATGTTGGTTTCGGAGGATGATGTGTTTTGGGCAATGGGGCGAGGGATGTGGGGATGGGGATCCAGAATTGCAGGAATTGGATCGTGGGAGGAAGGCCCTCGAGTGCCGAGCGCTTCCTGGGGTTATTTACCCCTGGTAGCGAATCCAGAAGCCTGATGCTGTCCGGGACAATGATGAGAAGTGGAGGTCTTTGAGGGTCGCTTGGAGATGGGCAATGTGGAAAAGAGTGTGATCCTTCAAACGTCTGGATTCCTGAGCGAGTGTAGCGCTTCGCGATGGAAATCTTAACATGGGGAGGTGAGCCTTCAGCCATCGAAGACGGAAAGGACGCAGAGTCAGAGTCGAGTTTAGAAAAGCAAGATGGCGGCTACCCCTTTTGTTGGGGGTGGTCAGCATAAGGGATAGAAGTCTAGACACCGATGCTTACCTCCTACCCCTGACTCCTGCACTCGCTATTCTCACGCCTCTCTATCTTCATCCTCCAAAAATGATCCCCCCAAACTTTTCACCCACCATGCGTCACATCCATAGCCTATATAACCCCTCCTCCACCCCCCTCCTCACCCACTCCTCCACCCTCTCCCTCAACACATCTTGACAATCAGACCTAAAACATCCCCTCCTCATTCCCATTCCCAACACCACTGACCCCATACCCACAGTACCTCCCTCCCCCCTCCTCCAAACCCTACAATCACCCCGCCCCAGGAAACATGGCATGGCACTGCTGCGTCTGCGGCCAAGGCAACAGGAACCACATACCACGGTGCCGCATCTGCAACCATCGAGCATGCATGGGGTGTTTCCCCTGGCGTTGTTTGCGCTCCCGCGCTTCTGGACCATCCCGCCGAGGACGAAGAAGGGACCGTGGTGGGAAGTGTGGCTACGCGGAAGAAATTAGTGGGTTGGTGGTAGATTCGGAAGCCTGGTTTTGTCCGGGAAGACGACGAGAAGTGGGGATAATTGGAGATTGGATGGAGGAGGGGGAAAGTTTAAATTCTTTGATTTTTTGATTTTGGGAAACGGGGTTGTTGTAGGCGTGGGAAGATAAGCTGGACACTCGAAGACGGAAAAGATGCAGAATCGGGAGGAGAGTTTGGAAGAGCGAGATTGTGGATGGATATGTGTGGGGAGAGTGTTAGCAAACATAAACAGGTGTTTGAATCTATAATACTTACTTGTTACTCTGGACTTCTGCCACATCATACTCATCGTCTCTTTATTATCTTCAATCGATGACCCTCTCTAACTTGTCACTCCCTATGCGTCACAATCCTAGCCTATATAACCCCTCCTCGATCCCCCATCCCCAACTCCTCTATCCTCTCCATCAACACACCCCAATAATCAGGACTCAAACTTACAGCCATATTTCCCAATATCAGAAACCATCAACGACCTCACCACCAACCCCAACCAACCGCCTTAAAACCCCTTCATCAAATCTCCGAAGATGGCCTGGGACTGCTGCTACTGTGACAGGGACAATGCAGAGGGAGCGGGGCGGTGCCTTGGATGCTACCACCATAGGTGTAGACACTGCAAAGATTGGTATCCTAGAGAATTGCCTGGTAGGCTCTGTTCGACATCTTGTCGAGGCCAGAGAGAGGATTTTGGCGAGAGCTCTAAGGACCGTGGGCGCGTGGAAGGGGTGGGAGGCTTGTTCGTAGAGCTCACTGATGGTATGGGTACTGAATATACCGAGACGATCTGAGGGAAAAAGTGGTAGGACATAGGCGGTGAGGTGTGGAGGGGTGGGAACGTGTTTGTGGTAGGAATTGATAGCACATGGGTCTGTTTGTGGTCGATGTCTCTTAAAGGGCGGTTGATTTCAGAAGGCTCGTAATACAAAGATTGTTGTTCGTGTACCAAGTAGTTTGTTCGGCAAATGACGAAGTTCGGCAACCTTTCATGATTGGATTTCCTGTTGCCGTCAGAGAAGGCATTGATGCCTATACTGGGGAGTAAATGTGCAAAGGATGAATGTGAGCATATCAAGAAAGCAATGATGTTATGATGACGTCTTGTCAAGATGAAGTAAGGAAGGTCATCCATCTTCAATAATGGGACATAGTGGCTTTCCCCACTGGAACGAGCTTGACTATTTAGGTCAAGGCAAAAGCATCGAATTGTCATCGCCTAGACCGTCAGGCCTCGGGGAAAGCTGGATGTCTGTGGTCCTTTGATTCTCAACCACGAACGGGGTTGTACAAAGCCCATCTTTATGGGTGACTGGCGTTCCATCGCAGTCCCACCAAAAGGCTGGCATTCATGCCTTACTAGCCGTCTATGCTGCTTGCTATCGAGCGAAAAAGTAAAGGATCAAAGAGTCATCTTAAGGAATATGATAACACGTGCCAGCAAATTCGGCCTGGCGCAACCGAAGAGCAATTTGTTGAGTGAGGTCTCAGTCCCCTGAATCAGCCTTCCTATAGACAGCACCCGCACAATGAATAGGGAAACAACGACATGAACGGGATAGCGCCGTATCGGCGAGAAGTTATGCAAAAGGACAACAGCGAAGTAATGATAAGAATATGTCAAGCTGAGGAGCTGCAAAGATAGCTTATCAGTATTCATATGATTGGTCGTGGCCTGTTCTGATCCAGACCTGAGTCTTAGTCTACTGATATGCCGCTGCAGAGGCTCTACCCAAGAACAGTCCTACCAAATTTGCCTTGAAAGCCAGCTCAGTAAGGAGCGTGTAGCCCAGCAATGCCTCGAACCCTTCCAAACATTCAATCAGGTATCAAATTCCCTTATCTAGCCTCTTGAGCACGCGAAATTTTCCATCCACTACCGGTAGTGCACGCATCGACACGTGTGGTTGGTTTTTTAGACGAGGATCTATGTTTTCGTCGCCAGAAGCCTGAGGGTGGACTCGATTCATCCAATCGAACTTCTCCTTCTTAACCACGATTTGCTGCGTCTGTTTTCTCACCAACTTACATCGGCGCAGTTCGGGATCTGAACTTCGGATTTCCAACGACTCGCGCGTGTTCGGGTCGGCTTCTGAGCTCAGGGGGTCTTCATCGCTCCAGATCCGGGTGCCTTCATAGAGTGAGTCTAGGATCGTTGGCGGAGAGTCCCTTGCTGGTGGAGACTCAAATGTGCTAGCAGTGCTCTTTGTAGGACCTGATGCTTCTGTGAACCGGGTGTTCGGGCTTGAGTCGGGGTCTTCAGTCTCGAGTGTCGGTTGGGACTCCAGCACTGGCCATTCGTCAACTGGCTCAGGTGAGCTGGTTTTCTGGCTTGACGGTCTTTCTTTCCAGCAAGAGGCGAGTCCCTCTTTCCATTGCTTGAAATGAACCTCGGGGTCATCAGTCTTGAGTGTCGGTTGGGACTCTAGATCTGGCCATCTATCAATTGGGTCGATTGAGCAGATTTCCGGGCTTGACGGTTTATCTTTCCAGCAAGAGGCGAGTCCATCTTTCCATTGCTTGAAATAAATCTTGGGATCTTCAGGCTCGAGTGTTGGCTGTGACTCCAGAGGTGGCCCTTCATCACCTGGGTCAGTCGAGCCTGAATGCGTACCCGTACAGGACATCGCTTGTAGGGCTACATCTGTCTGTAGTGGCGACGGCGAACTACCTTCTGGCAAAGTATCCGGCCTCTTGAGTATCAATTTTGGCTTTACTCCCGCGATGACTTCAATTGCTGATCTTCTGCGCGGTCTGCTTGGCCGAACCCCAGCAGACTTAGTAAGGTTTGTTGATCCGTCGAAAGTCACCCTCTTCGCAGGTCCGAACCTTCTCTTTTTGGGTCGCACTGAAGGGAGATTGATCTCCGGCCTCGGCCAGAATGGAGTACAGGGCGGCGACACGGGCCGAGCACGCTTGGTAGCCCGAAAAGTGGCGCGCGCATATTTGAGAATCAGCCGGGCTCGCTTTTGCTTCATGATGTCGTCAAGGTCGTGGATAGATTTACTGCTGATTAAGACCATTTCCGGAGACTGTTGGCGGCGGTCCATTGCTCGGTCTGGTCTCTCGGCTTCCTCTGCACCGAACATGGATTTGGTACTTGGACAGATCCGTTGCGGTGACGCTTGACGGCGGGTCATTGCTCGTTCTGGTATATCGGCTTCGTCTGGGCCATATATAGGTCTGGACGAAAACGGTTCCATAGATCGCTGGCGGCTTTCTGTTTCTTTGGAAATTGCACCCCAGTTTTCATTGCGACAATGCTCCGATCCAGTCGAGCCTGGAGACTTGTTAGATGAATCGCCATTATCGAAATCATCGCCAAAGGATTCAAGGCGAGGGCTCTGCGGAGGTTGCCTTTCTGTCCTCCTGCTGGTTGGTCTTCCTGGGTTTCCGCGACTCTTTCCTCTCTGTATTTTCTTTGCGTGTCCCGTCCTTGCGTGTCCCATCTTTGCTTGTCCCACAGAGACCTCATCCAGCTTTTTATCAAGGGTCGTATCAACGAAGGTTGGGAAGGAAACGGTCCGCAGAGGACTTCTCCTCTTGGGTACTGGCCGTGTAGAATGAGACATGGATCGAAGCGAGTGACAGTGCGTAGTCCAATTAGCTGCTTGTAAAGCTGTGAGATGTGAATAGTCTGATTGAAGAAAGATACATGCGAAAGAATGTCGTTTGGTACTATGATGTAGAGAATGGTGAGAATATCCCGAGAACATTGCTTTGGACTTCATCGTCGCTTTGGAAGGCACGACCCAACGTGGCAGTGTGGGCAGCCACTCGCTTACTCCTGAGCCCTTAGGGCCAGAGATGGATCCTTTGTTCTTTTTCTGGAGAGACCTGATGCAGATCCAATGAAACAAGTTTGCACACTAAAAACATCGCCCAAGGTGGCTATCAAGGGCAACCAAGGTTCACCGGTCGATTTTTGGCCCATAGGTTAGACTTCGTGTATGCATGTCTATGTCTTTCCTGAAGACGATGTGCCTATCGGAAAAGCCCGGCGCGGAATTAAAAGCGAGACATTGCACCCTTCCCAGAGAACAAAGAGGCTATTGTGATTGCACCAGAACAATGCCTATATTGAGAGACAAAGACAAGTGTCTTTGGCCATCTTAAAAGGGACCGGACCTCTGCTGCAGATCATGCAACGAGACTGCGAAGCTCCAACTTTAACAGATCCAGCACGGTTGACAATACTGATCCCAAGCGCAATACGATACGATTCTTGTGCCCATGGCTGGACCACCACTCTCTCGGCTCCCGCAGCCTTCGACGGAGCTCAAAAAGCTAAATTTCTCAGGATATACGACAAGATTGGTCCAAGCGACCCTGGCCTCAGCCGGGAACATTCCACGGACCACAGCAATAAAGTCAAGGCCAAAACTGCAAGACCCAGCACCAGAATCGACTCTGTTATCCAGACCACGCGATGAGATTTTTTGTCCAAATTACTGCACAGACGATGAGATACGGCATGAAATCATCTGCTCGTTGAATCCGAACGTCGACAGAGCTCATGCAGTTCTTGGGAATGAAGACCCTGCCAAGGTCTGCATCATGCTGTATAGGCCTCCGTTCGGTACAGCTGGAGAGCCCTTGAATCTTGTCTACCCCATCGAAGTTAACTGGGAACGTGAAAGCAGTATCCGCAATCTTAACAGATGGCGGGAGGCGATTTTCCTACACTACATGGGTCTTGTATTGGAAAAGACCCCAGAATGGCACGAATTGGAACTTGAGTTTGTCACTCAAGCTTGCGCTGCTCGACAAGAACAAGCCGGAAGCAAATTCTTCGTCGGAAACAAGAGCTACTCCTGGCGCGCGATTGCGGAAGACTATAACGCCTGCTTCTCCGGTCGGAAGCTCCCAGGTTGTAAGGAGCCGAGACCCGCAAGGAAACGGACTGACCTCGTAGCCCAGAACTGCCGAACGCAAAGGGCCGCAAGTCCTTTCCGCTGCTCCAACCCCGAATACCGTAAGGTTTCTCGTACGAAGCAAACCTCCGAGGTATCACCCAAGGTATCATCTCTTCCAAGGGCTGGGCCTAGTATCGCCTCAAAGGTGCACCGAGAGTCCCAGCATGCTTCTTCTGGTATACCAAAGCCAGTCTCCAAACGAAGTACTTTTGGCTGATTGAGAGCATGACAGACTCGAAGGGTGTGCGCTTAGGGTCTGGCAAGTAGGTTTGGGCATTGTTTGACAAATGCTGATCCGGATTTCGCTGCATGCATTCGACTTGGGAGCTGTTTGAATAGAGATACACTTGTAGTCTACCATAAAACCATGCGATATAATTGCCATGCCCTGCTGCAGCTATACGCTGGTGCCTCCGTGATCTCTTAGTAATATTGGGCGATCAACAGCGTACGGTGAGGTAAATTCTGGATGCTGCAGACATGATAGGGGCATTCGGTAATCTCTTCCAATAACATGCAAGTCAAGCTCGAGTACTTCTGCGAAAAGGGACGCGGTCCAGTGTTTGATGTCACTTCGGCCCTACATTTCACCGCTCTAGCGCACCGCGTTCATTCAGCCATTCTTGACTTTGAACAGATTATATGCCGCATACGAAGTACCTGACTCACTTTATCAATACCTTACTTTACCTACCAGTCCCTTTTTCATGCTTTGATGAACGCAGAGCATCGGATCCTTTTCCCGCTCCGTAGTCTCAAAACCACTGCCTGTCATACCGTTTGCGTGTATCGACGCGTCTCGTTGCCCGCGAATAGCTGTTGCCATTGGCTTCAATGGCCTCTGGCATGGACATCAAGATGTGGCGAGGTCAAGACGCCTGATGTCCTTCCGCACGTTGCAACCTCTGCTCGTGAAGCCAGATGCTTCAATGGCCTGCATGGCTGTTCTCGCCTCCTCGCCTTGCTTGAGATGGCTGTTTGGGCAAAGGTCACAGACAGGAAGCTCGCTCTTTCCAACTCCCGGTGCTACATTGACGTCGGTTGACTCGTCGTCGGTTCTGTTCTTGGCCCAATTGACTGGTCAGTGGTGCATATGATAATTAGGAAGAAGCTTCCTGCATCTGGGCTGCTAAACATCGATGCGGACATTTGACGCTAAGTAATCTGACATCCTGGCGTAGGTGCTGTAGAAGGACATCCAAACTCACTGTGGCCAAGCTGGAGGGTTGAGTTGACGACTCGGCGATCTAAAGACTCGACGGTTACTGTAATGCGTGCCAAGACATCCCTATCGTCGCCAGGGCAGGTGCAGTCTCAATCCGTTTCCGTTCCCATGCTCCACTAGCACCTTCCCTTTCTGCTTTGGATTGACCATGACGAGCTATTTAGACTCGGTTGCTTAACTTTTCTCCTTCATCTTACAAAGTTCCTACCACACTCTCATCTCTCGCTGCACAGCCTGCTCTCATCCTGACGTTGATTCAAGCTGTAAAGTGTCCAGTATCCTTCCACATTCAGGATTGCCCTCCTCTCGAATTCAATATTTTTACCCTCTTACCCTAGTTTCTCTCTCCCGACAGCCAGAGCAAACATTCGTCTCCTAGTGGGGATACGCTGCTTCCTCACTGAACATCCTTAACAGGATGTATACCATGGCCACATCTCGACTGACGGCTAAGTCGACGAGGCCCTCAGTGACAGGTGGACAGATGTCTAGCTCTGCCTTGTTCCCTTACCTGGACAGTTCCGACGTCCATGGCGATTTCTCTTTACACCGGGCCAAGGCAGTTCCTGGCTCCATCTACTCGGACTCGGAGTCCTCGGATGGCGACGCCATGGAGCCCTTAGACCAGCAACCAGAGGTTGAACAACTGGACTTGACCTCTGAGTCCATCGATACCTTTCTAGATCAGATTGCGACGGAGCGCCTTTCTAGGATGCCCCGTAGCGGTAGCCAGTGGGACCGTACTCTGAGAGATGCAGAATCGTTTGCCAATCACGTATCTGTCTACCAACGCATGCTTGAGGAATACCTACCGTCAAGTAAGATTGCTACGGCATCCCTTTGGACAAACTGCCGTCTATTACTGGAGGTATGGACCTATAGCTCGCTGTGGCAGCATCGTTACTGACAATACACAGCTGGGCCACGGTCAAGCTTCGTCGCTTGGACAAGCCTTCCAGGTGTTCCATGCCCTTAGCCTCGACCTTCTCATGTTTGAACGCCATCATGCCGTCTTGAGCGTGGATATGAAGGCCAGAGAAGATCTTGGGAAGGCTTACGCCAGCCTCCATAATTTGGTGGCCGATGTGGCAACATCCTACTTAGGGCGGATGAAGGGTCTGTCCAGCTCTTATACTTCTAGCTACTTAAATTGATATGTCTATATAGCATCGACAACGAGTTCCATCGCAGCAGACTTCAATGCCCTCTTTGGAAATCCCGTCAACGGATTTTGCGAACTCAAGCAGAGCCTAATCCAAGTTGTGTGGGCTGAGAAATTCCAGAGTGCGCCAGGTATCGAAAGTAGGTACCCCTTCGTACCACCAATTAGAGGGTGCTGATAGGGTCATGTCGCAGCTGCTTCAGTTGATTACCGAGTAATCCGCAACTGGCTCACGTCTAGAGATGAATTCGTCAAGAGACTATCTTCTAACCAGCTCACCTGCAAATATCAGCTGCCAGAGACCTCGTGTGACTGGTTCCTGAAAGATTTCACGGCATTCTTCAAGATGAAGCAGAACGTTCTGATAATTACCGGTAAACCAGGAAGTGGCAAGACAGTGCTGTTTCACTGGATGGTCGACAGGCTGCAGAGACGATTGCTCGGCAAATCTTACATCCCTGTATCGTGCTCAATAGGTGTGTTCCTCGTCATTCCGCCCTTCGAACTCCTTGTTGGGCTAACTTTCCTCGACAGACACTGCTGTGCCCATTGAGACTTCGTCGCTCAGACTGGTCCAATCACTCCTGCTACAAATCCTCGATCAGAACATCGGGAATACAGAGATGTTGAGCTCGCTTGGTGTCGCCCACCGGAAGACCACAGGCTCGACAGACATTGTCGAGCACGAGTCTGCTACGTGGCAAGCCTTTGGACAGGTTCTAGGCATCGCGGCTAGTTCTGCAAATGTAGTGGTTCTGATCGATGGGGTCGAGACCATTCTGGGTGGCGAACCTGCGGTTCTGACATTCGTCGATAAGCTTGTGGCGATCATGGCTGAGGTTCCAAACGCTACAGCAATCTTGCTGTCGCGGTCACTATCCACGCCATCTGACTTGTGGGCCGGGGAGTTTGTGATCAATACCGAGCACACGCTTGGCGACATCATGCAGATGGTATTTCGCGCTCTCGAGCCAATTGAACCATTACAGGACGAGCCGGAAGAACGACGCCAGATGGTAGTGAAACGCATAGCAAAGAGTGCAAATGGATCTTTTCTGTGGGCACAATTTGCCATTGAGCTCTTGCAGAAAGAAAAATCTCTGGATGGTTTCCTTCGCGCTCTGGACAAAACACCAAAATCCCTAGGACACTTGATGCAGAGGCTAACCTCAGCTCTGGAGTCGAACCAAGGGAATCTCAAGGCTGTGCTTTCCTGGCTGCTCGTCGCTTTGAGGCCACTTAGTCTTATTGAAGTGCAATTACTCGTAGGTGTTGATCCCCGTAAGGATGCTCCTGCTGGCACTGCTGCTGGCGGCTCTTATGATATCGTTCGATCAAGCGGATCTCTGCTGGTCGTAAACGATGGAATTGTCCGCTTTCGGCACAATGTCCTACGGCAATTCCTGACGGACATGGCGAGTCAGGGCAGAATACTGTCACCACTAAAAGACGCCCACCGCGACTTCACCTTAAGGATGCTGAAAGCCTTGCGAACTGATTCACGACTCTCCGACTCTCCCACAATGGATCTGACGCAGAGCGACGCACTGAGCGAACTTTTTAGGGCGGACAGTCTTTTTGAATACGCCGCAAGATACTGGATAGTACACTTCTACAATTCATCCATGTATAAACTCAACGGCGAATTAGCGTTGCCAACGGAATTCAAGAAGAGCTTCCCAGTTGCCGTGACTCTCTCAGTCGCCGAAGGCGTTGTCTGGGAGCCAAATTTTGCCGACCTCGATCCGATCGAGAAGCATACGCTCGCTCTACGCATCCGCCGTGCGGCGCTAGATGACAAGTCTCCAGCCTTATTACAATCGCTGCTAAACACTGCACTCGTGCTCCAGCGAAAAGGGGACAAGGCTGAGGCTGGCAAATATTTCTACCAAGCCACGTTAATCAGTCAAAACGTTCTGTCGTTGTCAAGTACTATCACCAGCACTTGTGCTGCAGAGTATCTGGCTAGTGCCGAGCAGACCGCAGAAAAGGGTGAGTCTGAGACAGCACACTTCAAAGAACAGATGCTGAAGACTCTGATCGAAGCCTCTGGCCAGGAACATGGTAGTAACAGCGAGCAACGTATCAAGTACCAAATGGCCTTGAGTGAGCTGTACATAAAGATGGGAGAGGAAGCATTGGCAGCTGCCGTCCTGGATGAAGTCCGCGATGCCATGGTCGAGCGGTACGGGCAAAATTCTGCACAAGCCAACAACGTCAACAAGAATCTTGCAGCCATCCTGCAGAGACGTAGTACCAAGGGCGACAACGGCGTCCAATTTGCCAGCAAGCTTTTTGTCCTGGCCGAGCAGACCATGGACCAAACCGACCCTCGACGCATTGCTGCGACGTTTCGCATGGCGGAAACGTACGAGGGTCAAGGCGACTTTCCCAGAACCGAAGAGCTTCTCGTCAAAGTATGGGCACTGACTACGGAGGCACACCGTAGATCTCCGACTGCAGAGCTCCAAGATGCGAAGTTCGGAGCCGCGATTGCCTATATCGAATTCCTCTTCCGACGTATACGAGATCCAGAAGCCACGAGTATTCTTTTGGGTCTGTGGGGTGAGTGTGATCAGATACAGGCACCATCCGAAACAGTGATTAGCCGGTTCAAGCAGGTTGCAAAGATGCTGCAGTCCGCTGGGCAGCTTTCCGTGGCACTCTCCGCTTTAACTTCAATATGGAAGGCATATGTAAGTAACGGCATGCAGTACTCGGACGAGGCAGCTGTGACAGCGTCTTCCATCGCCGAATTGGTGCAGAAGATCCAAACCCAACCCGAAGAGCCCGGGCTATCGTCGACAACGCCATATACGATTACGGCTAGCCAGAATTCGAATCAGCAGAGATCATTAGATGACCATTCCGTTCTGCGCCAGGTCTTCGACAGTCGCTTGCGTACAGCAGCTGCAGGTCAGCTTGACGAAGCTACAATCCAGATGTGTAACAGTATCAGCGCCTACCATGTCCGTCAGTGCGAATGGGCAGAAGCTATTGGCATCATCGGAACGTGCCTTCAATCTGTATGGCCTTCCGTTGCAAACGGCGGGACGGCATCGACATTACCAAAGCGACTTCCTCACCAAGCGTGGGCGCTGGCTGACCGCCTAACGTACTGCCTCACCCAAGACCATCGCTTTGAAAAAGCCCTCCAGATCCATCTCTCAATGTATGAAGCATCGAAAGCTTCCGAGAATACCGACCTGATGGCTAATGCGAGCCAATCCCTCATTCAATTCTACAATGAGACCAATCAGATCGACCGGGCGATTAGGATCCACGATGAACTTCTGCAGCGTAATCGCAAGGTGCTGGGTCATGAACATCCAGTGACCATCGAATCCCTTGATACGCTGGCCTCCCTCTGTGATTCTGCCAAACACTTGATGACCAGTCAGTATTACGAGGAGATTGTTTCGAGACTTAATACAGTGTCGTCATCAATGGGGCCCAGCGAGTTCAAAGCCGCTGTAAGGCTATCAGAGCTGTACAGTGAACGAGGACAATGGCCAGAGGTCATCAAGGCGTGTGAACTACTCTTTGGAAGCCTCGACGGGAATCGCATGCAAGACTTCATGACGGCCCAGGCGATACGAGCACTGCACGAGCGGTATACAAGTGCTATCACCCAGAAAGACAAGGGTAATACGGAGAGTCTACAGCGAGCGGCTGCCCGTTATTTCGAATTCTGTCACAACCTCTTTCCTTTGCAGGCCACTATGCTTGCGCAGGCGGCCTTTGAGCTTGGAGAGGCAAACGAAAGGAGCGAGGCACATCACTGGGATGCGATCCCAATATACGAGAACGTCATACAGTTTGCTCCGGCGTCCAATGAACCTGACGTGGCCGGATTTGTTGCCAAAGCTAAAGAGCGACTGGCCACACTCTATCGCAATGTGGCTCTCGACCCTACGAAAGCGCCGCCCGCGATATTGGAATGCGTCAATGCAATGTACGTTGAGAAATACGAAGAAGGCAAAGCTCACCGTCGGTGCTCCGACGACGCCAGTCTCGCTACTCTTGCCGAGCTAGTGGCACTGTACAATAGGACTGGTACCGAGCAGAACCAGTCTGCTGCCCTTGACGTACTGCAGGGGACTGTCGCCGAGATCGTCTCCTATGAGATGTCGCCCATGCGTTTGTGGGCATCGGCCAGTAAGCTCGCGGCCATATATTCAACCAATGGGTTCGGCCGACAGGGTCGTCAAATCGTTAAGGTCCTTCGTCGTCAGGCCATTTTCAAAGACAGCACGGACGAGGATGGTTTTGTACTGAAGTGGGACCCTCCATCAGATCGCCGTTGTTTTGTTTTCCTTGCAACCCTCGAAGGCGGGCTTCCAAGTTCAGAATCGGCCACGTTTTCCGACTTGATGGCGAATCTGCTTACAGAGTCTTTCCTACTCGAACGCTTTACCCAAGCGGAGGCGTTTGACCAAAAGCTCATCAACGCAGCCCGTCTCCGTCGCTTCCTAACCAGCAACAAGCGTCATGACCTAGCGCATATTTTAGAAAGCCGTGTCTTTGATGCTTTCATGGCGACTCTTAACACTACGAGCACACCAAGCGAGCAGAACATGCGTGAACTGCTGGTGAAGACCATCGAGGAGCTCGAGAACGACACCCACCAATCTATGGGCAAGTCTGCTTGCGTGGCTGGAGACAAGCTGACCTCAAGCCACATCGACCAAGGGGAGTTTGTGAATTCCTACGAAGTCGCTTTCTGCGCCTACAATTTCGCCAAATCCCTCGGAGCTTACCAAGAAGCCGAGAACGTTGTCTATGGTCTCAAGCTGGCTCTGTATATGGCTGGTCGGGGTGTGACCGGGACGACCACAAATGATGTCCTTCGTGATCAAATGCGCGCCCAGTCCAAGCTCATCCTCCAGGAAACGATTGGCAATTGCAAAGACCTGAACATGGATATTGCCCGGATGCGTATGTCTGAGCTCAGAGATCTCGTTGATTTACTGAACGAATACCAGAGTTATGCAGAGCTTGAGGTGAGAGCACCCAGATATATGTTCTTTTGGTGATTAGCTAACTCGTCATTGCAGTGGGTTCTTGGGCTACTCTGGTCCTCGCATGCGACCCACAAGACTTGGTCTCCCAAAGACATTGTATGGTTGGGCAAGCACTTCGTCGAAGCACGCTTCCACCGTGGTCAGCAGGATCTTGCCATTCAATTATGTGAAGATATCATCTATAACCTGACCATCCTTTGGGGTCCTCTGGACCTGATGGCCCTTGAGATGTCTGTGGTTCTCTCCGATCTGTACACCACTATCGAGCGCTACGAGGAAGCTATGACGGTCCATGAAGACATTCTTCGACAACTAATCTCTCGCGACGTCGCGGCCAACAATCATGCGGAGGCAGCTCACATCGCCAAAAAGCATCTTCGGTATCTCAAGCAGGCCTCACAGCGTGCTGGGAGTTCGACCTCGGAATTCTTTGAGCAGAAATCTCCGCTGCTCGAGCGGCTCACAACTGAGTTTGGCGATGACAGTGTCGGATCAGAGATGCCGCCGACAGCCAACTGGAACATTGGGATGCCGACTGTTGGGGCTATGCCTGGCTTGGACGAAGCGGACGATGAAGTTGCTGAGATACTATTCACACCTCGCAAAGCCTTCCGCCGCTATGCCTGATGATCATGCACCACGCCTCCGGTTGCGGCCCAACCTTGGCCGGAGGCCGGCTGACGCATTTGCTTATGGCTTGCAGCAATACTAGATGAATGTTTCTTGGTGGGATGAGGCGCGACAAAAGCGTATTGTTACTGGCCAGGCATTGTCATACGAATCGGCAATGCTTTTGATGTTTCGTGCTTGAGGTACCCCACGGATAAGGTAGTGTAAGCGGTTGTTCATTCCAGTTCTGATCGTTAAAGCACAGCGAGAGTAGACACATTCTTCTACAACCATTGTCTCTCCAATCGCTGCAGCCTTATTGACTCGCCCTTATGATACTGTACTCGGGGGGTGATTCCTAGGATACGGGTAAGTGATCTGACAGGGAGCGCTGAGGGTCGGTCTACAAGGACGCAGGAGACACCCTCCCAAAATTGCGGGCAAACAATATGATTCCACATGACTACGATTGCTGGGGGGGAGAGACAATATCACAGTCTTCAGCGTTGAGATCGAAGCAGAGGCTGTGTAAGAAGATGATACTAAAAATAGCTCAGCGGACCGAGGCAACTTTCCTCCTTTGGTCTGCCGGCATATTCACTCGTCGACCTTTCCCGTCTCGTTATCTCCATGAGGGAGCTAAGGACTCGAACCTTATACTCGGAAACAAACGATGGATGAGCGGGAAGTCAGTGCTCTCATTGAGTCGTCAGTACACAGCCCCCTGACAGCCTCTTGGCCTGCATATCGTGCATCCTGAAGGATCAATGCGTGTTTCAGTGTAACGAACTCCGTCGATCCATGGCGAGCATGGCTACCTGCCAGCCATAGATAATCAAGATGGAAGTTGACAGAACGCGAACGAGGCGGAGACAAGGTAACAGAATATTTATATTCTCATTATGTGACATGACCGTATGACACTCAATTGTTCGTGAGGCAGCAGTCCAAAGTTCCTCACTTCTGGAAAGACACAGATGCTATGCGATCGGGGACTTGCGAATGCGAGCCGCACGCATGCATGAGGCTCAGCAGGCGACTACCAGCTGTTCGCCAATGACTTTTACAGTCTTCAGTCGTGGCGGTGTGGGGTCTATTCGGAGGATCAGGTATCATTTCTTATTTCTGCTGTCCTTGCCTTGCATGCCCTGCATGTCGTACCTGGATTACTTCTACTACAGGCCTCTTCTCTTTTGCTCACGCCCAGTGTCCCTTTTACACCAGGGACGGACGACGATTCTCGCCCTATAGGTGACATTCTCAGCATTCAAGAATTACACATGCGCTCTCTGGTGTTGTCGCGGTCATGTATCCGCCGTCCAGTCTTATCGCTACCGGGATCCTGTTCCCACTGCTCGGCATGGTCGCTGTAGGTCTTCGATTCGTCGTTCGCCTTCGATCAAAGGCTTTTCTGGGGGGTGATGACTGGACGATTCTGGCAGCATGGTTCATCGTTTGCGGAATGGCCGCCTGTCAAATTTTTGGTAAGGAGCAGGCCGCTGTTATAGCTTTGGTTTCTTTGCTGCCTTCGTTGCTGACGCGTATTCCTCCTGCAGGGACAATGTCAGGACAGATTGGGAGAGAAGGTCAACCTGGAGTTCCCAACAAAGTCAGTATGCCTTGATTCAATATCAAAGGACACCCACCAATTATTTGACAAAACTCCTAGTTAGACTATATCCTGGTGGTGATAGAGAAGCCGGCGTATGGACTTATCAAACTCAGCGTCCTCCTCTTCTACCGACGAATTTTCGTCACTAGAGCCTTCCGGTTCTACAACGACGTAATAATTGTGGTGATATTGCTATGGGCAATTGTGTTCTTCTGTACAGAAATTTTCGCTTGTGGTACCCATCCAGCGGCGCAATGGAGGAAAGATCACTCGGCGGGTCATTGTATCAACCAGCCTCAATTACTACTGTGGTTCGCTATAACCGACGTCATTGGCGATATCGTTGTGCTCACGATGCCGTATGGGTGTATAAGGAATTTGCAACTGGACAAAAGAAGAAAGATTGGCGTTGCTGGTATCTTCATGCTTGGAACATTGTCCGTTGCTGCCTTTAGGCTGACATTAAACCCATACTAACTCATAGCAGAGCCCTGGTGGGCGGAATCATTCGTTTGGGGGTAATTGCAAAGACCACTATTGGTAAGATCTCCTAGATCCATTTGCTGACGTCCATAAAATGCTTATATTGATGCTTAGAAAATAGTGGCGGCTTGACGGCAAAGGAAGGTTTGAATGGTAAATTCATCTCATCTGTATATTTGAGCGAAATTTCTCAAAAAAATCACAGGTCCTACTGCGCCGCCGGTTTTCTGGACCATTTTCGAAGTCTCCGTCGCTGTGATAGCAGCATGCCTCCCGCCGCTGGCTCCCCTCCTCAAGAAAGCCAAGACCCCACGTAGACTTGCAAACTCTATCCGTCAGGTGCTCTCTTCGCATTCCTCAAAGAAGGAATCGATCGGTTTGTCGGAGACGCCGCCGAAGAGTCACGGTTATCGTCTTCCGATATCCCATGAAGGAGAGCATTCCGGAGACTCTAGCACTACATCTGAGAATCAGCCAGTTGAAGCCCAGCGAACGAAAGGCATTAGATGGGATCATGATATGGTTTGATGTACGATAGGCTATGATGTTGTTGGAAAGGCGTCGGTACAAAATGATACCCATCTAGCTTATGGATACGCGTTATCATCGTCACCCAGGCAAGATTGACTGAACACAGACAATGCAAATCTCGTTCAGGCTGCTTGGCTTTTGCGCAATACCCGCTTGGGTATTTATGTCTCTCTGGCTGGCGACCTGGTATGGTTCAGAGGCGCTGTTCTAACTGCTATGCCTCCATACTACCTCTGACGGAAAGGCTCAATAACGCTTTGTCTTTGAGTCCGAAGGGTCGGGATTCAGTCGAAGGGTCCTGTCAATGACGGATCTGCACCTGATCCCCCATTACCCTCTCATCGTTTTCTTCGCAGATCATCACTTTGCACAAGTCACCATGTCTTTTGGAGCATTTTCCGCCCAACTTCGTCTTTGTTCCTCTACTGCAGCCAAAAGTGTGATGAACACCAGGCTTTGTCAAACGAAGACAATGTCAGGTGCAGAAGCATCGCCTTTGTTCCTAACCGATAGGTAAGTGCCCATCGGTCTGTCCCGATTAGTCAATGTATATAGCAATGCCTCGCACTCCCATTGGTAAGGTTGTTCATCTCCCTCTCCAATCACCATCTCTCCCAGCCCTCTACCGCCACTTCAGCCAGTTTTGCGTAAGATCCTGCCTCTCATGGACGACAACTCCTCTCCGCAGGCAAATGCAGGCGCAAGCGAGCTAGACTCAGCACCTGTTGCTCGCCGACAGGCATTCCGATCCACCGCTTCAAGACTGGCTCGATCAGGTGGCACCAGCAATGGCACTTCGACAAGAGGCAGAGCTACTCCGCGCTCGGCCCCATACGAGGCTCACTTACCCGCTCAAGCAATGGCAGGCCGGAACGGTCCATTCAGCCTAATGCCTGCCTGTGAGAGCTTGGGTAGCATTACACAAGATGGTCTGGGTCGACAAGACATGGTGATGGTGGACGCGAGAGGGAATCATCTGCGATGTCCGTATCACACGCAATACCCTCCGATCCGTGTCGTAGAGAGCGCGGCGGAAGGGGTTCGGGGCGGTAGCGTACGTAATCGCGCCCTAGCTCCTAAACCGGGCTTAGATGAAGCTGGTGAGGGAGGCGATGGTGATTCCGGTGCTGATAGTATGCAGCTGCTGTCATTGACTGCGAGCCAGACTGCAAGCCTGGACTCTGCTAATGGAGCTTTGACGAATTCGACCATTAACGTCGGGCAGCCAAGATGCTCCAGTCCAGCTCAAGCACCCCATACAATTCCGCCTTCGTCATTGGACGCGATCACGAGACAGCCACTTGCGAATATCACATTCCCGGGTCCATACTACCTCCCCAGTCTCATGGACCCGGTTACTGCGGCCGAGAGTGCGTATGTCTCTCCCTATCCGCCGCTCCAGCAAACCTTGAACGCTCGGGCACCCGCTCCTCCTGCAAACGAGCCACAGATACCGGCAACACCTCTGCACCATCCCAAAGGCAGCCAGCCAGTCTCCAATACCGCAAGCCCGTCCATCTTGCCGTATCCGCCCCCCAAGCAAGTCCCCAAGCCACAAGCAGCCACTTCCCATGCAAGGCCTACAGCCAATGACGCCTTCCACAACGTCTCTACAAGCACTCACAGCTCGGCGTCCAGTGCCAGCACCCTGAAAGGTCTACCCGACAACGGCCAGCCACTCGATATGTCCCAACTCCAGCAGTTGGACTTTCCAGATCTGGACGATCTGGCGGGGGTTCCGGCGGACATCGACCCACTTGGCACAGGAACCGCCAATGAGAATGCACTCGGTGGTTTGGATACATCTTCTGCGGTCAACGACAGTGATGCTAACTGGTTGAATCCCCTGTCCTGGGACGATTTCCCGGTCGATATGGACTTTGACTTTGACTTCACTTCCATGAGCGAGTTTTGAAGATGGTTTGAGCTAGTATGTTATGGGTTTGAATTTTTCTTGGGTGGCGGTATCTGGAAGGAAGATGAGCGAGAGCTTAAGTATTGAGCATGCATTCCCCAAACTGGATTGGGGGAGACGGGTAGGTCTACGACGAGTTTGCAGCATTTTTTTCTAATCCGTAGGCTGCATGAATTTCGTACCGTATGCTGGCACTGATGGGTGCTTACTTTGTTCCTAATCTCCCCGAGTTCTTCTCTTCTCTTTGTTGCAATTCCTACGAGGTGTATCTATCAAGTGCTGTTGTTACGAGAAACATACTTCTCGAAGTGTTTTGCTGTTCTGGTGAAGGGTTTGCGTTGGGTTCGTTGGTCCTTATGCGAACCGTGTATATGTGTTTGTTAGAATTTCCCATCTCCGAAGACAAAGAGACTATCCTCCTCAGCGAAAGTCTACCTACCCGTTCGACACTATGGTACAAACGATTGGAGCACAGCACTTGGCCTGACGAACTTCTTCAAGGCCCGGAAGAGAATCCAAGCTAAAATCGCCGACCAGTATCTTGCTGCGTTAAGAGCAATCTGCAACCGTCGTCGCCTCCTTGACTGTGGTAGGGATATGCAAACCTAAATTGCTGCGACAGTCAAGAACAACTCATTGCACATCACCTCGTATCTAAAACCGGAGATGCACCGTAGGAAGAGTTATGACGACATGGCCTGAGTTTGTCATCAGGACTGCATCCGTATGTTCCAGGAAGATGGTAGGGAGGACTTGTCTCCATCTTCGCGATTGGCGCTGCAGAGAGGTGAAAGGCATAGCAGGGCGAGGCCAATATAGCGCTTGGAACTGGCAAGAGCCGTCACCAAACAACGTGTTAGGAGGAGCGTTGACTTGAGTGGAGTGCACCTCCTTTATCAACATCATTGACTTTGAATTTAGGGCTCTTCCACTGTAAGTATAATGACGCGCAATCAAATCATCAACTCAACTCGTATTAGGTAGCCGTGCTTAAGCTGCGGTAGTACCTTATACAGTACGCAAAGTACGACAGCTCTTTTAGCATTGATAAGAACTTGATTCCTCCATTGATCGAACATTCCGCCGCTCCAAGATGAACCTACTCGACGAGTCTGTAAGCGGAAAAGATCGGTCTAGATCCTGAGCCAATTGCTGAAGGCTGTTCAAAATCGGCTCGATGTAACTCTCCCAGCACTATCTCATACACTAAACCTTCAGCCCGCGGCCACGGTCTCGAGACCTAGAAGGAGTCTCAAGTGCCTCTAAGCTGAGATAGGCCAAGTCCTAGCTATCGTCGTACTAGAGCGCCGACCAGGGTACCATGGTCAAGACCGCTTGCGTAGCGCACTGTACGTTTGTCTTAACATTCGCATGGCCTATTACGGCTGTGGAAGAAGGGGGATAAGATTTGAGGGATCGACTTGGTCCTGTTTCGTCTTCGGTCTACTTACGTCGCTGGGCTGGGATCACATGGCCTATCAGATATCCATATGCAACAGCAACTAGAACGCTCAACACCCCTCTGAAGCCGATCTCGGCGTATCCATTCAAGTCCACAATGCGACACATCTAATTTTAGTGCACAATACGAGCTCGGCGGCGCAGGTACCGACGATGGCATCCAATTGCCCTCGCTCTACGCAATCTGCGGACCTAGCCCCACCTTTTCTTCCTTAGTCGAGGATGCTTGCTCAGAATTATCAGCGTTGTCTCTTGCACTGTTGGAACGGCCTTGTTCCTCGGATTCAACATTCCTGATAATGCCGATGCTCTCATCCATAACTTCTCTCCACTGGCGTCCATATCGTTGAAACGCGATCACAGCCAAGACATTAAGCAGTGCAAAGACGCTCAGGCCTGTGTAAGACCATCCGCTGCCAATAGCTGTCGCGAGCGGTTCCGTGATGGAGCCACTGACTGCTGCGAAAGAGTTACGCCCAAGTGCGTTAAGACCTACCAAGGACGCACTCCTTTGAGGGACCAATTCGGTCAACATCGTGGTGACCAGACTGAACATCAGCCCTGTCGAGAGTCCTATGATGAACCACGCGATTATCTAGAGAGTCCGCAGTATTAGTTAAGTGTCTAACTGGGCAAGAGCAGCAAATTGGCGATGACTTACTGGGACGAACCAAAATATAGCGTACTGAAGGGTCCACCCATACATAAGTAGAGCACCTGGCAATAGAGTAATTGAAAGCCAAGTATTCTCCTTTATGCGACTTTCTGGAGCATAGAATGGAGAACCGTCTGTGTTGTATTTTGCTGCTGCCTGAGACTCCCGGTGCATGATATAATCAGACCACTTTCCGCTTAGAAGACCACCAATGATAAGTCCAAGAGCCATGGGAAGATATAGCAATCCGACTATTATGTATGAAAATTCATAGGGCGGATTGTGAAAGGCTTCCTGCAGTGTCGTTGCTGACATCACCACAGCGGCAAAGCACACGCTGGTGATGAGGACTGTCACAGTGATTGCCGGGTACCGCAGGTGCGCAAGATACGCAAAGGCCCACCAATCCAGTCACCCAGGTGCAGCAAGGTCCGCTTCCACCAGCTGGCGCTCGAGCTTCTCTGTTTCTCCAGCGAAGCCGACCGATCCTCAAGCCGCAACGTCTCCGGTAGGAAGCAGACCACGAGGATCAGCACCACGCCAGTGTACGCCGCCAGGAACCACTGCACGGCTCTCCAACCCCAGACCTCTACGAGAACACCGCCGATGACCGGCCCTATGGCGGGCCCTGTCAAAGGCCCCAGGTAAAAGATACTCATGGCCAGACCGCGGGTCTTCGGCGGCCAGGTGTCCGCCACCATTGCCGCCCCGGCCACAGTGCCTGCGCAGCTGCAAAAGGAGCCGAGGACGCGCATGGCAATGAGCATGCCGATGGATGACGCAGCACCGGAGAGGCCCGAGAAAAGAGCAAACGCGGCGAGCGAGCTCAGCAAGGCGATGCGTCGTCCCTTTCTCTCGGCTAGGTAGGACCAGTACAGCGGACCGACTGCGGGCCCGATAAAGGACAGCGTTGACGACAGGTTCGAGACTTCCGCAGTCGTATGCAGGCTCGTTGGAAGCTGGGGGAGAGCCGCTGTTGCATTGTAAGCGTCATCGCCTTTCGCCAATACTGACCCAGCTGAAACTTACGGTAGAGCATGGTATATGAGATGGGGTCGAGGAACGCAGCTGCCGCCAGCAGGATCGTCATAAGCCATTTGAGGGAGTTCGGGTACGTCTCCGGATGTCCTCTCCTGGTCACCACTAGCAAGCGGTCTACCACGTTCGGCTTCCTGCCTTGGCGCTTCTCTTGGTCCTGAGGCTGAGAGACGGTGCGTCCACTAGCCGTATTTGACGATGAAGCATGCATTCCACAGTTCGACAAGAGGCCAAGGTGGGAACATGATAGTGATGAGAATGTAGTGAAGGCGTGCTCTGTCGACTAGGTACGTCTTAGGCGGACGTGAGATTCACCTGCGCGTCGATGACATAGCCAAGCATCGGATGTAGAATGTGTTCACCAGTAGGTCTCTTGATCCTATTGCGGCAAAGGTGCATGTGTGGTGGGACAAAGGATAAAGTTCTAGCGGTGCCTTACAGCCTCTTCCGAGTGTAATGGCAGGAGCAGGCGAGGTGTGGGGGTGGCATACAAATCATGATGTAGCCACCTAGGTGGTAGTGGCTTGGCGTGCCTACTTATTGTTGCAGTAGAGCACCTAGCTAGATTATCAATGCATCTATCTACTAGAATAATTCTCTTCGTTTTTGACAATTACGATACAATCTATAGCTCTAATATATTGAAATAATTGTCGAACTTATTTGTTGTTCTTAATTGTTGATCAATTTGTTTTATTTATTTAGATAAAACTATTTAAGATCTTTATTAAAATCTCTTTGTCGAATTGTATTTATCTAAAAAAAAAAAAAAAAAAAAAAAAATTTATTCTATAATAAATCGATCGAACTTATAGATTTCTAGATATTTTTATTAATTTTAACTAACAAAGCAAAATTCAACTTGTTCGAAAACAAAGCAATCTAAATAATATATTACTTATTTGTTATATATTATTTTTAAAGTTTTTAAAAGAAATATTATCTAAAAGATTTCTAAACTTATTTAATTATTTTTATTTAATATTATTTTAATATTATTTTTTTAAAAAGATATTATAAATATAAACAAAATAAATTTCTCTCTTTTTAATAAATATATTCTTAAATATTTTTTTCTTTTAATTATAGTATATAGCTATTGTGAAGCGTGTCTCGCAGTGCTAGGCCTGCTTCGCAATAGCGTGTTCAGCGTACGTCAATGCGTGCTTGACAAAGAATCGCGCGAACTAGATTCAAGCAAAACTAATATTGAATCAACAAATACTATCTACGCATTGTTTTCTCTTAATAGCAAGCGAAAAAACGTCTTATAGAGAACGAGATTTTTCTTGTACTTGCGTTTTTTAGCAATTAGTTCTACTACAAATGCTATTATTACTATTATACGTGCTATCTAACTTAACTCGCTTGACTACGCAACTTTATTTAAAGAGATAGTAACTATTTTATAGTTCTAATTGTTTTGTTTGAACAAAGTTGCTCAATTAGAAGCAATAATTAACGAACTATTAATAACTTGTTTTCGCGAACGTATTTAGAAATCGATTGACTCTTAGAATATTATTGATAATCAATTGCGTAAAGAAACTTACGCAAATAACACGTCTTAAGAATTAGACAAAAATAATTATTTTAATACTAACACAATTGTTAATCAAAACAAAAGAGATATCGAAATATCTAATTTTGAAGACAAATCTATATTGTCTATTTCGACAAATACTATTACGTAGCATGTTAATAATACGAGTGTATTGCAACTTCTAAGACTCAAAGTTAAGTTTGCAATTGCAAAATTTTAGTTCGCACAATATATTAATAATTATCGTCGCAAATATAGCAATAATTACTATCAATTCGATCAACGCAAAAAAACTAGTCGCATTAAGAAATTGTCGATACAAAAATATATTAACTACACAAGTCTAGAAATTTAATTCGAGAATTGCGAAAATTATATTTAAGATAATTTCGCAAACTATTTTGATAAAAAGTCGAAAATACTTTGAATTGCGTTATATTTTACAAAAAAGCGACGTAATTAATAATACAAACACGCACGAGAAATATATAATAAAAATAAAGAAATTATTTAAAACTATTTTTTTCAATATATCAAAGAATCTTTTAGCACGTTTAAGATTTGCGACATAAAAATTAAGTTTAAGCTCGAAAATGCGAAGCAACAATCTTATTAAAAAATTGAGAAGTTTGCTATTTATTTGAACAATCTATATTCGCAATTAAAAAAATTAGTTATTAATAGCAAAAAAATGCGAAATTTGAAGAACAAGTACGTTGACAAAATTTGTTAAAAAATGTTTTGTTAACAATATAGCTATATTAGTATTACGCAAATGCGTAATAAATTTATCGAAATCGAACAATATTTGCAATCAATTGAAAAGCTATTAAAATCAAATAGTATCTTTTATATCGCAAAAAATTTTAAAAGATATAGTAGAGAAAATCGATCTTTATGCGAACAAGATAAGTTGTTTAGCGCAACTAACAATGCGAACAACTTTATTATGTCGATTATTAAAATTATTGTAACTATATAAATTAAAGATAGTATTAGCAATAATTAATAAGACAAAGACAATTGTTAGATATTTGTCGAAAAAAAATATATTGTATTTATTGATTATAGATACTATATATGCAATTAAATAAATTACAAATTAAGTAATTCTATATGCTCGCAATATTAAAAGTAAGTAAAAAAGCAAAACAAAAATAACGCATTTTTGAGAAAAAACAAAGTCTAATACTTGTTGCTACAATATTAGACATAAAAAGATAAAGACAACAAATTAAAGTATTAATCTAAATAGTGTTTGTTAATATATCGCGTAATATATGCGAAATTAAGTGTTTTATCAATTTAGAAATTGAAGAAAATTTTATTTTGCAATTCTTTGTTAAAGATACGCAACTACTTAAAAGTATTTTTTTGTTATTGTAGATACAAATTGTTAATAATTGTACTATTGTTTTGTATAAAACGCAAAAGCTTTCTATTGCTATTATTGATAGCAAAAAAATACGCAAAAGCAATTGCTCTAAGTTTTATATTATTAATATACAAGACTATAAAATAATTCTCGAACTATTTTAACTTAAGAAAGTTAATTCGAATATATAATAATTAAATTATATCTAAATTTATCAAGATAGTTTTGCTAAACAATCGAAAAAAAATATTTAAATAATTAATTTTAAGAAGTTTGCACAATTTGTTATATTTGCTTTTAAGAATTATAACAAAATCTATATTGCACTTTTGTATTAAATATTATTTTCGAAAAAGCTTTCAAGATATGCAAAAAAAAAGATTGCAAAATACGATATATTTTAAATTAAAAAGTTAGTTGTTTCGAATCAAATTAAGAAAATTATAAAGATATTTTTAAAAAAGTTTTCAAATATATTTAATATGCATAATTAGATAAAGTATTTAATTAATTTTGTAAAAAACAAAATATTGTATACAAAGTGCGTATATAATATATTGCAAAATAAATTGATTGCAATACAAGAATATCTTGCAAACGCATTAAAGAAAAATTAAATATATTTTTTTAATAGTTTTATCGAATTTTCAATATTGTTTGTAAAGAAGTCTAATAGTAGTTTGCGTCTTTGCGTAAATTATTGTAAATTTAATAAAATTACTATTAAGAATAAGTATTCTCTCTTTTTTTTTTTAGAGATACTTGTGCGCTTTGCAAATGCGAAGCGTTTTATTAAAATTAATATATGCAATGCATATTATTGCATTCGAATTTATTAAAACAATAAATAGAAAACAACTTTTCGTATTTAATACAAGCAATTCGAGTATCAAATTATACTTTTTGATTTTGTTAACACTTTTGCTATCTTTTAATCTTATATAAATTGTGTACTAAGATTGTATATTGACGTTTGCTGCGTAATATATCTAAATAACGTGCTTATTTATTCAAATTTGGAAAAGCAACATTAAGAGAATGTTTGCAAAATATTTTGCGTATTGTTCGAGTATTAATTATATGCGAAGCTATCGAAATACATATTTAATTGCGACAAGATAATTTTTCTAAAATTTATAATTAAAAAGCGAGATATTTAAATAGAGCAAACTTGTATTGAAACTATTCAAAAATAATCTAAATTAAAGTTAGCAAAAAACATTTTTGTATTTCTTAAATTTGCAAAATTCTATCGATATTTTATTTGCGAGTTTTTTTAAATTGTAGCATTTTTAATCGATTTAACGACAAATACAAAGAAGAGCAAAGCACGCTCGCAATTTATATATATTAAGAAGACAAAGAAAGCTTTCGAAATACTTAAAATTGCTTTTATTATTGCTTCTATTCTAGAATACTACAATTAAAGTATTTCTCTTTGCGTAAAAATCGATGCGTCGAATTGTAAAACAAAAGACGTATTTAGTTAATTTGACAAAAATACGCAATAATACTCTATTGCGTTTATCAACTACAAGTTCAAAGAATCTAAAGTTTGCTAAAATATATACGACAAAAAGTTCTATGCTATTGTGCTAGTTTTCAAGCTTTAAAGATATTATTTACAAGATAGCAAACACGTTATTTGCGTAATTATAAATTATAACAATTTTTGCTACTTTATAATTACGAAGAAACTTTCGATTAAGTAAATTTGCTAAGTTAAGAAATTAATTACGTTCAACTTTAATATAAAATATTGCAAAAGAAAGCTTAATTTTGCAAATATATTGTCAAAAAGATCTAATATTATAAAATTCGATAATAGCAAGAATAATAATAACAATTTTTTATCTATTTTGCGAAACAAGTTTTGCAATTTAAAATATCAATCGAAATTGCAAAAAAACGAAAATGTTTCTATTATAATTAAACTTGCAACTTTAATAGCGCAACTAAATAGTACTATTATCGCAAATATTTAAATTATAGATTTGAATAAAAAAGTTTTTAAAAGATTACGCAATATTCTAGATTTTGCGTTGTTCCAACTTTTAATACAATAAATTGCAAAATCGAAGAAGTTTTTTGCTAATTTAAAAGAATTGATAGCAACGTAATTGCGAAAACTACAACAAAAAAACGTTTTTGTTGTAAAAAAGCAATAACGTCAAAAATTCGCAAGTAAGCAAGATAAACTTTCGAAATAAAATATTGAAAAAAATAAGTTGTTATATTAAGATTTTGCAATCTATATTTCGAAAAACGCAACAACAAGAGATAAAATTTTTCGCACGTATTACGATAATTCTATATTCGAGCATTTTGTATATTGACAAATCGAAAATGCAATACAACGAAAATATTACTAATCTAATATAGTTAAAAAAATTAATAAGTATATTTGTATCTATTCTAATTGTTAACATATATATATCTATTATTATAAACTATATAAAGAATTTAGCTTAATATTTTTTGAAAATTCGCAATTCTTCGAAACAATAACAATAGATTTTATTACAAATATATTATCTACAAGAAATTTATATATTAAAAAAATCAATAATGCGATCTTAATATTAATTGACAAGTTAATTAAGCACGCAATCTATATTGCAATTATTAAGAAATTTAATGCAAAAAATTTTGCAAAGTTTTAATAAAGAGAGTTTGTATACAATTATAAAATAATGCATAATATTATTTTTGACAAAAAAATGCTTTTTACAAGCTATTTTTAATCAATATTATGCTAGTATCTAGATGCGAAGCGTTAATTTAATACTATATTTTATTTGCAAATTAATAATTAAACAAAAAAACAAAATTAGATCTTAAAGTATTATTTGCGTGTTTACTATAATTATAGACAAAATAATTAATCGAAGTTGCTATCTATAATTGCGTTTGTATATAATAATAATATTTACTCAAATATTAGAAAAGCTTTTTACGAATTATTAATAGACTATATTGTAGACTTCGCAAATGCGTCTATAAGTAGACTTTTAACAAAAAAGATACTTCTAGCTACAAAACAAGCAAAATAATTGCGAAATACTAGAGAGCATTTAAGAGAGTTGTAAGTAACAATTTCGAAGCAACAAGCAAGAAACTACAACAAGAATTACAAATTAATAAGTTTTTAAATAGACAACAAAATGCTATTGCGAAATATTAATATACGCACATTGCAATTTAAGAAAAAGATTAATTATTATTAACTAAAACTCTTTACTATTTTAATTAAGAAAAACAAACAAATATATTAATTGAATTTATTTGCGAAATACAAAGCAATTTATACTATTTTTTATATTTTGCTACTTGAATTTTGATATTTGCGAGACAAAGATTTAAAGTCGAAATTAATTTTTATCGAAAATAAAAAGAAATAGAACGTAAATAAAGTGCTAAACAAATAAATTAAAAATAATACGTTTAAGTATTTAATTAAATAGCTTGACACAATTTTGTAAAAAAATATATAAAAGTCTTTAAAGTATCTCGAAAACGCAATAGACAAGATTTAGAAATTTGAGAAAAAACAAAAGAAGTATAGCGTAGTTGCGAAAATATCAAAAAAAAAGAGACAAAAAAAACAAGTAGTTAGCAAATCAAAAAAGCGAGAACAATTACGCAAAAACAAATAAAACAAAGAATTAAATTAAAGTTCGAAGATTACGTTTCTAAAAACTACAAAAACTTCTATAATAGCGCAAAGATTTAAAAATAGATTTAGATATATAGAAATACAACTACGTATATATATTTATACAAGTTAGTTTTCGCTATTTTAAAGGTAGCAAACAAAACGCGTCTTAATTGCAATTGTTACAAATAAAACAATTATTGTTACAAGCAAAACTAATATATATTAATTTTATATATTATAGACTTTGCAATACAACTTACTATAGCAAAACAATTTGCAAATTTTAGTACAAAAATTTCTATTAAAAAGCAAACAATTAAAGTCAAGAATTACAATATAATAACAAACAATTTAAAGAAAGCGAAAAAAATTGTTAGCAACAACAATTGCAATTGTGCAAGTTAGTCTAATATTTTTTTTGAAATCTATGCGTTGTACTTATTACGTTACGCACGATAGTTTACTTTCAATTAAAGAGTATTAATAATAATAAAAAAGACTATTACGATAACAACAACAAAACAAACGCACAAAACGAGAAAAGACGCAATAACGACAATAGAATTCGACTCGCAAAGATGCTTTGCTACAAAGCAACAAAAGCACTTAATAACGCAACTCGCTATCAAAAAATATATAACGAAGAAATTTTGTTCGAGAGCAAACACGCAGCAATAGCATTAAACAACTATTGTATATTGTTAGCTTTGTTTCTATCTTTTTTAATTCGCAAATGCGTTCTATATTGCGATCAAAAAACAAATTAAGAAAAACAAAAAGCGCAAACAAAATTATAACAAACAAAAGAGAAGTCGAAAAAGCAAAAGAAATTGAAGTCGAAACAAGAAAAACAAAAGTTAAAGCAAAAATAACAAGAAAAAATATAGAAACAAACGCGAAAGCAAATGCAACAACAACAACAATAACAACAACAACAACAACAACAACAACAACAATAAACAAAAAATATTTGTTAAAGTTGCGCAAACAACTTGTCTACACATACGTTAGTCTTGCTCTTAAAATAGCGTCAATACTATTAAACTATTTATTATTGTTCAATAATTTATAAAAGTGCTAATAATACTTTATACAACAAAAAGTTAATTAAACTCTTAAATTAATTTCGCGATTATTTTTGTTGCAATCAAAATTAAAACAAAATTGTTTTTGTATAGTATGCAAACAATCTTAATGCTTGTATATTAATTGCAATAAACAAATAGAATGCTAAAAAATAAATGTTTGCAATTGTATCTATAGAGTCGCAATATTTGTCTACGAAACAAATAAAGATTATTATTATTATTGCGAGATAAGCTTAAAGATTGCAATATCGATTGCGCTAATTTAAATTAAGCATTACGATAATTAAACATTTTTATAGTTTGCAAACAAATATAGAAATAGAAGCAATTGTATTTACAAGACTATTCTGCGAAGTAATATAAGAAGCAAAAAAGCAAGATAATAATAATAATATCTATATTACTATATTGTGTCTAAGAACAATAACAATACGTCTATATACTATAGAAGAAAGTAAATTATTGTTGTCTATTTGATATTTGTCAAAAACAATTTTACTAAAAAGATAAATCTACAATTATCAAAATAGACAAGAGTAATAATTGTAAATATATTATCGCAAATATTTATTGCTTTCTTATTATCTACAAAATACAAGAAATTACTTTGAATATTCGTTTCTATTTTATTACTATTAGGAATAGTTGCGAAGTAGAACTTTGCGTATCTACAAAACTATATATCAATTTTGTAAATATATTGTTGCAAATATTTATTGCTTTTTTATTATCTACAAAATGCGAGAAGTTACTTTAAATATTTGTTTCTATTTATTGTTGTCGAGAAACAAATAATTGCGAAGTAAAATTTTGCGCGTCTACGTCGCGATATATGCAATTTTGTAAATATTGTTACAATAACAATGTAAAGATTATATTGCAACTAGAACTAATAATATAGATCTTAGAGACTAAAATTCTAAGAGAGAATATAATTGTAAAGCGTATCTTGCAATACTAGATTTGCTTTGCAATAACGTACTTAACGTACATTAGTATGTGCTTAACAAAGAGTCGCACAAACTAGATTTAAGCAAAACTAGTATCAAGTTAACGAATACTATTTGCGCATTGTTTTTTTTTGATAGCAAGCAAGAAAGCGTCTTATAGAAAGCGAGATTTTTCTCGCACTTGCGTTTCTTAGCAATTAGTTCTACTACAAATACTATTATTACTATTATACGTGCTATCTAACTTGACTCGCTTAACTACGCAGCTCTACTCAAAGAGATAGTAACTACTTCATAGCTATTAATTAGACTAATTGTTCGGATCGAATCAATTCCAAAAGTCGGAACCGAAAACTAAGCTATTAATAAATATTACTATATATAGTAGTTTTTCTTAGATTAATTCCAATAATTGGAATCGAAACTCAAATCTTAATACAATTATATAATAAATTCGGTTTCGCGCAATTAGTCTACTATTAATAACAAATCTTAAAATTATTTATTCTTATAATACTAGTTATATTGACTTTGTTTATTATAGCTACTTATTAGTTAATTGTATTTATTTTTATTTTTTGCAAATTATTCTTTAAAGATAAGAATATCTTAATTGTAAATTAACTATAATATTTTAACTATAAAATATTAAAATATAAAACAAATTTTAATTTAATTTAATTATATCTTATTTATTTTAGCAATCTTTTAATAATATTTACTTTTAAAACAATTTAATAATTAAAAAATTATTTAAATATTACTAAACTTTTAAATAAGATTGTATTTATTTAAAATACTATTAATAACTTTTGTACTTTTTTTGTAAATACTTTTTATTAAAGATAATTAAAATAATTTTAATCTTATTTAATATTAAGCTAATAAATTTATATTAATAAAACAATAAGTTTCTTGCAATATATTGTAAGTATATAATTAACTTAATATAATATATAGATACAAAGAATTATTTGAAGAATTTTAACTAAATATTAATTTAATTTAAGTTAAATTAATTTTATTTAATATAATTATTAAAACTTTTATTTAAGATCTTTAAAATATTTAAATTAAGAAAAAAAAAATTTATAGCTTAATATTATTTTTAAGGTTTTTAAAATTTATATATTAAGCAATTAAAAAAGCTTAATATTTAAAAATTAAATTTTAAAAAATTGATAAAGAAGAAGTTCGCAAAAAGAAGTTAAATTTCTATAAAAAACTTGTTTTGCAAAATTTATTTAAGTATTAAATAAATACTTTATTTGTTTTTGTATTAAGTTAATAGATATTATATAATATTGTTTAATATATTTAGTTTATAATAGATATTATTAATTACTATTTTAATTTAAATAACAAGTAATTACAAATTAAAGTAAAATAGTAAATTAATTTTGTCTAATTATAATTAAGATTTTAGCAACTTATTTAAAAACTAGAGCAATTAATCTTAAATTATTAAAAGAAATTAATAATCTACTTTATAAAATCTACTTAAGAAAATAATTCTTAAAAATCTCTAAATTAATAAGTTTAGATTTTTGAATATATTAAGTATAATTACTTAAATTATATCTCGAAAAATCGCACTAATATTTCTTTTTTATATAAAAATAGTTTTATTTTAAGAAAATTCTATTTAGATTTTTATTATTAATAAATTTTCTAGTAGTTAAATATAAAAACTTCGACTTAAGTTTTACTAAACTTTATAATATTTATATATTGTTATTTAGTAACTTTCTATAATATTTAATATTAATCTCTTCGAGTTAATTGTTATTAAAAATAATTAAATATTAAATAAATAATAAATTATATGAATCTTTTAAGTCTTTGCAATTCTATATATTTCTTAAGTTGTTATTAATTAATCTTTTTTTAAATATATTAGCAACAAATATGAAGTTTGTCGATATAAAGTATAATAAAAAATCGATAATTAACAAGTATTTATATATTTAAAAAAACTATCTACTATAATATTGTGTTAAGTAGATTTCTATATTGCAAGCGAAAAAGTAACTGTTTATTTAACTTGCGAAAATATGTTAATTTTTTTTTTTGCAAATCTATTATTAACGCAATTAATTATAGTACAATGTTAAAATTTTAACAATAATATAACTTAATATACTCTATAACTTGTGCGCAATTTTAAGATATAAAATTAAAGTATATATTGTAATATTAAGAGTTTAAAAATATTGTTTAAAGTACTTTTTAATATTTAACAATATACTATCTCGTTAACTCTAAGAGAAAAGATTTGAACTTTTTCTTCTTAAAATATCTATTAATCGAAAAAACAATATTTTTAGAACTTGTATTAATATATATTTTTATATTTTAAAATTATATATAAGATATAGAGTATATTAAGTTATATTATTGTTAAAATTTTAATATTGTACTATAATTAATTGCGTTAATAATAGACTTACAAAGAAAAAATTTAATATAGTTTCGCAAATTAAGTAAACAATTACTTTTTCTCTTGCAATATAGAAATCTACTTAACACAATATAGCAATCTGCTTAATCTATAAATAATAAAGTTAAAATTAAAGAATACAAGAAAATTAAAAAGAAGATTAATTTTTAATTTTTAATAAGTTTGCTTAATAATCTCTTAAGTATATATTATATATAAATTTTATAATTTAATCTTTAACAATATATTGTAAGCTAAAGCATCTATATAGATATATAGCTATAAAAAAATATTAAAGAAAAAAGATACTATTGTTTAGTCTTTTATTATATTGTAACAATTATTCTAGCTAGTTCTCTAATAAAGATACTAGTCTTTTTAAATACTAGTATTAATTCTAGTAATTTAGTTATTTAAATCTCTTAATTTTATACAATTTTAATAGTCTATATATTAATTATTACTCTTATAATTTTAATTATTTAGATTGTTTTAAAATCTAAAAAATATTAATTAACTTTAAAACAATTTTAACAACTTTGTTAATAATCTTATATTATTAATAATCTCTTTTATATATATTTAAATAGCACTAAATATTATTCGAAATAACTAATATTTAAATATTCTATATATAGAAAATAGTATATATTTTTTTGTTTTTTTTTAAGTCTTAATAGCAATAGCAAAATTTTATAAAACAAAAAAACTAATATTAAGAACAAGAAAAATTAAGAAGATAATATTTACTTGTTTATTATACTATTTAATATAGGAATCGCTTATTATATTTCTCTTTTTTCTCTTTTTCCTTATTGTATTTAATTTTTTTAATTTTGTTTTTTCTTTTTTTGCTTTTATTGTCTAAATAGAAGAAAATTAATTAACTTCGAAGTAGTTTTAATAATTCTATTAATAGTTTTATATTATAAATAATCTCTTTTGTATATATTTAAACAATAATAAGATACTTTTTAAGATAATTAATACTTAAATATTCTATATATAGAAAATAATATATTTGTCTTCTTTTTTCTATATATTTCGAGTTTTAAAAGCAATAATATATTATTTGTAAAAGAAATACAATAAAATTTCTACAATTAATTGCGTCTAAATTGTAGACAGTTAATTTAAAAGAATTAATTGCGTAATTTAAAATTCTTCTTTTGTTTTTTCTATAATTAATATATAATATATAAGAAAAATTACTATAAGAATAAATAGAGAGAAAATCTAATATAATAAAGATATTTATATCTCTTTTATATAATTACCTTTATTTTGTATTAAATTATATAAAATACAGTTGTACTTTATAAGATTTTATTCGATTATATATATTTTAATACTTTTCTATAAGCAAGCAAAATATATAAAGTATAATTTTTTTATATATAATTACGCAAATAATATAGCTAATTCTTTTAAAATATTATACAATATAATATTCTAAAATTGCAACAATCTTTAAGATTATAATTGTGTTTGCAATCTTTATTAGAATCGAATTTGCGATCTTGTAATCTATCTAACAAGATTTGATATCTCTTGCGTTAACGCAATAATGTAAAAATTACAACGCAAACTTAGACTTATAATCTGTTAAACCATGCAAAATGCGATCGCATTCTACAAGATCTTATTTGATTATATATGTTTCAACACTTTGTAGGAACGAGTCTCTGGCAGATCTGTTCAAGAAGTTTGTCTTATTTCAACGTGTAAGAATAATTCAGTGTGTACTCTTTCATAGACCGATTTTGATCCTTATAAGACAATAGCAGCGGAGTAAAGATTTTCTGACGGAACATCTCTTGTGCTCTCTAGTAAGCCAATTAGAAAAGAGAATCAAGTAGACACCGGCGACGAGTCCGTAGTTCTAGACGATGCTACCAGCGTTGATCCCTGGGGAAAAAGCCAAAACCACGATCTACAGCTCAAAGCAACCACACAGATCGCCAACTTAAAAAGCAAGCATCAGCATTTTATTCTCTGTGTTTCAAGCAATTTTAACGCCAAGCCTCTCCTCTCTTATATAGGGCCCAGCCGCTTCCCCGGAGCCGACGTAGAATCCGAATCAACACTTCTCCAGAGAACAACCAATGGAAATGTTGCTAGATCCCTACCGAATTCCACATGAACCCGATTCTCATCGCGGAAGAGTACGGCCTGAACGAAGTCGTGGAGCGGGATATCTGTTTGTCTCGAGATAAAGCCGTCTATCTTCGATTGGCTGTGGGGGCGATGTACACACTTGCACATCAAGCTATGATAAACGGTATAATAGTCTCGATCTCTCACGATACCACGCAAGTAACAGCCGGGATGCCTACTACTACGGCCAGCTGGCTCCCATCGCTCCACCTATTCGGATCCATCTCTGGTTCCCCACACAGCCACCGAACCCACAATTCCCTACCCAACCCCCCTCTAAGAAGAAGGACAAGTCCAGCATCGGGCCCTCAACCACCTCATCCCCCGACCCGTCAACCAGTCCCCCCACCCCAAGTACTTCAAAGTAATCCCCTAGTCTCTTACGCAATACCTCCGAGCCAACAACCTCGACTATTCCCAATGACGCAACGCGATATGCTCGGCGGATAGAGGCTTAGCCGTAGAAGAGAAACGGGAGCTCCAATGCTGATTAACGATGGCAGACAGGAACCTTCGTCCACCCGTGTAGGGGAGCAACGGACGTGGAGGATGAACGGGAGAGATCGAAGACTTGAGGGACGTTTAATCCGATTGATGTTAGGTTGGAAGACTTGGGCCGGAGTTGCTGAGACACCACTCAACGGGAAAGATCCCCTGCTTCATGAAGGCAGAGCAGTGGAATGAAGTGTCTACCCATTGGGTTTTGTTGGGAACGGTGTCGAGTATTGGGTCGTGTAGGATATGCTCTGTTGAAGAATAAAGGTTGTTGAATACCAGCGATGTTCGCGTAAGAGGTATTGGGTTCTACTTGTATAGTATCTATTGAGAACAAGAACTCGTCAGTAACTTATAAGCAGTCGATGCTGCCGACTGAGTGGAATATATAGTTAGATTCAATGTGAAATAAAAAATGGCTGGAGAATCTACTGTCGAAGAATAGAAAGACATTGTCAAGAATTTGTATCATCAATCTTTTATACAAGTAGATGGATTAGAAACTACAATACAATCGAAAGTAGTTCTTTAAGAAGAGGATTTGGAAACAGCGAATAGATTCTCCATTAAAAGTCAAGAAAAGTAACAAAAGATAGCCATTCCATTTGTATTTCGGGAAGTAATACACCAGAGATGTCGAAACGCCAACGCAACTGGATAACGTTGTGTCTCAAAGACCACCACACCATCACCAACTCCAATAACCTTCCTCAACCTCCTCCCACCCCCACAACGCCTACCCCACGTTACTCTCTTTTCCACTCACAATGAGCCTAGTTCCACCCTCTCCCGAAAGTGCGGGCGGAAGGGGGTACCCACACGAACAGAGATGTTGACAATGCGACCTCGCTTCCACAGTCCAGCTAGGGCACTGGTCACTCTGTACTTCAATCCGGGGGTGCTGACCGATTGATCCGAGTCAGCCTTACTTCCCCCTTGGGGGCCGGGAGCCCCGCTGTGCATGAGGTCTGGAACGTGAAGTGCAGATGCGGAGCGTGTTTGAGTGGTGGACTAGCCACATCCTACGATGCAGGTCCCCTAAGAATTTCAGCGGGCCATACCGCGCGCGAGGGCAATTCCGAATTTCCGACGGCCTGCAGTCCAGAGCGCGCGCCGTGCCTTGCAGCTCGCTTGATTTCACTTGATTGGGGTGATGCAAGCGAACACGATTTTCCTGGGGACGCATGTTCCCCCTATCGCCAGCCATTTGCCACTGCACGTGTGAGGGGATACCTGCCATGCACGTTGCAGCAGGTTAGGATGTAATGGACTTGAAGCAGGTGGTGTAGTGCAATCATGCATCTATTGCTTGTCTATCAAATCTATAATGTGGGAGATCTAACATACACGGGACTGCTAAGGCGCTGGCCTGATCGAGTAAGAGTCTCGCAGGAGGCAGCCGCATCTCATTGGCTCCAACAAACGGGGCCGGGCGCTGTCATGGTCTTGACTGTGTCATGGCATCGTGTCGTGGCATTTACCGTGACCGTTGATTCTTCTCGCTTCCTCTTGCAGTAGTCCCATTGTCTATGGCGGTCTAGCACCCGGGACGGGTCGTGCTTAGAGGATCCGACCCGGGCGGGTTGCCCCAGATTTCGCTTCGGGTGACCCGACTGGGCACGCTTCGGCGTGAAATAATGCAAGTTTGGTTTTGAATTACTAACTAGAGAAAAGAATAAAACTCGGTATAATACAAATGTCTCACTCGACTTGGAGACCTTTTTAACTCACGTGCATGCTATTCGAATATTTGATCTTTAGTGGGGGAATAGTATGAGCGGACCCATGTCACCGGCTTGGGGATGGATGAGTGACTTCATGATGTCCATTCATTTCTGCCTTAGCCTGTATATATATCCTCTCCCTGTAGCATTCTCACACCATCCCCGCCGCTCACCCCTGCACGCCAATCCCGCCCGTGAGGATCGTGTTCCTGCTCTGCTCGGCATGGTCCGCCTTGAAGATCGCATACTTACGGTCATGCCAGTCCAGCGCGCTGACGAACGTATTCTCGCTCGTCTGGAACTTGGTCGCGTTCTCCGGCCGCAGGAAGTACGCCGTTGAGTAGCGGTACTCATCCTCGTGGCCCGGCACCGGCACAACGCGGTGCAGCGCGCTGAGCAGCGCGTTGCCGGAGAAGAAGCGGAGTGCGTCACCGACATTGACGACGTACAGGCCCGGCTGGGGCACGACGTAGGCCCAGGTATGTGTGCTCTGGTTGTAGACTTGCAGACCCCACTGCTCGCAGTAGAGCAGGGTCAGGGTGCCGAGATCGGTGTGCATGTTGTGGCCGACGCCGGCGTTGGGGTCGGACGTCTGCTTGGCGTAGCGGAAGTACATCATGGTGGACTGCGAGGCCTCGGCGCCGCGGTGGTGGTCCTCGAAGCGGGTGGCGGGCTGGAGCAGGTCGGAGAGACAGGAGAGAATGGTCCTGGTGATGGTATGTGAGGCGTTGAGGTCGCGGCGGAAAAGGTCTAGCTGGGTGTTGAGACCCTCGGGGAGGGAGTCGGTGCCGCTGATAAAGTCGTCTCGGGCCATCTAGCGTGGCGGTCAACTCTTTTGCTGCACAGGCAGGGACGGGGTGAAACGACTTGCCTTGATGTTCTCGAACCCATCCTTTATGTTCTTCTGCACACCAGCCAAAGTGCCTGGCGGCTTGTATCTGTCGTTTCCTCAGCGCTCGGAGCACAAAACAGCTGGCCAAATTCGCCTACCCTTTAGTCACAGAGTCCTGGTAAAGCTTCATTTTCTCTTCGGTGGGCCGGTCGAACCATTCTTTGGTCTCTGCGAGGGCTTTCTGTCGGTCCTCCAACGCCTGAGAAGCACTGGATCCTTCGAGGTCAAGATAGAAGAAGCCTTGTTGTTGGCAAGCCTTCAGAAGTCTCGTGAGCTCGTTCTGGTTTTTACCAGCAAGCTTTCCGTAGCTCAGCGTCTCGAGATGGGCGGTATTGGACTTGTCCATGTTGTAGTGTCGCAGAGTGATCTTTGGGTGAGTCGTTGGTCTTTCAACAAGAATTGGGACCAGTATACCAATATGCGTGGCCGATTCGAAGCAGTGAATAGTGTTGAGAAAGACTTCTGATGGGAATTCCTTATAGCTTCACTGGGCAAGGACCTCGAGTACCCCCATATAAGCCAAGAAGGCGATCTATACCAGTCTATCAATCCGTCGGTTGTGCTATGCAAATCGAATAGTGACAACCTGGGGGCGGCATCCTGCTCCAGGTAGTATTGTGACTTCATGGCTCCACTTGGTTTGACGACATTTCGCTTTGGATCTCCGCATTGAGCTTCTTCAAACGCAACTAGACCCCAATTCCAACGCCACGGGCGTTATCCGACACGGACGGTAATACCGACATTCTTTCGGCTACCAGAAGAGGAGAGTGCAAGAGACGCTCCTGCAGGGGTACAAGCTGCGTCGTGACTTCAGTACTTTGCAGATCTGCTGATTGGCGATTTTCGCGAAGGGTGATGCCGTGTGCCTAAAGTTACGACATGTCGGACAGCGTGGTACTTCGAAAGACACATGGCGGGCTCCACTTCTAGGATTGGTCTGGTTCAGAGTCAACAGTAGTATTATAATGATATGAAGGCTGTAAACGAATACACTAGAGAACTCATGCAGACTCGCTTCTGTTCCAAATCCTCGTATAGCTAACTTAGCGTCAGTGACCGACACTCCAGCTCGGGGCGGAATCATACTGAGATGTTATGGGCGATGTCAAACACTTGTGCAGTGCATGAAGGCGTCCAGGACAGGCCATCAAATTGGCCCCCTTTCTTATTATGCTGGGAAGCAGCGGCCCGTCCAGACGGTAATCCAGGGTTTGCTTGGTATGAAACAGTGAGGCTGCAATGGAGTGGAGAAGAATCGTCAGGATCGCTGATTGGGGAGGAGGATTGGCCGTTCGCGCCCCGAAGGTGTGCCAGCAGTGCTAGGCATGTGTCTGTCAGCATACGATACAATGTGAGATGCACGAAGACGGGGTCGACGAGGCGAATAGATCTGAATTGACTATAAAGATCGACCGAGGGCGAGTTGTGACTGATAAATTATCTCTTCGTGGAATTTCAACCTCAAATTATCCAATATGGCAGACCCGACTTCATGCTTCAAGCCTATCTTCCTAGTGACACATCCACGAGCGTGTTCAACGGCCTTCGAAAGGGTAAGCTGCGGCGGGCTTTTGTCGGATCTGGTTGGCATGGCGCTGACGTTCTTAGGTCTTCCTGACCCGGGCGAAAGACATCGCCTGCGTTCATGAGCCATTCTCAGATGCGTACCACTGGGGGCCTGAAAAATTGAGCGAGAGGTACGAGGATGTGGATAACTTAAGAGCGGAGAATGGCTTTGAGGACTATACCTTTCGCGCGGCACTGCAGGCTATCGACGATGCAAAAGCTCCGGTACGTGCCTCCAAAGCACTAAATGTGGTGCACAAATGCCAGCAACATGCGGCGATCTTTCCGTACGAAGAAATTCTAATGTATCCCAGGGTAAGCGAGTTTTCATCAAAGATATGGGAAAGTGCTTGATGGAACTCGACAGAGTCGAACCATGGATCGTTCCCTCCTTACGCCCCTGGAAGACTCTCTCGAATGCGGCAAGGGGAGTGCTACAAATAGAGCGCCCACCTAGAGACGGGATACAACCAACCAATCCTACTGTGGTACCACCTGAGCTTCTTTCTGGCTTTCATTATACTTTCTTGATCAGAAACCCGACACGTAGCATTCCCAGTCTTTATGAATGCTCGACGCCACCAAAATCCTCCACCACTGGGTGGCACGGGTTCAAAGCGTCAGATGCGGGCTACAAAGAGATGCGAAGGCTATTCGACTACCTCAGATGCATAGGGCAGATTGGGCCCAATTCTGGCAACGAGATATGCATTGTTGACGCTGAAGACCTGTTGGCGTATCCTGAGGAAATCGTCAAGAAATTCTGCGCATCGATCGGTCTGCAGTTCGATCGTGAGATGCTTCGGTGGGACACGGAGGAGGATCAGCAGCGAGCCCAAGATGCATTCAAGAATTGGGCCCCGTTCCACGACGCTGTACTCAAGAGCACTTCGCTAAAGGCAGAACCACCAGTAGGTGGTCCTATTGCTTGGTTCGTGTGGACAACGACTGACAAGATCTCCAATGCAGGAAGTAACGACGCCCGAAGCAGACATGGCTAAGTGGAACAAGAAATATGGAAGAGAAGCTGCAGCGCTGATTCAGAAGAATGTTGAGGACAACATGGGTCACTACCTCTACATGAAGAAGTTTGCCATCAAGCCCAGTAAAGGAAGGTGTCAATGAGGTCTGCTTTCACGTACCCATCAAGGTGTATGTAGATTGTCCCCTCAATGTGCACATCAGCATCGGAGAGGTTACAGACTTTAAGGGCTATGGGCCACGAATAAAAGTGTTTCCGCAAAAGTTGTTCCTTGTATTTTGCAGTAAGCCCAACATGTAATTACCTCCCTTGCCACTTGTGCATGTGTGAAGCAGCACTCGATTGCCACCCAACACCACATTCCAACATCTGTGAACCCGACACAGCCGCGCGACTTGTTGGCAATTGAGTGCAACTATGGCAGTAAACAAGCCTTCCGTCGTATTGCTGGTGTTGATCTTGGTTTCTTGAGGGATCTGGCTGATCTAACCCGATACGTATATGACCCGAGGTATAGCCGGATGGGGGCAGGCGCACCAGGTGATGACGCATTTCGTGACCGCTTCCTGCACGCTTAGTGATACCCGCCCGCTCAACAAATCTACCTTAGTCACACACACCTCCACTACAATGCGTCTATACATCTTCGCGACAACGCACACGCATTTATAATTTCTTCAATATCTCTAAAAAAAACAAGCTAATAAGCAAGCGTTTAATGCAGTCGCTAGTTCGTCACTAGCAATGTCTCGCAATCCAAAAAGAGCATACAAAAGAAGTATAGTACACCCGCGCAAGCACGTTATTTTGAGACTCTCCCAACTCGATCAGAACGCAGCAAAACCATTGAAGATAAACAACAACAAGGGAAAGTTAATCAAAACCGACCTTTGGTAAGACCTGTTCCCCAGAATTCAGCTAGCAAACACCATAGAAAATACCTGAGAAGTGCCCAATGTCAATCCGTGTAAACGTTGTTGTGGAATCGAGTATCCCACCAAGCTATTATATGTGGTGAGGTCGCGAGCATAACTAAGCGTGCAAGGAAGCGTTACGGAATGCGTCACCACATGGTGCCCTGTCCGGGAGTAGACTCTCGCGCATGCTCACCTTACAAAGACACGTGTTCCGGACCGAACACAGAAGCTGATGCAAGGGTGACTGAACCTCTGGCGATGGGGCATGCGGAGCAGTGGGTGGCAAGGTAGTCTGCTGTAACATGGAGGACGGTCATTATGCAAGGAAAAGACTCTGCGCAGCTGCACACTGCCGACTCACTCAAAATTCAAGCCTCAGTGAACTTTTCCGGATAAACTGACATATAAGCATCTATAATCTGAATTCCATCGACTCCCCATCCTCTGCTGTACTCTCTATTCCACCTTTGCTTCATCCGCCTCCCGCTCCACGCGATTCATCTTCGACTCCTCCTTGTTATACTTGTTGAACAACACATAGAAAACCACCGCCACGGCGAACATAATACCGCTCAGGGACGCAAACTGCACCAGCACCGCGGGTGTCGTCGACGTCGGCGAGATGGCCAGCCCGAGCGCCGAGCCGACGGCGCAGAGCAGCAGGTTGATGGAGGCGACAAGGCTCTTCATCGAGCGCGGCGCCTTGGTGTACGCGTACTCCATGCTGCTGAGGAAGGCGAGCATCTCGCCCGTGGCAGTCAGGACGTAGATGGGTAGGATGGTAAAGAAGTTCACCTGGGTGCGTTAGTGGTGGATAATTGGAAGGCTAGGGTGGAAGGCTACGGAGTGGGCGGGTGACGCATAGACGACTGGTCAAATGTTAGCTATTGCGAGGCGCTTCGGTTCTGAATGCGGTCTTACAAGATTGAAGGCCAGCGGCAAGCGCGATAGCGCCCGACATGACGAAAAAACCGACCGTAATTCGGGTGACGGGTAGGAAAGGGATTTTCCAACGACGTAAGGCCGGGTAGAGAAGGCGGTCGCTAGAAAAGGGTGGATAGTCAGTATACCACACCGGCTTTCAGCGTTGGCTAGGGCAGCTGCTCACAAGACTGGGATCAGAATGAGGATGCTGAGCGGGTTGATGCTGCCAGCCACTGTGATATCGGATCAGTCTCTTCTCTTCAGCGAGGGAAGCGATTCTTCGCACAAAAGTCGTTGGGAAGACCGAATGTCTGCATCTCTCCAGCTAAGCTGATTACGTTCCCGACAGTATTGCCGTAGCAGAGCCAGAAAAAGGGGCTATGTCGCTATCAGTGCTCCGACTCTTGGAACCATAAAAGCCTTACAATAGCGACCTAATTCAGCCATTAATAATTCATCGAGGAGTAGCTAGTCATGAGACTCACAAGACTCGGCAGGCCGTCAAAGCAACCTTGAGCTCGTCTACGAACTGATCATCCCACGATACGTTGGACGTGCCAGTCTGCTGGACCTGGTACGAAGGCTTTGCATGATCCATGACTCGATGGCTTTTAAAGCCAATCCAAAGTGCATGAGCTGCACGAGGTACGATGGAGCCCTGAGGTGGACGTGTGACTGTATCTTATGCTGAGCAGGCAACAAATAGACGCAGGGGTTTTATCTTACTGTATTTATTGCGGCCCATGATCAGTACCAGGACAGCGCAAACATAGATGCACAAAGCGATCAAGAACGTCGCCCAAAACCCAACCTTGAGCTCCACCCACTATTCAATTTAGCAGAAATCATAGCCTTGATCGTAGAGACGTTACGGTTGCAATCAGGCCTGAGCAAGAGCCGATGTTCATAACCCTGGCAAGCGTTAGCTTCGCCGATTGGGGAGTCTTTTGGAAAAACCAGTAGTAGCGGCTGAAAATTGTCTGAACCGTTATATCGGGATCGATGATCACGCGACGACCATCAGAACTCGTATTGACGTAGGCTTTTTTGCTTGCGTATTGCTCTGCAACAAGAGGTCCAACGTTGCTCTTGATTCCTCCAGCTCTGTTGTGTATTAGATAATCCGAGTCTGAGGAAGTCTGGTACTTACCCAAGCCCAATTACGATTAGGCCGACCATTAGGCCTGGAAAACCGGCGCCATTATCTAGGCAGACAGGAATTGACGTGACAAACAATATTGCCACACCTATGGTGGCAGTGCTGGTAGATTTAGTGAATTTTTAGGAAGCCTTGTCAGGTTGCTCACATGGTTCCAACGAAGATGGTCTTGAATCGACCTAAATAGCTATCTGCTATAAACGCTCCAAGGATTGGTGTCAGGTAGCACCAGCATACAAAGGAATACCCTATAGCTGTGGCTGTAGCTTGCCCCTAGAAGATGAGACATCAGCTCTCTCAATTCCATCAAAGCGACGATTAGCGTACTTTACCGAGTGCGCCAGGACGAAGTGAGCCATGAAATGGGTTTTGGATGTAATTTTCTGGCTGCTAATTAGCACGGGATGACTGGATGCGGTCTCTGGACCCACGCATTGGACCTGTTATAGATCGATATGCGAAACGCTCAGCTAATTCGGCAGCCACCACAACGAAGACAGTATACGGAATGTTGTCGCTGACCCGCGGTAGAGTTTTCAGCTCTTCGATCGTTGGCGAAGAGTCCTTGTCGGCTGGCCGCGGAACAGCAGTCTCGTTGGTCGGTGTACAACCATTTTTCTGCTCTTCGGAGGTTCTGCGTGCATTCAGCGGTGTGAGGATTTAAGGTAGGTGTTAGCTTGCTTACAATGTATGATTATTGGAGTCCTCCATATTTGGCTCTATTTGTAAAGGCGCTTTTGTTTGAGGTCGACGGTGCATCTCTGAGAGCTTCACCGGCGCCGCCCCATCTTGCATACTTCCCGCCACAGCCATGCCCTCCTGTGTAAGGCCGTTCATACTCTCCCTCAGCTCCGACTCAAAAACCCGGGGTCCATTGACACTCCCGTCGTCCTCCGCCGTGCCAAAAGGCGTCAGCGGCATCAGCCTGAACGTTTCCGGCCTCCCATGCGTCTGCCCGGCCTTTTGCGGCAGCGCGAACGGCAGCTCGTCGTCGTTGAAGAGCGTCTGATGGAACGGCTGCAGCAGTACCGGTCGCGCCTTGCCCACCGAGCGCTGCTTGCAGATTGTGTGGAAATCCTCTTCCTGAACCACCAATGCTGGAATGTACTTCACCGCCGCGAACTTCTGCAAGAGCTGGCTGTTGGCGAGAAGCTGGGTGCGGAAAAGGGAGCTATGGGGGCTGCAGAGTTCGTCCACGACGTCGAGGAGATCGATCTGCCACTTCCTGCCGAGGTGATGGGATGTGCAATATTCGAGCAGGCAGTGAGGCATGATGGCGTGGTCGGCGAGGAGGGGTACGTTGGCGAGGAAGCGGAGCAGCAGGGACGCGGTTGCGCGGTGGTTGCCGTCGATGATTGGAGTCAGCGTGGGCCCTGTCTCCGAGAAGCTTGGTCGGCTGGTGACGAGTATTGGTACCAGTGGGCAGGCCGCTCCACCGTTGGCAGTGGCGGCCAGAAACATCTCCTCGGCGACTTCCAGCACGTGCCTGGGAACGGAGAACTCGGCCCGCGCAAGGCTGTCGAGTAAGACGTTGGCGTACGGTAGTTGGTGGTGAGCTTGGAAGTGAATGAGAGTGATCCGATCCAGCAGTGGACGGCTGAGATACAACGATTCTTGTGCTGCTTGGGCCGCCACCCGCTCAAGCTCTTGGACGCTTAAAAACTCCACGTGCACCGTTTTCTGAAAGGCGGTGAGAAGGCGCTTGTACAGGAGTAGCTGAGTCTTGAATGGCTTGGACAGTCCGTAGATTGGATCCTTTAGATATGCATGGATCTGTAGAAACTCTTCTTCACCCGCTGAACGGCCGTTTGCTAGCTGTATGGCTATCTCACTCAGCGAACGCTTCCATAGTTGCAACGATATGTCAGAGGCAGACTGGCTGACTTCGTAATCAATTGGGACGGTATGGCAGTCGGATTTCTTCGTCAATTGTCCAGATGCTCTCTTCAGTTGTCTTTTTGAGACGTCCTCCAGTGCTGCCCTTGCAAGCATTCTCAGTACCGGAAGGACAGCCAGCCATTGACTGAGAATGCTAGTTTCCCTCAGAAGATCTTGTAACACGATCTCACAGGCAGAGGGAGGGCCCCGTTCCGGATAGCGAGCGAGAGTATATGCCAGTCTGCCATGTTCAGTCTCGAGGTCCCCAAACTCGTTCCAGTCGTCAAAGGTGAAGAAGTCCCATCGCATGCTCTCTGCCAAAGGGAAAAGCCTCGGCGGTGGATCCTCTGCGCTGGGCTGTACCACGTCGTGCATTCTCACCAATGCCAGGCCCACGAGGTCCTCGAAGGACGGATTTGTGATATCGGCACGAGGAAGCCGACGCTGTGGGCGTTTGGTGGCCATTTCTGCTTGTCAATTCGCACTTCTTTCTGGGTCGGATTTCGATGCCATCGTCAGTCCTCCGTCACAATATACTAGGCCAAGGCTGATGCTGCATCTTCGGAAGCGTTCAGGCAGCCACTTGCCGCATCCCTCAATTTGTAGATGGTAAAGCTCGGGTCGTAGAGCGGCACAAAGTCAATTCATCTGATCGTTGCGCCGTCGCCATGGCCCGTGTGATAAACCGGTAGCATGAATCCCTGTAGAAACAAACTTTTCGACAATGTGTAGGGTGCAGTGCTATGGTCGCCAGGACCCATCGGCGACTTCCACCTGCGCAATGCACGGGCGGAATGCATCACGTACAATTACATGGCAATGGAGATGTTCCAGCCTGTGCATGACCCACGCGCACAGATCTCGCGCATCGCTCGCTTCTTATATACGAATCTGGACTATTTTGGCGAGTGACGAGTGGAGACGTGACCGAAGTGCTCTGGGATCCCGTCCGCATTTCGAACCTCAAGTTAAGTATGCTTTCTGCCAAGCCTTGACGGACCCACCAAGCACGGGCTGCTCCGGGCCACCCGAGCCGGCCACCCGAGCAGCTTGTCCTTGGCGAGTTGGTCTTCCCGAGATATGTAAAGTACAGCCATTAAGTTCCAAACATACAAGAGTTTCTAGTATTACTATGGCCTGCAGATTTCGACGCTTGTTTCGAAAGACCCTTCAAAGCTCTTCAAGTAACTGTAAACAGTCTCAGACGATAGACCTAGCTTACTCTACGGCGCTTTGAGGGAGGTGAGTCGTTCGCTCCGGACTCGTGTTTCTTAGACCCATTTTCGATAACTCCATTCTTCGCAGGCCCACTCTCTTTGGTCCCGTTTCCCATGACCCCGTTCTTCGCAGCCACATTCTCTGGGGCCCCGTTCTCCTTGGGAGTCTTGACAATCTCATACTCCGCCCCCAACGCTTTCTTAATCTTTCCCGCTAGCCAGATGTACTGCTCGAGGCTATTGTGCAGTTGCACGCTAAAACGGAAGATACGTTTTGGGTACGCGGGCCAATGATAGCATTGGATCTCCGCTCGCTCTTTCTCCCAGAGCGTCTGGCACAGTGGCAGAATGCCCAATTTCTCCGGCAGGACAGAATCCGGGAGGGGGAATGTAGCCATGTTTGCAATCATGTCCTCTGGGCAGGGACTCTCGATGTCGAGAATCTCGAGGACACGCTTCCGCGCTTCCACGGCAAGGTCGTGGTTCCGCTTGACCATCGCTGCGTGGCCGCCCGGCACAGCTGTCTCGAGAAAGTCGATGATCTTAGGCATACTATGCACACCGGACGGGTCATGGCATCCATTCCATTCGAAAGTATGCTCCAGCCAGGTATACGAGCCGCCTGCCGAGTCTCGCCAGTGGCCGGAGCGAGCAATGATCAGAGGCTTTAGACGGGTGATACGATCCTGACGGGCCCACATAAAACCGACCCCACGGGGTGCGCACATCCATTTGTGGCAACTAGTGGTGTAGTATGCCGCACCAATATCATGTAGGTCGACCTGCACTTGCCCTGGGCCATGGGCGCCGTCGACAAGGGTTTCCACGCCGCGTTTGGCTAGCTCCTGGACGATGCGTTTGATCGGGAAGACTAAGCCGGTGCGACTGACGATGTGATCGATGATGGCGAATTTGGTCCGTTCGGTAACGCAGGTCAGGATGCTCTCGAGGATCTCGTCCGGCGACGCCACCGGGAATGGCACCTTGGCGATAACGACCTTTGCCCCATCGCGATTAGCCACATGCTTCAGCAGCATGGTCACCGAGCTGTAGGCATGATTGGTGGTCAACAGCTCGTCTCCGGATTGAAACTGCTGGCTCTGCGTGACGATATTGAGGCCAAGGGTCGAGCCAGGCGTGAGGAGCAGCTCGTTGTAGTCGGCATTGACGAAGCGCGCTAGGGCTTCCTTGGACCTGCGGTGGTGCGGCGACCAGGAGGAAAGGAAGAACTCGGGCGATCCGCGGTCCAGCTCCCACCGCAAGCCGTTGGCGTGCTCGAGCACCTCTGTTGGACAGGCACCGGAAGAGCCATGGTCCATGTGGACGATGTCGGGTCGAAGATGCCATTTCGATATCAAGGGGTCGGGCTTGGGGAGGCCCTCTGGGGTGAGTAGGATTTCGTCCACGGCCCCCATCGTGCAAGGTGTGTCAAGATCAGTGGGGGAGTCCAGAGAAATGACGAGAAAAGCTTTTAAAAGCGACTTTGATCCGGGAGAGACGTGTGCAGGAGGAATATGTAGAAGGGGAGACAAATCTGAGAGGCGAAAAACGTTGTGATTAAGTAGACCGACCAATATGACCTATGTAGCTAAAGGGGTCTGCCGGAAACATGAACGGGGACTACCCCGAGGCAACTTGCATGGACAGATGCTCCACTTCTCCCTTTGGTGCAGTTCACTCGTCAAAGTTACTCAGTGCGGCCTGGGGATTTGCGACATCGCTTTGCTGACTCTTATCATACTAGTCCTGCTTGAATCATTATTCGCCACGAAGACCACGCGTAATGGACAATACAACTGAAAAAGAGGTAACAGTTCCAAAAATGAATGAGAGAGCCTACTGTAGCACCGTATCGAGTGGAATATCCCGAGCTAAAACCTCAAGGTCAATGGCCATTCTCACCGCGCACACCGCTGACTATTGTCATCGAGAAGCTGCGCCTCTTAGCATGTCACCGAAGGCGAGAACAAGATCTTCCTAGCACTCGATTACCTATGCCATAATATGTCATAAAGACGGGACCATTCAAACAAACCAGGCGAATCAATACCTGTATCTTAGCTATTCGAGCTACTCACACATGCGGGCCCTCAGACAAGGAAGCCGCTCGGAGTCATCGGCTGCTGCCGATAACGAGTGGAGAAGCATGGGATCAAATTCATCTGCCTGAAAAGGACCTGGCAGCAGGTACCAGACTCTAGACAGGCGATCTAGAGGTTTCCACCAATGATCATTCATCTCGTCTATGTCCGCCCAGATGGCTCCACCGCCGGGTCCCTGAGGCCTTGTGTATCGGAATGCTGCTCAGCTTGCCTCAGCCTGTTGCAAGATGGCTGGCACCTGTATGCTTCACTTTTCCAAGATAACAATGACGGAAGGAGCCTTCATTGAAAAGAACTTCGAAGACTTCATAACGATACCGGGTTGAAAGGGAGGGGGGGTGGTTTGGGGG